>ERZ1645187.1442-NODE-1442-length-21884-cov-8.209629_pt1 | contig 21884 bp, 19 predicted proteins | sample MGYA00575352_ERZ1645187 | MGnify/ENA primary metagenome ERZ1645187 (study PRJEB40837, sample SAMN11349314) | freshwater sediment metagenome | isolation source: river sediment | host: Sediment | place: India: Wazaribad , New Delhi | collected 2017-02-21 ... | reverse complement strand
GTCGCCCGATAGGGCGTCGGCGCCCAAAGGCTGAACAACATGGCGCCCTTCAGCACGAACGCTTCCCGGAAGGGGGACAGGCTGAGCCGATAGAGCAGGCGCTCGATAGCATAGCGGGTCATGACGAGCTGGGCGTTTTCCCGCCGCTCGCGGGCTCGCTGCGTCAGCCGAGCCCGCACCGAGGCGGCGAGATTTACAGGCGCCTTGGTCATGCCAGCGCTTCCAGATAGGGCCGGATCACGGCCTGCACGCGGTCCACCTCGGCATACCGCCAGAGATCGTCGATAGGCGGCTGCCGAGATCGGGTGAACAGGTCTCGGAGGGCCTCCACGGCGACATCGACGCCGATCTTGTTGCGGTACTTGAAGCAATCCGCAACGGTCTTGGCCGGCGTGGTGATCGGTACGGGCACGCCGTCGATCGGATGGACTTCCACCCCGGCGCGCAGCGAGGGGGCGCTGGCGCGGATGATCCTGATCTGCACGGCGGGGTTGACCGGCGCCCAATCCTTTGGTCCCAGCAGCATCCAAACGGCGTGAGGCGTTTGGGTAGTCAGCTTATGGAATTGCAGGGCCGACAGCAGACCGATGACGCCCTTCGGCAGGATTCGGGACGCTTCGGCCAGGCTGGACGCAACGTCGGACGGGGCGTCGCTGAGCTTGTAGAGCCCGCGCCCGACCCGTTGCAGGACCCCGTCCTTTGTGAGGCGCTGGAGATAGGCCCTCGGCACGCCAGCCTGATCGAAGTCGATGCCGCGCGCGATCCCACGCTCTCGGACGACCTCGATGGCGCGGTCCTTATGGCGACGGGCTTCCATGAGAGTGTTCCAAATCCTCGGTAATTGGCGATTAGCTCCGAGGTTTTGTAACACATCGCTGGGCGGGGTGCGAGTGGCGACGACGACCAGGGAGCGGTCACGTGATCCGGCCTACATGACAATCGGCTGTCTTGATGATAGGGTCATAGGGTGAAATAGGCGGGATGCACGGATCGAGTCGGATTGTTTCCTGCATCCCTCGCTTGACGATAGTCCCCGAAAGTACGGTTTTTGGGGTCATCCCGAAAAAACCTAATGATTTCAAGAGCCGGCCATTTTGGCGGGACGGCTGACGGTATATTTCTGGCAAAAATATTTTTAATACTGTGATTTCAAGGCTTTATGATGCTCATTAATAATAGAGTGGGAATGAGGTAAGCTGCCAGCACGTTAACCCCTCCGGAGCCCGCCATGTCCGATCTCTCCGCCTTTGCCATTGCCCGCAAATGGCCGGCCGTCCATCCCGACCGCCTGCAGCTCTATTCCTTCCCGACGCCGAATGGCGTGAAGGTGTCGATCATGCTGGAGGAGATCGGGCTGCCGTATGAGGCGCATACGGTCAACATCGGCGCCAACGAGACCTGGACGCCGGAATTCCTGTCGCTCAACCCGAACGGCAAGATCCCGGCGATCCTCGATCCGAACGGGCCGGGCGGCAAGCCCTTCGCGCTGTGGGAATCGGGCGCGATCCTGCTCTATCTCGCCGAGAAGACCGGCAAGCTGCTGCCCGCCGATCCGGCGGCGCGCTACGAGACGATCCAATGGGTGTTCTTCCAGATGGCCGCGGTCGGGCCGATGTTCGGCCAGCTCGGCTTCTTCCATAAGTTCGCCGGCAAGGAGATCGAGGACAAGAGGCCGCTGGAGCGCTACCGCGCCGAAACCAAGCGCCTGCTCGGCGTGCTGGAAGGCCGTCTCGACGGCCGCGACTGGATCATGGGCGACGCCTATTCCATCGCCGATATTTCGCTGCTCGGCTGGGTGCGCAATCTGATCGGCTTCTACGGCGCGGGCGATCTCGTCGACTACGGCGCGCTGAAAAACGTGCCGCGCTGGCTGGAGCAGGGGCTGGCGCGTCCCGCCGTGCAGCGCGGGCTGGAAATTCCCCCGCGCCCGTAAGCAGCGGCAATGGCCTTTCGGGCCCGCCTGTGCTAGCCGCACAGGCGGTTTCCCATTCAAGGCTCGTGGCTCATGTCGGTTTTCAAGCGCTTCAAGCAGGCCCGCGCGCGGCGTCGCTTCGTCGAGGATCTGCGCGCTGAAGCCAAACGCCCGGACGAGGCGCGCGCCGCGGCCATCGTCAAGCAGGTCGCGCAGAAGGAGCTGGTCTTCGCCGTTTCGAGCGGCCGCGCCGGCACCGAGACCTTGTGCCGCCTGTTCGGCGAGCTCGACAACGTCTGCGCCACGCACGAGCCCAAGCCACAATATGAGATCGCCATGCGCCCGGCGCTGGCCGAGCCGGCGCTGGCGCGCGCCTTCCTCGTCGGCCACAAGCTGCCGGCCATCGCCGCGACGCTGGAGCCGGTCTATGTCGAGACCAGCCACATCTTCGCCAAGGCGTTTTTGCCGGCGATGCTGGCGCTCGGCCTGCGCCCGCGCCTGATCATGACGCGCCGCGCCCCGCGCGCCATCGCCAAATCCTTCGAGCGCATCCGCTCGACGCCGCACCGCACCGAACTCGGCAAGCTCTACCTGCTGTCGCCCGCCGACCCGAACCTGCTGCCGCTGCTACGCTGGGACGACTTCACCGATTACCAGATCTGCTATTGGTATGCGCTGGAGACGCAGCGCCGCCAGGCCGTGCTGCGCCGCTATGCCGAGGCGCACGGCTGCGTCTGCGTCGATATCGACACCAACGACCTGAGCCGGCTGGAACAGTTCACCGACATGTTCGACGCCCTCAAGCTCGGGCGGGCCCTGTCGGAGGCCGAATTGACGCGGCTCGGCGCCGCTGTCGGCGTGCGCCATAACATTTTCGCCAAGCATCCCGAAAAGCCGCGTCCCGCCGGCGAGGCCAGCTTCGACGATCAGGAAGCCCTGGTGCTTGAGCGGGTGCGCGAGGTCACGCCGGATTTCGTGGCCGTCGATTGAGCTGGCGGACGCTCAGATATCGAACTGCGGCGGGGCGGCCGGCCTTGCCTTTTCCAGCGCGTCCTTCGCCTCCGGGTTGAGGGGCTGGCCTTCGCGCTGCGGCGGCGTGAGCGGCGTCGGCCGCCAGCGTTCGCGCAGGAAGGTGCGCGAGGTTTCGTGCGACACGCCGTTGGCGAGTTCGAAGGCGATGCGCTCGGCGTCGAAGCGCCGCACCTGTTCGACTACGGCTTCCACATCTTCCTCGGCGCAGCCGAGCCGCCGCAACGCCTGCGCGCCAAAGCCGATGGCGGATTCGAACGTTTCGCGGATCTGGAAGTCGACGTCCTGTTTCATCAGTTCGATGGCGTGCTGACGGTCATAGGCGCGGGTCAGCACCGGCGTCATCGGAAACGCCTCTTTCGCGATGCGCACGATATGCGTCGTCGTCTCGGCCTTGTCGACGCAGACGAGAATGGCGCGCGCCTTTTCCGCGCCGCTGGCGCGCAGCACGTCGAGGCGCGCGCCGTCGCCGTAATAGACCTTGAAGCCGAATTTCGCCGCGTCGCGAATGAGATCGGTGTCGGTCTCGATGATCGACGCGGATATGCCGCGCGCCAGCAGCGTCTGCGAGGCGATCTGGCCGAAACGGCCGAAGCCGATCACCAGCACGTCGCCCTCGAGCCCGTCGGCGGCCTCGACGCCGGCCATGTCGGTCTTGCCCCTGGGCAGCAGCGCCCGCACCGCCGCGACGATCAGCGGCGTCAGGGCCATCGACATGATGACGCTGGCCGTCAGCGCCGCATTGAGGGCGGGATCGAGCACTTTCGCCTGCGTGGCGGCGGAATACAGGACGAAGGCGAATTCGCCGCCCTGCGACATCATCGCGGCGCGCTTGATCGCCTCTCGGGCGTTTTCGCCGGCGAGCCGGCCGATGGTGAAGACGCCGAGCATCTTCAGGCTCATGTAGATCAGCACGCCGCCCGTCAGCAGCGGCCAATTGTTGGCGACGAGCCGCACGTCGAGAGACATGCCGACGCCCATGAAGAACAGGCCGAGCAGCAGCCCGCGGAACGGCTCGATGTCGGCTTCGAGCTGGTGGCGGAACGAGGATTCCGACAGCATGACGCCGGCGGCGAAGGCGCCCATCGCCATCGACAGGCCGCTCCATTGCATCGCCAGCGCCGCGCCGAGCACGACCAGCAGCGCCGCGCCAGTCATAGCCTCGCGCGCCTGCGCCCCGGCGAGCAGGCGGAAGAACGGGTTGAGCAGCCAGCGGCTGACGGCGACGAGGCCGAGAATCGCCGCCAGCGACATGGCGAGCCCGAGCCAGCGTTCCGACGGCGTCTCCGACGGCCCCGGCGCGAGAAAGGCGACGAGCGCCAGCAGCGGCACGATGGCGAGGTCTTCGAGCAGCAGCACCGACATGACGCGCTGGCCGAAGGGCGTCGCCGCCGCGCCGCGTTCCTCCAGCACCTGCATGACGATGGCGGTGGAGGACAGAACGAAGCCCATGCCGGCGATCAGCGCCACGGCGGGTTTCAGGCCCCAGACGTACATTCCCGCCAGCGTCAGCGCCGAGCCGCAGGCGACGACCTGCGCCAGGCCAAGGCCGAAGATCTGCCGCCGCAGGTTCCACAGCCGCGACGGCTGCATCTCCAGCCCGATGACGAACAGGAACATCACCACGCCAAGCTCGGCGATGTGCAGAATGGTTTGCGGATCGAGGAAAAAGGCGAGGCCGAAAGGGCCGACCGCCACGCCCGCCGCAAGGTAGCCGAGGACGGAACCAAGCCCGATGCGCTTGAACAGCGGCACGGCGACGACGCCGGCGGCAAGCAGCACGACCGTCTTGAGAACTTCCTGATTTTCGACGGCCATCGACGAATCCCGCGATCAAACCGCCAAACTAGGAAGCGGCGGCCGGCAATTCAATCATGCCGTCGCGCTCGCCTTCGCCGCCCGCCTGTGCTAGGCGAGGCGGGCCGGTCGCTCCGGCCAGAGGCAATGTGAGAGCTGAGAGAACGATGTCCGATATTTTTCGTGAAGTCGATGAGGAAGTCCGCCAGGATCAGGCTCTCGCGCTTTGGAACAAATATCAGAACCTCATCATCGCCATTGCGTTGCTGGTCATCGCCGCAACCGCCGGCTGGCGCGTCTACGACCACTTCCGCACCCGCGCCGCCGAAGAGGCCGGCGTCAAATATGAAGCCGCCTCCGTTCTGGCCCGCGATGGCAAGAGCACCGAGGCCATCGCCGCCTGGAACGCGCTGATCAAGGACGCCCCGCAGGGCTATGCGCTGCTGGCGCGCATGCGCGCCGCCGGCGAGGTCGGGCAGAACGACGCCAACGCCGGCGCCGCCGCCTTCGACGCCATCGCCAATGACGCCAAGGTCGAGCCGCTGATGCGCGAGGTCGCCAAGATCCGCGCCGCCATGTTCAAGGTCGACGGCGGAACGCCCGCCGAAGTCGAGGCCCGCCTGAAGCCGCTGGCCGAGGCCGGCCAGCCGTTGCGCAACCTCGCGCGCGAAATCCTCGGCGTCGCCGCCCTCAAGCGCAACGACGCGGAGGCCGCCGCCCGCTGGTTCGACATGATCGTCACCGACGCCCAGGCGAGCGCCGACGCGCGCGCCCGCGCCGAGGCGTTCCTCGGTCTCGTCAGCGCCAGCAAGGCGCCGAAATCCTGAGTTAAAGAAGGTCTGATGTTTTCAATCGCCATTATCGGCCGCCCCAATGTTGGCAAGTCGACGCTATTCAACCGGCTCGTCGGCAAGAAGCTGGCGCTGGTCGACGACCAGCCCGGCGTCACGCGCGATCGCCGCGAGGGCGAGGCGAAGCTCGGCGACCTGACCTTTACGATCATCGATACGGCCGGCCTGGAGGAGGGCGATTCCGCCTCGCTGTCGGGCCGCATGCGCGCCCAGACCGAGGCCGCGATCGAACAGGCCGACGGCGTGTTCTTCATGATCGACGCCCGCACCGGCCTGACGCCGGACGACCGCTTTTTCGCCAATCTGGTGCGCCGCGCCGGCAAGCCGCTGATCCTGATCGCCAACAAGGCCGAAGGCCGCGTCGGCACGGCCGGCGCCTATGAGGCGTTCGATCTTGGCCTCGGCGATCCGGTGCCGCTGTCGGCCGAGCACAACGAAGGCTTTTCCGAGCTCTATTCCGCCTTGCTCGAAGCGCTGCCGGAACAGACGGCGCTCGTTCCCGACGAGGCCGAGCGCGACAAGCCGCTGGTTCTCGGCGACGATGAGGACGGATCCGAACTCGACATCACCAAGCCCTTGCGCATCGCCGTCGTCGGCCGTCCCAACGCCGGAAAATCGACGCTGCTCAACAGGCTGATCGGCGAGGATCGGCTGCTGACCGGCCCCGAGGCCGGCATTACCCGCGATTCCATCGGCATCGACTTTGAATGGGCGCCGCGCGTCGGCCCCGCCCGCAAGGTCAAGATGTTCGACACGGCTGGCCTGCGCAAGCGCGCCCGCGTCGAGGACAAGCTGGAAAAGCTCGCCGCCGCCGACGCCCTGCGCGCGGTGAAATTCGCTGAAGTCGTCGTGCTGCTGCTCGACGCGACGATTCCCTTCGAGAAGCAGGACCTGACCATCGCCGACATCGTCGAGCGCGAGGGCCGGGCTCTGGTCATCGGCCTGAACAAGTGGGATCTCATCGAGGACAAGGGCGGCAAGCTGGCCGAATTGCGCGAGGAGGCCCTGCGCCTGCTGCCGCAGGTCAAGGGCTGCCCGGTCGTCGCCGTCTCCGGCGCGACGGGGCAGGGGCTCGACCGCCTGATGCAGGCGATCGTCGATACGCATGAAGTCTGGAACAAGCGCATCTCGACGGCGCGCCTCAACCGCTGGCTCTCCGCCGCGCTCGAACAGACGCCGCCGCCCGCCGTCTCCGGCCGCCGCATCAAGATCCGCTACATGACGCAGCCGAAGGCGCGCCCGCCGCATTTCATCCTCTTCGGCAACCAGCTCGACGAGTTGCCGACGAGCTACGAGCGCTTCATCGTCAATGGCTTGCGCGAGATGTTCCAGCTGCCGGGCGTGCCGATCCGCATCACCCGCAAGCAGGGCGACAACCCCTACGCCAACAAAAAGAAGAAGTGGTAGGCAGCCCGTTGACCTAGACGGCGGGCGCGCTACCTGCGCCTCCATGGCCCCCGCTCGGGGCGGCGATGGAGGCGGGTATGAAGGGCGACGCCAAGGTTCTCGACTATCTCAACCGCGGCCTGCGCAGCGAGCTGACGGCGATCAACCAATATTGGCTGCATTACCGCATGCTCGACAATTGGGGTTATCTCGATCTCGCCAGGAAATGGCGGGCGGAATCCATCGAGGAAATGCAGCACGCCGACACGTTCATGGCGCGCATCCTGTTTCTCGAAGGCGTGCCCAGCATGAAGCCCGAGAGCAAGCTGACGATCGGCCGCGACATCAAGGAAATCTGCGAGGCCGATCTCGCCGCCGAATACGAGGCGCGCGCCCTCTATCTTGAGGCGGCGGCCTATTGCCTCTCCATCAACGACCGCGGCACGATGGCGATCTTCGAGAAGCGCGTCACCGACGAGGAAGGCCATATCGACTTCCTCGAAACCCAGATCGACCTGATCAAGCAGATCGGCCTGCCGCTCTACGCCCAGAAACACATGGGCAAGCTGGAGGAGTGACGCTCAGGCCGGCCCCTGGAACGTCAACACGCGGTCCTGCGGAAAATCATAGAGCTTGCCCGTCTCCGTCCAGCCGGGCGCGCACAGCGCGGCGATTTTCGGCGCGATGTCCTCCGGCGTCTTCAGGCTCATCGGGTCTTCGCCCGGCATGGCGGAGGCGCGCATGCGCGTGCGCAGCGGGCCGGGATTGACCGCCATCACCTTGACCGCCGAGGTTGTCGCCGTTTCGGCGGCATAGGTGCGCGCCAGCGCGTCGACGGCGGCCTTCGAGGCGGCATAGGCGCCCCAATAGGGCGCAAACTGCGTTTTGTGGCCGGCCGCCGACGACATCAGCACGACGCGTCCGGCGTCGGAGGCGCGCAACAGCGCGTCGAGCGAGCGGATGAGTCGCCAATTGGCGGTGACGTTCACCGCCATCACGTCGTCCCATTGCTTCGGGTCGAGATGCGACAGCGGCGTGATCGGCCCGAGAATGCCGGCGTTGCCGACGAAAATATCGATCTTGCCCCAGCGCGTGAAGATCGCCCCGCCGAGCCGGTCGAGCGCCTCGTAATCCTTGATGTCGCAGGGGACCAGCGTCGCCTCGCCGCCAAGCGCGCGGATCTCGTCGTCGAGCTTTTCCAGCGCCCCTTGCGTGCGCGCCATGGCGATGACATGCGCGCCCTGGCGCGCCAGTTCAAGCGCCACGGCGCGTCCGATGCCGCGCGACGCGCCGGTGACAAGCGCGAGGCGGCCAGAAAGCGGCTGGGTCATGCGTAACTCCAAAAAAGCGCGTCAGCCCGTCTCGGCGAGCAGCGACAACTGACTGCGGCCGTTCTGCTCGCGCACGTCGGTGAGGTTGGTCGGATAATCGCCGGTGAAGCAATGGTCGGTGAATTGCGGCCGCAGCGGATCGCGTCCCGCCAGCCCCATCGCGCGGTAGATGCCCTCGACCGACAGGAATGCGAGGGAATCACAGCCGATATAGGAGCGCATTTCCTCGAGCGAATGATTGGCGGCCAGCAGCTTGTCGCGCTCGGGCGTGTCGATGCCGTAATAGTCGGGATGGGTGATCGGCGGCGAGGAAATGCGGAAATGCACTTCGCGCGCGCCCGCGTCGCGCATCATCCGCACGATCTTCACCGAGGTCGTGCCGCGCACGATCGAATCGTCAATCAGCACGATGCTCTTGCCCTCGACGACGCAGCGATTGGCGCTGTGCTTCATGCGCACGCCCAATTCGCGCACCGATTGCGTCGGCTGGATGAAGGTGCGCCCGACATAATGGTTGCGGATGATGCCGAGTTCGAAGGGGATGCCGGCGGCCTGCGCATAGCCGATCGCCGCCGGAACTCCGGAATCGGGCACCGGCACGATGACATCGGCATTGACCGGCATTTCGCGCGCCAGCTCCATGCCCATCTTCTTGCGCACGTCATAGACCGGGCGGCCGTGGACGATGGAATCCGGCCGGGCGAAATAGATGTATTCGAAGATGCAGGGGCGGGCCGGCTGCTGGCCGAACGGCTTGATCGACTCGATGCCATCGTCGGAAATGACGATGACTTCGCCGTTCTCGACGTCGCGGATGAAATGCGCGCCGATGATGTCGAGCGCGCAGGTCTCGGACGCCAGGATGTAATGGCCGTCGAGCATGCCCAGCACCAGCGGCCGGATGCCGAGCGGATCGCGCGCGCCGATCAGCTTCTTGTTGGTCAGGGCGACGAGCGCATAGGCGCCTTCGATGCCGCGCAGCGCCTCGACGAAGCGCTCGACGATCAGCGCCTTGCGCGACCGCGACACGAGATGGAGGATGACCTCGGTGTCCGACGTCGACTGGTAGATCGCGCCTTCGCGCACCAGATTGCGGCGCAGCGTCAGCGCGTTGGTGAGATTGCCGTTATGCGCGATGGCGAAGCCGCCGCTGGAAAATTCGGCAAACAGCGGCTGCACGTTGCGCAGGATGGTCTCGCCGGTGGTGGAATAGCGCACATGGCCGACGGCGGCGTGGCCCTTCAGCGCCTCCATGGTCGAGGCGCGCGAGAAATGGTCGCCGACGAGGCCGAGGCGGCGCTCGGAATTGAAGCGCTTGCCATCGAAGGTGACGATGCCGGCCGCCTCCTGGCCGCGATGCTGCAGGGCGTGCAGGCCCAGCGCCGTGATGGCGCCCGCTTCCGGATGGCCGAAAATGCCGAAGACGCCGCACTCTTCGCGCAGGCGGTCGCCATCGAGATCGAAATCCTCAAGCTCGAACACGTCGCTGCCGTGGCTCATCGTCGATCCCCGCTTTACTCACGCCGACGGACGTCGACGCCACTCTTCGCACCCGCACATAATCCTTCCGGCCTGCAATGTCAGCCGGGAATTTGCCGCAGCAGGATGTGCGCCCGCAGGCGCTCAACGCGTCAACTGGTCCAGTTTCTGCTTCTCGGCGCCCGACGGGCCGCCATTCGCCGGCTTGGCCGGAGCAATGGGGCGCGGCGGCGGCGCGGGCGTCGGCGCGACGTCCTTGGATTCGTCGGCCGGCGTCTCTCCGCCCAGTTGGCCGCCCTTTTTCTTCAGGCTGGCGAGGATGCCTTCCGGATCTTCGGGCAGCATGTCCTTCAGACGGTCGCCCGTCGCCTGCAGGAAGGGCTTGGTGCGCGCGTCGTTGACCCAGGCCGGCTGGTTCTTCGGCACGAACCAGTCGAAAAAGACGAACGCCACGACGCAGAGCAGGAAGCCGCGCGCCGCGCCGAAGACAAAGCCGAGCGAACGATCGAGCGCCCCGACCTTCGAATCGAGAATGAGATCGGAAATCTTCACGGTGATGATCGAAACGACCACCAGCGTGACAAAAAACACGGCGGCGGCGGCGGCGGCCAGCGCCAGCGTGTCCTTGGAGACGTAGGGCTTGACGTAGGGCAGGGCCAGCGGGTGCAGGTAATAGGCGGCGGCGGCCGCCGCGACCCATGACCCGATGGCGAGGACTTCTCGCGTAAAACCGCGCAGCATGGCCAGAAGGCCGGAAATCAAAACAACGGCGGAAACGCCGAGATCAAGATAGGACGGCATTCAGAAAGGCCTCGCGCTGTCGTCCGGACAAACAAACAGGAACCGGCCCGCATCGCCAAGGCTCCATTCGCCGAGCGACTTATAAACAAGCCTCATCGCCGCGTCACCCCCGCCGCGCGCGGCAACTCGCGCACAACCTCGCGTTCCTGTCCGACGCTGCCCGCGGCAATGTCGGCGACGAGCGCGGAAATATGGCCGCACGCGCGCATCTTCATGTCGCGCGGCGCTTCCGTCTTGTCCTGCGCGCTTGCCGGCGGCGCGATGGCGCCGCAGAAGCCGAGCTTGGCCGCCTCCTTCAGCCGCTGCCCGGCATGGGCGACGGGCCGCACCGCGCCCGACAGGCCGATCTCGCCGAAATAGACGCTGTCGGCCGGCAGCAGCGCGCCGGTGAGGGACGAGACGAGCGCCGCGGCGGCGGCGAGATCGGCGGCCGGTTCGCCGACGCGTAGGCCGCCCGCGACATTGAGATAGATGTCGTGCTGGCCGAGCCGCAGGCCGGCATGCGCCTCGAGCACGGCGATGACCATGGCGAGGCGGCTCGACTCCCAGCCGACGACGGAGCGGCGCGGCGTGCCGAGCGCCGTCGGCGCGACCAGCGCCTGTACTTCGACGAGCACGGGCCGCGTGCCCTCCATGCCGGCGAACACCGCCGCGCCGGGCGCGCGCGCATCGCGGCCCGAGAGGAAAAGCGCCGAGGGATTGGCGACTTCGGACAGGCCGCGCCCGGTCATCTCGAACACGCCGATTTCGTCGGTCGGCCCGAAACGGTTCTTCACCGCGCGCAGGATGCGGAAATGATGGCCGCCTTCGCCCTCGAAGGAGACGACGGCGTCGACCATATGCTCGACGACGCGCGGGCCGGCGATCTGGCCGTCCTTGGTGACATGGCCGACGAGGATCACCGCCGCGCCCTGGGTCTTGGCGAAGCGGATCAGCGCCTGCGCCGAGCCGCGCACCTGGCTGACCGTGCCGGGCGCGGATTCGACCGTCTCGCTCCACATGGTCTGGATCGAATCGATGACGACGAGAGCAGGGCGCGCACCCTGCTGCAGGGTTGCGACGATATCCTCGACGCTCGTCTCCGCCGCCAGTTCCACCGGCGCTTTCGCGAGGCCGAGGCGCTCGGCCCGCAGCCGCACCTGCGCCACCGCTTCCTCGCCGGAAATGTAGACGACGCGCCGGCCCTGATTGGCGAGCGTGGCGCAGGCCTGGATCAGCAGTGTCGACTTGCCGATGCCGGGCTCGCCGCCGATCAGCAGAACCGAGCCGGGCACGAAGCCGCCGCCGGTGACGCGGTCCAACTCGCCGATGCCGGTGGTGATGCGCGGCGCGGGTTTGGATTCGCCCGACAATCCCTCCAGCTCGAAGACGCGGCCCTTGCGCGCGCCGCGCGCCGCCTGCGCGCCGATTCCGGCGCCGTTGTTCTCCTCAAGGATCGAATTCCACTCGCCACAGCTCTCGCACCGCCCCTGCCAGCGCTGTGTGACCGCGCCGCAATTCTGGCAGACGAAAGTGGATCGCGACTTGGCCATGAAACATCCTCGAATCGAGAAAAGAACAATAACAGAACAAATTCATTCTGGCCACGCCCTGCGCGGGTGCCGCCGCGCGCATCCGCCGCGTTGAAAGACGCGTGCGCGTTCGGGCGGGGCGGCGTATGCTTTTTTCGATGACGATTCCGAACGCAGGCGCGGCTAGACGAAAATCAAGCCTGTCATGTATAGTTCATGTATAAACGAACAAGCCGCAGCGCCGCGTTGGGCGGAAATGGGAGATGACGCATGGGCGACGCCACGAACCGGGTTCCGCAACTGGAAATTGACGCGACCGCAATTCCGACCATTCCGCATATTTTCAACGAGAGCGTTCGCACGCACGCCGCGTCGCCCGCCGTCGAGAGCTTCGGCAAGCGCCTGACCTATGCCGAGGTCGGCGAGGCGGCGCGCGCCGTCACGTCCTGGCTGCAGCAGCAGGGCTTCCGCAAGGGCGACCGCATCGCCATCATGATGCCCAACGTCATGGCCTATCCGCCGCTGCTGTTCGGCATCCTGGCCGGCGGCTATGTGGTTGTGAACGTCAATCCGCTCTACACGCCGCGCGAACTGACGCACCAATTGCGCGATTCCGGCGCGCGCGCCCTGTTCGTGCTGGAGAATTTCGGCAACACGGTCGAAGAGACGCTGAAGGCGGTCAAGCTGGACCGCGTCGTTCTCGTCGCGCCCGGCGACTTGCTCGGCCTCAAGGGCAAGATCATCAATTTCGTCTCGCGCCGGATCAAGAAGGCCGTGCCGGCCTTTTCGCTGCCGGGCGCCGTCACGTTCTCGCAAGCGCTGTCGCAAGGCCGCTCGCGCGCGCCCTCGGCGGTCGAAGTGCTGCCGCAGGACATCGCCTTCCTGCAATATACCGGCGGCACCACGGGCGTGTCGAAGGGCGCGATGCTGACGCACGCCAACGTCGGCGCCAATGTCATGCAGATCGACGTGCTGATCGGCGAGGCGCTGTCCGACCTGCCCAATCCGGTCATGATCACGGCGCTGCCGCTCTATCACATCTACGCGCTGACGAGCTGCTGCATTCACCTGACGCATATCGGCGGCATGCAGGTGCTCATCGCCAATCCTCGCGACCTCAGCGGCCTCATCGACACGATCAAGGCGAAGAAGTTCAACTCGATCGCACTCGTCAACACGCTCTATGCAGCGCTCGTCGATCATCCGCGCATCCGCGAGGTGGATTTCTCCGGACTGCGCCATTCCTCCGCCGGCGGCATGGCGACGCAGGCCGTCGTGGCGCGCAAGTGGAAGGAAATCTCCGGTCGGCCGATCATCGAAGGCTACGGCCTGTCGGAAACCTCGCCGGTCGTGTCCTCCAACCGCACCGACATTGCCGACTTCACCGGCACGGTCGGCTATGCGCTCGCCTCGACGCAGGTGTCGATCCGCGACGCAGAAGGCAATCCGCTGCCGGACGGCCAGCCGGGCGAATTGTGCGTCAAGGGCCCGCAGGTGATGGCCGGCTACTGGAACCGCCCGGAAGAAACCGCCAGGTCGATGACGGCCGACGGCTTCTTCAAGACCGGCGACGTCGCGGTGATCCAGCCCGATGGCGCGATCAAGCTCGTCGACCGCATCAAGGACATGATCCTCGTCTCCGGCTTCAACGTCTATCCCAACGAGATCGAGGACGTGCTGGCGACGCATCCGAAAGTGGCCGAAGTCGCCGTCGTCGGCATGGCCGACGCGCATTCCGGCGAGACGGTGCGCGCCATCATCGTGCCGCGCGATCCGACGCTGACCAAGGAGGAGGTCATCGCCTTCGCCCGCGAGAATCTGACCGCCTACAAGGTGCCCAAGCGCGTCGATTTCCGCGACGCCTTGCCCAAGACCAATGTCGGCAAGATCCTGCGGCGCGAGCTGCGGGACTGAGGTTTCGTCGCCCCAAGTCTCTGGCTGTATTCAATAAAAAGCGCAGCGCGAGCTGGTCGTCGCCAGCCCGCGCCCTATTGCTCTGGGCAGGGCGGATGGGCTGCGGCGCATACCCGCCGCGCGTCGCTCCGCCATAGGAGGGCGCCGCCATGGATATTATGCCGAATGCCGAGCAGATGAAGCAGGCCGTGCGCGCGCAATGGGACCAATGCGCGCGGGGTTGGAATGAATACACGCCGCACATTCGCGACTGGCTGGGCGTCGCTACGACGTCCATGCTCGACGCCGCGCATGTCGAGCGCGGCGCCCATGTGCTCGACGTCGCCGCCGGCGCCGGCGATCAGACCCTTGCGGCGGCCGCGCGCGTCGGCGCCAGCGGGCGCGTCGTCGCGACCGACCTTTCGGCCGAGATCCTGGCCTTCGCCCGCGCCAACGCCGAACGCGCCGGATTCGGCAATGTCGAGACGCGGGTCGCCGACGGCGAACGGCTCGATGTCGGCGAGGGCGCGTTCGACGCGGCGATCTGCCGGCTGGGATTGATGTTCTTCCCCGATCCGGTGAAGGGGCTGGATGCCATCCGCCGCGCTCTCAAGCCCGGCGGCCGCGCCGCCGCCATCGTCTTTTCGACGCCGGAAGAAAATCCCTGCATGGTCATGGCCATGCAGACGGCCTTCCGGCACGCCGGCATGGCGCCGCCCGATTCTTATCGCCCCGGCGGATTGTTCTGCCTCGGCAAGCCCGGCCTCATCGAAGACATGTTCGAAGCGGCAGGCTTCAGTCAGGTCATGGCGCAGAAGATTTCAGCGCCCTTCCGTCTGCCCAGCGCCGCCCATTTTGTTGGGTTCGCCGCCGCCGCCGCCGGCGCCGTCCGGCAGATCGTCGACGGTCTCGACGAAGAGGGGCGCAAGGCGGCGTGGGCGGACATGGCTGAGCGTCTGCGCGTCTTCGAGACGAAGGGCGGCTGGGAAGGGCCCAACCAGCTGATCCTCGCCTCGGGCATGCGATGACGGCTCAGCCGCCGCGGTAGACCCGCGCGTATCGGCGGCCAAGATTGGTCAGAATCTCGTAGCCGATGGTCCGGGCGCGCCCGCCAAGCTCGTCGATGCTGATGGTCGGCCCGAGGATTTCGACGAAATCGCCGCGTTCGGCGCGCGGCGCGTCGGTGACGTCGAGCACGATCAGATCCATCGAGACGCGGCCGACGAAGGGACAGCGCACGCCGGCGACGACGGCTTCGCCCCCCGGCGCGCCATTGTCGCCGACCAGCGCGCGTGGAATGCCGTCGGCGTAGCCGAGGCTGATCGTCGCCAGCCGCCGCCGCTCCGGCGCAATCCAGATGGCGTTATAGCCGACGCTCTCGCCGGGCTCGATGAAGCGCGTCTGCACGATGCGCGCCTCGAGCGACACGACGCTCTGCATCGGATTGGCCTCGCCCGGCGTCGGATTGCCGCCATAGAGCGCATAGCCCGGCCGCACCAGGTCATAATGCGGCCGGCGGCGCAGGAAGGCCCCGGACGAATTGGCGATCGAGCAGGGCAGTTCGGGAAAGGCCTGCCGCATGGATTCGAAGGTTTCGATCTGCCGCGTGTTGAACGGATCGTCGACCTGTTCCGACGAGGCGAAATGGCTCATCAGCAAAGACAGCGGCACGCCGTCGAGCAAGGCGCGCGCCTGCGCCAACTCGTCGGCCTCGAGGCCAAGTCGGTTCATGCCTGTGTCGAGATGCACGGCGGCGGGTTGCGCATCGCTGCGACCGAGCGCGGCCAGCGCCCATTCCTTCGCCTCCTCCAGCGAGCCGATCACCGGGCGCAGGCGATGCTCGAGGAATTGGCCGACGGCGCCGGGCGCAAAGCCGTTGAGGCAATAGATGGTCGCCCCCGGCAGGATCGCGCGCAACCGCCGGCCGCCGAGCGCATGCGCGACGAAGAACGTGCGCGCGCCGGCCTGCCAAAGCGCGCGCGCCGCCGGACCGACGCCAACGCCATAGGCGTCGGCCTTGACGACGGCGGCGCATTCGGCCTCGCCGCAGCGCGCCGCGATCCGCCGCCAATTGGCCGCCAGCGCGCCAAGGTCGATGGTGAGGATCGCGCCGGCTTCGACGGCGGCGACGTCTTCGGGCTCGTGCGTCACATCCGCTCCGGCAATTGGTCTTCGCGCGCCAGATTGCCGAAACGCGTGAATTCGGCTTCGAAGGCCAGCTCCACCGTTCCGGTCGGGCCGTGACGCTGCTTGCCGATGATCACTTCGGCCTTGCCGTGCGCGCGCTCCATTTCCGATTGCCAGGCGATGAACTCGTCCGTGCCTTCGCGCGGCTGCTTGTTCTTGATGTAATATTCCTCGCGGAACACGAAGATCACCACGTCGGCGTCCTGTTCGATCGAGCCGGATTCGCGCAGGTCGGACAGCTGCGGCCGCTTGTCGTCGCGCGATTCCACCTGACGCGACAGCTGCGACAGGGCGATGACCGGAACGGCCAATTCCTTGGCCAGGGCCTTGAGGCCGGTGGTGATTTCGGTCAGCTCCTGCACGCGGTTGTCGCCCTTCGACTTCGAGCCCGACAGCAATTGCAAATAGTCGACGACGAGCAGGTCGAGGCCGCGCTGGCGCTTCAGGCGACGGGCGCGCGCCACGAGCTGGGCGATGGAAATGCCGCCGGTCTGGTCGATGTAGAACGGGATCGACTGCATGTCGCGCGCCGCCTGGCTGACGGAATGGAACTCGTGCTCCGTGATGTCGCCGCGTCGGATCTTGTAGGAGGGCACCGCCGCCTGCTCGGCGATGATGCGGGTCGCCAATTGCTCGCACGACATTTCGAGCGAGAAGAAGCCGACGATGCCGCCGTTGATCGTATCGTGCGAACCGTCCGGGTTGACCTTGAATTCGTAGGCCTTGGCGATGTTGAAGGCGATGTTGGTCGCCAGCGCCGTCTTGCCCATGCCGGGACGGCCCGCGACGATGATCAGGTCGGAGGCCTGCAGGCCGCCCATCTTCTGGTCGAGGTCGGTGAGGCCGGTGGCGACGCCCGACAGCCGCCCCTCGCGCTCCCACGCCTTGGCGGCCATGTCGACAGCCGCCGTCAGCGCGTCGGAAAAGCGTTGGAAGCCGCCGTCGTAGCGGCCCGTCTCGGCCACCGAATAGAGCTTGCGCTCGGCTTCCTCGATCTGGTCGCGCGGCCGCGCGTCGACGGGCGCGTCATAGGCGCCGTTGACGATGTCCTCGCCGATCATGATCAGCTCGCGTCGCACCGCGAGGTCGTGAATCGTGCGGCCGTAATCCTCGGCGTTGATGACGCTGGTCGCTTCGGCGGCGAGGCGGGCGAGATATTGCGGAACGGTCATGCCGCCAAGGTCGTGCTCGCCGAGGAAGGTCTTCAGCGTGATCGGCGTCGCCACCTTGCCGGCGCGGATGAGCTGCGACGTCACCTCGTAGATGCGCCGGTGCAGCTCCTCGGAAAAATGCGCCGGCTTGAGGAAATCCGACACCCGGTCATAGGCGTCGTTGTTGACCAGGATCGCGCCCAGCAGAGCCTGCTCAGCCTCGATGTTATGCGGCGGCGTGCGGTAGGTCGGCGCCTGCGGCGCGGCAAGCTCGCCGAACGCCGGTCGAGTCGCGAAATTTTCGATCGCAGCCATTTCTTCCAGTCTTTGGCGAAGCGCAGATCCAGCGAACCTTGCCGCAGCGGCGGCGCGGGAATCTGCCCAGGCTCCTTTTTCGCATGTCCGGGGCGTCGGGGGAAAGACGGAAGTTAATCAGCCGTTCGCGCGCCCGACTTGTCCACCTTGTCCACCCTTGTCCACAGGCTGCGTCAGGCGCGCCAGTCTTTCGCAGGCGGCGACCCCGGCAAGCGCGCAGGCGAGCATGGCCGCGATCATGACGGCTGCGCCGCCGGCGGCGCTCAGCCAGGCGCAGACGAAGGGGCCGAGCGCGCGAAACAGCAGGCTGGCGACCGACAGCCGGCCGAGCAGCGCGCCATAGCCGCCGCGTCCGAACAAAGCCAGCGCCACCGTGCCCTTGGCGATCGTCATCAGGCCGTTCGACAGGCCGAAGACGAGGGCGAAGGCCAGCGCGGCGGCGTAGGACCATTGCCCGAGGATGAGCAGGACGAGCGCCACCGGCAGGAGCGCGCTGGCGATGCGCCCGACGCCGAGCGCGGAAACCTTGCCCTGCGCCGCCATTTCCCAGAGGCGGGCCGCGACCTGCGCCGGCCCGAACAGCACGGACGCCGCCACCGCCGCCTCGCGCCCGTGGCCGATGTCCATCAGCGTCGAGATCATCAACACCGTCAGCCCCGCCGAGACGAGGTTGAACATGGCGAGCAGCAGCCCGAACAGCACGAAGGCGCGCCGGCGCAGCTCGCCCTGCAAGGCGGGCTGCTCGTCGCCGTGGCGCGCCGCCGCGCCCGTCGCGGGCTCGTCCGCCGGCGCGACGCCGGGCAGGGCGAGCAGATAGACCGGCAGGCAGAAGACGAGGTGAACGATCGCGTAGAGGCCATAGACCTCGCGCCAGCTCATCTGCGTCAGCAGCGCCGAGGTCAACGGCCAGAAGGCGGTGGAGGCGAAGCCGCCGAACAGGGTGACGATGGTGATGGCGCGCCGCGCCTGCGCGCCCGCCGCCTGAACCAGCGCCGGAAAGATCGCATCGTAAAGCGCCGTCGCGGCGGCCAGCCCCAGCAGCGCCGAAGCGAGGAAATAGCTGACCGGGCCTTGCGCCGCGCCGGTCGCGGCCATGGCAAGGGCGCCGCAGCCCGAGCCGGCCGCCAGCATCCGCCGCCCGCCGAGCCGGTCGAGCGCCCGCCCGACCGGCGCCGCCGCGAAGGCGCCGACGATCAGCGCCAGCGTGAAGCCGGCCGTGACGCTTTCGCCCGTCATGCCGAGATCGCGCGCGATCAGCGGGCCGGTGAGCGAAAAGGCGTAATAGACCGAACCCCAGGCGCAAACCTGTGCGCAGCCGATGAGGCTGAGCGCCAGAAGACTCATGCGGGGCGGGGCGTCCGTCATCGCGCTATGAGAGGCGAAGGCGTCGCCCGGCGCAACTCGGTCAGGCCGGCAAGCTTGCCATTGTTTCCGCGTCGGCCATGACCATCACGACATTGCCGCTGCCCGACGAGCGCGTGTATTCGCCATATTGCCGGCCGACGAGCCGGCCCGCGCGCGCCTGCATGGCGCGGGCTGCGCCGAGCAGCGCCGCGATCGGCTTGCCGCCCATCTCCGCCACGACGAATTTGGCGTAGTCGCCGACGCCGCCGATCATTGCATCGACTTCGCCAGCCATGAATTGCGCCATGAAGGCCGCGTCGGCCGCCTGCCGCTCCGGCGTCGGCCAATTGTCGCGGCCGCGCACGAGATGGTGGCTCAGCGCCGAGCTGGCCAGCACGACGACGCGGCGGCCGCTCTGCCGCGCCGCGACGTCGATGGCCGCGCCGACGCGCAGGGATTCGGCAATGTCCGCCAGCACGACCGACGGCAGGCCGACCAGCGGCGTCTCGTTGCCCGGATCGAGATATTTCATCGGCACATAGGTGCCGTAATCCCATTTGTAATGTTCGGATTCGTTGAGCGCCGCCGGCACGCCGTCGGCCTTCAGGGCCTCGACCAGCGCCGCGGCGAACAGCGGGTCGCCCTTGTGGCGATAGGGCACGCCGGGGATCAGATACGGCGCCTCGTCGGCGACGCAGACGCCCTTGTGCTCGGCATGGGCCGTGACCAGCCAGTCGAAGGTCGCCACCCAATGCGACGAGATCAGCACCCAGAGATCCGGCTTGACGATCTCGCGCAGGGCCTTGCCCAGCGCGTGCTCGGCGGCCGCGAGATTGCGCTGGAATTCGGGCGTGTTGCGCTCAAGTCCGAGCGTTGGAACATGGGCGACAATGGCCGTTGCGACGACACCGCTCATGCGTTTCCCCTTATGCGCGGCGCCGACGCGCCGGTCTGGTTTCGGGGAACTTAAGCGCGCTTGCCCGCCGGCTGTCAATTTAGTTTCCGGATATAAGCAAAACGCCCGGCCGAGAGGCCGGGCGTCGCAGGCGCGGAAATGCGCGTGAAGCTTAGCGGTCGCCGAGGCTGCCGCCGGCGTCGGCCAGCGCCGCGCCGATCTCGAGGCCGAGATCGTCCATCGAGGTCTCTTCCACGACGTTGATCTCTTCGCCCTTGGCCTGACGCTCGGCTTCTTCGGCCGAACGGGCGATGTTGATGACGATCTTGGCTTCCACTTCGGCGTGCAGGTGCACCGGCACGTTGTGCAGGCCGATGGTCTTGATCGGCGTCGTCAGCACGATCTGGTTGCGGTTGGCGGTGAAGCCGCCGGCGGTGATCGCTTCGGCGATGTCGCGGGCCGAAACCGAACCGTAGAGCTGGCCGGTCTCGCCAGCCTGGCGGATCATCACGAAGGTCTGGCCGTCGAGCTTCTCGGCGACGGCGGCGGCCTCGTTCTTCAGTTCGAGGTTACGGGCTTCGAGCTGGGCGCGCTGGCCTTCGAACTTCTTCTTGTTGGCTTCCGTGGCGCGCAGCGCCTTGGCGCGCGGCAGCAGGAAGTTGCGGGCGTAGCCGTCCTTGACGCGGACGACTTCGCCCATCTGGCCGAGCTTGGCGACGCGTTCGAGCAGAATGACTTGCATGATTATCTCCTTGATCGATTTGTCGGTTTCAGTTTGTGGAGGATGCGGCCCGGCGGGCGCGCAGCGACATCAGCGTTTCCGCCAGCCCAAGGGGAACCAGCAGAATGAGCGGAAAGGGGAAGAACAGCGCCATCACCAGATAGAAGCCGAACAGCATGGCGCTGCGCGAGGGCGAATTGCGCAACAGCGCGTGCGCCACGGCAAGGCCGAGCAGGGCGAAGGCCGCGCCGATCGACACCGCGACGACCAGCGCCGACGCGCCGAGCAATCCACCGCCGAAGGCGACGACGACCGCGGCGGCGAAGGCCACCGCCAGACTGCGCGGCAGGTGCAGCGCATCGCGCAGGTCCGGCCAGGGCCGGCGCAGCCGCTGCGACATTTCCGCGACGCGGCCGGCCAGCCAGAGATTGGCCGCCATCATGATCACCGCCGAGCCGGCGGCCAGCGACGGCATGGCGCGCGGCGTCCAGTCGGCCCAGTCCTTGACCTCGAAATTCGGCGGCAATTGCGCGCCCGAGCGCTCCAGGCTGTCGCGCAGCAACGGCTCGATCTTGCCGGCGACGGCGCTCACCGCCTGATCGTAGGAGCCGAAGTGAATGCTGGCGACGATCAGCGTCAGCACCACGGGGGCGGCGACGAGAATGGCCGTCCACACCAGCAGCGCGCCGACCGGCGTGAAATGCGGGTCAAGCGCCGAATCCTCATCCGACAGCGCCGAGGTCTGCAAGGTCTGCTTGGTCAGCCACCAGCTCGGAAAACCAATGGTGACGGCAAAGCCGAAAGCCCCGGTGAGCGCCGGAATCAGCATCGAGCCGACGCCGATCTGCTCGCCGTAGATCAGGCCGGCGACGACGACGGCAAGCGTGCCGGAAATGGCGCCGATCAGGCCGGCGAGCGAACCGAGGCTCAAGCCGGCGATCATGATCGGCAGGGGCGCGAGATAGGTGAGCGTCATCGCCAGGGCCGTGCCCTTGAAGGCGATGATCAGCAGCAGGGCCGAGGCCACGCCGCCGCCGATGGCGATCGCGAGGGCCATCAAGGCGGAAATATGCTGCGGATCCTGTTTCATGGCGTCGAGCTGTCCCGCTGTGTTGCGGTTAGGGTCGGGACTAGCCCGCCCAGCCAAACCGGCCGGACGATTCCGGGCGGCCTTTTATCGGCGAAAGGGAGATGGCGGCCGGGGCTGGCCCGGCCGCGACGTTCTTAGCGGATCACGTAGGGCAGCAGGCCGAGGAAGCGGGCGCGCTTGATCGCCTGGGC
>ERZ1645187.1439-NODE-1439-length-21909-cov-7.579619_pt1 | contig 21909 bp, 21 predicted proteins | sample MGYA00575352_ERZ1645187 | MGnify/ENA primary metagenome ERZ1645187 (study PRJEB40837, sample SAMN11349314) | freshwater sediment metagenome | isolation source: river sediment | host: Sediment | place: India: Wazaribad , New Delhi | collected 2017-02-21 ... | reverse complement strand
GACTACGCGGGAGGCATCGATACCGAAGGCCCGGGTTGCATCCATATTGGTGGAGACCGCTGCAAAATGCGCGCCAACGGCAGCCTCGCCCAGCGCGCCGGCCAGCCAGCCGCGCGCCGAGCGGGCGTTCATCATCGTTTCCTGGGTGGTGAAGGTCTTCGACGAGACGATCACCAGCGTTGTCGCGGGGTCGAGCCGGGCGAGCGTGTCGGCGATATCCGCGCCGTCGACATTGGAGACGAAATGGCTGCGGATGCGCTTGTGCGCATAGGGCGAGAGGGCGCGCGCCACCATCGCGGGGCCGAGATCGGAGCCGCCGATGCCGATGTTGACGACATCGGTGAAGGGTTTGCCGTTGGCTGCGGCGATCGTGCCCTTGCGTACGCCTTCGGCAAAGGCGGCGCAGCGGGCGCGCTCGGCCCGGATGTCCGGCATCACGTCCCTGCCATCCACAACAACGGGCGCATCGGACATGTTGCGCAGCGCGGTGTGCAGCACCGCCCGCTTTTCAGTCGTGTTGATTGCTTCACCGGCAAACATCGCCGCGCGCTTGCCGGCAAGATCCACCTCGTCCGCCAGCGCAGCCAGCAGCCGCAGGGTGCGCTTGGTCAGCCGGTTCTTGGAATAGTCGAGCAGCAGCCCGTCAGCCTTCAGCGACAGGCGGGCAAAGCGCCGCGCATCCCCGGCGAACAGCCCGCGCAGGGTGGTCTTTTCAATCGTCCGTCCGTGGCGTTTCAGCGCGCGCCAGGCAGCAGTCTCGTTGGCCATGCCTCACCCATTCCAGACGTGGGCGGCCGGTTTTCAGGCCTGCCGTTCCGTGAGGGGGCGCCGGCCCAAATGCCGGCACGGACCGTCACGATCCACGCGAGGGAGACTTTTGCGCGCCTGCAATTACTAAAAACTGTAACCTCGTGGCGTCAGTTCAATCTGGATCGTATTAAGCTTACGAATTCGTTGAGTTCATCAACCGTGATCTGGCGGCTGCGCAAGCCCAGCTTGCTGCGGCGCCAGAGGATGTCTTCGGCAGATTTCGCCCATTCCTGCCGGATAAGGTACTCGACCTCACGCTGGCGCAGGCCGGAGCCGAAATCGAGGCCGAGATCTTCCTCCGAGGCGGCATCGCCCAGCAATTGCCGCGCACGGGTGCCATAGGCGCGAAACAATCTTTGCGCCAATGCATGCGGCAGGAACGGATAGTCGCGCCGGAGCGCCTCCACCGCTTCCCGCACGGCGGAAAAGGCAAAATCGCCGCCGGGCAGGGGAGCGGTCTCGGTCCAGCCGCGCGCCTGGCGCTGGGGGCTGCTGAGGTGCGGGGCCAGCTTGTCCAGCGCCGCCTCCGCCAGCCGGCGGTAGGTGGTGATCTTGCCGCCGAAGATCGAGAGCAGCGGGGCGGCGCCATTCTCCTCGTCGAGGTGGAAGACATAGTCGCGCGTCGCTTCCTGCGCGGCGGAGGCGCCGTCATCATAGAGCGGGCGCACGCCGGAATAACTCCAGACCACATCGGCCCGGGTGATCGGCTTTTCGAAATACTCGCTCGCCGCAGCGCAGAGATAGGTCATCTCCTCCTCGCTGGCGGCCACTTTGGCGGGGTCGCCCCTGTAATCGCGGTCGGTGGTGCCGATCAGCGAGTAATCCCGCTCGTAGGGGATGGCGAAGACGATGCGGTTGTCCTTGTTCTGGAAAATGTAGCAGCGCTTGTGGTCGAAAATCTTCCGCACCACGATGTGGCTGCCCTGCACCAGCCGCACCCCGGCGGAGGTGTTGACCGGCACCACAGAGCGCAGCGTCTCGCCCACCCACGGGCCGGCGGCATTGACCAGCATGCGGGCCGCGACGGTTTCCTCCGCGCCGCCCTCGTGCCGCACCGTTACGTGCCAGTGCCCGTCCTGCCGGCGGGCGGCCACCACCTTCGCCCGGGTTTCGATCCGCGCGCCGCGCTCGGCCGCATCGCGGGCGTTGAGGACGACGAGGCGGGCATCATCCACCCAGCAATCGGAATATTCAAACGCTTTCGAAAAGCCCGGTCGCAGCGGCTTGCCGGCGGCATGATCGCGCAGGTCCAGCGTTTCGGTGGCGCGCAGCAGCTTGCGCCCGCCGATATGGTCGTAGAGAAACAGCCCGAGGCGGATCAGCCAGGCCGGGCGCAGGCCCTTCTGATAGGGCAGGACGAAGCGCAGCGGCCAGATGATGTGCGGCGCGACCTTCCAGAGCAGTTCGCGCTCCTTCAGCGCCTCGCGCACCAGACGGAACTCGTAATATTCGAGATAGCGCAATCCGCCGTGAATCAGCTTGGTCGAGGCGGAGGAGGTGCCGGAGGCGAGATCCGACTGCTCGAACAGCGCGACGGACAGGCCCCGCCCCGCCGCATCGCGCGCGATGCCGCAGCCGTTGACGCCGCCGCCGATGATGATGAGATCGTATGTGGACAGGGACTGGGCCAAGGCGCAACCGGTTCAAAATGCAGTTCACCGCGCCGGAAAACGACGCACCGCCATTCTAGCGGCGGCAACCGCCGCTTTACCATGTCAAAAACGCGTGATCCTTCGGGAAGGTGAATTTCCACGCCCGGCGCGGGCCGGCCATCACGTTGAGATAGTAGAGATCGAACCCGTGCGGCGCGCCGACCGGGTGATAGCCCCTGGGCACCAGCACCACATCGCGGTGGCCGACGGCGAAGGTTTCGTCCAGGCTGAGGTCATCGGTATAGACCCGCTGGAGTGCAAAGCCCGAGCCGCGTTTCAGCCGGTGATAATAGGTCTCTTCGAGGTAGGTCTCGCGCGGGAAATCGTCGGTATCGTGCTTGTGCGGCGGATAGGACGACCAGTGCCCGCCGGGGGTGATCACCTCCACCACCAAGAGGCTGGTGGCATGGGGCGAGGTATCGGGCAGGATGTTGCGGACATAGCGCGTGTTGGTGCCCTGCCCGCGGGTTTCCTGCCCCACTTCGGAGGGCGGGATGACGCGGGCCGGCAACGGCGCCAGCGCCGGGGCCGAACACAGGGCGATTTCGCACGCCCCTTCGGCAGTGACGGTGTAGTGGCTGCCGCCCGGCGCATAGACCGACCAGGGCGCCCCCTCGAATACATCCGTCCGCTCGCCGAGAAGGCCGAACTCCGTCTCGCCGACGCTGATCCGCGCCCGGCCGGAGACGATGACGATGCAGACCTCCGCCGTGCCGGTGGCGCCGGTCAGCCGGGCGCCGGCGGCAAGGTCATGCAGTTCAAACCCGACATAGCGCCAGCCGGCATTCTCCGGCGTGATGGCGTGGACCGGGTTGGCAGCGGCGGGGTGGCGCAACAGATTGGACACGGGGCAGGCTCCCGACAGTGAGGCACGACAGCCGGCGCCGAACAAGCGCCGAACGCGGCCGAGGATGACGTGTCGGATGTGTTCCCCTGCTTTTTCGCCGCCGTCAATGGCGTGTTCGTCGCACAGTTCGGCGTTCGAGGCCGGAGGCGACGGTTCTCAGTGGCCGAGTGCAGCTTCGCGCGCCACGGCGCGGATATCGGAGCGGGAGATGCCGAGATCGCCCAGCTCGCGGTCGCTCAGTGTGGCAAGCTCGGCGACGGTGAGGCGGTAGAGACGCCAGCGGCGATAGGCGGCGATGATCTGGCTGAGAATCATGACGATATTCCTTGTCCTGAGGCGCAGAACGGCGTCTGCTGCATTGCACAATAATTTAGGCGCGCCGCAGCAAAGTGCAATCGCATATCTTTCATATGAGCTATGCGATTCATTCTAAGTCGTGGTCATAATTCATTAATCCCTGCCACAATCCGTCCCTTGCGCCGTGCTCCACAGCCATCATTCGCCCGGATATGACGATGGCCGGCCAGCTTGACGGAACGCGCGGAACGGCAAACGATCAGCAGGGAACAGGGGAATCGCGATGCAGCGGCAGGCCGTGCGCTATCTCTGGCGGGGGGAAATAGTAACAGTTTAGGGGTTCGACCCCGGCCTGACGCTGCTCGACCATCTGCGGCTGGAGCGGCGCGCCACCGGCACCAAAGAGGGGTGCAACGAGGGCGATTGTGGTGCCTGCACGGTCGTTCTCGCCCGGTTGCGCGGCGGAAATATTGTCTATGAGCCAGTCAATGCCTGCATCCTGCTGGCCGGGCAGGTGGACGGGGCGGAGGTGATCACCATCGAGGATCTGGCCGCAGACGGTGCGCTCCATCCGATCCAGCAGGCAATGGTTGATCAGCATGCCTCGCAATGCGGGTTCTGTACGCCGGGAATCGTGATGAGCCTGTTCGCGCTTTCGCATGCCGGCGGGGCGGCGCCCGGGCGGGCGGCTGTCGTCGATCAGCTCGCCGGCAATCTCTGCCGTTGCACCGGCTACCGGCCGATCATCGCGGCGGCGGAGGCGGCCTGTACCGGCGCGCCGGACGATGCTTTTGCGCACAGCGCTGCCATGCGGCGCGCGGCGCTGGCCGCACTCGGCGGCGAGGAGGATGTGTTTGTCGGCTCCGACGCGCGGTTTTTCGCCGCGCCCGCGCAGCTGGACACGCTGTTCTCGCTGATGCAGCGGCATCCGGATGCGACGCTGATCGGCGGGGCGACCGATGTCGGCCTCTGGCTGACGAAAAAGCTCAAGGAGATCAAACAAATCATCTGGTTGGGCCGGGTCGCCGGTCTCGACCGGATCGAGGAGACGGCGGATGCGGTGATCCTTGGCGCGACGGTTCCGGTTGCCCGTGCCCGGGATGCGCTGGCGGCGCTTGCGCCTGATCTCGGCGAGGTGGTGCGCCGGTTCGGCTCGCCGCAGGTGAGGGCCTCGGGCACGGTGGGCGGCAACATCGCCAACGGCTCGCCGATCGGCGATCTCGCGCCCTGCCTGATCGCGCTGGGCGCAACGGTGAGGTTGGCCAGCGCCGGGGGCGAGCGGACCCTGCCGCTGGAGGCGTTCTTCCTCGACTACGGCAAGCAGGACCGGATGCCGGGTGAAATCGTCCGTGCACTGATCATTCCCCGGCCGGGAGCGGATCGGACTTTCCGCGCCTGCAAGGTTTCCAAGCGGTTCGACGAGGACATTTCCGCCGTGCTCGGGGCGTTCTGCCTCACCATTCATGACGGAAGGATCACTGACGTGTGCATCGCATTCGGCGGTATGGCAGCGACGCCGAGGCGTGCCGGCGCCACGGAGATGGCCTTGCGCGGCGCCCGGCTTGACGACAGCGCGGCGCTGGAGAGGGCCATTGCGATGCTCGCCCGGGATTTTGCGCCGATCAGCGATGCACGGGCGAGTGCGGCCTACCGTCTTCAGGTGGCCGGCGCCCTGCTCCGTAAAGCCGTCATGGAAAGCGGCGGGGCGCCTGTCACCACCACGCGGGTGCTGGCGGCGGCGGAGGCGCGGCCATGAGTGACACGCCAAACGCCGTCGTTGGCCAGCCGCTGCCGCACGACAGCGCACGCGGGCATGTCACCGGCGCGGCGCCGTACATCGACGATTTGCCGGAGCCGGCGGGGACGCTGCACATGGCGCTGGTGCTGGCGCCGGCGGCCAAGGGGCGGATTACCGGGCTGGCGCTGGAGGCGTGCCGGGCGCATCCCGGTGTTGTCGCGGTGCTCACCGCCGGGGATTGCCCCGGCGTCAACGATTGCTCGCCCTCGCCTGCCGGCGGGGACCGTGTTCTGGCTGCGGAAACGGTTGCCTTCCACGGCGAGGCGGTGGCTGCCGTGCTTGCTGAAAGCCGGCTGGCCGCGCGGCTTGCCGCGCGCAAGGTCGTCGTGTCTATCGACGCGCAGACGCCGGTGGTCGATGTGGCCGAGGCGATGCCCGGCGGCGCGACCGTTCTGCCGGATTATGCCTTCCTCAAGGGCGATGCCGAGGCGGGGCTGGCCAGCGCGCCGCGGCGGGTGGACGGGCAGCTGCGCATCGGCGGGCAGGAGCATTTCTATCTCGAAGGGCAGATCGCGCTGGCGATCCCCGATGAGGCGGGCGGGGTGATCGTCCAGTCCTCGACGCAATATCCCAACGAGGTGCAGCATGTTGTGGCGCGGGTGCTCGGCCTGCCGCATCATGCGGTCACGGTCATCTGCCGGCGGATGGGCGGCGGTTTTGGCGGCAAGGAGAGCCAGGCCAGCCAGTGGGCGGCGCTGGCTGCGCTGGGGGCGTGGAAGACCGGCCGGGCGTGCAAGCTGCGGCTGGACCGGGACGATGACTTCATCCTCACCGGCAAGCGGCATGATTTTCTTGTTCAGTATGCCACCGGTTTTGACGATGACGGGCGCCTCCGCGCCCAGGAGGTGTCCTAGCAGGCCCGCTGCGGTCATTCGGCGGACGTGTCGCAGGGCGTGAGCGAGCGGTCGATGTTCCATGCCGACAATGCCTATTGTCTGCCGGCGGCGGCCATCCGGTCGCGGCGGTGGAAGACCGATACGGTGTCGAATACGGCATTCCGCGGGTTCGGAGGGCCGCAGGGCATGCTGGCGATGGAGCGGGCGATCGACGCGATCGCGCGCGAAACGGGGCGCGACCCGCTTGATGTGCGGAAAGCGAATTTCTACGCCCCGGGCCGCGATGTGACGCCGTATGGCCAGACAGTGGAGGATTGCGGCACCCTGCCGCCGCTGGTCGAGGCGCTGGAGCGCAGCAGCGATTACCGCGCGCGGCGGGAGGAGATTGCCCGGTACAATGCCGCCTCGCCGATCCTCAAGCGCGGGCTGGCGCTGACGCCGGTGAAGTTCGGCATCTCGTTCACGCTGATGCATCTCAACCAGGCCGGCGCGCTGGTCAGCGTATTTTCCGATGGATCGGTGGTGCTCAACCATTCCGGCACCGAGATGGGGCAGGGGCTCAACGCAAAGGTCGCGCAGGTGGTGGCCGAGGGGTTCGGCCTGCCGGCTGGCGCGATCCGCATCACCGCCACGCAGACCGACAAGGTGCCGAACGGCGCGCCGACCGCCGCGTCCGCGGGGTCCGATCTCAACGGCATGGCGGCAAAGGCGGCGACGGAGACGATCCGCGCGCGGATGGCGGCGCTCGCGGCGGAGACTTTTGGCGTGCCGGCGGGGGAAGTGACATTCGCCGGCGGTACGGTGACAGGCGGCGGGCGGTCCATGACCTTTGCCGAATGCGCAAAGGCCTGCTGGCTCGCGCGCGTCTCGCTGTCGTCCACCGGGTTCTACCGCACGCCGGAGATCCACTGGGACAGGGCCAATGCGCGTGGCAAGCCGTTTCTTTATTTCGCCTATGGTGCGGCGTGCAGCGAGGTGATCATCGACACGCTCACCGGCGAGATGCGGGTTCTGCGCGCCGATGTGCTGCATGATGTCGGCCGATCCCTGAACCCGGCGCTCGATATCGGCCAGATCGAAGGCGGCTTCGTGCAGGGGATGGGCTGGCTGACAACCGAAGAGCTGGTGTTCGCGCCCGACGGGCGGCTGCTGACCCATGCGCCGGCCACGTACAAGATCCCCGTGGCCTCCGATGTGCCGGCGGTGTTCACCGTTGCGCTTCATGAGGGCGGGCGGCTGCCGGATACCATCTACCGCTCGAAAGCGGTGGGGGAGCCGCCGTTCATGCTGGCGCTGTCGGTGTTTTCGGCCATCGGGGACGCCATCGGCGCGCTCGCGCCGGGCCGGCCGGTGGCGCTTGATGCGCCGGCGACGCCGGAAGCGATCCTGCGCGCGGTCAATGCCCTGCGGGGCGGGGCGTGAGCCTCTGGCGGCAGGTGGCCGAGACCATCGCGCGGGAGGGGCGGGCCTGCCTTGTCCGGATCGTGCGGACGGAGGGGTCGACCCCGCGCGAGGCCGGGGCAAGCATCGTCCTCGGCGCGGAGGGGCGGTTCAGCGGCACCATCGGCGGCGGCGCGCTGGAGCATGAGGCGCTGGCGCTGGGCCGGCGGATGCTGGGCGAGGCGCCGGCCGGTATGGTGCGAAGGGTTCTGCTCGGCCCGGTGCTCGGCCAGTGCTGCGGCGGGGCGGTAGAGGTGCGGATCGACAGTTTCGATGCGGAGGACAGCGGCTGGATCGCCCCGCTGGTGGAGGCGGAGCGGGCCGGGCCGGTAGTGACCATCGGCCGGGAGGACGCCGCCGGGCGGCTGATCCGCCGGCTTGCGGGGGCGGACGTGGCCGGCGGTGTGTGCGAGACTTTCGGCACGCCGACAACGCCGGTGATGATCGCCGGGGCCGGGCATGTGGGCCGCGCGCTGGTGCTGGCGCTGGCCCCGCTGCCGTTCTCCGTGCGCTGGGTGGACAGCCGGGCCGAGGCCTTTCCCGCCCATGGCCCGGTCAACGCGGTGATGGAGGCGCCGGACACGCCGCTGGCCGCGCTGGAAACGGCAGCGCCCGGCACCCTGCTGGTGGTGATGACGCACAGCCATGCGCTTGATCTGGCTCTGGTGGCGCGGGCGCTGCCCGATCCGCGCTTTGCCTTTGTCGGGCTGATCGGCTCGGCGACCAAGCGGGCGCGGTTTGCCGGCCTGCTGACGCGCGGCGGCGTGGCGGCAGAGGCGGTGGCCCGCCTCTCCTGCCCGGTCGGCGGGCGGGCGGCGCGCGACAAGCACCCGGCAGTGATCGCGGCGATGATCGCGCGCGATCTGCTGGTGGCGCGGGAAAACGATGCTGCACGGCCGGTGGGCATCGCGGCGGAGCGTGCTAGAACGACGCCGTGACCGAGCCCCGATTCGCCGACCGTTCCGCCGCCTCTCCCTTCGTGCGGGATCGGCAGACCCTTGCCGTCTATGCGCTGCTGGCGGTGCTCACCTCCGGCTATGGCATCATCGGCCCGCTGATGCCGTTCCTCAGGGCCGATCTCGGCCTCAGCTTTACCGAAGGGTCGTATCACACCGTGGCGCTGGCGGCGGGCACCAACATCGTCGGCCTGTTCGGGCAGAGGCTTGTGCTGGCGCTTGGCCGGCGCGGGGCTGTCGCGCTCAACCTGATCCTGCTGGTGCTGGCGCAGATCCTGCTGGCGCAGGCGACGTCACTGTGGATGAGCCTGCTGGCTTCCCTGCTGTTCGGTGGCACGGTGGCGCTGTCGATCTGCGTCGTGCCGGCGGTGATGGCCGAGCGGCACGGCGCGCAGCTGGGGCTGGCGATCGCCGAGGCGAATGTGCTCGCCTATGTCGGCATCCTGATCGTGCCGGGCATCGTCAGCATCGCGGCGATGGTCGCGGGCTGGCGCTGGAGCTATCTGGTGCCGGTGCTGGCCTACGGGGTCTACTGGCTCATGGTGCGCGGTATCGATTTCGGCACGGCGCGGCCGGTGGCGCGTGGCGGACGGGGAGGAACGCTCGGCTTTGCCTTCTGGTGCTACTGGTCGTTCCTGATGCTCGGCATCTCGGCGGAGTTCGGGCTGGTGGTGTGGGGCGTGTCGTATCTCGAAACCGTGGCCGCGATGCCGCGCGGGCTGGCGCTGTGGTCGAGCATGATCTTCCCGGCAGGGATGATTGTCGGCCGGATCGCCGGGGCGGTGGCGATGCGCCGGCAGCCGGCAGGGCGGCTGGTGCTGCCCACGGTGGTGCTGGCGCTGGCGGGGGTGCTGACCTTCATCACCAGCGCGACGCCCGCGTTCAGCATTCTCGGGCTGTTTCTTTCGGGCATCGGCATTGCCAATTTCTACCCTGTTGGCATCACGCTGGCGATGTTCGCGGCGCCGCAGGCGCCGGATGCGGCGGCGGCGCGGGCCTCGCTCGCCTCGGGCATGGCCATTCTCATCGCTCCGCTGGTGCTCGGCGCGATTGCCGACCGGGCGGGAATCGGTGCGGCCTTCCAGGCCATTCCGGTGCTGATTGTCCTCTCCGGTCTTGCGGCACTCGGCGCGCGCTTCCGGCGGGGTTGATCAGCCGGCCTTGCGGATGAGAAAGACCAGATGCTCCCCCTCCTGCCGCCGGGCGAGCAGCGCATCGCCGGTTGTGCCGAGAAGATTGGGAATATCGATCACCGCCAGCGGATCCGAACAGATGACCTCGACCGTCGCGCCCGGCGGAAGGCCTTTGAGAAATTTCGCGGTCTTCAGCGCCGGCAGCGGGCATTTGAGGCCGATAAGGTCGAGGGTATGATCTGACGCCGACACGATGATTGCTCCGATTGTCCGCGCGGTTATGCTGGCAAATGCAAGAGCTGTCGAGCGGGGGGCGGATGATCCGGGGGGCGATGCTTGGTTTGGTGGTTGCGCTTGCCGGCCCTGTGGCCGGGGCCGACCTCAGAGGCCACGGCGGGCCTGTGCGGGCGATCGCGCTTTCGCCCGACGGGGCCAGCGCGCTCACCGGCAGCTTTGATTCAACCGCGATCGTCTGGTCGCTGGCGCGCGGCGAGGCGCGGCAGGTGCTCAGGTTCCATCAGGGCGCGGTGCATGCGGTGGTGCATCTGCCGGATCGCCGGCTGGCCACCGCGGGGGAGGACGGGCGCATTGCCCTTTGGGCGCCGGGCGCAGCCCAGCCGGAAGCGGTGCTGACCGGGCACAGCGCACCGGTGACGGCGCTGGCCGTGGCGCCGGATGGCCGGCGGCTGCTCTCCGCCTCCTGGGACGGGACGGCGCGGCTGTGGCCGCTTTCGGGGGGAGCGGCGCTGGCGCTCGAGGATCATCGCGCCAATGTCAACGGCGCGGGCTTTCTGGCCGACGGACGCATCGTCACCGCCGCCTATGACGGGGTGGTGCGGGTGTTCTCGGCGGAGGGGCGGCTGCTGCGCCTCTGGCAGACCGGCGTGCCGGCCAGCGGCCTGCTGACGACCGGGGGCGAGATCGTCATCGCTTCTGCAGATGGGGCGGTGCGGTTCATCGATCCCGCCAGCGGGGCAACGGAGCGCGTGGCGGTGTCGGAGGCGCCGATTGTCGCACTCGCCGCCTCGCCCGATGGGCGGCTGGTGGCGGCGGCGGGGTTTCGCGGTGCGCTGGCGCTGGTGGACCGGGCGGCCCGGCGGATCGAGCGGCGGATGGAAGGCCCGGCCTTCCCGCTGTGGTCGCTAGCGTTTTCCGCCGATGGCCGCGAGATTCTGACCGGCGGAGCCGACCGGCTGGTGCGCCGATGGCATGTGGCGAGCGGCGAGCCGGTGTCGCCGGTGCTTGACGGCGTTGGCGAAGATATCCCGGCCCGGCTCCGTGATCATCCGGGCGCGGCGGTGTTCCGCGCCTGTGCCGCCTGCCACACGCTCGGCCCGGACGGCGGCAACCGCGCGGGGCCGACGCTGCACGGCCTGTTCGGGCGGCGCATCGGCACCGCGCCGGGCTACGATTATTCGCCGGCCTTGCAGGCGCTTCCGATCGTCTGGGATCGGCAAACGGTCAGCCGGCTGTTCGCCGAGGGGCCGTCCGTCGTGACCCCGGGCAGCAAGATGCCGGAGCAGATCGTCGGGCGGGCGGAGGACCGCGCCGCGCTGATCGATTTTCTCGAAGCGGCGCAGACACGCTGACTTCACGGAACAGTGACAGCCCGGGCTGTAACAGTGATGCGGCTATGGCCGAATGCACGTTAGACACGGGTGCATTCACGCCCCCGCTTCAGAGAGGATCGACACCCATGATCACCCGCCGTACCGTTTTTGTTGCCGCCGCTGCTGTCGCGGCCGGTGTTTTCACCCCGGCTTTTGCCGCCGACAAGCAGGGTTTTTCGGATGCGGCCTTCGACAAGGCGCTGAAGGCCGGCAAGCCGGTTCTGGTCGAGGTGCATGCTCCGTGGTGCCCCACCTGCAAGGCGCAGGCGCCGCATGTCGGCAAGATCACGGCCGAGGGAAAATTCAAGAACCTCGCCATCTTCACCGTTGATTTCGACAGCCAGAAGGATGCGCTCAAACGGCTGAATGCGCGCCAGCAGAGCACGCTGATCGTCTTCAAGGGAGGCAAGGAGGCGGCCCGCTCGGTAGGCGATACCAACGAGGCCTCGCTCCGCACGTTGATCGAAACGGCGCTTTGAGCGCCTGCTTTCCGGCGCTACGCTGCTGACAGCCCGGCTTTGCCGGGCGTCGTTTTTCCTCGGAGCCTGCCATGGCCATCGGCACCCTCGGCCTTGCTTTTCTCGCAGGCATCCTGTCCATCCTGTCGCCCTGCGTGCTGCCGCTGCTGCCGGTGGTGCTGGGCACGGCAGCAAGCCAGCACCGGCTTGGCCCGCTGGCGCTGGCGGCGGGGCTTGCCCTGTCGTTCGTCGTCATCGGGCTGTTCGTCGCCACCATCGGCTTTTCCATCGGGCTTGACGGCGATGTGTTCCGGCTGTTTGCCGCGGTGCTGCTGATCGCCATCGGGCTGGTGCTGATGGTGCCGGCGCTGCAACAGCGCGTTGCCGCGCTGGCCAGCCCGGTTTCCGCCTGGGCGGACCAGCGGTTCGGCGGCCTCTCGGGCAGCGGTTTGACGGGTCAGTTCTCGGTCGGGCTGCTGCTGGGCGCGGTGTGGAGCCCCTGCGTCGGGCCGACGCTGGGGGCGGCCTCCGTGCTCGCCGCGCAGGGCAGGGATCTGCCGCAGGTGGGATTGACGATGCTCGCTTTCGGCCTTGGCGCCGCAGCGCCGCTGGTGGTCCTCGGCATGCTCTCCCGCGAGGCGATGATGGCCTGGCGCGGGCGGCTGGGCGGCGCCGGTTCAGGGCTGAAGAGCCTGCTTGGCGGCCTGCTGGTGCTGGTTGGCGTGCTGATCATCAGCGGGCTCGACAAGCGGCTGGAGGCAGCGCTCGTCACCCTTTCGCCCGAGTGGCTGACGGCGCTGACGACGCGGTTCTGACCCCTTCGTCAGCTGTCGCCGTCGCGATCATCGCCTTCCTTGTCGCGGCGGTAATCCTCCGCCGTGCGCGGCCGGGGGCGCGGCGCGCCGGCATAGGGATCGATCGCGCTTTGCGTCGCGGCGATCACCCGGCAATCGTCGCAAAGGCCGATCAGCGCGATCCGGTCGGCATGGGCGCCGCTGAACATCCAGTGCTTGCCGGCGAGCTTCTCGCGGATGCGGGCGACGGTGGCTTTGGTGCCGAAGGCCTTGCCGCAGCGCTCGCAGGCGTGCGGCTCCTCCTGCTTCAGCGTCACCGGCGGGCTGGCGATGGCGGCAAAATCGAGCCGCGGTTCCAGCGTGATGACCTTTTCCGGGCAGGTGCGGGCGCAAAGGCCGCATTGCACGCAGCGATCCTCGACAAAGCTCAGTTCCGGCCGGTCCGGATTGGCGCGCAGCGCCTCGGCCGGGCAGGCGGAGACGCAGGCAAGGCACAGCGTGCACCCCCCGGCATTGACCGTGACGCGGCCGAGCGGCGCGCCAGCGGGCAGGGCCACAGCGGGGACGGGGCGTGGCGCACGGGCGTGGAGTTCCCCCAGCGCCAGCTTCAGCAACTGCCGCTTGCCTCCGGCGGGCAGGAAGCTGGCGCGCTCCGCTGCCACCGGGCCGGCGGGCAGGGCTGCCAGCGCTTCGGCCAGTGCATCGGGATCATCGGCAGCGATCACGCGCGCCGCCTCGGCATTCCAGCCCAGTGCGGCGAGGATAGTGCCGGCAAGGTCCAGCGTGCGGTGGAGGGCGGTTTCATCATGCCGAGGCTTGCCACGCGTCAACACCCGCACACCGGCCGCGCCATAGGCAAAGGCGGCGGCGAACCATTCCAGCCCCAGTTGAGTCGTTTCATTGACCGGCAAGGGCAGGACGCGCGCCGGCAGGCCGTCGCCCGCATGGGCCAGCATGTGGATCAGGTCGGCGCCGTGGCTACCGTCATGCACCAGCAGCACCGGCTTTTCACCGCCGGCGGCGTGATAGGCGCTCAGCATGCTGCGCAACCGCTGCATCGCCGCATCGGGCGCGGGCAGGGCATAGCTCGCCGCGCCGGTGGGGCAGACCGCGCCGCAGCCGCCGCACCCGGCGCAGACGGCGGGATCGATCACCACCGTATCGGTGCCCGGGGTGATCGCTCCGGTGGGGCACACCTCGATGCAGCGGGTGCAGCCGGTGATGCCCGAGCGGGCATGGGCGCAGAGTTCGCCGCGGAAGGTGACATAGCGCGGCTTGTCGAAAGTGCCGGTGAGATCGCGCGCGTCGGCGATCAGCCGTTCGATCGCGGCGCGGTCCGCCGGGTCGGCGCGGAGGTAGCCGGGGCGCAGGTCATGCGCGGGAAAGAGCGGCGTGCCACCACTGACATCGATAACCAGATCGCAGGTGGAGCGGGCACCGTTGCGGGCCGGGCCGAAGGCGAGGGGGCCGCGCGCCGCTGTCTTCTGCGCGGCAAAGCCGTCAACCGTCAGATCAAAGGCGCCGAGATGGCCGGTGGCACCGCGAATCGTGCCGAGAAACAGCGGGTAGTCCGCCTCGCGCGGCGGCAGCAGCGCGCCCGGCCGGGTGAGCAGCACGGTGATGTCGAGATCATCGGCGAGGCGGGCGGCGACATCGAGCGCGGTCTCGTCCCGCCCGTAGACGACGGCGATGCCCTGGCTTTCCAGCATCACCATCGGGGTTTCGATGGCCGGTTCGGCAGCCAGCGCCAGCAGTGCGGCGATCTTGGCCGTGGCGGCCTTGCCCTCGGTGCTCCAGCCGGCGCGCTCGCGGATGTTGGCGGGGCTGAGCGGCGCGGTGATGCCGGCCTCCTCCAGCGCCTCGGCCACCTCGGCCATCCGGCAGGCGCAGGCGAGCGTGATCGCATCGGCGCCTTTGACGGCGCGCAGCACGCGGGCCATCTCGTCCGGCACGGACTGGAACACCTCGATCCTGCTCCCCGGGCAGGCGCGGGCCAGCGCCTTCTCATCCAGCGGCACGGTCCCCCCGCAGGTGCAGGCCAGAATGGTGCGGGAGGCTGTGGTCATGGCTGTTCCGTGGTGCGATTGCGCTTGCGTTCCGGGCGTTTGGACCACACATAACGGGCGGGGCGCAACGGGCAAAACCAAAAAACGGCAGGCGGAGACGGGATGGAGCGGACAAACCGGAGCGGAGCGGACAGCGAGGCCTTTCCGCCGCTGATCAGCCCCGTCCGTCTGCGCGAGGCGGACGATGCGCTGGCCTGCGCGGTGCGCGAGGCGGCCAGTGCCGGCGCCGGTACGCTGTATCATGTCGGCCGGTTCGATACGGTGGAGTTTGCCCTCGTTCTGGAGCCGGAGGAGCCGCTGGCCGGTGCGCGGCGTGTGGTTTTTGCGGGCATGAACGCGCTGGCCGAGACAATCGCTGCCGATTGTCCGCCCGAACGGACGATCCACTTCGGTTTTCCCGGCATACTGCGGTTCGACGACGGGCTGGTGGGCGGGGTGCGGCTTGCCTGGCCGGAGGGGGCGGCGGAGGCGGAGGTGCCGGATTGGCTGGTCCTTTCGGCGATGATCCGCCTTGGCGGCGTGCAGGATCTCGATTTCCGGCTCGATCCCGATGCGACCTCGCTGGAGGAAGGCGGCTTCACCGGGGTTGATCCGGCGGGGTTTGCCGCGCGGTTCTGCCGTCATTTCATGGTCGAGATCGACGAGTGGCAGAACGAGAGCTTCAAGGGTGTCGCGGCGCGCTATCTTGCCCGCCTGCCGAAGGGCGCGGACGAGGGTCTGCGCGGCATTGACGGCAACGGCGATCTGCTGATCCACCCCAAGGCCGGTGGCGGGGCGGAACGGGTGGCGCTGCTGCCGCCGCTGGTGGCCGCGGCGTGGTTCGATCCGGCGACGGGAGCGCCCCGGGCGTGAAGCTTCTGCGCACCATCCGGCTCGATCCGTCCGATGCCTTTGTCTTTTCCCGCGCGGCGGAGCCGGGGGAATGGGCCGTGGCCGGCACCTTCGTCTTCTGGGAACAGCCGGCGGAAGGGCTGATCGGCAAGGAGCGGGCGGCGTTCCGCTCGGGCCTTCTCGGCATCGCCAGCCTCGGCTGGTCGACGCTGGCGGTGGTGAGCGAGGCAAGCGCGGCAGAGCGCGCCGAGGCGGTGGAGACACTAGCTCGCCAGCTTCACGCCCGGTTCGGCGCGCCGGACATGGCGCTGGCCCGCGCGGCGGCGGAACAGGAGATTGCCTATGCGGCCGAACTGGCCACGCCGCCGGTGGGCACGCTCGTCGCGCTGCGCCGCACGGCGGAGCGGGGCGATATCACAGAGCAGTTCCGCACCCTGCTGCCGGGGGGCGATGATCTGCACAACCGGGCGTTCCACTTCGAAATGACCGAGGAGGAACCGGAGGAGCGGGTGGACCTGATGGCGCTGGGGGGCAAGGACAGGGCATGAGCGAGGCGCGCGATTTCTGGGTGGCGAGCGGCCACCACCTGACCGATCGGGCGGACAACGGCGGGCTGGTTGTGACGGATGGCTTCCTCAAGGCCTATCTCGCCCGGCCCGAGCTGATGCCGCCGGAGGAGGCCTGCCCGGTGGAGCGGGGGCTGCATGCCGAACTGATGGCGCATCCCGCGATGGCTGTGCCGGCCGATGTGCTGGCGGGCATCGCCGATGCCGATGCGCGCGAGAATTTCGGCCTGTTCCTGCGGTTCCGCGATGTGCTGCTTGCGCATCCGACCCTCGAGGCGGCCTACCGGGCGGTATTTTCCGGCGATGCGCGCTGGCTGCCGCCGTTGTTCGTGCAGCAGCTGACGCATCTGATCGCCCGCAACGCCTTCGACGGGGTGGACGATCCGTACGTGCTGCGCGCGGCGGAATGCCTGTTCCGCCCGCAGCGGGTCAGCGTGCAAGATGATGCCCTGCTGCTGGCCGATCAGGAGGTGATCGCCACCCATGAGCACAGCCGCCACGCCTCCCCGCTGATGGCGATGCTCGGCGGGCCGGCGGTGAGCGAACTGGCCGTGCTGAACGAGACCAATGCGGCGGGCTATCATGCCCGGTCGGATGCGCATGATCTTGTCTTCAACCTCAACCACCGCACGCATGGCCGGGCGGCGCTGGGCGCGGCGGCAAGCCGGTGGATTGCCCATCTCACCGGCGTGACGCTCGCCTTCGAACCGGTGGAAACGCTCGACGAGGCGCCGGCGGCGTGGTTCATCGCCTTCGATGCGGAGGCGGCGAAAATCGGCAACGCGGTCTGGAGCGGGGAGGCGCTGGCGCCCGAGGAGGCCGCGCGGGTGGTGGCGCTCTACCGGTTCACGCTGCCGGATGATCCGCGGATCGAGGAGCGTTATCGCGGCCGGCCGGGATTTGCGCTTGCGGCGGAAACGACGGATCATATCCTCACCCTCAAGGGGCAGAACATGGCGATGGGCCTGCCGCTGATCGACGGGGCAAGCTGATGAGCGAGGTGACCTTTCCGGTGGGTGTGGTGGTGGAGAAGCGGGCCATCGACCATCCGTGGGTGGATCATGTGTGGGAGCCGGTGGCGGTGCTGCCGGCGGTGCCGGAGGCGCCGGCCTGGACGCTGCTGCACAGGGACGGCGGCACCGAGCGCTACTATATGGGCGCGGCGGATGTGCTGCTGGCGGTGGCCAACACCGCGCAGTATCGCGACAACCTGATGAGCCCGCCGCCGCGGTTCTTCGTGGCGGTGCGCGAGGATGGCGGCGAGGCGCCGCTCTCGCTGGTGGGGGTGACGGTGGACCCGATGGAGGCCGAGGGCTTTGCCGAGGCGCCGGAGATCATCGTCGCCGGTGTGCCGATGCCGGTCGATATCGCCCATGCCATCGCCGAATTTGTCGATACGCACCATGTCGAGCGCGCCTTCGTCAAGCGCAAGCGCAAGCGCCACAGGGATGGCGAGGGCGCGACATGAGCGGGGAGGACGGGTTTCTCTCCCGCTGGGCGCGCCGCAAGCAGCAGGTGCAGCGGGCGGGCGCGGACCAGCCGCCGGCGGCGGCGGAGCCTGTCGCCCCGGCCGAAGCGGAAGAACCGGTCATCGACCCCGCCAGCCTGCCGCCGGTCGAGAGCCTGACGGCGCAATCCTCGCTCGCCCCCTTCCTTCAAAAGGGTGTGCCCGAAGCGGTGAAGAATGCCGCGCTGCGCACCATGTGGGCGGCGGACCCGGCGATCCGCGATTATGTCGGCCCGGCGGATTTCCAGTGGGATTTCAACGCGCCGGGCGCGATCACCGGGTTCGGCACGCTGGATTCGGGCATCGATGTCGGCCAGATGGTGGCCGATGTGACCGAGTATCACCTCAAGCCGCCGGTCGAGGCGGCCCCACCACCGGAGGCGACGGCTTCGCTGCCTCCCCTTCCGCCGGAGCCGGACGAGCCACCCGGGGCGGTGGCACTGGCCGCGCCGGAGGAGAATGCGGAAGAGATCGCCGGCGCGGAGACGGCGCGCGTGGATGAACCTGCCGCCCCGCAACGCCGGCGCCGGCATGGCGGGGCGACGCCGGTCTGATCCCCAGTCTGGAACTGGTTTAAGTCTTGACTGTCATCCCATAGCTTTGCACTATGATCATCCAACGCAATCACGGCCAGACTCATGAGCCGTGGGAGGGGACGCGTCGCGGAATGAGGGATAACGGACTGGAGCAGGCCATCAAGGCCGCCGGGGGTATTTCTGCCCTTGCGCGCGGGCTCGGGCTGTCGCAGCCGTCCGTGTCCAACTGGTCGCGCGTCCCTGCCGAGCGGGTGGTGGCGGTGGAGACGCTGACGGCGGTGCCGCGGGCGTCGCTGCGGCCCGATCTCTATCCCGCCGAGGCGGAGGACGGCACGCCGGACCCGGTGGACGGCGCGCGCGGCCAGCTTTATCTCCTGCTTGCCAATCTGCTGCTGCATGTGCCCTCGCAAGGGGTGATCGATCAGGTTGCCGCGCTCGGGCGCGATGGCGACGGGGTGATCGGCGAGGCGCTGGGCGCGCTGGCCACAGCCGCCGACGGGCTGACCGCCGAGGAGGCGCAGCGCGAGCATTTCGATCTCTTCATCGGTGTCGGGCGCGGTGAACTCGTGCCGTTCGCCTCGTATTACCGCACCGGTTTTCTCTATGAGCGGCCGCTGGTGAAGGTGCGTGAGGATTTGCGCGTGCTCGGCGTGACGCGCAGCGCGGATGTGGGCGAGCCGGAAGACGGCATCGGTTTTCTCTGCGAGGTGATGGCGGGCGTCGCGCTGAAGCGCTTTGCGGCGCCGGAAAGTTTCGAGCGGTCGTTCTTCACCCGCCACCTCGCCCCGTGGGCCGAACGATTTTTCACCGACCTTGAGACGGCTGCCGCCGCGCGGTTCTACCGCGCCGTGGGCCATCTCGGGCGTCATTTCATGGCTCTTGAGCGTGAGGCTTTCGCGCTTGAAGGGCCAGCGGACAGCCGCGTCCCGCAGGGGCGCGACAGCTATCGGGAGGAAACCCATGAGCGACAAGCGTCCTGAACAAGCACCGAGCCGCCGCAGTTTCCTGAGCGCGGGCGCAGGCACGGCCGGCGTGGCGGCTGCTGCCGTGGCGGCGCCGGTGGTGCCGGCCCTGGCGGCGGAGAACGACGCCGACAAGAAAAAGGCCCGTTATCAGGAAACGGACCACGTCAAGAACTACTACCGCACCAACCGGTACTGAGGGAGCGTCAGCATGCTGATCAAGCGGAAGACGGAACAGGCCCGGCGCGGCGCCCGCATCGGCGCCTTTGCCGCCGGAGAGGCGGTGGGGATGGATCGCCGCGCGTTCCTGCGCAAATCGGGGTTGACGGCGGGCGGGCTGGCGGCCCTCTCCTCGCTGACCTTCGGCGGGGTGCAGAAGGCGGAAGCCGGGCCGGTGGCGGCCAATGTCGCCACCTTGCGCAAGAAGAACATGTGCACCCACTGCTCGGTCGGCTGCTCGATCATTGCCGAGGTGCAGAACGGCGTGTGGGTCGGCCAGGAGCCGGCCTGGGAAAGCCCGATCAACCGCGGCACGCATTGCGCCAAGGGCGCGGCCTCGCGGGAGATCGTCAAGGGCGAGCGGCGGCTCAAATCGCCGCTGAAGCTGGTCAACGGCCAGTGGCAGAAGGTCTCGTGGGAGAGCGCGCTCGACGAGATTTCCAAGCAGATGCTGGCGATCCGCGAGAAATCCGGGCCGGATTCGGTTTATCTGCTCGGCTCGGCCAAGTTCACCAACGAGGCGGCCTATCTGTTCCGCAAGTTCGGCGCCTTCTGGGGCACCAACTCGGTCGACCATCAGGCCCGCATCTGCCACTCGACCACGGTCGCCGGCGTCGCCAACACCTGGGGCTACGGCGCGCAGACCAATTCCTACAACGACATCCGCAACGCCAAGACGATGATCTTCATGGGATCGAATGCGGCGGAAGCCCATCCGGTCGCCATGCAGCACATCCTCACCGGCAAGGAGACGAACAAGGCCAACGTCTTCGTCTTCGATCCGCGCTTCACCCGCACGGCGGCCCACGCGACAGAATATGTGCGCTTTCGCGGCGGCACCGACATCGCCGTGATCTGGGGCATCCTCTGGCACGTCTTCCAGAACGGCTGGGAGGACAAGGACTTCATCGCAAGCCGCGTCTACGGCATGGACAAGGTGAAGGCCGAGGTCGCCAAATACGACCCCGAGACCGTGAAGAACATCACCGGCGTGCCGCCCGAACAGATGCGCCACGTCGCCGAGACCTTCGCCAAGAACCGGCCCTCGACTTTCATCTGGTGCATGGGCGGCACCCAGCACACGGTCGGCACCGCCAATGTGCGCGCCTATTGCACGCTGCTGCTGGCCACCGGCAACGTCGGCAAGTTCGGCACCGGGGCCAACATCTTCCGCGGCCACACCAATGTGCAGGGCGCGACCGACCTTGGCCTCGATATCGGCAACCTGCCGCTCTACTACGGCCTTGCCGAAGGCGCGTGGAAGCACTGGGCGCGCGTGTGGGAGGTGGATTACAACTACCTGCTCGGCCGCTTCGTCGACAAGAAGATGATGGAAGCGCCCGGCATCCCCTCGACCCGGTGGTTCGACGCGGTGCTGCTGCCGAAGGATCAGGTGGACCAGAAGGACAACGTGAAAGCGATGTTCATCATGGGCCATGGCGGCAACACCATCCCGCGCATGACCGAATCGGCGCAGGGGCTGGAAAAGCTCGACCTGCTGGTGGTGGTCGATCCGCATCCGACGACCTTTGCCGTGCTGTCCAACCGCAAGGAGGGGACGTACCTGCTGCCGGCCTGCACCTCGTTCGAGATGGAAGGCTCGCGCACTGCGTCCAACCGCTCGCTCCAGTGGGGCGAGAAGGTGGTCGAGCCGATCTTCGAATCGAAGAACGACTACGAGATCATCTATCGCCTGTCGCAGAAGCTCGGGTTTGCCGAACCGATGTTCAAGAACATCAAGGTGGCCAACAACCAGCCTGATCCGGAGGATATCCTGCGCGAGATCAACCGCGGCGGGCTGTCCACCGGCTATTCCGGCCAGTCGCCGGAGCGGCTGAAGATGCACATGGCCAACCAGGGCTCGTTCGATGTCGTCTCGCTGAAGGCGGCGGACGGCCCGGGCAAGGGCGATTACTACGGCCTGCCCTGGCCGTGCTGGGGCAAGCCCGAGCACAAGCACCCCGGCACGCATACGCTCTACAACACCGACCTGCATGTGAAGGAAGGCGGCGGCACCTTCCGTGCCCGCTTCGGCGTCGTCTACGAGGAGCCGCAGCCGGACGGGACCAAGAAGCCGATCAACATGCTGTCGGAAGGCTCCTACTCCAAGGGCTCCGAACTGAAGGACGGCTACCCCGAGTTCACCTACGGCGTGCTGAAAAAGCTCGGCTGGGACGGTGACCTGACGGCCGAGGAGAAGGCGACGATCGAGCGGATCGGCGGCAACAACCCGGATGGCGTGGGCTGGGCGGTCGATCTGTCCTGCGGCATCATCCGCGTGGCGCTGGAGCATGGCTGCATCCCCTACGGCAACGGCAAGGCCCGCGCCAATGCGTGGAACCTGCCCGATCCCGTGCCGGTGCATCGCGAGCCGATCTATACCCCCCGGCCCGAACTGGTGGCGAAATACCCCACCCGGCCGGACGGCAAGCAGTTCCGCGTGCCGAACATCGGCTTCGCCATCCAGAAGGCGGCGGTGGACAAGGGAATTGCCAAGGAGTTCCCGATCATCCTCACTTCGGGCCGTCTGGTCGAATACGAGGGCGGCGGCGAGGAAACCCGCTCCAACCCGTGGCTGGCCGAGCTGCAGC
>ERZ1645187.1437-NODE-1437-length-21921-cov-7.261410_pt1 | contig 21921 bp, 11 predicted proteins | sample MGYA00575352_ERZ1645187 | MGnify/ENA primary metagenome ERZ1645187 (study PRJEB40837, sample SAMN11349314) | freshwater sediment metagenome | isolation source: river sediment | host: Sediment | place: India: Wazaribad , New Delhi | collected 2017-02-21 ... | reverse complement strand
GCAAGATTAATTTTCTGACTCAGCAGCTTCCGGTCTCCGAGCGCATAGGACTCAGAAATCGATGGCATCGTCGCGACAGCCAGATTGCCGCTGATGACGAGAGGAATATTGATCAGAATTTCTGCATTCCCGAGATCGCCTATCATTGAAGTCGCCGTTATCGCATCGATTCCGGCAACAGCGAGTCTCGGAGTATAGATCCACGAGTCGATAACCGAAAACAGCTGGACGATCGCAGAGGTAAGCGTAACCGGAATTGCGATATAGGTAAGACGTTTCAGCAGCGATTTATAGGATTTGGCATGGCTTCCGGAACGGGAATGCGAAAGTTTTATCTTGTTTTTCGATCGGTACATCAGGTAAAGCACGACAAGCATGATCAGCGCCGCGATCCCGCCCGCAGTTGCACCGAATACCGACCCTGCAGTTCCGAGACCGATATTTCCGAGAATCACCGCTCCGTACCACGCAAGAAGCAGACCTATTCCGACACGAACGACCTGTTCGAGAATCTGCGAGACCGCGGTCGGATTCATGATCTGAAAGCCCTGGAAGTATCCGCGGTACGCGGAACACAGGGAAATAATCAGAGGCGCCGGCGCGATGGCAATTATAGACCAGTAGGCGTCCTGCGTCCACCCTGTCGAATCAATAATCCACTGTGCACCGAAAAACAGAAACAGCGTAGCCGCAGCACCGACGACAAGAAGGCTGTAAAACGAAACCTTGAAGACCCTTCCTACCGATCTGTAATCATGCAGCGCTGCGTTTTCTGATACCATTTTGGAAATCGCTGTCGGCAGGCCGACAGTCGATACCATCAGCAGCAGATTGTAAATATTTGTGACATTGTAATAGATCCCGTTGCCGTAGCTGCCGATCAGGTGATACAGCGGGACTTTAAAGAATAAACCGAGCAGCCGGGATAAAATCCCGGCTGCTGTGAGAATCGTCGCTCCTTTAATATAAGATCCTGCGGCTTTACTGCTCATAGACACCTCTCTGCAGCAGACCTGGGCTGCCTGTTAAATACCGACTCTGTTTTCATATTTTACGAGTCCGAAATCAGACTCAAGCTGTTCTGCATAAGCCTGCACAGGTGTCTTGATATCGTAAATATCAGTTTTAAGCTCTTTCCCCAGCTTTGTTTCAAGCTTGTCATAGTCTTCATCGCCGTTCGTCACTTTAAGATCAGCGGCGATTTCATCCCTGACTTCATCGAGACTCTGGACTTCTCCGTCCTTTTTATCATAAACAAAAACCACATGATATCCGTAGGACGTCTCCACAGGCCCGACAACCGTATTATTATCCGCGCCGAATACAGCGTCGGAGAATTCCGATACCATTGTAGACTTGTCAAAGCTTCCGAGATCGGTCGCTTCGGAAATCGACTCGTTGTCTTTGTACTTGTCGATCAGTTTCTGGAAATCGCTTTTGCTCGTGATGTTTTTGGCTTCTTCGTAAATCTGCTTTGCCAGATCTTCATCCGTAGTCAGGATATGCATCGCCGAAGCAACCGACGTATCGTAGCTGTCAGGATTGTTGACATACTGCTTTTCCAGCGCATACTCGCTGTAGGTCGCGTCTTCTTCACACTGCTTTTTGATCGCAGCCTTCGCAGCTTCCGCCTTGGCTTCCTGCTTCTGATAGGATTCGTATTCTGTCTTGTCCATGTAATAGGACTGGAGGAAGCTGTTCGCCGTACTGTCATCCGAGAAGAAGTAACTGAACGTTGTCTGCAGCGTCTTCTGCTGTTCCGTGATCGCGGCATCGGTAATTTCGATATTATGCTCTTCGCAGTACTGAATATTCGCTTCGTTGAGTGCGATCGTGTCGAAAATTGTCTGATTCGTTTCCGCGACGGAAGCGTCATCCGTAGAGAGACCCGAGCCCGTCGTCATATAATTCGTCAGCTCTTCTCCGATATAGTAATAATAATATTCTCCTCTGGAGACATCGGTATCCCCGACTTTGCCGACCGTTTCATCCAGGACGATTTTCGTATCTTTTTCAATTTTCTGCGAATAATCCTGAAGCGCGGCTGTCGCGTAGGCGCTTTCCACCTGGAAATTCTGATACCAGGAGGTGAAAGCTTCTTCAGTCGTATTGTTATCCGTCAGGATCTTAGCGAAGGCATCGTCTCCGAGGGTGCTTTTATCCGATTTTATCTGCGAATCGGCGGTGCTCTTCGCGGAAGCTTCGTCGGCAGTCAGTTTTTCTTTCTTTGCTTCAAGATAAAGCGCCTTCTGCTGCAGCAGCGAATCATAGACCTGCTGCTTCAGGGAAGTCAGGTTGGATCCGGTAGGCATCGACGTACTGTTCGCCTTGTAGCTGATCTCAGTCAGCGCCATATAATTATTGTATTCGCTTTTTAAAATATCCTGACCGTCCATCGTCGCGATGACCTGGGCGTTATCTTTGTCTGCATTGACATTGACAAGCGTGCAGCCAGACATCGATACTGTCAGCAGCAGCGTCAGCAGAACGGCTGCCAGTTTTCTGTTAAATTTCAAAATTTGCTCCTTCTAATCCAGTCTTCAGCTCTTCTTTTTACCGGTTTCGAACATTGCCAGCAGTTCATACAGCTTGTACAGCAGTTCGTATCCGGTCAGCCCGGGTGAAAGGCTCCACGCCGGCGCGCCGGTTCTTCCGGCTCCGAGCTTGAGCTTCCACTGTTTCGGTATCTTTGCCATCTGCTCCGCATCCGGCACAGGCGTATGTGCTTCATCCGCAAACACGATGCGGACCACACCGTTTCTGTCGTTGATTTCGGTGATCCCCAGGGCGTTCGCGGCGTTTTTGATCATCGCCGTCATCATAAGATTATACACTGACTGCGGAATTTCTCCAAAACGATCCGTCAGTTCTTCTTCGAGCGAGTCGTAATCGTCCCAGTCGGTCACATAGGCAAAACGGCTGTAGACATCGTATTTTGTCTGTTCATCCGGAATATAGCTGTCGGGAATAAACGCGTCGATGGGCATCTGTATCGAAACCGGCTTAATTTCGGCGCGTACTTCGCCGGTCATCTTCGCGGTGACCGTCTCTTCGAGGATTCTCGTATAAAGCTCGTATCCGATTTTTGCCAGATGTCCGGACTGTTCGGCTCCCAGCAGATTGCCTGCTCCGCGGATTTCGAGGTCGCGCAGTGCGATCTTGAATCCGGAACCGAAGGCAGTAAAGTCGCGGATCGCCTTGAGCCGCTTTTCCGCGACCTCCGACAGAATCTGCTTCCTGTGTGTGATATAAGCGTAAGCCTGGTTATCCGACCTGCCGACTCGTCCGCGCAGCTGATACAGCTGAGCCAGACCGAAGGCATCGCCGCCGTCGACAATGAGCGTGTTCGCATTTTTTACGTCCAGTCCCGACTCGACAATAGTCGTCGCGACGAGGATATCGAATTCCTTCGCGAGAAAGCGTTCCATAACATGCTCGAGCTCATGACCGCTCATTTTACCATGGGCCGTTACGATGCGTGCTTCGGGAACCAGCCTGTGCAGCGACGCGGCCGTCTCTTCGATGTCATGAACTCTATTATGAATGAAATAGACCTGTCCTTCCCGGGAGAGCTCCCGGTCTATCGCGTCCCGGATTATCGGAGGCGAATAGTTCATGACGTAGGTCTGAACCGGACGCCTGCCGTGGGGCGGCTCTTCCAGCACGCTCATGTCGCGTACGCCGGACAGGCTCATATGCAGCGTTCTCGGGATAGGCGTTGCGGACAGTGTCAGAACGTCTATATTTTCCTTGAGCTGTTTTATTTTCTCTTTAGAACGCACCCCGAACCGCTGTTCTTCATCGATGATCAGCAGTCCGAGATCGTTGAATTTTACATCCTTCGACAGCAGACGGTGCGTACCGATCAGGATATCCACCTTGCCGCTTCTGACATCCTTGAGAATCTGTTTCTGCTCGAGGGGCGTCTTGAAGCGGGACAGTACCGCGATATTTACGGGAAAATTTTTAAAGCGTTCCAGCGCGGAATTGTAATGCTGCTGCGCCAGAACCGTTGTGGGGACGAGTATCGCCGTCTGCTTGCTCTCCATCGCAGCCTTGAACGCGGCTCTGAAGGCGACCTCAGTCTTGCCGTACCCGACGTCTCCGCACAGAAGACGGTCCATCGGAATATCCGACTCCATGTCCGACTTGATTTCTTCGATGCTTCTGAGCTGATCGTCCGTTTCCTCATATGGGAAGGCGTCTTCGAAATCACGCTGCCACGGCGTATCCGCCGCGAATCTGTAGCCCTTCGTCTCCCTGCGCTTCGCGTAGAGCGCGATAAGCTCGTCCGCCATATCTTCGACAGCCTTGTGGGCCTTGCGTTTTGCGTTGACCCAGTACGGACTGCCCATTTTAGAGATTTTCGGCTTCGCTTCCCCCGTTCCGATATAGACCTGTATCGAATCCATCTGTTCGACCGGAATATACAGCGATGCGTCCCCGGCATATTCGATGTGCATCAGATCCTTCGTGACACCGTCGATCTCCATCTGTTCGATTCCGTGATAGATCCCGATCCCGTGAACATCGTGAACGACATAGTCTCCGATCTTCAGATCTGTGAAGTGGTCGATCTTGCGGGCGTTGGCCGTACTGCGGCGTCTCCGCTTTTTTTCCGGTCGGAAGAAATCCGTCTCGTTCAGATAAACGATCTTCTCGCGTTCCAGCTCGAAGCCTTCCGTGATCTCCCCGATCGTAAATCGGATGCCGGGCTGCGTATCCGACGGATCCTCAGATCTGATACTGTCGATCTCCGTCTCCTTAAGGAATCGCCTGACTTTGTCGATACCTGCCTGATCGCGGCAGAAAAAATGAATATAGAAACCGTCGCGCTCGCGGTTTTTCAGGAACTGCTCGAAAACGGCCGGCTGTCCGGCAAAGGATTCGATGGCCCGGGAATCCATATCGAAGATTTCACCCTTTTTCGTCCGGGTTCCGAACAGATATTCCTGTATCACCCGGCCGGATTTGAGCTGGCGTTCGATCTGATAGACGGAAAAGAATTTTTTCGCTTCTTCGGGGAAGGCTTCCCCCTCCTCGCTGAGCGCCGTGTAATCTTCCTGTGCGCGCTGGAGAAAAATGCCGGCAGTCTCGCGCGAGGCGGTCGGATCATCCCAGACGACGATCGGGTCGGCGCCGGCAAAACTCATATAATCGACGAAGCTTGCTTTCCGTTCCGTCAGGACAGACAGCGTTTCGTCATGTCGTCCGTCCTCGGTCTCGATTTTTTCTAACAGCTCCGCCAGACGCTCTGCACCGTCGTATTTATCTTTGAGCGCTTTCAGAGCTTCCTTTCGTTCCGTCTGTGTGAGCAGGATTTCGAAAGCCGGCGTAACCGTTACCGAATCGACCTCCTGATTCGAGCGCTGCGTCGCGGGATCCAGCTGGCGGATCGTTTCGATCTCGTCGTCGAAAAATTCAACTCTGTAAGCTATGTCGGAGGTCATCGGAAAGACATCGACGATGCCGCCGCGGACAGAAAACTGTCCTTTCGCCTCGATCTGATAGACTCGTTCGTAACCGTATCCGGACAGAAGCTGCGCCAGATGCTCGAGACCGAAATCCTCTCCGGTCTTAAGCGTGACGAAGCTGTCGTTCAGACGTTCCGGCGGCTGAAGCTTCTTCAGCAGCGCATCCATCGACGTGACAACGAGAACCGGCTCGCCGGTCAGGACCTTTCGCATGACGGACAGCCGCTCCGCATTGACTGTGAGCGTATGGGCGTCGGAAAAATAGTCGTGAACCTGTTCGAGAGGATAATAGACGATATTCTGATTCGTAAATCTTGACAGGATCTTGTAACGCTGTCTGGCCTCCTTGTCGGAGGGCATCACAAACAGGACGCTGTTTTCGGTCTGTTCGAAAACGAGCATCGCCATGAATCCCTTGAGCCCCCCTTTTACGTTGGTCAGACTGACCGGCTTTCCGTCATCGAGGGCTTCGAAAATCTCCGACGTGATCCTGATCCGGTCAAGTTCATAAAATTCTTGCATAATTCTCCGTCCGAAACGTCGGACTACGATAAAAAGCCCTTCCGCAGGAAGGGCTGGCATTATTTTTTCTGTGCTTTCGGAGGACGATCCTGTTCGGCTTCCTCTGCTTCAGCTTTTTTCTGCGCCGTTTTATAGCGCCCGTTGTAGCGGTTCATCGCTTCGCCCGGACCGTACAGCGCCGTAAATACGGCGGCTTCTCCGGCCTCTGCGGCGATTCGTTCGATTTCCGGAAGCTCGGACTTCGGAAATCGCGATAATACGTAATCCGCCAGATCCTGATTCGGCTTCTGGGCTCCGATCCCGACTCTGACCCGCGAAAAATCACGCGTGCCAAGATGTGCGGTGATCGACTTCAGACCGTTATGGGAACCCGGGGAGCCTTTCTTCCTGATGCGCAGATCTCCGACAGGAAGATCCACATCGTCATAAATGACCACCAGATCCTCTGCTGGAATATCGTAGTAGCGCATTAGTTCGGCGATGCACTGCCCGCTGTTGTTCATAAACGTCAGCGGCTCGCACAGCATAAATTTCTCACCGTCGAGCATAAAGGTTCCGACGAGACCGTTTTTCTGATTTTTTAAATTTGTAACATGGTATTTCCGGGCAAGCTCGCTGATAACCCGAAAGCCGATATTGTGCCGGGTATCCGCGTACTCTTTCCCCGGATTGCCGAGACCTGCGAGCAGATACATCAGATGTAGCGCTCCGGTGTGAACAGTCTTGAAAGCGAACGTCCGCAGTGGATGTATTCGATGGCCTGACCGAAAAGATCGCCCGTCGAAAGCACCTTGATCTTGTCGATCTGCTTATCCTTCGGAATTTCAATCGTATCCAGGCATACCAGTTCTTCAAGGGGCGATTTTTCGATGCGGTCAATGGCGGGGCCTGACAGCACCGCATGGGTACAGCCGGCTCTGACCGACTTCGCTCCGAGTCCGATCAGCGCGTCCGCGCCCGATACCAGCGTTCCGGCCGTATCGATCATATCGTCGATAAGAATACAGTTTTTGCCTGCGACATCTCCGATTACGTTCATAACTTCCGTCTGATTCGGCTTCGGACGGTTCTTGTCGATAATCGCAAACGGAGCGCCGAGCTGGCGTGCGATTTTACGCGTACGCTTGACCGAGCCCGCGTCGGGCGCGACGATAACGATGTCTTCAAGTCCGAGATTCTGGAAATAAGCGCCGATCGTGGCGCCTCCTGCCAGATGATCCACCGGAATATCGAAGAAGCCCTGAATCTGGCTTGCGTGGAGGTCCATCGTGACCACTCTGTCCGCGCCTGCCGTCGTGATCAGATTTGCGACGAGCTTGGCTGTGATCGGGTCTCTCGACTTCGCCTTGCGGTCCTGTCTTGCGTATCCGTAATACGGGATGATTACGTTAATACGACCTGCCGACGCTCTGCGCAGCGCGTCGATAATGATGAGCATTTCCATCAGATTGTCGTTGCAGGGATCGTTCGTCGACTGAACGACAAAGACGTCCGCTCCGCGGACCGATTCGTATAAATTAAGTCCGATTTCGCCGTCGCTGAATTTGACGACTTCCGCGTTTGCGAGCGGAACGTCCAGATACGATGCGATATCCTGCGCTAATTTTTTATTTGAGTTGCCGGCGATGACTTTGATGCCGCTGTAATTTCCGTCCAATTTAATCTCCTTATGATGCTTAGGTCACTGTCTGCTGACGACTGATACTATCTGCCGGCCTTTTTCTGAGCCGCAGGAAGCTTTTTCGCGTATTCTTCTTTATTCGTCTGGCGCGCTCTGGCAATAGCCAGCGCGTCTCCCGGTACGTCCTTTGTGATCGTAGAGCCGGCTGCAACGTAGGCGCCGTCTCCGACCTGTACGGGTGCGACAAGATTGCTGTTGCATCCGATAAAGCAGTCGTCTCCGACCACTGTTTTAAATTTATCCCTGCCGTCGTAATTGACGAACACCGTGCCGCAGCCGAGATTGACGTTCCTGCCCACTTCGGCATCGCCGATATACGTCAGATGCGAAGCTTTCGCTCCGTCCTTTACGACTGAATTCTTGACTTCGACAAAATCGCCGACCTTCGCGTTGCGCCCGATGGTACTGCCGGGTCTGATATAGGCGTAGGGTCCGACGTGGGTGCCGCTGCCGACAGAGCTGTCGAGAATAGTCGAAGACTGAATATCGACACCGTCAGCGATAACCGCATTGACAAGATGACAATTCTGGCCGATCACGCAGTCTTCTCCGACAACCGTTCCGCCTTCGAGGATGGCCCCCGGCCAGACAACGGTGTCACGGCCGATCTGAACGTCCGCGTCGATATAGACCGTATTCGGATCGATCATGATCACGCCGCTTTCCATAAGCTTCGTGTTGATGCGTCTGCGAAGGATCGCGGCCGCCTGAGCAAGCTGTACCTTCGAATTGACCGCGGCGATATCTTCCGGATCGTCAGTAGACCATGCGTCAGCTTTTCCGCCGCTGTCGCGTATGATCTCCACCGCATCCGTCAGATAATATTCGTTCTGCGCATTTTCGGTTGTGATCTTAGACAGAGCGTCCTGAAGCGCCTTCGCCTTGAACAGATAGATCCCGGAATTGATTTCCCGGACCTTGCGTTCTTCCGGAGACGCGTCCTTATGTTCGACTATCTTCAAAAATTCTCCGCCGCTGCGGATAATCCTGCCGTAGCCGGAGGGATCGTCAAAAACTGCGCTCATCACGGTGACGTCGCTGCCGGATTTCCGGTGCGCTTCTTCAAACGCCGCGATGGTTTCGGGACGCGTCAGCGGAGCGTCTCCGCAGAGGACCAGGATATCGTCATCCGGGTCTTTAAAAAATTCAGCAGCCTGCATGACCGCATGTCCGGTCCCGAGCTGTTCTTTCTGATAGAAAACTGAAACGTCTTCCGGCAGCGAGGCTTCTACTTTTTCGCCCTGGTGTCCGACGACGACAGCGACGGCGTCCGCTCCGGCATCTTCTGCATTACGGATCACATGTCCGAGCAGTGTCCTTCCGGCCGCCTCGTGGAGTACTTTGGCTTTGTCAGACTTCATCCGCGTGCCTTCGCCGGCCGCAAGAATCAGCGCTTTTAAATTACCCATTATAATCCTTTAAATCGTGAAATTTGCTGTGAGAAAATACAATGCCGGTTATGTTCACCGGCATAATCATACTATTCTATGGTATACCCCAGGCAAAAAAAAGTCCATATGACCTTTTGCTGAAATCGTTCTTGTGCTTCCAATTTCATTCATTCCGCCCGAAAACACGCAAAAAGGCGGGTCTCCCCGCCTGATTTTACTCGCCGTACTTTTCCTTGAGCGCGTCTACGAGCATATAGGCGACCTTGTTGATCGTCTGCGAGCCCGCGACGAGAACCAGATCGTCTTTGTGCAGATTATCTGTAAGGAATTTCACAATATCCTCAAATTCAGACATGACGATGGTAGGCTTTTTATATTTTTCCTTGATGATCTTCGCGAGATCCTCTGAATAGATCTGCCATTCCTCATTGCCTTCGCGGTCGGAATAGATGTCGTTGAGGATAATCTTATCCGCCTTTTCAAACGCGTCGACAAACTCGTCGAAGAGCAGCTTCGTCCTGGAGTACGTGTGGGGCTGGAATACGACCCAGAGCTCGTTATGCTCGTGGTTCATGCACGCGTCGATAACGACCTTCAGTTCCGTCGGATGGTGAGCGTAGTCTTCGTACACGCTGATCCCGTTCACTTCTCCGCGGAATTCGAAACGTCTGTGAGCTCCGCCGAAGGTATTCAGCGATTCCTGAATAATGTCGGGATTGACTCCGACATAATCTCCGACGGCTATCGCCGCCAGCGCGTCGAGAACGTTATGCTGTCCGGGAACCTTCAGCGAAAAATCGTCCACGAGCTCGTCGCCGTGCCAGGCTTCGAACGTCGGATTGCCGAGAGAATCGTAACGGATATTTCTGGCATTCCAGTCGTTGTCTTCTCCGAGTCCGTAGTAAACCACAGGACAGCGCAGTCCCTGACAGACCTCGCGTACTTCCGGCTGATCTCCGTACGCGACCATATAGCCGTCTTCAGGCAGAATCATCCCGAAACGATGGAAGGAATCCATGATCTGCGGAAGCCCTCCCTTGAAGTAGTCGAGATGGTCTTCTTCGATATTTGTGATCACGCCGATTTTATGACGCGTCTTCAGAAACGAATCGACAAATTCACAGGATTCGATGACAAAGTAATCGCTGCTGCCCAGACATGCGTTTCCGCCGATCTCGTCGAGACGGCCCCCGATGCTGACGGACGGATCGAGTCCGCCGTGATGCAGGATGCTTGCGACCATCGAAGAGGTCGTCGTTTTTCCGTGGGTTCCCGCAATACCGATCGTTTTCGGAAACGCTCTTGACAGAAGTCCGAGATATTCCGAGCGTTCCACCTTCGGTATACACAGTTCTTCCGCGCGCTGCATATCCGGGTTATCCGCGTGAATCGCGGCCGAATAGATTACCAGGTCCGTTCCTTCCGGTATATTATGATCGGTATGTCCGATATGCACCGGAATTCCGGATTTTATCAGACGTTCAGTATACGGAGACTCGACCATGTCCGAGCCTTCCACTTCGAAGCCCTGTTCCTTCGCTATGCCGGCAAGCCCGCTCATGCTGCTTCCGCCGATCCCGACAAAAAATAATTTTTTGATCGGCTTGGAAAATGTGGCCTCTAAAATATTATTCAAGATTGACTCCTTTATCGCTCGTTCGTTTAGCTGTGCTTATACTTTCTGTTTTTCCGGTTAGATTATACCACAGCACTGGAAACACAATATAAAACTATCTTTTACAAAAGCTTAACGAAAAATGTTCGCGTATAATTTTGTTTTCTGTATTATTAATACAATACCAGAGCTTTTTGTAAAAGTTTGCAAACAAATCATGACGCTTACTTTAAATTGTTTTGTTGTTGTGCTAAACTTGTTTTAAGCTTTTGAATAGAAAGAGGAGTACTAGTGAGAATTTCAGACGTTAGGGTCCGCAAAATTTATACAACCGGAAAAATGCGCGGAATCGTTTCCGTTACGTTTGACGACGAATTTGTGATACACGATATCAAGGTTATCCAGGGGCAGAACGGATACTTTATAGCGATGCCAAGCCGGAAAACTTCTGACGGCGAGTATAAAGATATTTGTCATCCGATAAAATCCTCAGTCCGTGCCGAACTCGAAAAAGCGGTGCTGTACGCCTTTAATGAAGCGATGGAAGCCGCACTGCACCAGACTTCAGAACCAGCGGATGACCTGATCGTCGACATCGAAAACTGAATATACGCTCAGGCGATTTCCCGGATTTATCCTGCCGGCGCATGCGGTAAAAAGATTACTCTTTTTACCGTTTTTTTTCGTCCGCCGGTCTTCAATACTAGTCGGTAACTGTCGTTTCCCGTATCTCCGCTGCCGTCTCCACCTGATATTCAGGCACGATCATTCCCTCCGCGGAAGTTTCCGTATCCGGCCTGTAATCCAGCCGTTCCCTGAGAAAATAAACATGCTGCTCTCTTACAGGCACTCCGGTAAGCTCGGTGATTGCCCTCGCGTAAACCGCAGTCTGAACGGCATATTCGCCGAGTCTTTCCCCTCTGTCTTTCTCGCTGAGAAAGCGGAGTCTGTCCGTTTTATAATCCAGCAGAGTCCATGCCCCGTTTTCGTAAAAACAGCAGTCGAGGATCCCCTGAATCTCGATAGTCTCGCGTATTCCCGTCCATCTGGCAGAATCCGCATCTTCCGCCGCTGTCCTGAGCAGAAGCGGATATTCTCTTAAAACATTTTCCGGATCCGTCCTGCAGGCATTCAGCAGACGCTGCCCGATATCGGACTCCATAAAGTCCGCCGCCAGAACAGGATCGACAGCATCCGCTTCATCTTTTGTATAAAAGCCTGAATCCAGCAGCCCCGCTTTCTGCCGCTCGATCTCCGACAGACGCCCGCCGGCATTCTTTTCTGCCGAAAGCTTCCCGAAGTCAAGCTTTTCCATCAGTCCGTGTACCAGCGTTCCGACCTGCGCGCCCGACAGTCTGCCGGACGCTTCTTCCGCAGGCCTGAGCTCGATTATTTCAGGCATCGCGGGCTTCTGTTCGGAATCCCGCTTTTTCAGGCTGCTCACGGAGATCTTGGCCGGAAGAGGTTTTTTAGCGGCTCTTCCCTCGGAAAGCAGCTTCGAGACCTTTTCTGAAATTCCCTGAACAGCTTCTGCAGCTTCTTTTTCTGTGACTGCGGCAGATTCCGCATCCTCCGGCGCAGTCCAGATCCGGGCCTGCCACTGCGGAACAGACGGAACGACCGCTCCGTCTTCAGCCGTTATATCCGGATAGCCGCGGAGAACTGCCGGCACGAGCCACTCGAGATAGCTTCCCGCGCCCGACAGCGACTGGGGACTCATATCGTCTGTTATTTCTCCTAGCTTATGACTGGACGGAACCGCTCCGACAACATACAAATACTGCTCGGCGCGGGTCATCGCGACGTACAGAAGCCGCATCTCTTCTGAAAGCGCTTCCCGTTTCTGAAGCTCCCCCACCGCATATTTGAGTATCGTCGCCTCGGTCCCGGCAAGCTCCTCGCTCATATACAGATAGTCGGTACCGAAGCCGAATTTTTTGTGCAGCAGCAGATCTGAAGAGCCGCTGTCTCTGAGATTGAACTTCTTGCCGGCGCCGGCAAGAATGACGGCTTTAAATTCGAGACCCTTGCTTTTATGAATCGACATAAGCCTGAGAGCGTCCGGTTCGGCTGATGCCGACTCCGGTCCCTGCAGACTCTGCTGCCTTTTTCTGAGTCTGGCAATATACTGAAGAAAGTGCGAAAGCCCCTTATAAGAGACTCTGGCATATTCCTCGGCACGCTGTACCAGGACCTTCAGGTTGTTCTGTCTGATTCTTCCGCCCGGCAGCGCGCCGACATACAGATAATACCCTGATTCGTCGCACAGCTCCCAGATAAAACGGTCCACAGGCTCCAGATGCGCCCGTTCACGCCACTTGAAGAGCCGCTCCCTGAAGACGCGGACTTTTTCCCGCAGCAGCGCTTCTTCACCGTCCCGGGCGTAACGCGCGAAAGCTTCGTAATACGGCCTGCCGGGATCGTATCCGGCAAGCTGGTCGGAAAGTCTGATCCGCGATTCCTCCTCAAGCGTAAACCCGCCTGCCGGCGAATGCATGACCGCGAGCAGCGGGATATCCTGGCGCTCGTTGTCGATCAGACTCAAAAGAGTGAGCACGGTTCGAACCTCGACAGATTCAAAAAACTCGCGTTCCGTTTCGCAGATCACCGGCAGCCCGCATTCTGTCAGCTCCGAGATAAATTCTGAGGAAACCGAGTTGACAGACCGGTGAAGGACCGCGATATCCGACAGCTTCATCTGCGGATCTTCGTCAAGAAGCTTTCTGACGATACCGGCGATATGTGCCGCTTCCGCTCCGGCTCTGCTCTGTCCTTCGAAACGGTCCCTGTCGTATTCAACGATGTGAAGCTCCGGAGTGACCGGTTCGATATCTTCGCGCCCCGGAATCAGCGCGGCATTTTCATCGTAGTCCATATCACCGAGCCCGCGGCTCATGATCCTCGAGAAGACCGCGTTGACACCGTCAATGACGCTTTTCGACGAACGAAAATTCCGGTTCAGCAGGATCAGCTTTCCGTCGTCGCTCGTATCGTATCTGTCGTATTTCTCGATAAAGATCCCGGGCTCCGCCTTTCTGAACCGGTAGATGCTCTGCTTCAGATCGCCTACCATGAAACGCCGGTCGTCCTTCGCGATTGCCGTAATGATCGCTTCCTGAACATCGTTGGTATCCTGATACTCGTCAAAGAAAATATAATCGAACCGGTCCGTGATCTCGGCTCTCGCCTCGTCGTTTTCGAGAACCCTGAGCGCTGCTTTCGATACCTGCGAAAAATCTGCGATCACGGCGTCGGCCTTTTTCTTTTCGTATCGTTCCTGAACCTTGCGCGTAAGCTCTAGCAGTCCGGACAGGACCGACTGCATTCTCCTGACATGCTCCGTCTCGTCTTCTATTTTCCCCGAAAGAAAGCTGTATTTTGTCAGGCGGTCTTTGTTGGCGTTTCGAATCGCGGAAATCTCCGCTTTAGTCTCCGGACTCAGTCCGTTCTTGCGGGGGTAGGCAGCCCGGGTATATCCGGACTTGTCCATACAGTTCCGAAACACGTCTTCCGGTTCGACAGCTGCTTCAAAGCTTCGATAATAAGCGAGATCGTCGGTCAGGAATTTCCCCGACCGGCTCCCCGGCAGTTCCTCCTCCCAGATCTGCTGCGCCCGTTCGATCTGGGAAGCTGCGGTGCGTGCGTCTGCGCGGACTGCGTCTGCAAGAGCTCTGTAGGGTGCGGTCTCGAACAGATCGCCCTCAAGAGCTTCCAGACTGTTCTTCTCCCACTGCGCGACATCCGGTACCGTTTCGAAAAAGCGCATCAGCTTGAATATCGCATCCTTAAGTCCCTGGTCGCTTCGATTCTGTCCGTACAGATCGGACAGACGCTTCTGCTCTTCGCTGCCCGTATCGTACATCTCCTCGAGGATCTCTTCGCAGGCCTCCGTACGCATCAGAGAAGCTTCCGTCTCGCCCGCGATTCTGAAAGCGGGATCTATGCCCGTAAGCTGGAAATAGCTTCGAACGATCCGGCTGCAGAATGCGTCCATCGTCGAGATCTGCGCCTGATCCAGCCGTCCGATCTGACGCAGGATTTCCTGCGCGCTCATCGGTCCCGGCTCTCCCCGGTTCGCCTGATCCAGCGCTTCATACAGCTTCTTTCTGAAGCGCTCCTTCATTTCACGGGAGGCAGCCCGCGTGAACGTCACGACAAGCAGCTTCGTCACGTCGACACCGTCCTCTAGAACGAGACGGCTGAGCCGTTCTGTGAGCAGAGCCGTTTTACCGGAGCCTGCGGCCGCCGATACGAGTATATTGCTGCCGCGGTCCGATATGGCCTGCAGCTGTTCGTCAGTCCAGTTCATTTACCGTCTCCTCTCTGTTCTTCTCGTTCCGCCTCACCGTTGTCTCCTGCCGGGTTCTCTGGTAAGGATTCTTTGTCGGACGCTCCGAATTTTTCGAAAAAGCTCTTTTTATCATATTTTTCTATCTTGCGAGGCGTGAATTCACCGCATGAGGTATCGAAGCTGCAGATAGATCTGTACGAGCAGAAACGGCAGGCTTCCGGTACATCCGACTGCTGAGACGGAGCTATCGACGTCTCGCCGTTCCTCATCTGCAGCGTAAGCTCCGCCGCCTTTCCCCGTACGAATGACAGCAGCGTACGGATCTGGTCTTTATCGAGCTGCTTGTCGTAGCCCAGCTCCAGCACCTGATCCTTGAGCGGTGCGGACGCTCCGGTTTCTCCGAAGCCCTTGAGTCTGACATCTCTGAGCGATTTGTATTCTTCACCGTCGGACAGACGGCCCGGGTCCGCATAGCTGTAGAAAGCCCCCGCCGGTTCGATTTCATGAATTTTTTCGCGCTCTTCCTGATCGAGATTCTGCTCGAGCAGATCACAGGCGGCGCTCAGATAGATAAGCAGCTGCAGAGCAAGTCCGGCCGCAACCTCAGAGTAACCTGCCGTGACTGTCCGGCCGCTTTTATAGTCGACGACCGCCGCTTCCGCCACATTCCCGTCTCTGCGAAGATCGATCCGGTCTATCCGTCCCTGAAGAACGGTGTCGGCCGCTTCGGTTTCGCCGCCGATAGGTTCGTTCAGGCGCACCTCGAACAGTTTGGGCTCGTATCCGGAGATCTGAAGCTGACGAACCTGAACCCGTGCGGCGGCCGTAAGCATGCGTCTGAGCTTGCTGTAGGCGTATTCCGACGATTTCGTACTGAAGAAACGAGGCTCGTATTTTTTGATCGCCTCGCGGTCGAAGATCCGGTCTATCCATTCCGACAGCTTCGGATTTTTCGGATCGGCCAGCTCTGACAGCGTCCGTTCCCGGTCTTTTTCGCAGCCGAGCTCCCGAAGAAAGCTTTCGAAGAACGAATGGATCAGTGTTCCGCTGTCGGCGGGACGGACCTCGTAGGGTTCGCGTTCGGTCAGTCTGAGTCCCCTGTCCATGTAATGTTTAAACGGACACTGTGCGAACTCTTCGAGTCTGGATACGCTCACCCTCATGTCGTCGCCATATAGAGCGCGAACAGTCTGACCCGACGTGCTGTCGTCCGTTCTGACAAAATTTTTCCCCATCTCGACAGACTTAAAGCGCCTGCCGTCTTCCGTATCGGGATGCTCCTGCAGCCAGGCAGCCGCAGCGTCGAGCCAAGGCCGTCTCGGACGTCCTTTTCTCAGATCCGCGTAATAAACCGAAAGCTCGGGAAGGACTGCGCCCGGCAGGCACAGAGCGCTGTCATCCACCGCTTCCGGCGGCTCCAGCTCGAACATCGCGAACAGTCTGTCCAGATAGACGGACGGTCGCTGTTCCGTACCGTTCGTTCCCGCTTTCGCTTCCGTAAACAGCAGCTTTTCCTCCGCTCTGGCGATCGCGCTGTAAAACTGATATTCTTCCTGCTCGGGCCTGGCGGAGGCAAGCACCGCAAGATCTCCCGACAGCGATTCAAGCTCCTGCTCCGACAGCAGACCCGCAGGCTGTTTCGATGACGGAAGAATTCCTTCGTTCATGCCGGGAGTCATCAGCACCCTGACTGACGGAATCTTTCCTCTCGTGAGATCTGTGAGCAGAACGGCGTCGGATGTTTCCGGGATTATTCCGATCGAATAGGTTGCCAGTCCGTTTTTCAGGATATCCGCATATTCCTGCAGCGTCGTCACTTCATCGCCGAGGGAATCGTCGATCTGCTGCAGCACCTCCAGCAGAATATTCCAGTTCTGGCGGTACAGCGCGGCGCCTTCATAGTCCTCCCGCTGCTCCAGCCCTTCGAGAATCTGATCCAGCCTGTCGCGCGATCCGTTTCGTTCGAGAAAGTCTCTGAGCTGAGCGCTGCGAAGACGGCAGCTCATTCCTGCGGTTTCAAGCGCGTCGAAGGGCTTCATCAGCTTTACCCTGATCCGTTCTGCCCGGGACGTAATGCTTTCCGCATCCTCCGCAATCCGCTTTTTCAGTCTCTCCGATGTGAAATCGGTCTTCCAGTCGCTTCGGGATACGCCCGTCTCGACAACGAAATTCTCCAGGATATCAGACTCCTCGCCGGACAGGCCTGAAAACGACGATTTCGCATAGCTTAATATCTCTTCCTGACGCCAGCCTGTACGGACGGCATCCACTGCGCTCAGTACGGATTCGACAAAACCCGACTGAATAACAGGCTGCTTCCGGTCCAGAAAGTACGGTATTCCGTATTCATCGAAGCTTCGGGCCAGCAGAGGGCCGTACAGATCCGAGTCCGGCATCAGCACGGCAATCTCTCCGGCCTTCATTCCGTTTCGGATCAGCTTCGCGGCTTCCTGCGTTATTCGTCGAGACTCGTCCCACGGATCTTCACAGCTGATCACGCTTACGGCGTCCCCCGCTCTTCCCTGCGGGTCCTGCCTGTATGCAAACAGACCCTGTTCAACCTTAGCCGTAACGCTGTCCGGTTCGGGAAGCGGCAGCTCCCTGACGCTCACCGGTACGCCTTCCCGGAAAGCCCTGCCGGCAAGCTGTTCGTTATACCGGTTCACAGACTCGAAAACCGACGCATCCAGCGCATAAGGATCCGGGTCCGTAACCATTCCGATTGTCACACTTTCCGCCCGCTTCGCCAGCGCCATCAGAATCTCGGTATCCGCAGCCGAAAGGGTCGAAAAGCCGACGACAAAGATCTGCGCGTCTCTGAAAAACTCCGATTTTCCGGCAAGCCGCGCTGCCTGGCGTTTCCTGCCTTCTTCGTCCGTTCGGTCTTCTCCGAGGAGCTCAAGATATCTCTGATAGATGGTTCCGAGATCCCCGAGCTTTTTCTCGAGAAGAGAACCTGCACTGTCCGTTAAGGCGCCGGAAATCTGCTCCGGAGTGAGATCGTTTTCTCTGAAATCTGCGATCTGCCGGGCCGCTTCCGTTGCAAAACCGGCACGTCTGCAGCTGTTCTGATAAACACTGAGATCTCCGCCCACGTCCGATACGGCTTTCTGAACCAGCATGACACGACCGTGGGCGTCCAGAACAGGCAGACGCTCTGCGCCGTGTTCGGAGAGAAGACGGTATGTCATACGGGAGAAGCTCAGCACCTCCGCGCCGAACAGCCCCTTTCCGCCCGTCATTTCGATAAGCCTTCGTTCCGTCTCAAGATTCATCTGCTGAGGAACCAGGACGATAAGCCTGCGTTTTCCTGCCGGCGACGCTTTATCGTAGGCTTTGACAAAGCGTTCCAGAACCTCGTTCTCCGCCGGCGCGGTTCCGCATGCCATCCTGCTCCTGATTATTTCAATTCCCATTTCAGGTACACAAAAAGCCGCTGAAAGCGGCCCTTTCTAATTTTATATTTATCATTATTACCCGGAAGACGGGACGTTTTCGCCCCGTCTCTCTTTATAATACGTCCGATCAGAACAGTCCGGTCAGAGCAGTCCGACTTTTCTCTTGACCTTGCGCAGCGTTTTTTCGGCGATATAAGCCGCTTTTTCACTGTTATCGCGCATCATCTCGTCAAGCTGCTTCTTGTCGGACAGCAGGCGCCTGAATTCGTCCTGAACAGGCATCAGCGCGTCGGCGACAGTTTCTCCGACTGCCAGCTTGAAATCGCCGTAGCCTTTTCCGTCGAACTCGGCGACGGCTTCTTCGATCGTTGTCCCCGCCGCGCAGCTGTAGATCTCGAGGAGATTCGAGACCCCCGGCTGATTTTCCGGATCGTATTTGACCTGGGCCAGCGAATCTGTGACCGCGCGCTTGAATTTGCGGATCATCGTATCCTTATCGTCGAGCATCGAGACGAACGCGTTGACATTCTGATCCGATTTCGACATCTTCTTTTCAGGTTCCTGAAGACTTTTTATCCTGGCGCCGGCTGTCCCGAAATAGGGTTCCGGAACTGTAAAAGTCGGGCTGAATGTGGAATTGAAGCGTTCCGCGATGTCTCTGCAGATTTCGACATGCTGCTTCTGATCCGCGCCGATGGGCACGATATCCGACTGATACAGCAGAATGTCGGCCGCCATCAGAACCGGATAGTCGAAAAGTCCGACACGGATATTTTTACCCTGCTTCTGGGACTTGTCCTTATACTGAGTCATTCTTGAAAGCTCGCCCATATACGTAAAATTATTGAGGATCCATGAGAGCTCCGCATGCTGATGTACCTGGGACTGCACGTAGACCAGCGACCGTTCCGGATCGATCCCCATCGCGAGCAGAAGCGCGTAGGCTTCGTAGGTGCGCTGTCTGAGCTCCGCCGGAACCTGGGGCACCGTGATCGCGTGAAGATTCGCCACGCAGAAAATACAGTCGAATTCGTCCTGCAGCGTAACCCAGTTTTTCAGGGCTCCGTAATAATTGCCGATCGTAAAGGTGCCCGACGGCTGTATCGCGCTGTATGCTGTCTGTTTCTTTTCGTTTTCCATTATATTTCCATTTCCTGACTGACCGGCCCGTCAATATCCAGACGCGCCAGTTCCATAGATTCGTAGTAAATCTGCAGTTCGTCCAGCATCCTGCGGCTCAGAAAGTAATCCCGCGACGAGCCTGTTATATAAACGCTGCTCTGCCTGCCGGTTCCCTCCAGATCATGCTCCTTCAGGTAGCGGGCGAGGATTCTGCTCTGCTGCTCCGCCGGGTTGATAAGCTCGAGCTGCGGATACATCTTTTCAATTGTCTCCGAGACGATCGGAAAATGGGTACATCCGAGAAGCAGGTACCGCACTTCACACTTTTCGAGAATCGGATCCACCGCCGCCTTTATATTTTTCCGGAGCATTTCGATCTCCCCGGGATGATTGTTGATCACCTGCGCCAGTGTCGGAGTTCCGTAGGAAACGAACGTAAAGCTGTCTCCGTGTTCACGGGAGATTCTGTCGTAAACGCCGTTCTTGACGGTTGCCCGTGTTGCGATAAGCCCCACATTCCCCGTTTTCGCCTTGTTTTCGACTGCCTGTACGCCGGCTTCGACGATTGAAAACAGCGGTACCGACGAGGTAAGCCTGTCGATCAGCGAAGAGGCTGTGTTGCACGCAAGCAGAATCAGCTTGACGCCCTTCGATTCAAGAAAGCGTATATCCGCGTTGACGCACGCTACGATCTCATCGTTCGTTTTTTCGCCGTACGGCATTCGTTTCGAATCACCGAGATATATCGTCGGTTCGTCCGGCAGATAGCCCTGCAGCTCCTGCAGGACCGTAAATCCTCCGACACCCGAATCGAGAACTCCGATCGGTCTGTTGTCCATTTTATAACCCTCCAGCGGTCTTCTGTGTCCCGCTGACATGTTGCGACCGTTCGAAATTTATTCTACCATATTCACGCGTTCCTGAGCGACCGGTATGCAGACTCGAAGACATTCAAAACGATTACGCTAAAATAAAAAGGACAGACCGGAGCCTGTCCTTTAAAAACCGCGTATTCAGTCTATTTATGCGGGTGTGCTTCTTCCTTTTCCTTCTGTTTCTGCGCGACGACCTTGTCGGCGATCATAGACGGAACTTCTTCGTAGCGGGTGAATTCCATTTCGAATTCTCCGCGCGCCTGCGTCATCGAACGCAGCTCTGTCGCATACTTGAACAGCTCCGCCAGCGGCGCTTCGGCCGTGATAAGCTGCTTGCCCTTTCCGATAGGTTCCATTCCGAGGATACGGCCGCGTTTTTTATTCAGGTCTCCCATGACATCGCCCATATATTCTTCCGGAATACGGATCGAAAGCTGATAGATCGGTTCGAGCAGGACGGGACCGGCTTCCGCCATCCCTTTCTTATAAGCCAGATGAGCCGCCATCTTGAACGACATTTCGTCGGAGTCGACCGGGTGATACGAACCGTCGTACAGCGTCGCTTTAACGCCCGTTACGGGATATCCTGCCAGTACGCCCACCTGCATCGCGTCGGTCAGGCCCTTTTCGACATGAGGTATGAAGTTTCTCGGCACGGAGCCGCCGACAACCTTATCGATAAACTGGAAGTCGTCATTCATATCGTCGCCCGGTTCAAACTTGACCCATACGTCTCCGAACTGACCTGCGCCGCCAGACTGTTTCTTATGACGTCCCTGCGCCTGCGCCGTCTTCTTGATCGTTTCACGATAGGGAACCTTCATCGGTTCGAGCTGGACGTCGACGCCGAATTTCTGCTTAAGCTTGTTCGAGACAATTTCAAGATGCATTTCGCCGAGCCCCGACAGCAGCGTCTGCTTCGTTTCCGGATTGCGGTAGAAGGTCATCGTCGGATCTTCTTCGATGAGACGATGGAGACCTGTCGACAGCTTGTCTACGTCGGATTTTGACTTCGGTTCGATGGCGACTGAAATAACCGGCTTCGGCAGCTCGGTCTTGTCATATATGATCGGATGCTTCTGATCGCACAGCGTATCCCCCGTAACCGTCTTGCTGAGCTTCGAGAACGCGCCGATATCGCCCGCTGTGAGCTTTTCAACTTCGATCTGCTTGTTGCCGCGCAGAACGTAAATATGGTTGGCTTTTTCCTTCAGATCCTGCGTCGAGTTGTAGATATCCGATCCTGCGATCAGATCCCCGGAAAGAACCTTAAAGATAGACAGCTTGCCGACGTACGGGTCGACGACAGTCTTAAAGATCAGCGCCGAGAACGGTTCTTCTTCGGTCGCGCTGCGTTCGATTTCCTTCTGGTCACGAGGATCGCGTCCGACAGCCGGCTTGCTGTCTTCCGGCGACGGCATATACTCGATGATCATATTTTCCAGCGTTTCAACACCGATATTCTGCGAAGCGGAGGTACACAGTACCGGCAGCAGTTCGCGGTCGAGAACGCCGCTTCTGATCCCCTGGTGAATCTCTTCGGAGCTGAGTT
>ERZ1645187.1436-NODE-1436-length-21929-cov-9.366920_pt1 | contig 21929 bp, 39 predicted proteins | sample MGYA00575352_ERZ1645187 | MGnify/ENA primary metagenome ERZ1645187 (study PRJEB40837, sample SAMN11349314) | freshwater sediment metagenome | isolation source: river sediment | host: Sediment | place: India: Wazaribad , New Delhi | collected 2017-02-21 ... | reverse complement strand
CAAATAAAAACAACAAAAAATTTACCAGATTTTTTAAAATGAGATAATATAGAGGCTGAAAAGTCAAAATTTCCCTTAACAGAATGATTAAAAGTTAGTCTCAATAAAGTTAGAAAACTAACTGAAAAAGTTAAATTATGATGAGTTGAAAAGGTTCTTATAGATAATGTTAGGTGATTTTTAGATAATATAGTTGTAACAGATAAAAATTGAAGAAGAAAAACAGCTTCATTTTTAGTAGATTGAATCATTTGAGAAGCTAAAAATTTTAGGAATAAAACAATGAATGCATTATGATTTGATAATCTAAGAAAATTAGAAGACCAAAACACAAAAGCAATAAATGCATGATATGATTTTGTTGTAAAAAATATAGACAAGTATAAAACTTGAGAAAAGATTAAAGATAAAATTAGAGAAATTTGAACAAGTACAGCTCCTAATCAATTATTTTCAAGAACAAGTTGAGAACAATGAATAAATTCAACTAAAAACAGAGTTCTTTTTGATTTTACTTGATTTGAAATAATGAATAGAATTAAGAATTTTGAAAAAGAAACTAATCAAGAGATAAATCCTGCTAAAACACAGGAAATTATAAATCAAGTAATTTCTGAATTACCTAAAGAAACTCAACCATATGTAAAACAAATATTTGATAATTACTGACAATTTTGAGAAGATTCTATAGTTCAAAAATGATTTCAAGAAATATGAGAACAACACCCAGAATTAATACCTTATTTGAAAGAAAATTACTACCATTGATATGTATCTCAAGATAAACTAAGAGAATATTTTGAAGCAACTCAATGATGAGATATTAATGCTTTTTTACAAAAATATGAAGCAGATAATATACAAGCTATTAAAAACTGAAGTATGCCTACCCCAGAACAAATGGCTTGAATTTTAAAAAAGAGTAGAGATGTATGGTTCTTACATTCTTATAATCCACTTGATGTTATAAATAGCTATGCTACTGAATTATCAAGACTTAAAGAACAAAAAGAAATATTATCTTTATTTGAAGAATTATGAAAAAAAGATGATAATGTAAAAAGTTTTATAGATCAGAATTTAACTTCAGATAATAATTATCTTACAAAAAAATTATTATGAATGTGAGATTATTCAAAAATAAATGAATGAGTAAGAAAAATTTCAAAAGCAACAGCACTTACAAAGTATGTATGAAATACTGCTATGATGGTGCAAAATTTAACTTTTGGTGCTTTACAATGATTATGAAAGACATTATATAATTTAGCTACTGATAAAGCTACTTATTCTTGAATATCATGAAAAGATAAATGATTTAAAAAAATATCTAATTTTGTAAATAATACATTATGGGATACAAGAGATTATTTATTTAATCAATGATTAATAGCACATAAAGACTTTAACTTAGATAAGGATTTGTTTAAATGAAATGTTCCTTTATCTAGAAAAGTATATTCTCAAACAAAAGATATTCCTAATAAATGATTAAGATACTTTACAGCAACATTAATACCTCAAATTCAGACTATCATTGCTTCTTGATTTATGAACAATGTAGTTCAAAAACAATGATGAGGGATAAAAGAATGAGAAACTCTAGTTTGAGCATTTAAAAGAACAATTAATTCACTAAGTGAGCCTGAAAGAAGAGATATTTTTTGAGAATTATCAGACCAAGTTACAAAAATAGAAGACAATACAAGATTATCTTCAGCTACAAGTTCAGTTTTTGATATACCATTATTTAATATGGTAAAATGATTTAATAGACAAAATTTATCAAGCATATTTCATGATATGACTGATTCTATAGATATTCTATTAAAATCAGAATGAAAAACAAAAAAAGATAATATAGCAGATAGAGAATTTAGTAAAACTCTTTGATGAGATGTAAGTTGACTAAAAGCAAATATGACTTCATTAACTACAAGAACTATATGAATGCTAGCAGTTGCTAAAATTATGGCTGAAATGTTCTTTGAAGATGAAGAGGAAAAAGCAAAATTTACTGAATATATTTTTGCAAAAGATTTAAAAAACTACTTAGCTAATTTGGTTACTTCTCCAGCATGATTTTCTGGTCTTGATATGGTTTCTTGAAATATAGATGCACTTATCCAATGAGTTGTTTGAATTTCTAATGCTGAATGAGAAAAAGCAAAAATTGAAGAGTTTAATAAAATGTTTTTTAATATATTTACTTGACTAAAGAAAGGGAAAACAGCTCTATCTAGTATAGCATGAGATTATACAAGAAATGAAAGTAAAGATTGATGATATACATATACTGATATAAAATCTACAAGCCCTCTTTGAACTTTTATGTGAATAAATCCAACTTCTGCAGCATATAGTAATTTATATAACAAATTAGCAGAAGAAAAAGCTAAATTACCAGCTTCAGTTTGAGAAAAATTATGAAATTTTATGCAAACTATTCAAGTTTTTGATAGCTTGTCAAATGCATTTGATGTATCTTCAAAAGTTAATAATGCTAAATTAAAAGCATTGAGAACACAAGTGGATAATATTAATAGAAGAATTAAAGAAAAACAATCAGAAAAAATGGATTTTGATGCTTTCTTAGATAATGCTTTATGAAAAGATTATTGAGAAAAATGAGAACTTTTTAAAAAGAATTTTAAAGAAAAATATATTAAAAATATTACATCTAATCTATGAACTGTAAATAAACTATCTTCTGTTGTAAAATGAATAAATTATGTGAAAAATGTTCCTTTAGATTTTGAAGATATGAATACCACTCTTAATACATTAAGAGAAGTAAATCCAAAATTATATAACCAATTTTATTCTGAATTATATAATAGTATTTCTACTGGAAATATAAATCCAGAAGTTGCAGAATTACAAAAAGCATTTGTTGATAATGTAATTAATAGAGATATGGAATGAGCTTTATTATCTACAGTTATATGAGAAAAATTAAGTGATTTAGCTGAACAAATGGTTTCAAAAAGTGATATAATTACTACTGAATATGATAAATTAAAAGCTTTAAATGAAGTAATTTGATTACTAAATAATTCTCCAGAATTAAAAGCACAAATATATGATTCACTTAGTCAAAAAATTACAACTGCAATAAATCAAGATAACATTTCAAAAATACTTGAGGCAACAAAAGATTTTCCAGAGTTATATGATTTATATAGAAGAAATGCAGAATTAAGATGAGCTACTTTTATTGATGAAAATCTTGAAAAAAAACAAGAAGTGAGTAATATTCCAAAAGAAGAAACAAAACTTTCTTGAAAAATTACTACTAAATGAACTAATATATGAATACTGCCAACATATTCTGAGAAGAAGAAGTGAAAACTGATCAATTTAATTGACATTGAAGCAAAACAACAAACTCAACCACAACTTGAGAAAATTCAATTACAAACACTTCTTGACAAAGTACTAAAATAGAAACAATAACACCTCCACCAGTTTTAGAATTAGTGGAGGTAGAAAAAGATATTACAAACCATTTATTAGATGATGAAGATATTGCAGAAGCTTTAAATGATGTTGTTCTAAATTGAACTAAAGAAATTTCAGATTGAGAATGATGAAGTATAACTGTTCCTGATTATCATTTAAGATTAAAATGAATAGATATGCAACTTAAATTAAAATGACATTATAAAGAAAAAAGAAGAAAAAATTGATTAGTTGATGGAATTTATATATTACAATAAAAAAAGAGGGATTTATTAAAATCTCTCTTTATTATTTTCTTTATTTTAGGATATAAGTATAGCTAAACTTTTTTTCGTCTTTTTAAAGTCAAATTTTGCCTTTTATACCTATCTTTTGGCTTTGTAAAGCTACTCTTTTTTGGAGTTAGAATTTGTATTCACATGTTTTTTAAATTTAATTATAAACATCTCTCAAAATAAATCCATAATTTGTTTTTCTGTAACTTCTTTTCAATTAACTTCCATAGAAGCTTCAAAAATTTCTCCAAATTTTCACATATTTAATTGTGGTTGGTCTTTAAAAGAGTCTTCCATAATTTTAAATAAAAATACATATAGAGAAATTGGATTTTCTAATGGAACTTTTATATTTACTTTTCAAAATTCAGTTCACTTATGTAGAAATTTTATTTCTCAAGTAAATCATCTTGGTGCTTCATTTATTAGTTTTAAGTTTTTCATTTTTTTCAAGTTATTCAATCTAAATCTTTTTCTGCTCTTCTTTCACAAATTTTACAAATTCATTTTTTTGAAATATTGTTCCTAAAAATAGAATAACTATCTCATCTATTCCAACCTCTTTTGCACATAGGAAGTCAAGGGTCTTGGAATGTTCATTTATATAAATGAGTAACTCTTTTTTCTCCTCATTCAGTTCTATCAACTCAAGTTATATATCAATCTCTATGCATAATTTCTTGCTTAATATTAATTATAGCTCTTTGCTGTGTTAATTTTCAAGTATTTAATTTATTAATTGAATCCTTAAAAATATTAATTAGATATTCTTTTTTAAAATCAGATATTTCTTTAATTGATTTTACTTTTAAAACTCTTGCTTTATATAATTTATATAAATTTTTCATTCAGATCAGATTTCCATAATCTTCAATTATAAGTCTTACTTTTGAATTTATATGCATTGTTTAGAAAGGATTAAATTTTAAAAAATTTATCAATAATTTCTTGTAAATCTTTTTGTTGAATTATTCAAATTTGTCTAAAGATTTCTTTTCATTCATCATCTAAAATGATTGTTGCAGGAATAGACATTATTTTATTCTTTCAAGCAAAATCCATTTCTACATCAACATCAACACTTCTCATTTCTATATTTTGATTATTATTTTTAACTGCATCAAAAATAGGTAAATAAGCCTGACAAGGGTTACACCATTTAGCACTAAATTTTATCATTTGCATAATATTTATTATTAAAAAATAAATTATAATATCCAATCTATTGTTGGCTTTCATGTATATCATTTTTCCCAAATATACCAAGCATATGCAATAGTTCAGCTATTTTTTGGTTGAGGTTGTCATTCAGGATACATATTTACTCTTTTACAAAATACATAAACTTTTTTTAGAGGAGTATTTTTAAAAAATTCATATCTATCAGCACTTTCTAAAAAAGATAATTTAAGCAACATAGCAACTTTTCAATCAGTATTTTCTAATGCTTTATTTATAAAATCTTTAGCTATAAAATAAGGTGGATTAGTTATTATGTCTCAAACTTTTGGTTTATTATATAATAAAAAATCTTGTCATTTATTTCAATATACTCATTTATCAGTTCTTATATCTTGACTGAAAACATTATATCAATGTTTTTCTAATACTTTAGATATTGCACCTGCTCAACTACATGGTTCTAATATATTATCACTAAAAACTTCTTTTTCTAAAAGTTTTTCTACACACCAACTAGGTGTTTGATAAAAATCAATTCAATCATTTCTTTTTCTTCAAGCTATTGAAGTTCATTTAGTCATAGTATTATCTTGTTATAGGATATCAAAAAACTAATTTTCTTGTAGGAACTTTTACTTGTTCCTCAAATATTCCAGGACTATTGTAATATCAACACCAAGGACAAGTATAAACAGGAGTTCAAGAAATTGTTTTTCTTGTAAAATCAGATTTTTTTATACTCATTCTATTACATCAACGACAATCTCAGGTTCTTTTACTCTTTGTTCTTGTTTGCATATTCTAAATATATTTTTAAAATTACTGAATAATTAGCTAAATCTTGTAAAGTATCAGCTATTGATTCATCTTTTACTTTTGCATCTTGGTCAATTAAAGTAGAAATTCTACTCATTTTATCAGCCATTCTAACTAATATTCACTTTTCTATACTAGTAATTCATAATTTTTCTACTAATTCAAAATTTCAAAATGCACTAGTTTTTGCATAATCAGAATTTTTTCTTTCCATTATATTATACATATTATCTAATGTATCTTTAAAATTCTTTTTAAATTCTTCTTTATTCATTCTATTTCTTTTTACCAAATATTTTAACACTTCATTTTTCATTTTGATTATTCCATATTTCAGAAAATTTTAATATTTTATAATCATTATGTTTAATTGAGTATATTCACACTCTAACTATCTCGGAGTTTCTTTTTTCAAGTTCTCTTAAAACTATAACTTGGTCATCTTCAAATTTTTTAACATTAAATGTATCTCAAGGTATTTGTTTTAATTCTAACCAATGACAAACTCATTTATCAGTAATAAAATGTACATCTAAAAATTTAGTTGCTAATCATACATCTTGTGGTTTAAAACAAATATAATTTCTTAATCATCTCAAAAGGCTCATTATTTCTTTTTCAAAACCTTTTTCAATAGATCATTTTTTATAGTTTCATTTAAGTTGAAAATTTCATATTTCTGGGAACATATTTTTATTTATATTTACTAAAGGGATGTTCATAAAGTTTCTTTTTTAATTCTATTTTTTCAGGTAATAATTCTCATCTCATTATCTTTCACATTAGTTCAGCACTTTTATCTCTATGCTCTTTACTATTTAGATATTTAGCTTCCTCTATTGCATTAGCTAAGGCTTCTTTAGTTAAACTAGGTATATTCATTTTTATTTAGTTATAGTTACTCATTTTTTTGGAAGAGTAATTTCAAATAAATCATCACTTGAATAAATGTATCTATCTACCATTTCACATTTCACTTGTTCTCATAAATCTTCTAATATAATTCCCTCATATAGAACTATTCTAGAAATTCATTCTATTTTTCAAATATATCTACATTTTAATCAGACCCATTCAGATATATTTTTACTATTTAGTTTTTTTCTTCACATTTTTTAGTCTTAAATATTTATCTGCACTATATTTCCTCCGTTTATCTCTTTGTTTTTCTTGTTCTTCTGGAGTCATTTCATTAATTTTTTTTCTATTCCACCTCAATTTATTTTTTATACGATTTCTTCTTTGTACTTCTTTCATTGCTTCATATTTTTCTCACCTCATTATTATAATATTTTTCTTTATACGATTTCTAGCATATAAACATACAGAATGTAATCTTCTTGTTCAGTCAGTATTGAATCAATTATATCCAAAAACTTCATAAGTATAAGGATGTTCACATCAACAAACATTGCACCATTTATATCAATCTTGAACTTGTTTTCTTAGATAATCTTCTCTTACTAAGAGAAATGATGAATAACTAAGATTTTTATATTTACTATCTTTTTTCATTAAACTAAAGGCTGATTTCATATTTCAGCCTTGCTTAACTCTTCTAATAATAGCTCTTCTAGTATTATAATCCATTTTATTATTCAATATTATTTAAATTTTTCCAATCTTTATATCATTTATAAACTTCATGATGAACTAATAAATGTTTTGGTATGATTGTGAATGGTATAACAACTCATTCTATATATGATTCTCATATTTCTATGAAATCTATATTAAATCACATAGCTATCAAATGCTCTTTATATGAATTGATTTTTAAAGTAGTTTCTACTCTGTATTTGGATACATAATCCTCAAGAGTATTCCGACTAATTACTATATCATTTTTTCTTACAAAAACTCAAGTAGTGTAAGTATTTTCTAGAAACTTACCCATTACTTTAATAATTTGCATACTTGTGGAATTTTGTAGAACATCTTCTTCTTGAAATTCTACGACCTCTGATAATACTAATATATAGTCTTCTTTATTTTTTTTAGAATGATCAAAACACATACATCAAGCATATATACTTGCAATATTTTGAGCAATTCTATTTTGACTTGTTAAAGGTTTAAATATTTCATAGCCTTCATCTAAATATTCTTGATATTTTTCTCACTTACTTTTTGATAAATAAGTGAATAAAATAGTATCCAAAATACCTCATCAATCTCTTAAAATCTTGTTAAAATTTCATTGGATCTTATGTTTTCTTAATAATTGATATTGGATACTTCTTGTTCTCAAAGCTCAATCAACTATCATTTCTTCTCAATCTAAAACTGGAATAGCAACATAATCATATTTAACAACTGATTGATCGGCTCTTCACTTTGTTTGAGATATTTTATCAAAAACTGATCTTAATGTTCAAACTTTTTGCAACCTCATTGAAGCAGCTTCTCTATATTCAGAGATAAAATATGGAAATTTAATTAAGTAAGATAAAGTTACAGTCATTGTGAATAATGTAGAATTTTCAAAATCACTTCATGCTTTTTTAATTCCCCAAATTCTCTGCAATAATTCATTATATGCAGTTTTACCAGAACCAGTTATTCATCTAGTGAATATTAATGGGAATTGTTTAGATTGGTCTCAATAAAGTAAATATCACATCATACCAAATGCTAGAAAAATTAAATATGAACCAGAATTATCTGCATATAATTTTCCCATAAAATCTATCATATCATCTAATTCAGATATTTTATTTAAATCAAGATAAGGAACACCTTCAGTTAGTATATCTGATAGATTATTTGCTTGTTTATCTGTTACCCAAAATCAAGTTCAGTCGTGCTTATAATAAAAATCATCGTCTTCATCTTTTTTTCTTGTGAACATTTTATGTTCCATATCCCAAACTCAATTTTTGAAAATTATTACATTTTCATCTTTATGATGTCAATATCAAATTATCTGCTTAATTTCAGCTACTTGCTTAATTCAAGATATTAATCTATGAATTTCTTTAATAAAAGGAGCTGTTCAATAATAATGATAAGGTCAATAAGCTTGTATAAAATCTGAAAAGGTTCAAGTAGAAGTTCTATTCTCCCATATTATTTTCTTTGTTTCTACTCATTCTGATTCATTTATTAATGAAACTATAAAATGATGTTTTCCATTATTTAAAATAATTTTATTATGAACTTTAATATAAAAATCAGTTAATTGTTTTTTCTTTCAATTTCAATCTAATGTAAAATATCAGAACTTATCTAAAAATAAATTTTGTCATTCAGTAATTACAAATCATTTTTGCGACTTAGTATGGTCAAATGGATTAATATTTTCAAATTGAATTTCAAAATTTTCAAGAAAAAAATTCTTTGTTTTTTCTATTGAAGAATAGTAATTCATTACAAGCTCAAAACAATTTCAGTGGTCTTTATGTATATTATATCTTATATCAATTCCAGAAATTAAAGTTGTAGCTGTAAGTGTATCTTTTTCATATATTTTTTCTATTACTTCAGCTATATTAATATTATTAGCTTCTATATATCTATCATATTCACTAATTGTAAAAACTTTCTGATATGTAATTTCTTTTTCTCTGTAAAAATATATTTTTGTACATATATCTATTAAATTGTCATCTATGGTTTCTGTAATATTTTCTGTTGTAATTCAATTTACTGGATAGAAATGATATTCTAATGCTGTTCAATTATATAAAAAAGCTAATGTTTCTGATACTCTTTTATAATCATAGGTATTTAAAATTTTTTTAAAATTAAATACTAAATGGAATTTTATGTTATCATGTCCATATATTGTATTTGGTGTTATATTATACAACTCCTTTACATAATCTATATCATTAATATCTACTTCTATAATAACAGCTTTATATCAAGAAATATTGTCTCCTGCAAAATAATGAGGAAACTCATATCATATTTCTTTTGATAATTCTAATTCATCTATGAATTGCATTTCATCTGATACTAGAATTTTTTTCTTTAAGTTAATAGTAAATCTTCAGTTAGCATTATTCATATAAAACTTCAGTTATTATTTAAGATCTCCATTGATTATTTCTGGTAATTCATATAGAGTAAAAATTGGTTGATTTCAATCAGCTTCCATAGCAGTTAAAATCTCAGTAAAATCTTTCATAAAATCTTTTTTACCTAGCTTTTCTGCATATTGTTTTAAGAAAAATCAGTCTTTTCTTGTATCTCCACAAAGTTGGACTCTATGGTTTCATTTAGAAAAATTAAACCATCAATTTCTGTCAACACGAACTCTTAATAGAATTTTATTTTCATATCCCATATATTCATTTTATTTTAAAAAGTATAGTCCTTAGTATATCTATAAAATATAAAAGGCAAAATTTTATTTATTTTTTAGTACACATTTTAGTAGCTATTCTCTCTCAAGGCAAAAGTGACCTTACCATTTCTCATCAATTTTTAACACATTCTATTTCATATGCTCTTATTCTTTGTGCATCTAAATTAAGAAATGCAAATAAAGATAAGAAAAAAATTAATGCAGCAACTAAATATAACAAAGTTGTTATATGATAATCTTGTATTTTATCCATTTTTATATTATATTATTAATTAAATTCTTTATTTCCTCAACATTAGTTTTTACATCATCAGATAATTTTGCAAATTCTTCATCTGAAATTTCTTTTTGAGTAAAATAATCTAAATCTTTTCTATCAGAAATTTGATAGGTTAAATCTTTTGTTCAATCTATATATTTATTTATGTAAATTGTAGGCATTTTTAAAAATCAAAAATTAAACTTAATTCAGTTGTTTTTGTAGTATGTCATTTTTTCCATACCATGTGACAATATTCTATTGAATCAGTTTTTCAATCATCTGTAAAACTCATTCTTCTATTATGTACATAACATTTATAAGGCATATTATTCTTCCAAAAATCTTGCCTTACTTTACCTCAAAAGTAGTTTAATCTTAGTAACATAATGACATACCCCCCCTATTGCAAACTTGGAGTGCTTTTTCTATAATATCTTGAGCAATATTAAATGGAGGATTAGTGATGACTATATCATAAACATTTTGTAATGTAGAAGATAAGAAGTCTTGATGATACTCAGCAGGACTATCTTCTCTAATATCATTAGTTTTAATATTATTTGCTCATAATTTTGTTAAAACAGTTGGATAACTCATAGGATTATTAATATCTCATCAAGCACAAGGATCTAAAATTTTCTTATTTTCCAATTTTAGATTTTCTTCATAACAAAATTTAGTAAGAAAATCTTCAATAGGCTTGAGAGGTGTTTTATAATAATCAGCAATATGTGCATCTCTAGCATTACTTCTATTTGTTGAACTCATTTTTTTTAAATTATTTTATATTCTCCATTATAATATCTATCATTACTTATTTTTCAATAATCTTTTGGAATTATAAATTCTTTTGCAGGATTATTTTCATAAAAATTATCTAATATAAGTCAATGAAATTCAATAAGTCAGTTTTTTTTGATAAGTAATCTAGTAAAAATTTCTTCATATGATTCTCATTTTACTATTTGATACTCTATTTTATATCAACATCTTCTGACATAATTACTTTTTCTCCTTGTTTTTATTTTATTTCTTGTAGTAGCAGAATTAATATGTGAAACTAAAGATTGTAATTCTAGTTCATCTGTAGGAGCAAATGAACTAGCTTTTACTGCTTTAAATGGAAAAATTAAATCAAAAATATTTTCCTCAGTTAAAATTCTACTATTTTTTCTCATGAAAAGATTTAAATGTAGAAGAAAATTATCTACTTCTTTTCTAGGATTTCTAGTTATTTTCATTGTTAATTCTATTATTAGCTATGTCAAAATATTCTTTATTTAACTCAATTCAAATAAAATCTCTGTTAGTGTTTTTACAAGCTAACCCACAACTTCAAGCTCACATACAATTATCTAGTATTAAATCTCAATTATTACTATAAGTAAGTATTAAGTCTTCTAGTAATTCAACTGGTTTTTCAGTTCTATGTTTAGCAATACTAGGGTGTGGTTTCTTGTAAGTTAAAATAGAAGTAGGATATTTCTCTATGCTTCATTTTCTATTATCTTCTAATTGTTTAAAATCTCAATAGTTATTATTGATATTTTCTTTTTTTAAATAACTTTTTCATCTTCAATGTAATGGTTTACCTTTTTTAAATTGTGGATTATATGTAGGTAATTTTTTATAAAAAACTGCTATTTGTTCGTGTTGTCTTAATGGCATTCTTTTAGCATTTAAAAATCAAGTAGTAAGTTCTTTATTCCAAATTAAATCATATCTAAATAACTTTCTATTAGATTTTACTAAATCTATGAAAAATAATCATTGTCAAAATAATATAATAGCTCAATTATCTTTTATTATTCTTTCATATTGCCCCCATAATAACTCAAAAGGTAAAATTATATCTGCTTTATTTTGAGTAGTTCAATAAGGCAAATCACATAAAATCATATCTATTGATTTATCTTGTATATGTTTCATTTCTTCTAAACAATCTCAATTTATTAATTTCATACTTCTTTTAATATTTTATATTTTAAATTTTTTATTGGTCAATAATCATTTTTATATGCTATTTTTTCCAAATAAGTTTTAAACCATTTAATTTTTCCTAATCAATTAGTATTAGATACTTGAGTCATATAATGATTTTTATGCCATTGTCAAAATCTATAGACTTCATATGTTACTTCAATCATAAGTAATGTTTTAATGTATTAAAAACTGCATCATCAGTATTTCAGTCCTTCTTTTTTTGTCCATACATCCACTCAAAATATCATCTATCTATCTTAAAAGTTTCTTCAATACTTCTTCAATTATATTTACCAAACATCCATTTTCTTAAAATTATTCAAAATGAAGTCTGTTCAACTAATTCCTCAAAAGGATTTCATCAAGTTCAAGTTTCCATATATTTTTCATATATTTTTCTAAAAACTTCCTTTAATACTATAACATCTGATATTGCATCATGAGCATCAATAATTTCTTCAAATTCACATTTAAAATAATATCTTAAATATTGTAAAGAGTGTTTCATATCATCATCTGTGAATATAGAATATGCTATATTATATGAATCTATCCATTGATCATCTTCTGTAATAACTCAATTACAAGTCAAAACATTTTTATCAAAAGGAGAATTATGGGCAACTAGATAAGCATTTTTAAAATCTTCTATTGCTAGATTTTTCTTTTCTTTATTATCTCTTGAATCTTGTTTTAATTTTTCAGTTAGAATTTTTGGAGTTATGTGATGAATAGCCATAGCTCAAATATCTATTTCCTTATCTTCTAAATGAAAAAATAGATTTTCTCTTTTTATTTCATTAAAATGTAAGTCACACACAATGTATCATAATTGTATCATTCAAGGTTCTGGACTAGTATCTGTAGTTTCTGTATCCAAAAATATTATTTTATCTTTCATTTTTTAGTAGTTTTAGTAGATATTTTTTCTTCTTTTACTTTTTTATCTTTAACTTTTCTAGATAAAATTTGATAACTTCAATCTAGAACTTCAATAGATAAATTAATTATCTTTCAAGCTGGGATTGAAAAATTTCAGTAAGTATCATCATTGAAAACTTTTTTATAAAATTTGTAAGAATTAGTTTCTGGCATTTTTATTGTTTTTTCTTTCCTAAAAGAAGTAGCATATCTCTCTTCTACTATTTCATATTTACCAAAAGTTTCAATATATTTATTAAGAATTTCTGTTTTTTCTTCTAAATCATAGTCCTTTTTTCTGAGTTCATCACTTAACAAATGAACTTCTCTATTGATATATTTATTCTGCTCAATTATTCTTAATCACTCTTGAGCTGAATGTTCCATTATTTTTAATCTAGCTTCTTCTATACTCATACCTTCATTACTACAACAATTACCTATTTCTCTATTTTTTGTTGCATCTAAATAAGCTAAATAATTATTAAAATCACTCATTTTATTCATATTTAAAAATTAATATACTATTATATCTCTTGTTCTTGCAAATCTATGTTTATATGCATAAAATTTAGTTCATCATTTAAACTTTTTTATACAATAGTCCATCTGTTTATATGGATCATAAAACCAATCTACAAAATAATCTTTTCAATTTCACAAGATTTCTGGGTGATAACCAGCATTTATTTGGCATATTCCATAATCTCTGTATCAATTAGCTCAAACTAATCCACTCTTCCTAGTGATTCACATTGTTCAATTTTCAGCTAGAAAAGTTCTCATTGCATCCTCACCTCAATTATCTAATAGATATTGAAGCCATTTTTGCCTTTCATCATTTTCTGCCCATCATTTATGCAATACTCTTTTTCATTGGGACAGTGGTTCTATTTCACCTAGAGGAGGCTGAACCTTAACAGCCTCTAGTATTTTTTTGTTCTAAATTGTTCAATATTATTTTTATCTTTACAATAATCTAAACTATATTCTAAATTATCAGTCATTCTTAATATTTGACTTTCAATACATTTTTTAGTAAGTAAATTTTTTTCATAGTTTTCTTCCTTTAATTTTAAATCAGCTTTTAATATCTCAATTTCTTCTAATTCAGATATAGCATTAATATTTGCTTCATATGCTGATTGTCATAATATCTCTATATCAGATTGTTTTTTTACCTCCTCTTTTAATTGAGTTATCTCTTGGTTTTTTATTTTTGTATTATTAGAAGAAATTAGTCATATTAATATTAGTATAAATAATAAAACCACTATTATACTTATATCAAGTACATTGCTTTTTACTTTTGTAATCATTTTTATTTTTTAGAATTTAAATTAATGTATCTATATATACTACGAGTAGAAATATTATATTCTTTTGCTGCTTTATCTATTGAAAAAAGTTTAGCATAGTCTATTATTTCTTGTATATTTTTTGCCTTGTATACTCATTTTTTATTTTGAGCTACTTTTTTAGGTTTGTTTAGAAAGGATATGGTTCACTCGTATCCTCCATATTTATCTAAGTAAGTAAAGAAGACATATTTACCTACTCTTCTTACTCACTTTTCTTTTAGATATTTTTCATATAATTCTGTTTTGTTCATCTTTATTTCTTATAAAATTGCATAAATTGGTTTATCGCTTCAGGTAAAGAACATTGATTCATATTCATTATAAAGTCTATACAACTTCATCATTTCCTACATCACTGACAGAAAAAACTATTAGTATTCTTATATATTTTCATACTTGGTGTTTTATCCTTATGTGCAGGGAATGGACATTTCATTAATTTATATCAACTTGCTTTTATTCAAGTTATTACTTCTATTAAATCAATAATGGATATTGTCTCTTTTGCTCTTTGTAAATCTTCAGAATTAAATTTTCAAGTATCTTCTCAAGACCTTGATTTTAGAATATATTGAAATTTTTTAATAAGCTTATTTATTAATTCTTGCTCATCTAAAAATAATAATTCTACTATTTGTCTATTCTCTCACCTTAATCATTTCATTGCTTCTTTTTTCTCTTTTTCTAGAATACCCCATTCTGATCTTTTATCAGCTATAATAATAGCTATATCAGAATCAGTCATCATAGATAAAATAGAATGTTCAATACTTCAAGGTGTTTTATAATATTTTTCAGATTCTATATGAAGTTCTTTTGTTTTTATTTCTTCACATATATCTGCTATGTATTCTTCTGTCATAATTCTAGTCTTGTTTTTAATTTTTGATAAAAATTATATGCCTCAAGTTTAGGTTCTAGATTATTTCTAATATATTTTTCTTCTACTGAATGGTTAATTTTTATAGCTATTTCTAAATCTATAGTTAATCAATCTATAGAATTACTTAAAATTCTCATCTCTTCATCTATTAACTTTTTCAAATCAATATATGTATCTTGATAATTTTTAAGTACTTTTAGTTGGTTTTCTTCTGACATTTTTTTATTTATAAAATTCTATTTTACTTTCAGGAAATTCTTTTTTATATGTAGTACTTCTATTTTTACTTTGATTAAAGAGTATCTTACATCAAGGATCTGTAAAATCATACCACTTACAAGTTGTTTTCCCTGGATGTGTTCTTATTATTCTACCTATATATTGTTCAATATTTGACTTGAATTTTTCTACAGTAGTTAAATATCAAACACTAAGTTCAGGTACATTAAATCATCTACCTATTATTTTAACAGAGCCTATTAAAATACAAACTCATTTATATTCTTTTAATTGTTGTTTTATTTCAGCTCTTTCTTTATCCTTAACTTCTCAAATCAACATAAAACATTTAATTCATTTATCTTCTAGTTTCTCTTTTAAAATCTTTGCATGGTCTATATATTCTGAAAATACAATTCATTTATTATTTCATATTGTGTCAACAATAGTATTAATAATTAAATTGTTTCTACTTTCATCTGAATAAACAGCAGCTTTAAGTTCATGGAATTTCTTCATATCATCTAGTTGATATTCGAAGTCTGTTAAAACTTTATATATATCTGGGCTGAAATGTTTTTCAAGCAGTTCCGATTTTGGTCATAAATACATTTCAAATATTTTATCTGAAACATAATTTATTTTAATTGTTCAAGTTAATCAATAAATAAATTTAGAATTAACTTTTTTCCACATTGTTTCTCTTCTTCTATCTGCTCATAGATAAGTATCTACTTCATCCATAATAGTTAAATCAAATTTTTCAAAGAACTCTTCTTTCGGAAGTGTTACTAAAGTATCAATGTTAGCAATAATTATATTACTATTTAATATTTTATTAAGCTTCTTAAAATTTATTTCTTCTTTATATTGTCTCTGATCTTTGAAAAATTTTATTTTCTTTTTAATTTGTTTTATTTTAAAATCAGAAGTTTGATTTGCCATCATTTCCTCTCATAGAGCGATATGATTTTCTAGTGTTGTATCTGGAATTAAAACCTGTTTTACTATTCATGATTTTCAATCTATAGTAGGATATTTTTCTCAGAAAATATTTTCTAAATCTTTTTGCATTTGATTCATTAATTCAATTCAAGAAACTATAATTAATGACTTAACTGATTTAGCTTTTATTATTTTAGCAGTTATCATTGTCTTCCCAACTCAAGTCGAGCAGTGTCAAAATCAAATATCTTTTTCAAGTAAATCATTTAAAAATTTATTTTGTTTTAAATCTAATCCATTGCCTTTAAATGGATTATTTATTTCTGGATGATTAACTATACCTATTTCTCAGTAAAGGTTCTCAAAATTCAAAAAACCCCTGATTCAACTAGGTAATGATATAACTCAATCTACCTCTTCCCAATGAATTATTTTATCCTTTTGTTTTTGCCGTCACCAAAGACCTAAACGACGGTCTTGTTCTTTCTTCTCATTTTTAACTTCATACTTTGATTTTATATTTATGAACTCTCCTTTAGTAAGGAAAGTTCATTTTTTATTGTAATACATTTTATATTTATTAAAATAATTATTTTTGTACTGGTCATTGTTTTACTGCTTCAGTAATATCTTTTACTGGTTCTTGTAAATCAACTAGTACAGGAACTTTAGTTAATTGCTCTTTAATATATTCTCTAGCTTCTTCTTCACTAAGGAATAATTTAGTATCTTCTGAATTAGCTTTAGCTTCTCAAATTTTAAATAAATATTTAGGAGTAGAATCCTTAAATAAATAAATCCCCTCTATTTCAACTTTTGTAATTCTAGCTTCTAATTGTAGAGTTCAATCTACCATAACATATTCAGCTAAATTAGCATGGAATAATGTATCCCCAATATTAATAGCTCTTTCCATAGTATAAATGGATTATTAAAATAAATTAGGTTTAGAGTTTTCCTTCTCAAATAATAAATTTTTTATCTATTATAAGTAATTCTGTTCTACTTACTATATGAATTTCATCCATTCATTGTTTAAATGAATTCCTTATTTGATATAGTAAAAATCATGGTATTTCATTATATACTGGGACTCAAAACAAAGTACTTAAAGTATCTTGTGCAATAACAGTACTAAATATAGATATAGATTTTAAGAAATCATCATAAAAATCATTTCTAATAATATAACAATGTTTTCTATTTGGTCTTGTTTCTCTAAGGCAATCTAAAGCCTTATGTATATCTTCTATTGTTATCATTTTTAACTGGTTAATTCTCTATTTAAATCCATTCAGGAATTAGTTTGTTTATCTATCTCTTGTGTTTCTACCCATTCTTTGAATTTAGTATTGTCTCAAAATTCTAGGTCATCTATAAAATCATTATAGATTAAATACCTCATATCTTCACAAAGAATATAATCTCAACTAAGTTTAAGGAAAACAAAAGTTTCTCATTCAAATTCTATAATAGTTCATTCTTCTAAACTATCCATGTAGTTATCTATATTTGTATTCATTTGTTAAAAGTTAGATAAATAATTTGCAGTTCAAATTACTACTCATAATGCTATAATTAATAGAATAATAATTTTTCTATTGTTTGTATTTATAGATTCTAAAGATTTAATAATCTCATTATTATGGTAATCTAATTGACTATAAAGTACATTCAATTTAACTAAATAATAAATAGTTTGCTCTAAGTCTTTTATCTTTTTTTGAGCTTGTAGTTCTTTTGTGTTCATAATATTTTTAGTTATCTAATCCTAAAGCATCTAAACTTATATTATAATCTGATTGTTTAAATATTGACTCATCAATAGAGTCTGGGTCTTTTATAAAATCATCTAATTCTAGAATATCTTTTTCTAAAATTTCCCAAGCTTGTACCAAAAATTCATTTGGTATAAAAATCCATTTAACTCCATTAGCTGTAAGTAAAGCTAAAGCTCAATCATAATCACCTCACATCAATTTATTATAAATAGATAATTGTCTGATATAATCAGCAGTTAATTTAGGTTCTCATCTAAATTGTAAGTCTTCAATTACCATATCTCTTGATCAAGAAGTTTTTAAATCTACAATTAATTTTGTTCTTTTGTTTACAAAATCTGGTTTCCCTTTCATTGCAATTGTTCTAACTTCTCATGTTTCTTTATTCACTATATCTACATTTTGTTTTAACTGAACTTGTGATTCAGTTCATTCATCTTTCAAAAAGTTTTTAAATTTTCTAAAAGACAACCCTCTTGCTATCATCATATCAGCATCATCTTTCATACTCATTGTAATTTCCATATAGTTTTCATCAACATATTTGTTAATTAAATCTTCTATAGACTCTTGTGTAGTTAATCATTTACCACAAATAACTTCTTCTCATTTAGGTATTTTAAATGTAGATAAGTAAATTATTTCTGAATTTTCTACAGTTTCTTCAAAATCATATTCGATTGTTTTATCTTTAATTAATTTATCTTTAACTTCTTGAATCTCTTTTCCAGTTCTTCTTGCAACTGGAATATAAAAGTTCCATACATTTTTTCCTGTTCAATCAAAAAATTTATCCACTATTTTTCAAATTATAACTGCATCAGTTGGTTCAAATTTTATTACTTTATCTATATGCATAGCTATATAGTCATCTGGAGTTAATAATCTTTGACCCCATTTATTGTAAGATACAAAGCTTCTAAGTTGTGAATTTGATATTGATGTTGTATCTGCGAAATATTCTTTATCTGTTGGCATATTATGTTTTTTATTATTAAATTAAGATATTTTTACTTTAAATTTTTTTTCAGCTTTTTGAATTAATTCTACTATTGTTTCAGAACTATCTGACAGAATAGCTAATTCAAATTCAATATTATCTCTACTATCATTACATTTAGCTAATTTATTTAATTCATCTTCAAACAAAAGTTCAATAATTGTTTTTCCTCAACATGTATAATTACTTAAAAAATTTTTTATATAATAATTATTCTTTATTTTTTCAGGTAATGTATTCAATATCTCTTTTGCTTCTAAGATAGTTTGATTTATCTCTAAAACTTCTTGAGAGTTTTCTTTTTTCTTTATAAAATTTTGTCTTGCTATCCCTTGTTCTTCATGTTGTGCAGCCACAATTTTCCCCACTAATGTTTTCATATTTTTACTAGATATTTTCATTTTTTATTAAATTATATATATAAATTATAAGCAAAATAAACATTTGCAATTAAACTAGTTAATATAACAATTCATACAAATTTTCTAAATCAAGTTCAAAAAACTTTTTCTCTACTTTTTAAGATAGAAATTACTTTATCTTTATTAGTTATAATTTTTCTAAGATTAGTTATTGTAGTAGTTTGTCAGTCAGCTTTTGCTACTCAAACTCTTTTACCTTCTGTATATCATGCAATATATTCTGGTGATTGTTTATTCATTTTTCTCATTATTTAAATTTCTTAGCTTCTAAAATAATTTGCCTAGCTTCTACTGGGAGCTTTTCTTTAATTTTATTCACAAGAAAATTTAATTGGTTTTTCATTCTTGTGTATATAGGATCTTTTTGCATTGTTTTCTCTAAATTTCTAGAAAAAACAATATCTAGTTGATTTTCAATGTCTTCAATCGTTTCATCTCCTTCTTGAATTACTGAAACAATTACTCTGTATTGAACCATTTGCATAGGAGTTATCCCATCAGCTTCTCTAAAAGGGATAGCTTCTTCTCTTGTTATTGTAAATTTTCACATAAATTTTCATTAGGGAATAAAGCTTCTTTTAATTTTTTATTATGCTCTTCTGTATCTTCCCAGGTACATAAGATTTTTTGAAATTGTTTTTTATTCATTTGTTTTTTAATTTGTCAATGTGTTTTTAAAAAATATAAGCAATGATAATATAAAGTGTTTATATTTTAAAGTTTATTATACTATCATTACTTATACTGAGGAACTAGTTCAATACCTCATTGAATACATAAAATTTATATTTGTTTTATTATTTGTTTACTGCAGGAACGAATTTTTTTATATATTCATTTGAGATATTGAACTCTATTGTTTAGAAAGGAATAATCATATATGATATTCTTTTTTAATTAAGTCAAGCCTTTTTAGTAGGTTACTTGAGCTACTTGTTAAAAGGGATATCTTCTACTGAGATTTCATCACTAACACTATTTGATTCTTTATAAGAATTATTATTTTGAGATAACCATTCTTGGTCTACTCAAATTTTAAATACTTTAATAGACTTAGCTGGATTTTTCTTAGTTGGAATTTCATGAGTAAAAGCAAATCAAACTATATCTCATGGTTTAAATTCTCTTGTCATTCTCATTAAGTATTCACTAGTTGTTTTAATTGGTGTATTAGTTTTTCCTGTTGGTTCAGAAGATATAATTCCACTGATTGTAGCTTTAGCTTCTGCTCAATTTCCTTCCAATGTAACTTTTACTTGATCAAGTGTAGCTTTATCTAATACGAATACTTTTTGTGCTGGGTATCAATCATTACCTTCTTTAGTAAAAATATCTACTATTGTTCATTTGATTGCATTACCTGGAGTATCAAATTTCATCCACCCACTTTGCACTTGGTTTTCATCTCCATATGGATTTGAAACATTGTCTTGTTTAACTGTCATAGCTGTATATAGTTATAGCTGTAAAATAGTTAGGATTAAATATCCTTAGTATATCTTAATCATAAATTAAGAAATTGCAAATCTTTTTTATTTTTTCTTTTTAGATTATTAAAAATAAATTTTATTATTCTACATTAAATATTATTTTTAAATCATTTTCATATTTAGAGATTATTTGTTTTACTATTTTAAGTGTTTTAATTTTATAAATATAAAAAGACCTTATATATTCACATTTTTCATATGTAAATTTATGATTATATGTGCTATATACTATAGTATAATATTCATCTCATACTTTATATTCCCAATCTCAATTTAATTTATCAATAGTATTATTAACTCTAACTATAGCTAGTTGTCTATCTCTTGCTTGTACTGCTTCTTCTCTAGTTAGATAATAGTTTCATAAATTAAATCTTCATTTATCAATACTATCATTAACTTCTACACTATCATTAATACTTCAATCAGAGTGAAAATAATAATATCTATTTCCTTTTTCTACTATCTTTCTACCATAAGTAGTATTTAATTTCTCTTTTGCTTCTGCTATTTGCCTCTCTAAATCTTCCAGTTGAGATTTAGTTAAGTTGTTTATGTTTATTGTTGTCATATCTATTTAAGTTTATTTAATAAATCTAATAAATTTTTATCTTC
>ERZ1645187.1435-NODE-1435-length-21940-cov-6.223212_pt1 | contig 21940 bp, 25 predicted proteins | sample MGYA00575352_ERZ1645187 | MGnify/ENA primary metagenome ERZ1645187 (study PRJEB40837, sample SAMN11349314) | freshwater sediment metagenome | isolation source: river sediment | host: Sediment | place: India: Wazaribad , New Delhi | collected 2017-02-21 ... | reverse complement strand
AGCAGATCAAGCCCAAAGAAACAGCCATGTATTTCGTGGAGCGTGAGGGAAGAAACGCAAAACTGAGGGAGTTAGTTCCGAATGAGTTCGGGGCAATTGATTGGCCAGATAAATTTTTTGGCGATGCAATTGGTGAAGCGCGTGAGCAAGCAAAAGCACGGCTTTTAACTCGGGATAAATCTCACGCGGGTGATCACGAATGACTTTTAGCAAGCACGTGATCGATACGAATGTATTGCTTGTCGCCAGTGCTGCGCACGAGATTTCACCATTCTCAGAAGACGCGACACCAGTTGAGGACCGAGTGCTCCGAGAAAAAGTGCTCGACTGGCTGATTTCGTTTGAAGGCAGCGAACGACATATCGTTCTTGATTGGGACTGGGTAATTGTCGACGAATACAAAGGCGTTAATAGGCGAGAAAAATTAACGGAACAAGACTACGGCCTACTAGTGGTTTTGCAGAAGTTTTCTAGCGGCCAACACTTTGGCTTTCAGCTGGAGTGGGATCAACCCGATAGCGCAAGTATTTCAGATGCCGAATTAAGCAAAGTAGTTACCGATCATGCAGATCGAAAAATGATTTCTGCGGTATTGGCAGCGGGCGGCCTGAACGCTGGATGCAACCTTGTAAATTCATGTGATACCGACTGGTATGACTGGCAGAAGGAAATGGAAAATGCAGGCAGCTTTGTGCAGCAGCTGATTGGCGCTGAGTGGTGTCACCCCAAATGGTTAGCAAAGAAAGCTCGCTGAGTAAGGGGTGGAGGCTTGACCGAACTTTTCCGCTTCCCGCACACACCGCACCTCGTCTGGCTGGGTGAAGGCTCGCCGCGCGACGACAAGGTTCTGTCGCCCAAAGAAGTGACGGCACTTCTGGCGGGTGACGTGGTGGTGGAGGAAAAGCTGGATGGCGCAAACGTCGGCTTGTCACTCGCCCCAGATGGCAGTCTGCGTGCGCAGAACCGGGGGCAGTATCTCTTGGAGCCCCACGCCGGGCAGTTCGCCCGTTTACCTGCATGGCTGGCGCAGCACAGCGAAGGCTTGCGCAGCGTGCTCAAGCCCAACCTGATTCTCTTTGGCGAGTGGTGTGCCGCACGCCATTCGCTGGATTACGCAGCATTGCCGGACTGGTTTCTGCTCTTTGATGTCTACGACCGCACAGCAGACCGTTTCTGGAGCACTCCTCGCCGCAACGAACTGGCAAGTAGCGCAGGTTTGGTAACCGTGCCGCAAGTGCTGCATGGCGAGGCCACGGTTCCCACATTGAAAAATTTGGTCAGCGACACCGCGAGCCGTTATCGCGCCGGTGCGCTGGAAGGGGTGGTCATCCGCCGCGAATCCGTCGACTGGTGCGAAGCCCGCGCCAAGCTGGTTCGGCCCGACTTCACCCAAGCTATCGATACCCACTGGCGCAAGCGAGCGCTGGAGTGGAACCGAATCCAACACGAAGAACTCAAGGGATAACCGATGCCTCTGTTTTCCACCTTAACAAAAGAGCGCATTTGCTCTGAAATAGGCGGCGCTCAGCGAAGTGTCATTCTGGCCACGCCAGGCATTGGAATGCCGGTGGCAGACGCACTGCTGCTGGCCTACCAACGACTGCCAAAGGGTGCGGTGCAGGTCGTTCTGGATGTCTCGCCGAGCGTTGCGCGTCTGGGATACGGAGAACACGAGGCGGTCGAAAAGCTCGCGACGGCTGGTATTCCCCTGCATCAGCATGAAGGTCTGCGAATCGGCGTTCTGATTTGCGACGACGCTGGCTGGAGCTTTGCGACATCCCCCAGCTTGGTGGAGGCTGATCCCGCTGGTGACAGTGAAGCCTTTAACGCAATCGCCCTGACGGCGGCACAAGTTATGGTCTTGCGTGCGGAGCTGCCCGCCGCCAGCAACGAACGTGAACGAGAACCGAATCCGGAATACACGGTTGTGGGCACTGAGCTGGTCAATGAAGCAACGCTGACCAAGGTAAAGCGCGCCCTTGATATCGCGCCGCCACAGCAATTTGATCTGGCCCGACAAACCCAAGTCTATGCCGCACTGATTCAGTTTGTTGAACTGACCTTTGAGGGATTCAACATTCAGAGCAGGCGCGTGCAGTTGCCAAAGACGCTGCCGCTGATCGCCAGTAAAGACAAGGCGGTCAAGGATCGCTTGACGGCATCGTTGAAGGTGCTGGATCAAATTGAGAAGCCAAAAGCACTGCGCGAGGTCACCACGCAACTGGAAGAGCTCCGTAATGCCTATCTCGTGCCCGTAGGACAGGCCGGGCGCATCATGCTCAAGTCCAAGCGAGGTGATTTTGAAAAGGAGCTGAAGGCGATAGAGGATTCGCTGGAAGCCTGCAAGAAAACGCTGGTGACTGATCTGCAAGCAGCGCTTAAAGGTGTCGTGGATGCAATCGTGCCCGATTTGGCACGTGCTGTGATGGCCGATCCGCCACCTCGTTTTCGTGGCCTGTTTTCGGCAACCGAGGAATCGGCGGCGGAGTTCGTGAAAGATGAGTTGGCCAAGACCTTCCCCACGGCGGACGAGCTGGTTGCTGGAATGAAGATCCACAAGTTCTACAAGGACGTGACCTACGAAACGCTCAAGAACAAGGATTTCAGCGAGCGTGTGATGAAGGAAATACCTCCGTCGGTACTGGAAGGCTCGTTGCTGCAGGAACATGTGGCAGCAAAGTCTGGAAGAGTGATGCCAAAATTCTGAAATTCAATTAGCAGATAGCATTATATGAACCCTCTTCAGCGAGCCCTGATCAGCAAAGCCGGTTACGACTTCGGTTTCGAGTATGTGGCACAGGAAAGTGATGCTGGCCTTTTACTGGCATCAGCCCGCCATCCTGCGGCCATGGCGGTCTCGATGGATGGCGATAACTTCATTGCCAGACTAGCTAAGGCCAGCCCATTGCTGGCGTCGGAGTTGGCTCGCAGCATCCCGGCAACCGATGGTCAGTTTCGCTGCCCATCCATTGATGCGCTTGCCCAACTCTTGCGGCGTGCTGCCCAGTTGGCGCATTCGCTACCTAACCAGGCCCAGCAGCAGTACGACGCCACTCTGGCGGCAGAACTGGAAAAGTTGCCAGATTCCCTGAAAGGCACGGAGGTCGAGCGACTGGTGCGCCAGCGCATCGGCCAGGATAAGTTTCGCGACGCCATGCTAGATTACTGGGGTGGCGCCTGTGCGGTGACCGGCATCGCCATACCTGAAGTGCTCCGTGCCAGCCACGCCAAGCCATGGGTCGACTGCGCCTCCGATGCCGAGCGTCTGGATGTGTTCAACGGCTTCCTGCTCTGCGCCAACCTTGATGCCCTGTTTGACCGTTTCCTGATCAGCTTCGGCTCGGCTGGGGAGTTACTGGTTTCAACAGCTATCAGCGCTGCTGACAGGGAAAAGCTTGGTTTGTTTGACGGCATGCGACTGCGCTGGGTAGCTCCGGGTCATGGTCCGTATTTGCAATATCACCTTGCCAGATTTCGTTGAGTTGGTTATTTGCTATGCGACAAAAAAGGCGACTCAGGCTTGCGGTGCCTCTTACTGCCTATCCCTTCAGCCCAGAAAGTATTTCTAAAACTGAAGCTATAGAGCTTATCAGGGTCGTGGTATACCCAACGCTATACTACAAAGATGCCACGAAGCTCATTCGCGCGAGAATGGACTATGGCATCAAAAAGGGCTTAATTCCGCGAGGTAAAGCCCTGCCAGCACCGGCATTTTTTAGCTGGGCCCTGTTACAAAAGGAATGGAATGCGCTGGCTGCCTTGCCCGGCTTGCCTCGGTTGCCCAACCCGATGTCGATTGACGGTGAAATCAGCCTCTCCGCCGATTTCTTTTCGGTGGTCATCCCTTCAGATGCGGAGGCATTGCGCGAGGCATATCGCAAGGCCAGCTTGGAGTGTCACGAGTTGGCCAAGCGCAACAGGGAGCTAGAGATCCAGAATCAGGTCTATCTGGAAGAGTTGATGCAGCTGCGCAGCAAGTACAAGCGGCGGGTGGAGTCTTGCCGAACCAATGCCCAGAAGCCCCGCAACCGCTTCCACTGAGGCAAAAAGTACAGAATTTAAAAAAATCCGCTAACACGAATTCTGTGTATATCTTGGGTAACCGAGTCCCATCCTGTTCTCGGAGAGCCTATGAATATCAACAAGATACTTCGTCTTCCCGCTGTCAAGGCTGAATCCGGCCTTTCCCGCTCCACGCTCTATCTGCGCATCAGTCAGGGATTGTGGACTAAACCCGTTTCCCTAGGTGGTCGGACCGTAGGATGGCCCGCTTGTGAAGTGGCGGCGCTAAATGCAGCTCGCATTGCAGGCAAGCCTGATGACGAGATCCGGCAGCTCGTTCAAAAGCTGGAGGCGGACCGCAAGGCTGCCACTGTTACCCTGAAGGCTTGAGTAACCAGAGGGAAATGCCATGGCTATGACCAAAGGCAAGACATCTGGCCGAAGTGATAAGCCTCGCTTCGCCGGCATTCCTCACCATGTGATGAAGCACCCGGACTGGTTGAGGCTGAGTTCCAGCGCTGTTCGCTTACTGTTGGAGCTAGCCCGGCAATATAACGGGTACAACAACGGTGACCTCTCGGCAGCCTGGACATTGATGAAAATGCGAGGTTTCAACTCGCAGACCACACTGAAAGCCGCTCTGGATTGCCTGTTGCAGCACCGATTTATCATCAAGACGCGGGAAGGGCGGTTCTGCAATCCGGGCAAACAGTGTGCCTTGTATGCACTGACCTGGCAGCCAATCAACGAATGCAAGGGCAAGAACCTGGAGGTCGGGCCAACCCAGGCGCCGCCTCGAGCTTTCAGTCTGGACGGTAAAAAGCCCTCTCCAGAATCTGGGGCCGCATTCTCTAAAAACAGGAGCCATCCGGAGGGACAGCCATGTATTACAACAAACTGATCGCTCCAGAATCGGGAGCCATTTGGAGATTTTTTACTTGTACGGGCTCCAGAAAATGGAGACCTTAATATATAACCATGGCATGGCGTTATTTGGGAGCAATAGGGCGTATAGGAGGCGTGCTACTGGCACGTGTCAGACCTCCGGATTTGGCAGCAGAATTGAGTACACCTGTCATTCCAGCAGCCTGCGAGGTTTTTACGCTGGAAAGGTCTGGGCCAGGCGCAGGGGTGAGCGAAGCGAAACCCGAGCCTAGCCAGAAAAATGACTACTAGTGGTGTTGGATTGCTCTATGACTGAGGCTGGCATACTTCAGGCGCATCCAGTGAGCCCGAAAGGACGTAGACTGGTTTCAATCATCCGGCTAGGAGGTTGTTATGGCTATCGAAGGACATATGCATTCGATCGACCTGTTGGCCTCCTATCTGGAGAGTGTGGGCCACGCTAAACCAAAGGGGCCAGTCTGTGATGACTGATGAGCCCATTGCTGGGGATGGGGCACCCGGCCTGTCGTGTTGCAGGCCCATGCCTGCACCGCCCAGTTTCGGGCGAGCAAAAATCTTCAATTGGAGAACCTACCCGTTGGCTCAGAGGGTGACCGGGGAGGTGCTGCCTGAAGCGTACCTAGAAAAGTGTCTCAAAACACTAGAAGGGTACGGAAAGCTGATGAGGCCGTGATGGTGATTCGATATGAGTGCAGATGGAACAGATACACCGATGCAGACTTCAGGAAACTCGCCGGCAACGTCAGGGCTGAAGCTAAGAAGCTTGGAGGATGTTCGCGCCTGGGGGCAGACGGAAGCCGGGTTGAAGTGGGAGGCCCAATTACAGCGGGCAGCACAACGCTTAAAAGAGCGGTACTCACACATGCCCTTCTACGCGGCGAAAGCGAAGAACGATCCAGATTACTGGATTCGCTTGGCAGGATCGGAGCCGAACCTGGGGCTGTTACCTGAGGGCCCGTAGCTTGTTTGGGCTGTTCAGCCGGCCGCAGTGAGTGGTTCTTGTTCTAGACTGGAAGTGAAAATTTCGGGAAGGTGTGGGATGCAGCAGACTTCGACGACTACGCAGCGGAGATACGAGGACTGCAATACCAGGGAGGAAATGGAGGCGCATCTACAGCAGGTGGCTGGACGCTTGAAAGGCTGGTACTCGCATGTTCCCTTCTATGTGGAACGGGCGAAGATCAATCCAGGATACTGGAGACACTTGGCGGGGTCGGCGGTAAACGCATAACGCCAAATCGCGATGTGACAGATTATGCCAATAGCTCCACATCTGCCGACAGTAGAGCCGAAATTGAATCTGGGCTTGAACAATGGGTTTCCTCGTTCAAGCCTGACGGGCGAGGAAGCAATGGAATTGTTCCGCAGCAATGGGCGCAACCATCCGCGTACTCGGATGTCCGTCGCGGAGAGGGTGATTTTCTTAAGGAAGAATCAAGCCCAGAAACCATCAGGGCAGAATCCGGGGTAGTTGCCTGATGGGCAATAACTGGGCTCGCGGTTCAATGCGGGCGCCATGTTAGGCTACAGAAAAATGTTATATTTGACTCATTCGTAAATGATTTTGTGTCACTTTTTGCTTGCTGGGTAACTTTCTGGGTAACTCACCAAAACCTAAAAAAGAAAATTCTTTCTTATCAAATTGATAGCAGGGTTTTTCAAGTGAGGCCCTGGCACCATCAGCAAGTCCGGTAACCAGCCGGCAAATAAAAAACCCGCCTAGGCGGGTTTTTTATTTGTCAGTTACGGGTATTCGGAAATGGCCCGCCCGAAGGGATTCGAACCCCAGACCTCTGCCTCCGGAGGGCAGCGCTCTATCCAGCTGAGCTACGGGCGGAAAGGCTGCAATTGTATGCGTTCTGGTCCGGCAATGCTAACGGGCCGGCGCCCGGGTGATGAAAAAAACCGCGGCCATGATGCACAAACTGGCGGCACCATAGTGCCAGCTCAGTTTCTCGCGCATGTAGAACACGGCAAAAGGCACGAAGACCGTCAGGGCGATGGCCTCCTGGTAGATCTTCAGCTGGCCGACGGAAAAATGCTGGTAGCCCACGCGGTTGGCCGGCACCTGCAGCAGGTACTCGAACAGGGCAATGCCCCAGCTGGCCAGCGCTGCCAGCAGCCAGGGTTTGTCATTGAGGTTTTTGAGGTGCGCATACCAGGCAAACGTCATGAAGACATTGCTCAATGCCAGGCCGAGGAAAAACCAGGCGGGATGCGTGAGCGGCATGGCCTTACTTGATGTGGGCCAGGATGCCGTCGAGCTCATCGAGGCTGTTGTACTTCAGTACCAGCCTGCCCTTGCCCTTGGCGCTGTGTTGTACCAGTACCGGGACGCCGATTTTTTCAGACAAGTCATCCTGCAGGCGGCGGATGTCCGGATCCATCCGGATCTCGACGGCCTTGCCGGCCTTGGCCTGTTCGGCCTGTTGGTGCAGGTTGCGCACCAGGGCCTCTGTCTGGCGCACGGACAGGCCCTTGTTGACGACACTGTTGGCCGCTTCGCGTTGTGCGTCGCCTTCCAGGCCGAGCAGGGCGCGGGCATGACCCATTTCCAGGTCGCCACGCTCGAGCATGCGACGCACTTCGTCGCTGAGCGATGTCAGGCGCAGCAGGTTGGTCACAGTCACGCGCGACTTGCCGACAGCATCGGCCACTTCCTGGTGGGTCAGGTCGTATTCTTCTTTCAGTCGCTGCAGGGCGACTGCTTCTTCCATCGGGTTGAGGTTTTCCCGCTGGATGTTCTCGATCAGTGCCATGGCAATGGCGGCATCGTCAGCCACTTCACGCACCACGGCCGGGATCGTGTCGAGACCGGCCAGTTGCGTGGCACGCCAGCGGCGTTCGCCGGCAATGATTTCGTAGCGGATCGCGCTGTTTGCTTCATTGCTGACAGGGCGCACGACGATCGGTTGCATAACGCCCTGGGCGCGGATGGAGTTGGCCAGCTCTTCCAGTGCCTCGCTATCCATGTCACGGCGCGGCTGGTACTTGCCGCGCTGCAGCCATTCTATCGGCAGCTTGACCAGCTGGCCGTCTTTCGGCGACTTGTCTTGCGATGTCACCACCGGTGCGGCCGCAACGGCTTCCGGGGCGACGGCTGAGTCAGCGGCAATTTTTTTCTGCACGCCACCGAGCAGTGCATCAAGGCCTTTACCGAGTTTCTTCTTTTTCATAAGCGCGGGCAGTCAGTCCTGTTTCATTCGGCAGTGGCCGTTTCCGGCACGTTGGTCGTGGCTCCGTGGCGGCGTAGCATCTCGCCGGCCAGAGCCAGGTAGGCGATGGCGCCCTTGGACTGGCGGTCATAGTGCAGCACCGGCATGCCGTAACTCGGCGCTTCGGCCAGCTTGATGTTGCGCGGGATCACGCAGCGATACACCTTGTCGCCGAAATGTTCGTTGAGCTGGCTGGAGACTTCTGCCGTCAGGCTGATGCGCGGGTCATACATTGTGCGCAGGATGCCATCCAGTTCCAGCTCGGGGTTCACGTTGGCCTTGATCTGTTCGATCGAGCCCAGCAGGTCAGACAGGCCTTCCAGCGCGTAGTATTCGCATTGCATCGCGATCAGGATGCCGTTTGCGGCGGTGAGCGCATTCACTGTCAGGATATTCAGTGCCGGCGGGCAGTCGATGATGATGTAATCGTAGTTGTCGCGGATCTTTTTCAGCTGTTGCTTGAGGCGCTGTTCCTTCATCATCAGGCTCAGCATTTCCACTTTGGCTGCCGTCAGGTCACTGTTGGCCGGCAGCACGTCACAGCCGGAGGTTTCGCTGCGCTGCACGGCCAGGCTGACATCGAAGGCGTCATCCACCAGTGCTTCGTAAATGCTGTGCTCAAGCTCGTGCTTGTCGATGCCCAGGCCCATCGTGGCGTTGCCCTGCGGGTCGAGGTCTACCAGCAGCACACGGCGTTTGGTGGCGGCCAGCGATGCCGCAAGGTTGACCGACGTGGTCGTTTTGCCCACACCGCCTTTCTGGTTGGCAATGGCAAGGATTCTGGTCACTGGGCTTGTTCCGTCCGGGGCGAATTGACTCTGGCGGCGCTGTCACGCTGGATCACGACGACGTGCCGCTCTGCCTCGCAGCCCGGCACATGCAGGGGAAGGCAGCTGCTCACCTTATAGGGTTTTGGCACAGCGCTCAACTCGCCCGGCTCCAGTACGGCTTTCATCGCCAGGAAGCTGCCGCCGTCGGCCAGCAGGTGCTGGCTCGAGCCGACAAAATCGGCCAGCGAAGCGTAGGCCCGCGAGACGATAGTGTCGAACAGCGGTTCACTGCGGAAATCCTCCACCCGGCTTTGCACTGCGATGAAATTCGTGAGTCCAAGCTCGGTGCGTGCCTGCTGCATGAAGCGTACTTTCTTGCCGTTGCTGTCCAGTGCCGTGATGTCGCGTTCCGGCCAGAGGATCGCCAGCGGGATCGACGGCAGCCCGGCGCCGGCACCGACATCAAGCAGTCTTTGGCCCGTCACATGCGGTGCAATCGACAGACTGTCGAGGATGTGGCGGCCAACCATCTCGCGCGGGTCGCGCACGGCCGTCAGGTTATAGGCGCGGTTCCACTTGTCGAGCAGCGCGACATAGGCCAACCACAATGCTTTCTGCTCAGCGCTGGCCGCGATACCCAGGGCGTCCAGCCCATTATCCAGCAAGGCTTTCATTCGCTGCAGGGGTGCTGGCGTTATCGCCTTTTTTCTTCAGGTGGATCAGCAGCAGCGAGATGGCGGCTGGCGTCACGCCGGGTACGCGGGAGGCCTGGCCGATGGTGGCCGGTTGCGCCTCGCCCAGCTTGTACCTGACCTCGTGGGACAGGCCCTTGACGCTGCCATAGTCAAACCCGTGCGGAATCGCGATCGCCTCGGCACGATGCAGCCGGTCGATCTCTTCCTGCTGCCGTTCGATATAGCCGGCATATTTTGCGGCGATCTCCACCTGCTCCGCCACTTGCGGGTCGGCCGTGGCGTCGCCCTTCAGGGTGGCGACGTCGGCATAACCCAGCTCAGGGCGCCTCAGCAGCTCGAGCAGGCTCGCTTCCCGCAGCAGCGGACTGCTCAGGCGGTCGGCAATGCACTGTGCCGCCGGACTGCCGGGATGGATGTAGGTGGTTCGCAGGCGCTCGTTCTCACTGGCGATATTCTCCAACTTGCTGCTGAAACGCAGCCAGCGCGCGTCATCCACCAGGCCGAGTTCACGGCCTTTGGCGGTCAGGCGCAGGTCGGCGTTGTCTTCGCGCAGCAGCAGGCGGTATTCCGCGCGACTGGTGAACATTCGATAAGGTTCGCGCGTACCCAGTGTGATCAGGTCATCGATCATTACGCCGATGTAGGCCTCGTCGCGCTGTGGATACCAGCCGGGCTTGTCCCGGGCTTTCAATGCTGCATTGAGCCCGGCCAGCAGGCCTTGGGCTGCTGCCTCCTCGTAGCCGGTGGTGCCGTTGATCTGGCCGGCGAAGAACAGGCCGTGGATGTGGCGGGTTTCCAGCGTGTGCAGCAGGTCGCGCGGGTCAAAGAAGTCGTATTCGATGGCATACCCCGGCCGGGTGATGTGCGCGTTCTCCATGCCCCTGATCGAGCGTACCAGCGCCAGCTGCACGTCAAACGGCAGTGAGGTCGAGATGCCGTTCGGGTAGAGTTCGTGTGTCGTGAGTCCTTCCGGCTCGATAAAGACCTGGTGCGACAGCTTGTCGGCAAACCGGTGGATCTTGTCCTCGATCGACGGGCAATAGCGGGGCCCGATCCCTTCGATCACGCCGGTGTACATCGGCGAGCGGTCGAGGCCGCTGCGGATAATGTCGTGGGTCTGCTCGTTAGTATGGGTGATGTAGCAGTTCACCTGGCGGGGATGCTCATCCACCGAGCCCATGAACGACATGACCGGCAGCGGGGTGTCGCCCGGTTGTGGCTGCATCACGCTGAAATCGACCGAGCGCGCATCGATGCGGGGAGGTGTGCCGGTTTTCAGCCGGTCAACCCGCAATGGCAGTTCGCGCAGGCGTGAAGCCAGGGCAATGGAGGGCGGGTCGCCAGCGCGGCCGCCGGCATGGTTGTCGAGGCCGATATGGATCTTGCCGCCGAGGAATGTCCCTGCCGTCAGCACGACACAGGGTGCGAAGAAGCGGATGCCCGTCTGGGTGACCACGCCGCGCACGGTGTCGCCCTGGACGATAAGGTCATCAGCGGCCTGCTGGAAGATCTGCAGGTTCGACTGGTTTTCCAGTATCTGCCGGATCGCAGCCTTGTAGAGGATGCGGTCGGCCTGCGCCCGCGTGGCGCGCACCGCCGGCCCCTTGCGGGAATTGAGGATGCGGAACTGGATGCCAGCCCGGTCAGCGGCGCGGGCCATGGCCCCGCCCAGCGCATCGACTTCCTTGACCAGGTGGCTTTTGCCGATACCGCCGATGGCCGGGTTGCAGGACATCTGGCCGAGGGTCTCGATGTTATGGGTCAGCAGCAGCGTGCGGCAGCCCATGCGGGCCGCTGCCAGGCAGGCCTCGGTGCCGGCATGGCCGCCACCGATCACGATGACATCAAAGGGCTGCGGGTAATCCATGGGACTAGCGGATTTCCTCGATGATGGTCCGTTCGATCGGCACCTGGACGTAGCCGGTTTCGATAGTCCAGAAGTAATAGTAGCCGAGCCCGATATTGTTGCTGTCCTTGCCGGTGGTGATCTTGCCGTCCTTGACGGTCCAGGTTTTCACTACCGTGCCGTTGTCAATGTAGGACACACGCAGGTTCTCGCCGAGGAAATTGTCGACATCGCGCGAGATCTTGTTGCGGGTCTCTTCGGTACAGCCACTCAAGAGCGCGCAGGTGGCAATCGTGAGGGCAGCGAGCGGTTTGCCCATGTCAGGTCGCATCATCGCGTAAGGCCTCCGGGGGCGGGTGAGGGGGTCAAGTGGCCAATTATATAGGGGTTGGCGGACGGGATGGTTTTTTTTGCGCCAGAAGGCGCCTGGATGATCTTTTGCGGTTGCCCCTGGGTCGGAGAGGAACTTATAATGAGCGGAGTTTTGCCGACCCGACGCCTTGCTTCCATCTGGCGGAGGGTTCCCTGAGGAGTCGGAAATGGGTGAGCTGCGCCATGCAAGCATTCCCAGGCCGCCCATCCATCGCATCATCCTTGCGCAAGTGATTGCGCTCGTGCCGCCACTGTTGTTGTTGTGGTGGGCTTGGCCGCGGTTTGCCAGTGCATTCCTTGCGGGCGCGCTGATCGAGGTGTTGGGCAGGGCATACTTCAGCTTTTACGCGTTCCGCTACGTCGGGGCGCGGCAAATGCGCGAAGTGGTGCGCTCATTCAGGCGCGGCGAGATGGGGAAATTCATTCTGGTGGCAGTGTTGTTCGGGTTGTTGTTTGCCCTGTTCAGACACTTGCCCCCGGTTGCAGTATTTGCGGGTTACCTGCTGGCTTGGCTGTTCGGTACGTTGCTGGGCATGCGGCAGTTGAGGTAACCGGGACACATAGAAACGGGTTGATGGCTTTTTATGGCGCAAGAACAGAGTGCAGCAGAACACGGTGGTGAGGCCCTGACGGTTACGGGCTACATCCAGCACCACCTGCAGAACATGTGCTTCGGGAAACTGCCCGCCGGTTACGAGCGGCACACTGCCGATGGCGTGCACACGCTTGAGCACGACACCTGGACGCTGGCCCACAGCGGGCAGGAAGCCAAGGATATGGGCTTCTGGGCTTTTCACCTTGACTCGCTCGGCTGGTCGGTTTTCCTGGGCTTGCTGTTTTCCATGCTCTTTGCCAAGGCAGCGCGCAGCATGGAGAAAGGCACGCCGAAAGGCTGGCAGAGTTTTGTCGAGCTGGTGATCGAGTTCATTGATACCAATGTCAAAAGCACTTTCCATTTCCACAACCCGCTGATCGCGCCCATGGCGTTGACGGTGTTCATGTGGATTTTCATGATGAATTTCATGGACTTGCTGCCCATTGACCTGCTGCCCCAGATCGCGGCAAAAGTGTCTGGCAATGAGCACCTGTTCTTCAAGGTGGTGCCGACTACGGATCCCAACATCACCCTGGGTATGAGTTTCACGGTGTTTTTCCTGATGATCTTCTTCAGCATCCAGAAGAAGGGTCTGGTGGGATTCATCAAGGAACTGACCTTCCATCCGTTCCATCCTTCATTCCACGGTAAGGCTATTGTCTTTGCGCCTTTCCTCATCGTGATCAATTTTGCACTAGAGACGGTTTCGCTGATTTCAAAACCGATTTCTCTGGGATTGCGACTGTTCGGCAACCTCTATGCCGGCGAGATGATCTTCATTCTTATAGCCGCCCTGTATGGCGCAGGCCTCTTCTTTGGCTTGTTTGCAGGTGTTTTGCAATGGGCGTGGGCTGTATTCCATATTCTTGTCATAACGCTGCAGGCGTTCGTGTTCATGGTGCTGACCATTGTCTATATGGCGATGGCGCATGAGGTTCCGGACGAACAGCATCACTGACGGGAATGGCAATTCCGGGTTTTTGAACTCTTTTTTAACCAACCAGTCGGTTTTTACCGCTAAACATTGAGGAGATACATCATGGGTCTGGCTCTTATCGCCGTTGCGCTGCTGATCGGTTTTGGCGCTCTGGGTACTGCTATCGGTTTCGCCCTGCTGGGTGGCAAGCTGCTCGAAGGCACTGCACGTCAGCCGGAAATTGCCCCGATGCTGCAGGGTAAAATGTTCCTGATCGCAGGTCTGTTGGATGCCGTGCCGATGATCGGTGTGGGTATCGGCATGTATGTGCTGTTCGTACTGATCCCGACCATGGGTGCGTGATTTGCGGGCAGTCCTGCAATAAATTCCGCAACCTGACAGCCATACAAATGGTTTCAACTACCAAAGGGGTGTTGGCGTGAATATAAACGCTACCATTATCGGGCAGATGCTGTCCTTTCTGGTGTTCGTGGCTTTCTGCGCGAAGTTCGTGTGGCCTGCCATCATCAATGTCATGGCAGAGCGTGAAAAGCGTATTGCGGATGGCCTTGAGAACGCAGACAAAGCCGGTCGCGACCTGGAGCTGGCCAAGGAAGAGGCCTCGCGCAAGCTGCGTGCTGCTAAGGAAGAGGCTGCGGCAATTATCGAGCAGGCTAACAAACGCGCCGGCCAGATTGTCGAAGAGGCGAAAGAGCAGGCCAGAGCCGAGGGTGAACGCCTGAAGGCTGCGGCGCAGGCCGAAATCGACAAGGAAAAGAACCGTGCACGCGAAGAATTGCGCAAGCAGTTGTCTGTGCTGGTCCTGACTGGCGCCGAAAGGGTTCTCGAGAGCTCCATCGATGCGCAGCTCCACAGCGATATGCTCAACAAACTGGCGGCGGAGCTCTGAGTCATGGCTGAACTGGTGACGCTTGCCCGTCCTTATGCAAAAGCTGCTTTTGAAGCAGCTGCCGCAGAAGGCAGGCTGACCGAATGGCAGGTGATGCTGGATACGTTGGCTGGGGTGGTTGCACATGAAAAGATGTCTGCCATCCTGTCGCAGCCGTCGCTGACATCATTGCGCCAGTCAGCCATCTTGCTCGATGTGTGCGGCGACGCAGTCAATGAGAAGGGCGGCAATCTTGTGCGCATGCTCGCTGACAACAAGCGTATTGCCTTGTTGCCGGAAATAGCGCGTCAGTTTACGGCGTTGAAGGCGGAAAAAGAGAAAACGCTGGCCGTCGAGATCCGCACGGCGTTTCCCCTTGATGCTGCGGTGGCTGAACGTCTGGCCCAGGCGCTGGGTAAGCGTTGGCAGTGTCAGGTCGTGCTTGAAACAGAGGTCGATCCTGGTTTGCTGGGCGGCGCGATTATAAAGGCTGGAGATACGATAATTGATGCATCGGTGCGCGGCAGGATATTGAAGCTGGCAGATGCATTGGTCGCATGACGATGACCATGGTTTGAAAATTTTTTGCAACTTTAACTATTGAATGAAGTGTCCGGCACCAGGGTGCTTCAAAGAGGATGGGCAGCTATGCAACAACTGAATCCCTCAGAGATCAGTGAAATCATCAAGAGCCGAATTGAAAAGCTCGATGTTTCAACCCAGGCAAAAAATGAAGGCACGATCGTTTCCGTTTCCGACGGCATCGTGCGCATCCACGGTCTGGCCGACGTTATGTACGGCGAGATGATCGAATTCAGTGGTGGCGTTTACGGCATGGCGCTAAACCTCGAGCGCGACTCTGTTGGTGCGGTTGTTCTCGGCGATGCTGGCGGCATTGCCGAAGGACAGACTTGCCGTTGCACCGGGCGCATCCTGGAAGTGCCCGTTGGCCCGGAGCTGGAAGGCCGCGTTGTCGATGCCTTGGGCAATCCGATTGATGGTAAAGGCCCGATCAACGCCAAGTTGACTGACCCGCTTGAAAAAGTAGCGCCCGGCGTTATCGCGCGTAAATCAGTAGACCAGCCTGTCCAGACCGGTTACAAGGCGGTTGACTCAATGGTGCCGATCGGTCGCGGTCAGCGTGAGCTGATCATCGGCGACCGTCAGGTCGGCAAGACTGCCTTGGCTGTTGATACGATCATCAACCAGAAAGGCACCGGCATCAAATGTATCTATGTGGCCATTGGCCAGAAACAGTCAACCATTGCCAACGTGGTGCGCAAGCTGGAAGAGCACGGTGCCATGGCCCACACTATCGTGGTGGTGGCTGCGGCAGCTGACCCGGCTTCCATGCAGTTCCTTGCGCCGTTTGCCGGCTGTACGATGGGTGAGTATTACCGCGATCGCGGCCAGGATGCCCTCATAATATATGACGACCTGACCAAACAGGCGTGGGCTTATCGCCAGATCTCATTGCTGCTTCGTCGCCCGCCGGGTCGTGAAGCATACCCGGGTGACGTTTTCTACCTGCACTCCCGTCTGCTGGAGCGCGCTGCGCGTGTTAACGCCGAGTATGTCGAGCAGTTCACCAAAGGAGAGGTGAAAGGCAAGACGGGTTCGTTGACTGCCCTGCCGATTATCGAAACCCAGGCTGGTGACGTATCCGCGTTTGTTCCGACGAACGTCATCTCCATCACCGACGGGCAGATCTTCCTTGAAACCTCGCTTTTCAACGCTGGTATCCGTCCGGCAATGAACGCGGGTATTTCTGTGTCCCGCGTTGGTGGTGCTGCGCAAACGAAGATTATCAAGAAGCTCGGCGGCGGTGTGCGTCTGGCACTCGCCCAGTATCGTGAATTGCAGGCGTTTGCCCAGTTTGCGTCTGACCTCGATGAGGCAACCAGGGCGCAGCTCCAGCACGGACAGCGTGTTACGGAGCTCATGAAGCAGAAGCAATATGCGCCATTGTCAGTGGCCGAAATGGGCTTCCTGCTTTATGCCGCAGATAACAAGTACCTTGATGATGTTGAGGTGAACAAGATCGGCGGCTTCGAGGCATCATTGCTGTCTTACCTGCATGCCGAGCATGCGGCCCTGCTGGCGAAGATTAACGAGTCCGGTGATTACAATGCCGATATCGAAGCCGGTATCCGCGCTGCGCTTGACAAGTTCAAAGCCACCCAAACCTGGTAATTAAGGTAGCAGACTATGGCAGGCGCCAAAGAGGTACGCACCAAGATCTCCAGCGTGAAGAGTACGCAGAAGATCACCAAGGCAATGGAAAAGGTAGCGTTCAGCAAGATGCGCAAGGCCCAGGAGCGGATGGCGCAAGGCAAGCCTTACGCCGCTCGCATGAGGGCTGTGATCGGGCATATCGCGAATGCAACGCCGGAGTACAAGCATCGCTATATGCAGGATCGTCCTGTAAAGCGTGTCGGCTATATCGTTATCTCGACTGACCGTGGCCTTTGCGGCGGCTTGAACATCAACGAGTTCAAGGTGGCCGTGCGTTCCATGAAGGAATGGAGCGATCAGGGTATACAGATCGATATCTGTGCGGTAGGCACGAAAGGGCAGGCTTTCTTCAAGAGCGTCGGTGGCAATGTTGTTGCTGCGGTACGGGACCTTGGTGATGAGCCGTCTGCTGTTGACCTGCTGGGCAGTGTCAAGGTCATGCTAGAGGCCTATGACTCTGGCAAGATTGACCGGCTGTTTGTTGTGAGCAACGAGTTCGTCAATACCATGACGCAGAAGCCGGAAGTCCAGCAGTTATTGCCGCTGGTGGCCGAAGAGAATGAGAAGCTGGCCCACAATTGGGATTACTTGTACGAGCCGGACGCGCAGAGCCTGCTGGATGGTCTCCTGACGCGTTATGTGGAATCGCAAGTTTACCAGGCGGTGGTAGAGAACAAGGCTTGTGAAATGGCGGCCCGTATGGTGGCAATGAAAAATGCTACTGAAAATGCCGGCCAGCTGATCAATGACTTGCAACTGCTTTACAACAAGGCGCGTCAGGCAGCGATTACGCAAGAGCTGTCAGAGATCGTCAGTGGCGCAGCGGCGGTTTAATTTCCAAATTATAGAATTCAAGAGGATTCACAGATGAGTAGCGGTCGCATTGTCCAGATCATCGGCGCAGTAATCGACGTGGAGTTTCCACGTGATTCAGTGCCGCGCGTCTATGATGCTTTGAAGGTAGATGGCAAAGGCCTCACCCTCGAAGTCCAGCAGCAGCTTGGCGACGGTATTGTGCGCACGATCGCAATGGGCTCTTCCGAAGGTGTTAGCCGCGGACTGACTGTATCGAATACAGGTAACCCGGTTTCTGTGCCTGTAGGCAAGGAGACCTTGGGGCGCATCATGGATGTGCTCGGAGAGCCGATCGACGAGAAAGGCCCGATTGGCGAGCAAGAGCGTTGGGCAATCCACCGCAAGGCACCGAGTTATGACGAGCAGTCAGCCAGTAACGAGTTGCTGGAAACCGGTATCAAGGTTATCGATCTGGTGGCGCCGTTTGCCAAAGGCGGCAAGGTCGGCCTGTTCGGTGGTGCGGGTGTAGGTAAAACCGTCAACATGATGGAGCTGATCCGTAACATCGCGATCGAACACTCCGGTTACTCTGTGTTCGCCGGTGTCGGTGAGCGTACTCGTGAGGGAAATGACTTTTACCACGAGATGACGGATTCGAACGTTATCGACAAGGTGTCACTGGTTTATGGCCAGATGAATGAGCCGCCGGGTAACCGTTTGCGCGTGGCGCTGACTGGTCTGACCATGGCCGAAAAATTCCGTGATGAAGGTCGCGACGTACTGTTTTTCGTGGACAACATCTACCGTTACACGCTGGCTGGTACTGAAGTATCAGCGCTGCTCGGCCGTATGCCGTCGGCTGTAGGTTACCAGCCGACGTTGGCCGAAGAGATGGGTGTACTGCAGGAGCGTATTACCTCAACCAAGACCGGTTCTATCACCTCCATTCAGGCGGTATACGTACCAGCGGATGACTTGACCGACCCGTCGCCCGCTACCACCTTCTCCCACCTGGATGCCACTGTTGTATTGAGTCGTGATATCGCTGCCAAGGGTATCTATCCGGCGATTGACCCACTGGATTCAACCAGTCGCCAGCTTGATCCGTTGGTCATTGGCCAGGAGCACTATGACGTTGCCCGTGGTGTGCAAACCATCCTGCAGCGGTACAAGGAGTTGAAAGACATTATTGCCATTCTCGGCATGGATGAACTGTCAGAAGAAGACAAGCAGGCTGTCAGCCGGGCGCGTAAAATTGAACGCTTCATGTCGCAGCCCTTCTTCGTGGCTGAAGTTTTCACCGGTTCGCCTGGCAAATATGTCTCATTGAAAGATACGATCGCCGGTTTCAAAGGCATCCTGAGCGGTGAATATGACCACCTGCCGGAGCAGGCGTTCTACATGGTCGGTTCCATCGACGAAGCCGTCGAGAAAGCCAAGACCCTCAAGTAATCACTGACAGGCGGAAACCAGGCATGGCCATGACAGTACATTGTGACATCGTCAGCGCGGAGAAAGCGATTTTCTCCGGGTTGGTCGAGCAAGTGGTTGCCAACGGTTCGCTGGGCGATCTCGGCGTGCAATTCGGCCATGCGCCCCTGCTTACCGAATTGAAGGCAGGTCCGGTGCGCGTAAGGCGCCAGGGTGGTGAGGAAGAGATCTATTACGTATCGGGTGGCTACCTTGAGGTACAGCCCAATATTGTGACGATCCTTGCCGATGTTGCCGTGCGTGCTGATGATGTTGATGAAGCTGCCGCTGAAACCGCGCGTCAGCAAGCGGCTCATGTCTTCACCAACCAGAGCGGTGAGCTGGATTACTCGCGCGCAGCGGCGCAACTGGCCGAAGCGGCTGCACAGCTGCGTACTATCCAGCAACTGCGCAAGAAACTGGGCAAGGGCTAAGGCTAGCTGCGGCAGCAAAAAGGCGGCCTTGGCCGCCTTTTTTTATGGTTTAATGCTATGAAATTGCACCAATATTCTGTGACGGGATCTGAAATATGCCGCTGGATATCGTGATACTTGCTGCCGGGCAGGGAACCAGGATGAACTCCTCAAAGCCCAAGGTCCTGCACGAGATCGCCGGTAAACCCATGTTGCAACATGTCATTGATGCGGCACGTGTCTTTGATGATGCACAAATCAATGTAGTCATTGGCCACGGTGCTGATCAGGTGCGACAGGCTGTGGCGGATCCGTTGATACAATGGGCTGTACAAGACCGGCAACTGGGTACCGGCCATGCCGTCGCACAGGCTTTGCCGTTCTTGCGCAAAGATGCGGCCGTGCTCGTTCTTTATGGTGATGTGCCATTAGTCAACCCGTCTACCCTCAAGCAGCTGGTGCTGTCTGTTGATGAAAGCAGCATGGCGCTGCTGACGGTCGAACTGGAAAATCCTGCCGGCTACGGCCGCATCATCCGTGATGCTGCCGGGGATGTAATACAGATAGTCGAGCAGAAAGATGCCACTGAAGATGAGCTGCGTATCCGCGAAGTCAATACCGGTATCATGGCAGCCACGTCTGCCCAACTTGCCCGTTGGCTGCCTGCGCTGGAAAACAACAACGCCCAGCAGGAATATTACCTGACCGATATCATCGCCATGGCCAGGGTGGAGTGCGTACGCATCAATACCCAGGCAGCACAAAGTGAAGCGGAAGTCCTCGGTGTGAATGATCGCCACCAACAGGCCAGGCTTGAGCGTATCTACCAGGACAAGCTTGCGCGTGCGCTGATGGCACAGGGCGTGACGCTGCTTGATCCCCAGCGCTTCGACTGCCGTGGGCATATCCAGGCCGGGCGTGATGTCGTCATTGATGTGAATGTCGTCTTCGTGGGCAACGTCGAGCTGGGCGACAACGTTCTGATCGGCCCTAACTGTGTAATCCGCGATGCACGTATCGGCAACAACAGCCACATCAAGGCCAATTCCGTTATCGAGGACGCCGTGGTCGGTGAACAGGTGGATGTTGGGCCGTTTGCACGCTTGCGCCCGGGTACCGTGCTGGGTGACGGTGCGCGCATTGGTAACTTTGTCGAGACCAAGAACGCGGTGTTTGGCGAGGGCAGCAAGGCCAATCACCTCGCCTATATTGGCGATGCTGAAATCGGCGCTGACTGCAATATTGGCGCCGGAACGATTACTTGTAATTACGATGGCGCCAACAAGCACAAGACGACAATGGGCGACCGGGTGTTTGTCGGCTCAAACAGCACGCTTGTTGCGCCCTTGCTGATCGAGTCAGGTGGCTTTGTCGGTGCGGGTTCGACCGTGACCAAGGCCGTCCCTGCCGATAATTTGGCAATTGCCCGTGGCCAGCAGCGCAATATTGCCGGCTGGCAGCGACCAAAGAAAAAGCCCAAGTGATATTGCGGCTTCGCACCGTACAACAGGAGAAGTAAAGCATGTGTGGCATTGTCGGCGCGATTGCCGAAAGGAACATTACCCGGATTCTGGTCGATGGTCTCAAGAGGCTTGAATACCGCGGCTACGACTCAGCCGGTGTGGCTGTGCTGGGCTCTGATGGCGACATCCATGCCTGCAAGCGCGTGGGCAAGGTGGCCAATGTGGAGCAGGGCTTGCAGGAGGCGCCACTCAAGGGCTTTCTCGGCATTGCCCATACGCGCTGGGCGACGCACGGTAAGCCGAGCGAAGCGAATGCGCATCCGCATTTTTCCGGTGACCGGCGTATTGCGGTTGTGCACAACGGCATCATCGAGAATCACCAGTCGTTACGTGCTGCATTGCAGGGAAAAGGCTATCGCTTTGACAGTGAAACAGATACCGAAACCATCGTGCACCTGATCGATGATTGCTGGCGTGAGGGCGGCGATCTCTATTCCGCTGTGCAACGTGCTATCGAGCGCCTGGAAGGCGCTTATGCATTGGCTGTGATTGCAGCCAGTGAGCCGGACAAGCTGGTGGTGGCGCGTGAAGGTAGCCCGCTGGTGATCGGTGTCGGCTATGGCGAGAATTTTGTTGCTTCCGACCCGCTGGCCTTGCGCATGATCACCGACCAGTTCATTTACCTGGATGAGGGTGATATTGCCATTGTCTCCCTGCAGGGCGTGACTGTTTTTGATCGTGGGGGCAAGCAGCAGCAGCGGCAGGTCGAGCAGGTTGATGAGCTGCATGACAGTGCGGACAAGGGTGAGTACCGCCATTTCATGCTCAAGGAAATCCATGAGCAGGTGCAGGTATTTGAACAGACCTTGCAGGGCCGCATCGGCAAGGATCATCTGGTCGAGGAATGTTTCGGTGCCGCTGCGCGGGAAAAGCTGGACCAGACGCGGGCGGTACAGGTCGTGGCCTGCGGCACCAGCTACCATGCGGGCATGATTGCGCGCTACTGGATCGAGGAATTTGCAGGCCTGCCCTGCCAGGTCGAGGTGGCAAGCGAGTTTCGCTATCGCAAACGCAAGCCGTTGCCGGGCACGCTGTTTGTGTCGATATCGCAATCGGGCGAGACGGCGGATACGCTGGCTGCCCTGCGGAGTCTCGACAAGGGTCGCCACGTTGGCAGCCTGAGCATCTGTAATGTGGCCAACAGTTCTCTCGTGCGCGAGTCGGACTTTTCATTGATGACCCTGGCGGGCCCGGAAATCGGCGTGGCGTCGACCAAGGCGTTCACCAGCCAGCTGGTCGCCTTGCAGCTGCTGGTGCTGGCCCTGGCGCGCCGCAACCAGGAAGACGATGACCGGGAA
>ERZ1645187.1432-NODE-1432-length-21958-cov-12.006392_pt1 | contig 21958 bp, 22 predicted proteins | sample MGYA00575352_ERZ1645187 | MGnify/ENA primary metagenome ERZ1645187 (study PRJEB40837, sample SAMN11349314) | freshwater sediment metagenome | isolation source: river sediment | host: Sediment | place: India: Wazaribad , New Delhi | collected 2017-02-21 ... | reverse complement strand
CCTCGCTCTCGAGTTGGCCGAGCACCGCGAGAAGCTGCCGCACCGTGTCCTCGTGCAAGAGGGAGTAGCAGCGGCGCGGACCGTCGACCCGAGCCTGGACCAGCCCGGCACGCCGGAGCGCCGCGAGGTGCTTCGAGACGGTGGGCTGGTCCAGTTCCCGACCGGTGCAGAGGTGCCCCACGTCGCACTCGCCGGAGGACAGGGACTGCAGGAGCGCCCGCCGCACGGGGTGGGCGAGCGCCCTGCAGACTCCCGTCACGAAGTCGGTCACGCGACCGACCTCAGGTACTCGAGGGCGGTGAGCGCGGCAATCGTGCCGTCGGAGACGGCGGTGGTGACCTGCCGGATGCGCTTGGTGCGCACGTCACCCGCGGCGAAGACGCCGGGGACGTCCGTTCGCAGCGCCTCGTCCGTGATCACCTCACCGCGCTCGTTGAGCCCAACCTGTCCGGTCAGGGCCTCGGAGTTCGGGACGTAGCCGATGAACACGAAGCAGCCATCCACCGGTAGTTCACGGAACTCTCCGGTCGCCTTGTCCTCGCTGCGCACCACCTCGAGCGCCGACTCCCCGTCGAAGCCCAGCACCTTCTGGTTCATCAGGAAGCTGATCTTCGGGTTCGCGGTGGCCTCTGCGACGATGAAGGGCTCGGCCTGGAAGTGGTCGAACTCGTGGATCACGGTGATCCGTGACGCGTACTGGCTGAGCGAGACCGCCTCTTCGAGCGCGGAGTTCCCGCCCCCGACGATCGCGATGGGCAGGCCGGTGAAGAAGTCCCCGTCGCAGGTGGCGCAGTAGGAGATGCCCTGGCCGATGAACCGCTCCTCGCCGTCCACCCCCAGCTTCCGCGGCACCCCACCGGTGGCGACGATCGCCGCACGGGCCGTGAACCGCTTCCCGTTCTTCAGGGTCACGGACTTCACGTCACCGGCGAGGTCCACCTCCGCGATGCGGGCGAAGGCCTTGATCTCGCAACCGAAGTCACGGGCCTGCTGCGCCATCGCCTGCGACAGGTCGCGGCCGGACGTCGTGGGGACGCCCGGGTAGTTGGCGACGGCGTGGGTCAGGACCGTCTGGCCGCCGAGCGTGCCGGTGTCCAGGATCAGGACCCGCCGCCGCGCCCGCCCTGCGTAGATGCCCGCCGTGAGTCCGGCGGGGCCTCCTCCGAGGATGATGATGTCGTAGTCGGTGGCCATCTCCGCGCGGTCAGAACTTCTCGTCGAGGACCGAGGTCACCTGGTCCATCGACTGGATGCTGCTCGTCGCGTGCACCACCTCGCCGTTCTTGAAGTACACGGTGAAGGGCAGGCCGCGGAAGGTCGAGGTCTCCGGCAGGGTGCGGATCACGCGCGCCACGGGCTCGTCGAACGCCATGTCCCGGAAGGCCACCTGCGGGTAGTCCTCCTGGATCGACTCCATGACGTCGTACACCGGGAGGCACATGGGGCCCATGCGGCCGCAGCAGATCATCACGTTCTCGTTGTTCTCCAGGACCTCGCGGAACTCGTCCTCCGAGGTGATGTGCTCCAGGTTGGTCTGCAGCATGCCGGTCTCCTTCTCACGATCGTGTATACCCGTAGTGGTATATGCCGCGTTCAGCTTAGTCAGTTCAGGTCAGGTGTCAAAGTCCTGGCGCGCCGCGCGGGTCTACGCTCGAGGTGGACGATGAGGGAGTGTGATGGATTTGGGAGGCGCGAATCTCAGGGCCCTGGTGCTGGTGGGTACCCTCATTCTGCTCGTCGGCTGTGCCGGCACCGACGACGCGTCGCCGGCGGGCACCGACACCGCGCCGGTCGCGAGCCCCACAGCACCGGCCGCGCCGACCCTAGGTCCGACGGCCGAGGATTCCACCGCCGCCGCCGCGACCCCGTCACCGCAGGACGTGGACCTCGAGGTGTTCGCGAGCCCCAGCGGCGTGGTCTGCGACCTGGATGTCATGGACGAGTACGACGCGCCGGGGTACGACGGCGCACGGTTGGCGAAGTGCTGGGTGCCGGACCCGCAGTACTCCGCGTGGGTGTTCGACGAGGAAGAGGGCTCGGTCGAGCTCGCCTGCGAGGAGGACCTCGTCATGGTGTGGCCGTACAACTCCGAGATGTGGATGGAGTGCGAGCCGCACCAGGCCAGGGACGTCCCGGTGCTGGCGGAGGGCAGCACCTCTCGTTCCTCGGGCTTCGAGTGCGCGATCGGCGCCGACATCATCGAATGCCTCACCGACGACGGCAGCGGATTCGGCTTCCGGATCGGCAACGCGCTGTTCGAGGGCCTCGGCCAGTAGCCGGGATCGTTCGGCCGGCGTGAGGCGGTGTCAGACCTTCAGGGGACGGCCGACGTCGTGGAGGTGGTGCACGACGTCGTGCAGGAAGTACTGGGCCAGGGTGAGGATCGTGAACTCCGAGCCGTTGGAGCGGATCCCGCGGCGCTGCTCCTCGCCCAGTGGCACCTCGCGCAGGCGGGCGGCGAAGGCCCCGAGACTGACGCCGACGGCGGGCGCCAGCTGGCGGGGGTCGAGGGTGGAGTACCCACCCGCGACGGCGGCGGCGTCCTGGTCCCAGTCCTGAAAGCTGGGGGTGTCCTCGGCGAGCATGAGGTCGAGCCGGGTGAGGAAGACGCGGCCGACGTCGCGGACGTGGGCGGCGTACTCGGTCGGCGACCACACGCGTGGGCGAGGCCGCGCCCGCAGCGCGGCCTCGTCGCGCTGGGAGAGCAGTTCGGTCCACTGTTGCGCCGCCAGGTCAGTGAGCTCCGCGACCTGGCGGAGCGTCAGTTCACCCACCGCCACCCCGCACTCAGGGCAGCGGTGGCGCACCGTCCACGTCCAGTCCTTGGTGTCCGGCTCGGGCAGTTCGAGGTCCGCGTGCTCCATCGGCCAATGGTGGCAGACAGCGGCGGCGCCGGGAAGATGTCGCGCTGCAGCATCTTCACAAGCGTCCGGGTGGTACCGTCGGCAGCGACCAGCGAGCACGCGAGGAGGCGGCGAGTGGGCGATGCCGACGGACGCACCGTGGTCATGTGCGTGGACTACTCCCCCACCCGCGCCGAGATGCACGAGGTGGACGACGTCGCGGAGTTCTTCTCGCACCGGCGGCCGGCGTGGTCGCGCGTGCGCTGGATCCACGTCGCGGGACTCCAGGAGCCGGGCGCCGTGCAGCGGCTCGCCGAGAAGTACGAACTGCACCCCCTCACGATGGAGGACGTGCTGAGCGGGACGCAGCGTCCCAAGGTGGACGCCTTCGGCGGTGGCGAGAGCGGCATGAACGCACGCCTGTTCGTCACGACTCGCGCGCTGGAGATCCAGGACGGCCGGCTCCGCAGTGAGCAGATCTCCATCTTCCTGGGCCACAACACCGTGCTCTCCTTCGAGGAGGGGCCCACGAGCCAGTGGCATCAGGTGCGGCAACGACTCATGGCCGAGGGGTCCCACCTCCGCACCGCGGACGCCAGCTACCTCGTGTACGCGATGCTGGACACAGTGGTGGACGGCGTGTTCCCCATCCTCGACCACTTCGATGGCGGTCTCGAGGAGCTTGAGACAGCGGTCCTCGAACACGCGAACCCCGCTGTCCTGACCTCGATCCAGGATCTCAAGCGGCAGCTCGCCCTGCTCCGGTCGAGCGTGTGGCCCATGCGCGAGGTGGTGGCGGCCCTCCGGCGCGACCCGCACGAGTGCATGAGCGAGACCACGAAGGTCTACCTGGGCGATCTCTACGACCACATCGTGCAGGTCATCGAGATCATCGAGACCTATCGGGAGCGTGCCTCGGACCTCACCGAGTCCTATCGTTCGGCGGTGTCCTTCCGCACGAACGAGGTCATGAAGGTGCTGACGGTCATCGGCACGATCTTCATCCCGCTCACCTTCTTCGCCGGCGTCTACGGGATGAACTTCCGCCACTTCCCGGAGCTCGAGCTGGCGTGGGCGTACCCGGCGTTCTGGCTGATCTCGCTCGTGGTGGCGGGACTGATGGTGGTGTTCTTCCGGCGGCGGGGCTGGTTCTAGGGCCACCCCCTGCACGGCGCGCCCGCCTGGGACCCTTGTCCCAGGGGCGGTTCACTCGCTAGTGTCACCCACACCCGTTGAAAGCCCCTGCCGAGGACGGAACACGCGTGGCACTTGACCTGCATCACGAGACCGTGATCGCGGCGAGCGCCGAGCAGGTCTGGCGGGAACTCATCGACGCAGACCGATGGAACGAGTGGAATCCCACCCTCCGCGACGTCGACGGCCCCCTCGTGCCCGGAACCTGGGTGAGGATGCGCCTGCGGCTCGGACCTGTCACCGTTCCCATGCGGCAGCACGTCCAGGCCGTCGAGGCCAACAGGTTGCTGTCCTGGCGCAGCCGCAATGTCGCCGACGGCATCATGGACGTCCAGCGCACCTTTTCCATCGTGCCGCGACCTGACGGCGGCATCGTCCTCACGCAGCGTGAGACCGCGCGCGGGGTGGTTGCCCCTCTCGCCTTCCCCCTGCTGCGCCGGTCCATCCTGACCGGCTACGACCGCCTCGGACGTGCGCTGAAGGCGCGCATCGAGGATCCCACCCCGACGACCCCGGAGATGTCCATGCGCACCACACCGACCGACCAGGCTGACTGGCGCACGTCCATCAACCAGCACGAGACGTTCGACCATGACTCGATCGACTCGCTGTACTACGACTGGGACCGGATCGGAGACCCGGACGGAGCGCCACGCGCACCCCTGAAGTTCTACGTGCCCCGCACCACCGAGGACGTGGTGCGATGCGTGACGGAGTGCCGGCAGCTGAACCAGCGGCTGATCGTGCGGAGCAAGGGCCACTCCTCCAACGACCTCGTCACACCCGAGGGTGGTTCCGTCCTCCTGACCGAGAAGCTCCACGGGGTCCTCGAGGTGGACCGGGAGGCGATGACGGCGACGGCGTGGGCGGGCACGCCGTCGGCGGACGTCGACGCGCACCTCGCCACCCTCGGTCTCGGCCTGCCCGTGATCGGCGACCACGCGCACATCACGGTGGGAGGGTTCGCCTCGGTGGGCGGGATCACGGCGTCGTCGTTCCGGTACGGCATGTTCGTGGACGTGATCCAGCGGCTCGAGTACGTGGACTGGGACGGCGAGGTCCACTCGGTCGGCCGTGCCGATGGCGCCGAGGAGTTGGACCGCCTGCTCACCGGCCTCGGCCGGCACGGCGTGATCACGAAGGTGACCGTGTCCGTGATCGAGATCGACAAGCACTCCACCTACTGGCGCAATGACGCCACCTACCACCGCACGATGGAGGAGTTCATCGATGTCTCGCGCGGACTGTGCGCGAACCCGCCCGCCGACGCCCGGTTCCTGCGCGGACTGTGGGTGGACTTCCCCCTGGCGGGCGGGCGGAGACTGGAGCTGGGCACCATGTCCGTGTATCGAGACGCCGAGGCGGGCGCTGTCCAGAAGGCCTCAGAGGCCGCGGCCTACGGGACGCTGCACCGGCTGGGCTGGATGGCGGGCAGGCTTCCCGCCGGAATCGACAAGGCGGTGAAGCTCGCCGGCATGGCGGGTGTGATCCGGTCTCCGCGCTACGCGACGGTGAAGAACGCGGAGTTCTTCACCGAGAAGATCCTGGACGCCACGGTGGGGGATCCGCAGCGGTTCCTCGTGGTCATCTCGCCCATCGAGCGGTATGAGGAGCAGTTCCGCCGGCTCTGGGAGCTGCTCACCCACTACCGGGACGCGTTCGACTGCTTCACCTTCCTGTCCCTCTACGTCAAGAGCATCGACTCGCCCTACCTCGCCCAGGGTGACCCGGACAACCGCCGATGGGTGGAGTTCCTCTTCTACGTGGGCATCAACCCAGAGATGATGACCGAGGCACTGCTGGACCGGATCGCCGATGACCTCGACCAGAACTGCATCGACACCGGCTCGTTCCGGTACATGCACACCCGCACCGGGCGTGATCCGCAGCGACTCGCGGCGATCGATCCGAACGCCCACTACAACGGGGGCGTCTCCGTGCACCCGCTCGATCGGCCGGTGCCATGACGCGAGTCCGCCAGATCCCCCTGTACACGCTCGAGGGAGTCCGTGACGCAGAGGTCACCACCCACTACTTCTCGACGGAGGACGGCCTCGGGCTGTCCCTCCTGCGGTTCCAGCGGAACCGTGGCGGCGAGGCCGTGATGGTGGTGCACGGGCTGACCACCTCGACCGACATGTTCATCATGCCCGAGCACGAGAACCTCGTGTCCCATCTCCTCGACCGCGGGTACGACGTCTGGTGCCTGGACTTCCGGATGAGCAACCGCCACCCCTACAACCTGTTCAAGCACCGCTGGAGCCTCGACGACGTCGCCCTGTACGACCACCCCGCGGCGGTGGCGACGATCCGCCAGCACATCGGGGAGACGCCGCTGCACGTGATCGCGCACTGCCTTGGCGCGACGAGCTTCGCGATGAGCCTGTTCGCGAAGCTCGTTGACGTGGAAAGCGTGATCCTGAACAGCGTGGCGCTGACACCGCGGGTTCCGGGGTGGTCGAGGGTGAAGCTGTCGGTGGCTCCGGGGATGGTTGATCGGGTGCTCGGCGTGCCCTACCTCAATCCGAACTGGAGCGAGGATCCGGGGTTCACCCGCGGTGAGCTGGTCTCCCGCACGGTGTCCTTCTTCCACCGCGAGTGCGACGTCCCCGCGTGCCACATGCTCTCCATGATGTGGGGCACCGGCTGGCCGGCGTTGTACAGCCACGAGAACCTCGCCGACGTCACCCACGAACGTGGGGGTGATCTCTACGGCGCCACCTCGGTCAACTACTACCGGCACGTCCGGCGGATGGTGAAGGCGGGAGGAGCGGTGAAGTACCACGTCGAAGATCCCACCTATGACCGGTTGCCCAGCAACTACTTCCGGTACGCGATCGAGATGGAGACCCCCATCCTGTTCGTGACCGGGGCTGAGAACCGCGTCTTCACGGATTCGAACATCGTGTGCTTCGAACGACTGGAGGCGATGGTGCCCGGCCGGCACCAACTCCACGTGTACCCCGGCTACGGTCACCAGGACCCGTTCATGGGCAAGGACGTGGCACGCGACATCTTCCCCCGCATGGTCGACTTCCTCGCCGAGCAGCGCGCACCCGCCGCCGTCCGCTGAGCCGGGAATCGAACACCGACCCAGTGGCGGGTTGGGCTTCAGAGTCTCGTGCCGCCGCGCTGCGCACCGGCACCCGCGCTGACCACGAGGATGATGCCCAGCACCTGCAACCAGGAGGGAACCTGACGCAGCACCACAAGCCCGAGGAGAAGGCCGAACGCCGGCTCCAGGGCCATGAGGGTTCCGAACGCAGTGTGCGTCATGCGGCGCAGGGCGAGCATCTCGAGGGCGAACGGGAGCACGGGCAGCAGTAGCGCGAGGCCGAGCGCGGCGGCGAGGATGCCGGGCGTGATGTGGCCGGCGGCCTGCGGGATCCCCATGACGGCGGCGGCGGCCGCGGCGATCGGGATGGTGATGGCGAGTCCCGTGATGCCGGTGAATCGGTCCCCGATCCGCTGCGTGAGGAGGATGTAGGTGGCCCACCCGGTGGCACCCAAGGCAGCGAACGCGACGCCGGCCACGTTGATCTCGCCCTGCCAGGGCTCTGTCAGGAGCACCACGCCGAGGAGCGCCAACGCGGGCCAGGTGAGCATCCGGGTGCTGTGACTGCGCACTGCGGCCACCGTCAGCGGTCCGAGGAACTCGATCGCGACGGCGGTCCCGAGCGGGATCCGCTCGATCGCCGCCAGGAAGAGGATGGACATCAGCCCCGTGGCCACGCCGAGGGCGAGGAGCACCGGGACGTCCGCCCGACGGACGTCGCGGAGGGGCGGACGCACGATCGCGAGGAAGATGAGCGCGCCGGCGGTGAGGCGCAGCCACGCCGTGCCGGCGGGGCCCACCGTGGCGATCAGGTTCACGGAGAGGGCGGACCCCAGCTGCACCGAGAGCATCGCCGTGATCGCCAGCGCCCAGGGCGGGATCGCGGAAAGCTGGTCCGTCGCACGTGCCGGCACCACGGTGGGCACATCCACCGGAATCTCGTTCACCACTCACCTCCGCCTGTTCCCGGTGTTGTCCGGGCCCGATCCAGCGTGAGCGTACCCCGTGCCGCCGAACGTGGTTCGCGGGGTGGCCGAGAGGCCGTTGGCGTAACCTGCGTCAATGATCCATCGGCCCGCCGTGCGGGACCCCCGGAGCCCGGACGACCGGCCGCCCAACGGCAGGGCACGGTGACGCGCGCCGTAGTCGACGACGACCGCGGCCTCCGCGACGACGTCCGGCAGTGGGCGGGCCTCGTCACCACCGGAGCCTGGGCCGCCCTGGCGAGCGTGGTGATGATCGTGGTGCAGATCGCGCTCTACGTCGCGTGGCCGCCCCCGGAGACCACCGTCGACTTCTTCGAGTTGCTGCTCGCCCACCCGGTTCGCGGCGTCATCGCACTGGACGTGCTCTACATCGTGAGCAACCTGCTCGCCTTCCTGCTCTACCTGGCGCTCGCCGTGGTGCTGTGGAGGGTGAGCCGGTCCGCCGTGGTGGTGGCTCTCGCCTTCGGCGTGCTGGGGATGTCCGCCTACATGGCCTCGCCTCGCGCCGTGGAGATGCTGACCCTCGCGCACGCCTACCGCGAGGCTGGCGGCGCCGCGCGCGTCGCGCTCATCGCCACCGGTGACGGGATGCTCGCCACCTGGACGGGCACCGCGTTCGACATCTACTACTTCTTCAACCTGGCGGCCCTGCTCATCCTCGCCGTGCTGCTGCTCCGCAGTTCGGTGGTCACGCGTACGACGGCGCTGTGGGGCCTGGCCGCCGCGGTCCTCATGGCGGTTCCGTCAAACTTCGGCACCGTGGGGCTCGCGTTCGCACTCGCGTCCCTCCTCCCGTGGGCCGTGTTCTGCGTGCTTGTGGCGCGGCGTCTCCTGCACCTGGCGGAGTCGGCCACGTCCTCCGCTCACACGGACGTGAAGAGGAGATCGGTGGCGCCGTGACCGACCGGACGATTGTCATTGGTGCCGGCCCCAACGGGCTCGCCGCCGCCGTGACGCTCGCGCGGGCCGGGGTGCCGGTCGAGGTGTACGAACGGGCGTCCTTCCTCGGGGGCGGCACACGTACCGCCGAGATCACGCTGCCGGGCTTCCGGCACGACATCTGCTCCGCCGTGGCCGGCCTGGGGCGCGACGGCGGGGCGTGGCTCTCCCTCATGCGCCCGTTCGTGGAGCACGCGGAGCGGGTCGCTGACCTGATCTCGGGGCCGCTCCTCCGTCTCCCCGCCCGGCCGTGGGAGCTGCTCGGCCTCGGGCTGGCGGTGCTCGAGCAGGGCTCGCCCCTGTGGAACGTGCGCTGGCGGGGCGAGGCCGCGCCGACGCTCTGGCTGACGACGCCCGCGCCCACGGTGCCACCTTCCTCACCGGCGTCGAGGTGGCGTCCCTCGCCGACCTCCCACCCGCGCGTGCCATCCTCTTCGACACCACTCCCCGCGCCATGGTCCGCATCGCCGGTGACCGGCTGCCCGTCACCCACATCCGGCGACTGCTCCGCTTCCGGCACGGCGACGCCGCCGCGAAGGTGGACTACGCGCTGGCCGGGCCCGTGCCGTGGGCAGCCGAGGGGCTGGCCGCGGCGGGCACGATCCACCTGGGTGGCACGCGCGAGGAGATGGCGGCGTCCGAGGCGGCCGGTCCTTGCGGCCGACCCCTGGCAGGCGCCGGGCGGGAGCGGGATGTACCTCTGCTCCGCCTCGACGCCGCCCGGCCCGGGCGTGCACGGAGTGAGCGGCTGGAGGGCCGCCATCTCCGCGCTGCGCCACGAGTACGGGATCACGCGGGAGCCGTACCTGGGCCCACGCCGGGAGTGAACACCGGCGGTGGTCGCGAATCGCCCGCCCGCCAGAGCATCACCCCGTCGGCCTCGCGGCCTTGGACGTCCACGAAGCCCTCGGACTCGTAGAGATGCCGGGCGTGGTTCCCGTCCTCCACCGAGAGGCTGAGCGCGGCAAGGCCACGCTCGGCCGCCGTGTCCTTCAGCGCACGCATCAGGCGCCGCCCGACCCCCCGGCCTCGCACGTCCGCCCGCACCCAGAGGGCCAACTCGGGGACGCCGTCGTCGACGAAGCCGTAACCGGGATCGTCGGCGGGAAGGAAGATCGCCCACGCCACTCCCGCCGGTTCCCTGGCCGCGTCCTCGGCGACGAGGCCGAAGTCCCCGCGTTGCGGCAGGAACCGCGTGTAATGCGCGAGCTCGGGCGCTGCCCGGACCTGGGTGAGCGTGACCTGTTCGCGCTCCCAGTTGACGTTCTCCAGCGTGGCGCGCTCGAGGAGCTCGCCGTCCGCGGTGGTCAGTGGACGTATCTGTTCGGTCATCGTGCGAACAAGACCTCCTGCCAAGCGGGCCGGGCCGGGGCGGCGCCGGCATCGAGGATCTCTCGCCAGGACTCGTCCGTCAGGCGTTCACCGGTCTCGGAGACGAACTCGTGGAACGCGTACACCGCGCCCACCGCCACCTGGAAGCCTTCAGTGCCGGGGACGATGACGAGGATCCGGTCGAACCTGCCGGTGCCCACCTCGAGGACGATCGTGCTGCCGTCCTCCGAAACCCCGGTGGCGATGTCGGCCACGATGGCGGCGTCCTGGTCCCGGTCGACTCCACCCGATTCGTCGAGATCACCGGTCCGCATCGCGAAGCCCTCCAGCTCGGCGCCGATGAAGCGGAGACGGTCGTTGTCGGGCGCCGCGAGCACGTCACCCGCGAGCTCGGTCCGCGCGGCGTGGGCGAGGAAGTCGAACAGCTCGATGGTGTCGTCCAGCAGGTCCGCCTGCTCGCCGAGGAGGCCGCGCTCGGCGAAACCGGTACGCATCAGGCCCGCCATGGCGCCGAGTCGCTCGTACACCACCGGATCCGGCTCGACCCAGTGCCGGAGCGTCTCCGGCTCCAGGAAGTCACCGCCCATCTCGGCGAAGGCCTGCTTGGCGTAGAGGATGGTGTCGTGCTTCAGCTCGGCGTAGGAGCCGAGCCCTGACTGGAGGCCCTTCGCGGCCCACGCCTCGGTCCGTTGGTGGTCGGGGAACGCCGCGCCCCGTTCGGCGAAGCTCGCGGCGAGGGCGTACAGCCACGCGTCGTAGACCGTGTTGCCCCACTCCTCCACCGGCCGCTCCGCGACCGCGGCCGTCAGCTCAGCGAGCTGCTCGTCGTAGCCGGCGAAGTCGCCGGCGCCGGACGCGGCCTGCACCTCGGTGGCGAGCGTGGAGCCGAGGACGGCGGCCACGTCCACCGCGGACGGCAGCGGCCGCGGGTTGCCGGCCACATCGGGTCCGACGTTCGGCGGGAGGAGCTGGTCGAGGATCCAGCCGTCGAGGACGAACCGCGTGCCCATCAACAGCACCGACGCGCGATCGGCGTTGATCCGCACCTCCCGCACCGCCTCCAGTTGCTCGACGACGGCGGCCAGCGCCCCGTCGTCCGCCAGGGTGGCGGGGTCGTCGAGCCAGGTGGGGCTCACGGTGGTGGCGGCGTCGGCGAGTTCGTGGGGCCGGTAGTCGTCGGCGGTGCCGACGAGGAACGCCGTCGGTTCGTGGATGGACTCCCACAGGGCGAGCAGGTCCGGGTCGGTGACGAGTGGCCGGGTGGCAAGGAGCGCGAGTCGCATCGGGTCGAAGGTCTCCTCGCCACCGGGCGCCCCGATCGTCCCCGGGAGGCAGAATCCGAGCTGGCCGAGGGCCGACATCCCGAGGAAGAACCGGGTGAGGTCATCGGTGCGGGTGTAGTGGCCGCGCGGCGTGAACATCGAGTATGCCACCGGGCATCCGGTGATCGGGGAGGTGGCGATCGAGGTGCCGCGGGCGTCGATGAGGTCCTTCTCCTCCGCGGCCAGCGGGCCAAGGTCCACGTCGTGGCCGAGCAGGGCCGTCGCCACCTGGTACAGCTGGACCGCGCGGTCGGCGTCCGCCGCCAACGGGGTGCCCGCCAACTCGATGGCCTGGTCCGTGGCGCCTTCGAGGAGCCCGCCGACCAGTCCGTCCAACGCCGGGAGGAGGGTCTCCTGCTCGACGTCCCGCAGCACCTTGTCGAAGACAAGGTGCCAGACGTGGTACGCCGCGTCCGTGGTGACGTAGGAGGGGAGTTCGCTGTAGAGGTTGTCGTCATACACGAAGTGGAGTTGCCGGTAGTCCCCTGGGCGGATGACGAAGCCCTGCTCCGTCAGCGCCGCCGTCACGCCGGGCTCCCCCACCTCTGCCAACAGGGCCGTCGCCACGGTCACGTCGGCGAGGGAGGTCGGTGTTGCCGGTCCGCCGTACGCCGGATCGTCCGCATCGAGGAGGGGCACGCCAGCGAACGTGGCGAAGGCGGCCTGCGCCGTCGCCGGGAGACCGGCGAACGCCATGGGCGATGACGTGGTGGCGGGACCGGCCGACGCCGTCGGTGCGGCAGGCCTCGCGGTGCGATCCTTGGCGGGTTCGCCGGTGGTGCAGCCTGCGGCGAGCAGCGTCAGTGCTGCGGCCGCCGCGATCGCTTGGGTCACGGCCTTCATGGTGGGGTCCTTCCGCTCCGGTGGATGACGAGTGGCTCGGTGCGGCCGTCCCCGTCGACGTCGGCGCAGGCGGGATCGCCGGGGCCGGGCAGGTCGGGGATGCCGGGGAGACTGGTGAAACCGAAGCCGCCCCAGAAGCTCGCTCCGGCGGCCACGTGGGTGGCTGTGACGGGATGGGCGGCGGACACGCTGTCGGCGAAGCCGAGGGCCAGGGCGCCGTCGCAGGCGGCGACGGTGGAGACAGGCCGGAAGACCGTGCCCGCCACCCACTCCTGGGTGAGGCCGGCGCCGTAGAGGCCGAGGTGGAGCGACCGGCCGGCACCGTCCGTGCCGGCGGCGCCGGGCAGGAGGCCGCTGACCACCGTTTCGCGGAACGGGCGGCGGAAGACGACGACGACCTCGTCGGTCCCGTCACCGTCGGCGTCGCCAGTGGTCGCGTCCACGACGTCGACTCGGAGCGTTGTGAGCCGAGCGGGGTCCGGCTGGGGTGGGACCACCGGCTGGACCGGCCGCGCGAGTGACCACCACGAGCCGTGGAGAGCCACGGCGTCGCCGGCCGGCTCGTCCCACACCACTCGCTCGTCCCTCGTCTGAGTGGCGGTGACGCCGCCCGGGCGCGTCCCGGTGCGAAACGCGACCATGGTGCCGCCGTCGGTGATGATCTCGACGACCTGGGCACGACTGGCACTGGACGCCGCGGACAGCCGCCACCTCACCGGGGTGCCGGCTGGTTCGCTGGGCGCAGTGGCACGGGCGCTGGGTGACGTGGCCTGGTTGGGCGACGTGCCGGCAGCGCTCGGTCCGAGGCTGAGGAGGAGCGCACCCAGCAGTGCCAGGCGGGCGGTGGCGCGCGATCGGCGCATACTGCGATCGTAGGCGGTGGGTGTCGCCGGTCTGGTGGGAACGAGCCCCGCAACGGAGCCGGTTCGCGACCGCCTCAGAAGGGTGGCTGGCTCCCGGCACCCCGGGAGGCGCAGATGCCGGTCAGTGTGGTTCGTGGGTCGCGGCGTCGGGAATCTGGATGATCCCTCCGGGAGCGTCCGTCCTCCAGCAGAGCGTGCCGTCGCCGTCGGGGTCGGAGGGTTGGACGGACAGGAGGCCCGTGCACCCGAGGTCGCGGAAGCGGACCATGAACTCCCAGGTGTGGGACCGGCCGTCGGCGAGGATGGACTGGCCGCTCTGGACGAGGTGGAGCGAGTGCGGGCCGATGGCGTCGGCCGCGGCCTGCACCCACTCGGCTGCCTGACGCGAGGTCACCGGGCCCCGCGCTCACGGCAACGCGCGGTAGATGTCCACCTCGGCGGCCTTGACCACGAAGACCACGCGTGTGCCGGGCGCGAGATCGAGCTCGGCCACCGACGTCGGCGTGACGTCCGCGCTGAGGCCGTTGCCCCGGACCCGGATGAGCTCCCCGTGCGGCTCGAGGGACGTGACGGTCACGGGCACGCTGTTCCGGGGCGAGCCGGGAAGGGTCTCGCGGTAGATCGCGACCGCGGCGGGCCGGAACACGGCCACCATCGGCGTGCCCCTGGGGGCGGACTCGGCTGAGTGCCCACGGACGGTGAGGCCGGCCGGGGTGCGGACGCCGTCGCCGTCCCACGTGCCGGTGACGAGGTTGAGCCCGGCGATGCGGGCGGCGAAGCTGCTGCGTGGCCGGGTGAGGACGTCACGGGTGGGGCCCACCTCCACGAGGCGGCCCCCGTCGAGGACGGCGACGGTGTCGGCGAGGAGGACGGCGTCGAGCACGTCGTGGGTGGCGATGACGGCGGTGCGGCCGGCGAGGACGGTGCGCAGGGTGGTGCGCAGCGCTGGGGTGACGTCGACGTCGAGGGCGGCGAGCGGTTCGTCGAGCAGGAGGAGGGCCGGATCGGCGGCCATCGCACGGGCGACGGCGACGCGTTGCGCCTGCCCGCCCGAGAGCTGGTGGGGGCGACGGCGGGCGTGGTCGGCGAGGTCGACCCGGCCCAGCCACTCGCGGGCCATCGGGTGCGCCCGGTGGCGGGGGACGCCGCGGCTGCGGGGACCGAAGGCCACGTTGTCGAGGGCGGTCATGTGGGGGAAGAGCAAGGGGTCCTGGGCGAGGAGACCGACGTCGCGCCGGTGCGGTGGCACGAACGTGCTGCGCCGCCCCGGGGCGGTCTCGGTCAGGGTGCGGCCGGCCAGGGTGATCCGGGCGTGCCGGGGGTGGAGGAGGCCCGCCGTGGCAGCGAGCAGGGTGGACTTCCCGGAACCGTTCGGGCCGAGGAGGGCGAGCGTGCTGCCCTCCTGGACCTCGAGGTGGATGGCGAAGTCGCGTTCGGGGATGGTGGCGTCGAAGGCGAGGCTCACAGGGTGCTCCTGCCGAATCGGGAGAACCCGATCACGAGCACCGCCACCAGCACGAGCACGAGGGAGAGGGCGACGGCGGCGTCGGCATCGGACTCGCGCTGGAGGTAGATCTCGAGCGGGAGGGTGCGTGTGACCCCCTGGAGGCTGCCGGCGAACGTGATGGTGGCGCCGAACTCGCCGAGTGCCCGCGCGAAGGCCAGCACGGTCCCGGAGCCGAGCGAGGGGAGGATGAGGGGCACCGTGATGTGGAGGAGCACCCGGGTGGGGCGTGCGCCCAGCGTGGCCGCGACCGACTCGTAGCGGTCGCCGGCGGTGCGCAGCGCGCCCTCGAGGCTGATGACGAGGAAGGGCAGGGCGACGAAGGTCTGCGCCAACACCACGGCGGTGGTCGAGAAGGCGATCTGGATTCCCGCCAGCTCGAGGGTCTCCCCCAGCAGCCCGCGCCGCCCGAACGTGTACAGCAGCGCGATACCGCCCACCACCGGCGGCAGCACCAGCGGAAGCAGCACCAACGAGCGGAGCACGTTCTGGCCGGGGAACCGGGCTCGCGCGAGGACCAGCGCCATCGGCACGCCGAGGAGGACGCAGGAAAGGGTGGCGGCCGTGGACGTGCGGAGGCTCAGGGCGAAGGCGGCGCGGGAGGACTCGCTGGTGATCAGGGTCCAGAAGTCCCCCCAGGCGACGCGCGAGATCATGGCGCCGAGCGGGAGCAGCACGAGGGCCACTCCGAGGAGAGCGGGGATCCACGCCCAGGTGGGGAGCCCGCTGCCGGCCCGGGTCCGGGTCATCCGGTGCCGTCCGCGGTGCGGCCCGGGGCGCCGAACCCCGCCGACTCCAGCACCGACCGGCCGCTCGGCCCGAGCACGAGCTGCACGAACTCCTCCGCCAACTGCTCGTCACCGGCGCCGACGACGGTGGCGATCGGGTACGTGTTGACGGCGGCACTCGACTCGGGGAACTCGATGCCCATCACCGTCTCCCCGGCGTTGATGACGTCCGTGACGTAGACCATTCCGGCGTCGGCCTCTCCCGCGACCACCTTGTTGAGCACGTCGGTGACGTTCTGCTCCTCGCTGTCCGGGACGATGTCCAGGCCGGAGAGCGCCTCCACCCTTCCGGTGGCGCGCCCGCACGGGACCTCCGGTGCGCAGATCACCACGTTCAGCTCCTCCCGGGTGAGGTCCGCGAGGGAGATGACGCCCGCCGGGTTGTCCGCCGGCACCGCGATCATGAGGGTGTTGGTGGCGAAGTCCCGTGGCTCGGTGACCAGGCCGTCCGCGACGAGCTTGTCCATGTTGGCGGTGTCCGCCGACGCGAAGACGCCGGCGCTCGCCCCCTGCTGGATCTGGGCCACCAGGTTGGAGGAGCCATCGAAGTTGAACTGGACGTCCACGCCGTCGTGTTCGCTCTCGAACTCCTCCCCCAGTTCCTCGAACGTGGAGCGCAGCGAGGCCGCGGCGAAGACGATCATGGTGGTGGCGTCCTGGCCGGTGGTGGCGGCACCGCCGTCGCCCCCGCTGGAGCAGGCGGCGAGCACGGGCACGACGGCGAACGCCGTGGCGAGGCGGCGGCTCGCCCGGGTGCGCGTCATTCCCTCGCCTCCTCGACCTCGACGACGACGACGGTCGCCTTGATCGCCGCGACTGCCGGCGAGCCGAGCTCGAGCCCGAGATTTCGCACGGAGTCGCTGCTCATCAGCGAGACCACCCGGAAGGGGCCGCACTGCAGTTCCACCTGGGCCATCACGGGATCCATCCGGAGGTCGGTGACGAGGCCCGGGAAGCGGTTGCGGGCCGAGCTGATCAGGCCCCTCGGGAGGTCCGGGAAGGCGGCGTGCTCGCGAGCGACCATGGCCACCTCGTACCCGTCCACCACCTTGCGCCCGGAGTCGTCCGTGGTGGCGGTGAGCAACCCGCGGTCGATCCATCGGCGCACGGTGTCATCACTGACCCCGAGGTGGGCGGCAGCATCACGAATCCGCATCTTCGGCATGGAACAGAGGATAGGTCCGCGCCTTCTTGTTCCGTGGTCGTTTGGGTCCGCGTTTCAGGATCGAGTGGGTTTGGGCGGGCACTCAGCGCGGCTGGCCGCGCGGAGGGCTCACTCCACGGTGAAGCTGCGGGTGTCCACCATGGGAGTGCCGGCGGCCCCGTCCGACGGATCGTCCTCTGAGATCTCGACGACGTACTCGCCCGCCGGCAACTCCACCTCGAACGAGAACGGTGCGAACGTCTGGCCCTCGGAGGTCATCGTGAAGCCCGCTTCCACCTCGGCGCCCTCGGCATCGAGGATGCGCCATGGCACGTTCGCCTCGAAGGCCGCCGCATCCCCCGAAATGGTCACTGATCCCGCGGAGAGGACCTCACCCGCCAGTGGCCGCTCCAGCTGCACGAGGGTCCGCACATCCATCGGATCCTCCCGCGCGACCGGTCCCTCCCATGTGACCGCGCCCCACAGTTCGCCCGCCGGCTCGCCCTCGATCAGGAGGACAACGGCAGCGTCGGGCGTTTCCGCACCCTCCGTCGCCGTCCAGACGAGTTGCTGGATCATGAGCGCCGCGCCGGGCGACCCGACGTTGGCGGTGCGGGCGTCCTCGGACAGGTCGACGGTGATCACCTCGTCGGCGATGTCAACGCTGAGCACGTCGGTGTCCGGGTTCCACGAGGTGGAGTAGTCGGGGTCAGCGGGGCCGTCGATCATCGACTCGACCGCCGCTCGGACACCGGCCTCACCGCCCGCCTGCCCGGTCCAGTCGTCGCGCGCGAGCCGCAGTCCGGCGCGCGTGTCGACGACGAACCAGGCAGTGGCGCCTCCTGCCTCGGCCGGCGGCGTGGGCGAGGCGGTGGCGGTGGCTGGCGTCGACGTCGTCGGGACCGGGCTGGTGCTCTCGCCGTCGCCGGTGGTTCCGGTACACCCGGCGGTCAGGGTGAGCGCGGCCAGCACGGCCGCGACCTTCAGGGTTGGGATGCATGTGCGGGTGGTCATGGCACTCAGCCTCCTGTGGCCGGCTCAGGGCCGGGATTCAACGGTACCGCTGCGCCAGCCGCGTTGGAAGGGTCTGGCGCCGTGGACTGAACTGCCGTGGAGGGGTACCGTCGGGCGATGGACAATCTGACGCTCATCAACACCGAAACCGACCGATTCATCGCGGCACTCGGGCAGGTGGATGCGGACGCGCCTGTGCCGACCTGCCCGGAGTGGACCGCCGGCGACCTGCTGTGGCACCTGACCGTGGTGCACGCCTTCTGGGCGGAGATCCTCCGCAGCGGTGCGCGGACCGATGAGGAGTTCGAGGCGGTCGAGGCCCGCAATCCCCAGCGACTGTTTGACCGCGATGAGACGATCGCCCTCCTGATCGACGAGACGTCCGCGCTCGTGGCCGAACTGGCCGCACGGGAGGACTCCGAGCCAGCGTGGTCCTCGTTCCCATCCGACCAGACCGTCGGCTTCACCCGCCGCATGCAGGTGCACGAGGCCACGATGCATCGCGTGGACGCCGAGCTGACCGCCGGGCTCGTCCCCACGCCGATCCCTCACGAGGTCGCTGCCGATGGGATCGCCCACGGCGTGGAGGTGATGTGGGGCTGGTGGGGCACCAACCCCGGCTTCTCGTTCACGCCCAGCGCGGGCATCGTGCAGCTCGTGGCCACCGACGGCGGCACCTGGCTGATCGCCGGCGGGCGGTGGCGTGGCGTCGGCAGCGAGTCGGGGAGGCAGTACGACGAACCCGGGGCGGTACTCGTCGAGAGCGGGGACCCGGCGGCGACAATCACCGGGACGGCCGAGGAGCTCTACCGATGGTTGTGGGGCAGGGGCGACGAGCCGGCGTCGTCGGGCGACGCCGCCAGCCTCGACGCGCTCCGCGAGGCGCAGGCGCAGGGCATGCAGGGAGTCGATCGACGCTGGTAGCGTCTCCTTGGACGCTTCTCGCACAACGCCGCCACAGCATGATCTGCTGGACCCATGAGTCCGAAGAGCCGCGGCCGTCCGAAGGGTCGGGGCCGCACACCCGCCAAGCGCGCCGCGAAGGTCCGCGAGTTGAGTCCGTTCGATCGCACCCTCGCGGAGGCGCGCCGCGTCGCCCCCAACCTCACCCCGCTTCGCGCGCAACTCGTGGGAAGCGAGTGGCTCGGCGGGCCGTGGGCGGCCCGGGGCATGGGCGATCGTGACGCCGAGGCGGACTTCGTTCGCGACGTCGTCGCCGCGACCTCGGCGACCGCCCCGGCGAGCCGCGCGCCCGCCGCCTGGACGGTGCTCCACGCGCTGGCGACGATCCCGGACGCGGCGTGGCGCGACGTCGTCGCCGAGGCCCTTGCCACCTGCCCGCCGGACCTACACCCATGGTGGGCGCTGCCGCTCGATCGCGAGCCGGAGCAACCCACGGCCGCCGAGCGTTGGTCCGATCCCTGGGGCGACCAGAGGGTCGCGGTCCTGCACTACGTGGAACCGGAACCGCACCAGCTCGTGGCCGTGGAGTCCCGGGCGGGGGGCCGGTTCGTCCATGAACTGATCGCGGTTGCCGCGGACGAGTCGCTGGACCTCCTCATCGAGGACCTTGAGCGTGAGGACGTCCCGATGGCGGACATCCTCGCGGACGTCGCCCTGGCGATGGAGCAGACGGACCACTACTGGCCGCCGCAGACTGCCCCGGAGTACGCCGAGCACAGGGCGCTGTTCCGGTGGCGGACGCTCGGCCACCTGCGCGAGTTCGAGTGGGAGCCGATCCCGGACCACGATCGGCAGCGTCTCATCGCGGAGTTCAGCAAGTGGCAGGACACGGAGCTGGACCCCCAGGCCGTGGAGATGCTCGCCGACACCTTCATCGACTTCGGGGACGGTTACCTCGCCGGTGGCGTCCTCGCCTGGAGCCCGGACGAGGTGGATCGCTTCCTGCTCGATTGGGCGCAGCGCAAGGTCATGCTGGAGCCGGAGGTCAGCGCCGCGCTGCCGCAGGTGCTGGAGGCCTGGGTGACGTTCGCGCTGCGCCGGGCGGGCCTCGACGAGGACGACGTCGACGCCGTCGCGGACCGGGTCCGCGAGCTCGCCGACGAGTACCACCGGCTGCAGGAGGACGACGACGCCGGCGGGCCGGCCAAGCAGATCCTCTCCCGGCTCCTGGAGGCGGGCGTCGACATGAGCGACCGCGCCGCCGTCGACCGGGCGATCGGGGAGTACAACGCGGAGATGCTCGCGAAACGGATGCTGGAGTGACCGAGCCGCGCCCCCGCGAGCTGATCCTCGCCACCCTGACCACCGACGCGGCCGGGCTGGCCGACGCCGCCTTCGACTGGTTGACCGCGAACGCCGACGATCCCCGCGCGTGGGATCTCGTCTCACAGCTCGAGCTCCAGACCTTCCTCTGGTACTCCCTCCCGATGAAGTGGATGACCGAGAACCGTGAGCACCACGAGGTGGCGTGGGCACTCGGGGACTTCTTCCGGGCTGCGGGCAAGCCCCGCTTCGCCGAGATCTGCCGCGCCCAGCACACCCACCTCCTCATCGACCTCTGGGACGCCGATTCCCCGCGCGCCCGCGCGGAGTACAACCGCCTCCTCGACCAGTCCGGGGTGCACCCGCCCGACACCAGATCCCTCACCTGGGGTTCCCTCATGGGCCTGACCGAGGCGTTCGCCTTCTCGATCGTGAGTGACGCTCTCGAGGACGCGATCGACGCCGGCACCCTCACCCCGGGCGGGCGTGGGTGGCGACGCCGAGCCGTCGCCGTCGCGGAGGCAGCGCTGGCACGGCCCTACCGCGAGGACCCCGAGTTCTCCCTTGCCGGCGCGGTCCGTCGGGAGCGGCGCGAGCAGTGGGTCAACCACGTGCGTGGGCGCGGGCTCGACCTCCCCCAGGCAGTGGCCGACGCCGTCACCACACCGTCCGCAGAGGATCTGGCGGACGGCACGGGAACGGCCGGCGACGGCGTGCTCGAGGCGGTGGTGGCGTCACTCGAGCCGCTCGTCTGGCTGCTCCGCGAAATCGGCGACGGCGTCACCCTCACGCAGGCAGGCAACCTACCGCGCGCGCTCGTCCTCGCCGCGGACGAGCGGTACGACTGGTTCGACCTGAAGCCGAAGTTCCGAGTACGCACGATGTGGGACCTGTTCGAACTCGGCGAACTCCACGAACTCGTCACCGCGAAGCGGTGGGTCACGAAGCGCGGCCGGAAGCTCAGCCTGTCCGCGAAGGGTCGGACCCTGCTCGCTGACCCGCAGGCCCTCACGGGCGCCGTGCTCGGCCACGTCTTCGACCAGTCCGACTGGTACGGCGACGGTGCACTGGCGGCAGCTGTGGTGCTGCTCGGCTCCGACACACCGGTGACGACCGATGAGCTGTACGCCCGCCTGCTCCCCTATCTCGGCTCCCACTGGGCCACCGAAGCTGGGCCCGTGCGGAACCGGAATCAGCTCGCCGGCGTCACGCGGCGACTCGATTCCCTTGGCTCCGCCTTCGGGTGGTTGGCCCCGTTGCCGCCGCGGTCCTTCCTGCTGCACCGGCCGCTGACGGAGGTGGGCCGGGTGGCGTGCCTATCCGGTCTGCGGCATGTGGCCTCCAGTCCCTGGCTGCGGATGTAGCGCAGGGAGCGGCCAACGGCCTCGGTTGCTCTCTGGGTTGCTCCTTCAGCTCGGGTGGTCGACGACGTACACGTCGTGATCCGACAGTCTCCCTTCCGGGCCGACGGCGGAGACCTGGGCGGCGTTGACGACAGTCGCCTCGCGTGGGACGGCGATGTGGTCGATGGAGGCAATGCCGTCGATGCGGTGGGGCAGGTGGCGCGTGGTGACCTGCAGCCCGAAGGCGTCCAGCGCGGCCTCGATGTGCACCCGTCCGGCCTTGCTCCCCGCCCACTCGCTGCCGACGAGGCTGTGGTTCCAGTCGCCTCCCCACACGAGATCGTGCCTCGGGAGCGCGGCGATCAGCGCATCCAGCGTCCGGGCGGTCCGCTCCGCGGTGCTGCCGTCACCCCACGGAACAGGCCCGCAGGAGCGCCACGGGAGGATCGAACTGCAGTAAGTCACGCCGTCGACGACGGCGGCCGCACTCGCGACGTGCGGGTCGGGCAGCGGCGTGAGCGGGGATCGGGAGAACACGCCCGCCCAGTGCCGGCCGCGGGCC
>ERZ1645187.1431-NODE-1431-length-21972-cov-11.876215_pt1 | contig 21972 bp, 21 predicted proteins | sample MGYA00575352_ERZ1645187 | MGnify/ENA primary metagenome ERZ1645187 (study PRJEB40837, sample SAMN11349314) | freshwater sediment metagenome | isolation source: river sediment | host: Sediment | place: India: Wazaribad , New Delhi | collected 2017-02-21 ... | reverse complement strand
TCGCCTGGCCCTTCGCGCCATGACCGGCGGGTGGGAGGCGATCCTGCCGGCCGGGCAGCGGCGGGACCTCGACGACCTCACCGCCCGGCTCGACCTCGACCACGGTGACCGCCATGCCACGTTGTCCGGCTTCTGGACGATGCTGGTGCTGTCCGCCGTCATCGCGGTCGCGGGCGTCCTGGGCGACTCGACGGCCACCGTCATCGGGGCCATGATCATCGCGCCCCTCTCCGTGCCCATCATGGGGATCGCGCTCGGGATCGTGCGCGGCGACGCGAGCCAGGTGGTCCGATCGCTCGGCTGGGTGCTGGCCGGGGTGGCCACGGTGATCACGCTCGGCGCGCTGGCGTCGTGGCCGCTGCCCGACACCATCGGCTCGGTCTCCAACTCGCAGGTGGCCGCCCGCACCTCTCCCGGGATCCTCGACATGGTGGCGGCCGTGGCCACCGGACTCGCCGGGGCGGTCGGGCTGGCCCGCCGCGACGTCAGCGACGTGCTGCCGGGCGTCGCCATCGCAATCTCGCTCGTTCCGCCCCTGGGGGTGGTGGGCATCTGCCTCGGGAACGGCCAACCGATCCTCGCCCTCGGGGCCTTCCTCCTCTTCCTCTCGAACATGGTCGCCCTGGTGCTGGCGGGCACGCTGGTGTTCACCGCCTACGGCTACGCCCGAGAGGCCGCCCTGGCCCGCGGCTTCAACCGCAGGCGCGCGAACTCCGCGGTCGCGGCGGTCCTCGTCCTGGTGCTCGTGCCACTGCTGTCCAACACGGCCGCGAACCTCGCCGTCGCCCTCTGGACCCAGCGCGTGACCCAGGTCGCGGAGGAGTGGCTCGCATCGGCGCCGGGTGGGAGGCTGGTCGACGTGACGATCACCTCCGGCACCGCGGTCCTCGGTGTAGAGGTCCCCGAAGACCTGCCGGACCCCGCCGCCCTCCTCGAAGCGCTCGACGGTGCCATCCCCGCCGGCATCAACGTCGTCGTCGACGCGGGCGTCGGTGAGCGGGTCGAGGTCGGCGTGGTCGGGGCGCCGTGACGGTGGGCGACGCCGTCGTCACCGCGGTGCGCGTGGTGGGCGTCCACTGGCGCACCTGGCTGCGCACCGCGGTCATGCTGCAGGTCCTGGCCGGACTGGTCGCCGGTCCGGTCATCGTCCTCCTGCTTCGCGCCGCCCTGGCGACTGCCGGTGTCCCGGCGCTCACGGAGGCCAGCATCGGCCAGCTCGTGCGGCACCCGCCAGCGGTCCTGCTCCTGATGCTCCTCGCCGGTGTGGCCACCACTGCGGCACTCGTCCAACATGCGGCCTTCGTTCTCCTCGGTCGTGCCCTCTTCGAGGGCAGGATCCCCCGGATCCGGGAACTCGCCGCCGACGGCCTGGCCGTGGCCCGAGGGCTGGTGGGGCCGCACCTCGGTCTCGTGGCCCTGTACGTCTTCGTGCTCGTGCCCCTCGGCGGCCTCCAGCTGGGCGCCTCGCTCGCCAGGGGGATCGAGCTCCCGCCGTTCATCGCCGGGGAGCTGCAGAAGACGCCGCTGGGCACCTCGGTGTGGCTGGTCGGGTACGCCGCCGTGCTGCTGGTCAACCTGCGGCTCGCGTTCGTGCCCGTGCTGCTCACCACCGGCACGCCTCCGGCGGCGGCATTCTCCGCCAGTTGGCGGCTCAGCCGCCGTCGCGTCGCCGGCCTCGCGGCCCTGGCGGCGGCGCTGTGGCTCGGCGCCGCCGTCGTGACCGGTGGCCTGATGCTGGTGACGGTGGGCCTCGCTCGAGTGATGGACGCGGTCTGGCCGCCCGCCGCCCCGGTCGTCGCAGTCAGCGCCCTGGCCGCCGCGCAGGCCCTGCTCGTCGTCGGTGGTGGCCTCCTGGCCGGCTTCGTGAGCGTGGTGCTCCTCGCCCTGTCGGGCGCCATCGCCGGTCCGGGCCCAGCACCGACCGCGCCCGCGGGGCGGCGACTCGCGGCCGGCGCCCTCGCGCTGCTCCTCGCGGGGGGCGCGGTGAACGCGACGGCTCTCCTCGCAGCGGGATCCGGCCGCACGACGGCGGTGGTCGCCCACCGGGGCGACACCTATGGTGCCGTGGAGAACACCCTCGAGTCACTCGAGGCGGCGGCCACCCTCGGAGCGGACGTCGTCGAACTCGACGTGCTGCAGGCCGCCGACGGCGGGCTCGTCGTCGTGCACGACACCAACCTGCGGCGAATCGCCGGGGTGAATCGCGAGGTGGCGGCCATGACCACCGCCGAACTGACGGCGACGACGGTGCGGCAGGGGGACCACGTCGGAACGATCCCGACCTTCGAGGCGTTCGCCGCGCGGGCGGCCGAGCTGGGGGTGCCGCTGCTCGTGGAGCTGAAGTCCCACGGGCGCGAGCACGGCGACCTGGTGGGTGACGTCGTCGCCGTCCTCGAGCAGCATGACCTGGTCGAGGGCTCCCTCGTCCAGGCCTTCGACAGGGAGACGGTCACCGAGATCGAGTCACGCTTCCCGGAGGTCACCACCGGGTGGGTGGTGGCCTTCTCCCGGGGTCGCCTGGACCCGGGGGTCGCAGACTTCGTGACGATGGAGCAGACGTCGTACTCCCCCGCCGTGCTGCGTCAGGCCCACGCCGCCGGGGTCGCGGTGTACCTGTGGACGGTCACGGATCCCGTGCGCATGCGCGTCTTCATCCGTGACGGCGTCGACGGGCTGATCACCGGAGACCCGCGTTCGGCGCTGCATGAACGGAGCGCGGTCGACGGCGAGGCCGGCGTCGCCGACCGACTCGCGGACACGCTCCGGGCACTCGCCGACTGGTGACGGGTCAGGCCCGGCGGTCGCGCGCCTCGGCCAGCACGTTCTTGAAGAGCACCATCGGGAGCAGGATCGCCGCGAGGAGCACGCACAGCCAGACGATCAGCGGTGCGAGCACCCACGTGGTGATTCCCTCGATCCGCAGCCCATCGGTGAGCCAGGTGGTGACCAGCAGGCCGAGGAACGTGGTCACGAGCGCGATCCCACCGCGCAGGGCGGGGGCGTACTGGACGGCCATCTTGAGGACGAACGGGCCGAGCAGCACCTCGACGGCCGTGAACAGCAGGACGCTCACCACGAACCCGAGGACCTCGATGTGGAATCCGGGCAGGACGAGCGAGGCGATGAGCAGTCCGGCCGCATTCGCGAGGAGGTGAAGGGCCACGGAGGCGAGGAAGCGGATCATGGTGTGCTCCTTTCGGTCCTCCCACGCTACGGGGCACCGGTGGAGATCCGGGACACCCGCAACGGGTGATGTGCGCCGCGTGGGTGCGCGGCACGATCGCACCGGGGAACGCCCCGACCTGCCCACCAACGAGGAGATTCAGTGACCACCACAGACACAGCGTCCGGAGCGCTCGTCGTCCGGCGAACCCCCTGGGACATCGTGCTCGGACTCCTGATCGTCCTTGCCGGGTTCGTCCTGCTCGGCAACGTGGTCCTCGCGACCGCGGTGTCCGTCCTCTTCCTCGGCTGGACGACGTTGATCTCCGGGATCGTCCTCGTCGTCGGGGCACTCGTCCGCATTCGGGCGGGGGGCTTCTGGTCCGCGGCCCTCGGTGGTGCGCTGCTGGTGGTGCTGGGGCTGTTCATGCTGCGCAACCCGCTGATCGGCGCTCTGAGCCTCACCCTGATGGCAGGAGCCCTGTTCTTCGCGTCGGGGCTCACCAGGGTGATCATGGCCTTCCAGGGCACCACGTCCCGCTGGCTACTCGTGTTCTCCGGCCTGATCTCCATCGGGCTCGGTCTCTGGGTCCTCCTCAACATCGCGACGGCGACCCTCACCCTCCTGGGGACCCTCGTGGGAATCCAGACCCTCCTCGAGGGGCTCACCATGATCATGGTGGGCCGGCTCCGCCCCGAGAAGAAGGGCTGATCCGTGCCGCGCCGCCCGAACAAGCTCATCCCCGATTCCTTCTCCCCGGTGCCCTCCCAGCTGGCACCCGCCGTGGTCCGCGTGGCGTCCACGTTCGACGGGGTCGACGCGGTCGGCCACCTCGTCCCGGCCGACGGCGAGGTAGTCAGCCGATGATCATCGTGGTCTCGGGGTTGCGGTAGTCCCTTCCCCGGCTGCGGAGCGCGAGGGACGAGCCCAGGGTGATCGGGCCGAGCCGGCCCACGAACATGAGGGCCATGAGCAGGACCTGGTGGAAGGCGGACAGGTCCGCGGTGATGCCCGTGGAGAGCCCGACCGTTCCGAACGCGGAGACCACCTCGAAGAGGATCTCGTCGAGCGAGAACGGCTCGTGGTAGGTCATGAGACCCGTGGAGAGGACGACGAGTGCCGCACTGAGTGCCGCCACCGTGAGAGCCTCACGGATTGACTTCGGGGAGAGCCGCCAGCGGTTGGCGCGTACGTCCTTCTCCCCCCGCAACTCGGACCAGATCGCGTACCCGAGCACAGCCACGGTGGTGACCTTGATGCCACCTGCGGTGCCGGCACTGCCTCCCCCGATGAACATGAGGATGTCGAGGCCGAACCACGTCCCGGCGTTCATCTCGGCGATGTCCACGCTGTTGAAGCCGGCGGTGCGGGGGACCACCCCCTGGAAGAAGGCGCCGAGGATCTTGCCGGGGACGCTCAACGGCCCGAGGGTACCGGGGTTGCCCCATTCCGCGGCGAGGACGAACAGCCAGCCGGTGAGGACCAGGCCGAGTGACATGCCGGCGGTGGCGCGGGCCTGGAGGCTCCAGCGGTGCGGCCACCGGTGGTGCCGCATGATCTCGAGAAGCACCGGGAAGCCGAGCCCGCCGATGATCAGCGCCGCGGAGATCGGCAGGATGATCCAGGGGTCGGACTCGTACCCGACCAGGCTGTCGCTGAACAGGGCGAAGCCGGCGTTGTTGAAGGCCGAGATCGAGTGGAACACCCCCAGCCACAGTGCCCGGCCGGGAGCCTCCCCGTACGAGATCCACCAACGCAGCGCCAGGACGAGCGCCGTGGCCAGTTCCACCGCCACCGTGGTGCGGGCCACGCCGCGCAGCACCTTCCCGACGTCGCCGAGCCGCACGGTGCGCGTGGAGACTGCGGCGACGTACCTGGTCTCGAGACCCATCTGCCGGGAGAGCACCAGGCTGACCATGGTGGCCATCGTCATGACCCCGAAGCCGCCCAGCTGGATGAGCACCAGGATGACCACCTGTCCAAGTCCCGTCCAGTGAGTGGGGGTGTCCACGACGATGAGGCCGGTCACGCAGATCGCGGACACCGCCGTGAACACCGCCTCGAGCGGGCTCGTCGCCGTGGTGGACGCCGCCGGCAGCAGCAGCAGACCGGTCCCGATGGCGATGGCGCCGATGAAGCTGAGCACGACGATCTGGATGGGCCGCCGCTTGTCGATGGCGTGGTGCCCCGCGCTGCGGTCGTGGCGCCTGATCCACGCGACCAGCCACAGCCGGTGGAGTGCGGCGCGGAGGCGTTGGGGCACGGGATGATCGTATGCCCGTGCGGGTGCGAGACTGTGAGCCACCGAGGAGAGGAACGACCATGACCTACGCCATTCCCGTGACCCCCGACGGCGGGGTCGAGCAGCGGTGGGGGCGTGCGCCCCGCATCGCGGTGGCAACGGTCGAGGGCGGTGCGATCTCGGACTGGCAGGAGCACGCCGTCGGCTGGGACGTGGCCCACGACGAGGGCACCGAGGGCTCCCACCACGCCCGGGTGGTCCGGTTCCTCCGTGAGAATGCCGTGACCCACGTGGTGGTGGACCACATGGGGGCCGGCATGCACCGCACCTTGGGCACGATGGGCATCGAGATCCTGCCGGTGCGCTCGCCGGTTGCCCGCGAGGCGGTGCAACTGGCGGCAGCACTGCTCCCGTGAGCACACTTGGGGCATGACGTACCTGACGGGAGACCCCGCCGCTGACCACCTCCTCGAGGAGAATGACCTCGCCCTCCTCCTCGGCATGCTCCTCGACCAGCAGGTCACGATGGAGTCCGCCTTCGCCGGGCCCGCGAAGATCAAGGACCGCCTCGGCACCCTCGATCCGAGGACGATCGCGGACGCCGATCCCGAGGCGTTGGAGGCCGTCTTCCGACAGCCGCCTGCCGTCCACCGCTACCCCGGTTCGATGGCGGGGCGCGCGCAGGCCGTGTGCCGCGCCGTCGTCGAGGAGTGGGACGGTGACGCCTCCGCCATCTGGACCCGCGGGAATCCGGACGGCCGCGAGATCCTCCGCCGTCTGAAGGCGCTCCCCGGCTTCGGGGAACAGAAGGCCCGCATCTTCCTCGCCCTCCTCGGCAAGCGCCGCGGCCTCACCGCTCCCGGCTGGCGCGAGGCAGCCGGGAACTACGGCGCCGAGGGCTCCTTCCTCTCGGTCGCGGACATTGTGGACCCCGAGTCCCTCGCCCGTGTCCGCGAGAACAAGAAGGCCGCCAAGGCCGCGGCCCGGGGCGCGGGGGGACGGTAGGTGGGCGGCGTCGTCGCGCCGATGCTGGCGAAGGCCGTCAAGGAGATCCCCGCCCCGGACAGCGTTCCCGGCGGTTTCCTCTACGAGCCGAAGTGGGACGGCTTCCGCGGCATCATCGCGCTGACCGACGATGGCGTCGAGATCGGCAGCCGGGGCTCCAAGCCGCTCACACGCTACTTCCCCGAACTCGTCGACGCCGCAACCCGCCTCCTCCCTCGCCCGTGCGTCCTCGACGGCGAGATCATCGTGCGCACCGGCGAGCCCGGACGGGAGCGCCTCGACTGGGAGGCCCTCTCCCAGCGCATCCACCCGGCGGAGAGCCGTGTCACCCGCCTCGCCCGCGAGACCCCGGCGTCCTTCGTCGCCTTCGACCTCCTCGCCGACGGCGGCGACGACCTCCTTGCCACCCCCTTCCGGGAGCGTCGCGCCCGCCTCGAGGCCTTCCTCGAGGGCGTGCCCGCCCCCATCCACCTCAGCCAGGTGACCCGGGACGTGGAACTCGCCCGCCGGTGGCTCGTGGAGTTCGAGGGCGCCGGCCTCGACGGCGTCATCGCCAAGCCCCTCGCCGAGCCGTACGCGCCGGGCAAGCGCGCCCTGCTGAAGGTGAAGCACGAACGCACCGCCGAGGTGGTGGTGCTCGGCTACCGCGTCCACACCTCCGGCACCGGCGTCGGCTCGCTCCTCCTCGGCCTCCACGACGACGACGGCGCGCTCGTCAACGTCGGCGGCGCCTCCGCGTTCACGGACCGCCGCCGTCGGGAGCTGGTGACGGAACTGGAGCCGTTCGTCATGCGGGACGAGGCCGGCGCGATCGTCCGCGGCGAGACCGAGCGGTCCCGCTTCACCGGCAGCAAGGACGTCTCCTATGTCCGCCTCGAACCGGTGCTCGTGGCCGAGGTGCGCTACGACCACATGGAGGGGCACCGCTTCCGCCACACCGTCCAGTTAGTGCGGTGGCGGCCGGACAGGGATGCCCGCTCCTGCACGTTCGAGCAGCTGGAGGTGCCGGCGGCGTACGACCTCAGCCGCGTCCTCCGCTGAACGATCAGTCCTTCCGGGCCCGGCTCGGCTGCACCCGTGGTGGCTCGCCCGGCATCTTCGGGTAGTCCGGGGGGAAGGGCAGCTCGCCCAGGCCGTCGCGCAGGTCCCGCTCCCACCACTCCAGCAGTGTCGCGATCGAGCCGGGCTCGTCGTGCATGTGCGCCCACGGGTCCCCCGCCGTACGAAGGCGCTCCGGCACGGTCCGGACGGTGAACTCGCGCGGATCCACGTCCCCGAGTTCCTCCCACGTCACCGGCGTGGAGACGGGGGCGTGCGGCAGTGCCCGGGGGCTGTAGGCCCCGGCGATGGTGCGGTCCCGATTCGCCTGGTTGAAGTCCGCGAACACCTTCTCGCCGCGCTCCTCCTTCCACCACGAGGTGGTGACCTGCTCGGGCATCCGGCGTTCCAGCTCACGGGCGGCGGCGATGACGGCGTGGCGCACGTCCAGGAACTCGTGCGCCGGTGCGATCGGGGCGTAGACGTGCAGGCCCCGGTTGCCGGAGGTCTTGAGGAAGGCGGTGAGGCCGGCCTCGGCGAGGATCTCCCGCAGCTCACGCGCGGCGGGGACGGCATCGCCGAAGTCGGTGCCGGGCTGCGGGTCGAGGTCCACGCGCAGCTGGTCGGGGAAGTCGGACGCCCCGGCACGGGACGGCCACGGGTGGAAGACCACCGTGTTCATCTGGACCGCCCAGACGGCGGTGGCCACCTCGTCGATGACCAGTTGCGGGTGGGCCCTCGCGGACGGGTAGGTGACGGTGACGGACCGGGCCCACGCCGGCGCGCCGCGCGGTGGGTTCTTGGAGAAGAAGGACTCGCCGCCCACGCCGTCGGGATAGCGCTCCAGCGAGACGGGCCGCTCCCCGTTGGCGGCCACGAACGCCTCCCCCACGGCGATCACGTACTCGGCGAGGTCGAGCTTCGTGACGCCGAGGTCCGGCCAGAGCACCCGGGACGGGCTGGACAGGCGCACCTTCCGCGGCCCGTGCGGGCCCGGAACGCTGAGCTGGATCGCCTCACCCATGGTCACGCGTGCGGTTGGAGCGGCAGCATCGCCTCGAGGAACCCGACCACGCCGGCAACGTCGTCGAGGTCGAACACCGGGACGTCGACGTCGAGCGCCAGGTCCGTCACCACGGCCACGCGCCGTTCCGGCGACCCGACGAACCCCGGCGTCCCACGCACCACCTCGACGTGGGGCACGTCGGAGTCCCGGTAGCCCTCCACGAGGACGATGTCCACGTCGTCGATGCCCGCGACGATCTCCGCCAGGCCCAGTTCGCGCTCCAGGGTGCGGTAGGCCGCCACCTTGTCCGGGGCGGCGACGACGACGTGCCGGCTCCCGGCCCGGGCCATCCGCCAGCTGTCCTTGCCCTCGCGGTCGATCTCGAAGCCGCGGTGCGAGTGGTGCTTGACGGTGGCCACGTGCCGCCCGCGGGCCGTCAGCTCCCGCACCACCTTCTCCAGCAGCGTCGTCTTGCCCGCTCCCGACCTGCCGATGAAGGCCACCACTGGTGCTGTGCTCATGGGAACGGATTGTAGTGTCGGGGCGTGAGCGCCCATCCCCGTCCCGCGCTGGGACCCGTCTTCGCCCTGCTGTCCGCGCTCACCTTCGCGACCTCCGGAACCTTCGCGGCCGCGCTGCTCGCCATCGGCTGGACGCCCGGGGCTGCCGTACTGTTCCGCATCGGCGTGTCCGCCGCCGTCCTGCTCGTCCCCGGGATCCTCTCCCTCCGGGGCCGCTGGCACCTGCTGGCCGAGAACGGCCGCGAGGTGGTGCTGTTCGGCCTGTTCGGGGTGGCACTCGCCCAGCTCTCCTACTTCACCGCGGTGCAGTACCTCTCGGTGGGCGTGGCGCTCCTGATCGAGTACCTCTCCCCCGTGCTGGTGGTCCTCTGGCTGTGGGTCCGGCACGGGCACCGGCCGCGGCGGCTGACGGTCGCGGGGGTCGCGGTGGCGATGACGGGCCTCCTGCTCGTTCTCGACCTCACGGGCGCGGTGGTCCACCCTGTGGGCGTGGCATGGTCCCTGACGGCCGCGATCGGGGCGGCGGTCTACTGGGTGGTGGCCGGTTCGCTCCGTGAGGGCTTTCCCACCATCGCGCTCACGAGCGGGGCGATGCTCGTGGCCACGGTGGTGTTCGGGCTCGCGGTCGCCGTCGGCGTGATGCCGCTGGAGGCGCCCCCGGGCGAGGTGACCCTGGGCGGGCAGCAGTTCCCGTGGTGGGTGGCGGCGTTCGGCGTGGCGCTGATCAGCTCGGTGACCGCCTACCTCACGGGCGCCGCCGGGGCACGCATCCTCGGGTCCAAGGTCGCCTCCGTCTTCGGCCTCCTCGAGGTGGTCGCCGCGGTGGGCTACGCGTGGCTGTTGCTCGGCCAGGCCCTCCGCCCGATCCAGGCCGTCGGCGGGGCCGCCATCCTCGTGGGCCTGCTGCTCGTGCACCGTGACGAGACGGAGGAGACGCCCACCATCATCGAGCTTCCGGCACCCGCTCCTGAAGGTAGTCCAGCACATCCGCCAGCGTGACGAGCGAGGCGTGGTCAGCCTCCGGTCCACCCCGAGGGGCAACGCCGGGGACGCCTCGAATCCCGGAAGAAGCCGTTCATCTCCGGGAACAGAGAACTGGCCCTCGGACCTGTGGCGGTACAGCGCGGCGGTGTTCACGATCTGGTCGAGGGCCAGCAGGCTGGAGTTGATCGTCCTGTGGACGCTCCATCGCAGCTCGCCTCCGCGCGAAGGGGGCACCTCTCGCCCATCAGCGAATGTTCAAGGCGTTTCGCGGTACAAAGGACGCGTGATCTCCCTCGGCATCGTCGGCACCGGTCGCCTCGGCGGCGTCCTCGCCCGCCTCGCCCGTGACGCCGGCCTCGAGGTGCGCACGGTCTCCTCCTCGGACTCCCCCGCCGCCCTGGCCGACGCCGCCTCCAGCGACGTCGTCGTGCTCGCCCTGCCGCTCCGCCGGCTCCGGGAACTGGACCCGGCGCCGTTCGCCGGCAGGGTGGTGGTGGATGCGATGAACCACGTGCCGCTCTGGGACGGGCCTGCTCCGGACGTGGAGACCGCACCGTCGTCCTCCGAGTACGTCCAGGGGTACCTGAGGTGCGCCCGCCTGGTGAAGACGCTCAATCACCTCGGCGCCGACGAGCTCGACGACGACGCCGCACCCCCCGGAACCCCGGGTCGCCGCGCCGTCGGGGTGGCGGGCGACGACGCCGAGGCGGTCCGCACCGTCATGGCGCTCGTGGAGCGGCTCGGGTTCGACGCCGTCCCCGCGGGACCGCTCGCGGCCGGCGTACTGCTCGAGCCGCGCTCGGACGTCTTCAACGGGCTCTACGACCGTGACGAGATGGCTGCCCTCTTCCAGCGGTCTCGGTAGGCTGACCAGCGCGGGGCCACCCCGCCGCAGGCCGGACGGAGGACAGCATGCCGATCAGGATCCCAGCACCGGCCGCGGCCTCCGTGGAGGTCCGCACCGCGCGGCTGGCGGACCGGGACCGGTTCGGCGAACGCTGGCGGTACCACGCCCTCACCCGCACGCCGGACGGCTGGTGGCAGGCGGACGTCAGTGCCCTCGCGCTCCCGGACGGTCCCCACGAGTACGAGTTCGTCCTGGACGGCGACCGCGCGCATCCGATCCCTGACCCGTTCGCCACCGAGGTCACGAGGTTCGGCGGGTACCGGGGCGTCCTGCGGATCCGCGACGGCGCGGAGGACGAGGGTTTCGACTGGGGTGATGAGCTTCCCGAGGGAGTGGAGCTGGCCCCCGACGAGCGCCTCGTCGTCCTCGCCCTGCCGATGCGGTGGGTCGAGACGGAGGAGGATGCCCACCCCCGCCTGGGAACGTTCGAGGAGGTGGCCTTCGACCACCTCGACCGTCTCGCCGCACTCGGTGTGAGCGCCCTGGAGCTGGACGAGGTGCAGGACTCTCCCGCCACGGCGGCACGACGGACCGGTCCGCGGTTCCTCCTCGCGCCCGATCTCGACATGGGTGCCCCCACGGACCTCCGTTGGTTGGTCAAGGCGTGCCACCGCCGGGGTATCCGCGTGCTCCTCGCGGTCGACCTCGCCCGCACTGAGGGCAACCCGCTCGCGGTGCTCGCGCCGGACCGGTACTTCGGCCCGGACGGCCGGTTCCAGTACGAGGAGAAGGTGGACGGTCAGTTCTGGGCGCGTGAACTGCAGTTCGAGTCCGCCCGCCGCTGGGTGGAGGACTACCGGATCGATGGGTTCCGCATCCGCGGCTTCGCGTCCCTCGACAACTGGGAGTTCGTCCAGCAGTTCCGCGACGTGGCGCGCGGGGCAGCGCACTGGCGCTTCCCGCGCAGGCCCTTCACCGTCATCGCGGAGGACGCCCTCGTACGCCCCGTGGCGGCCACCGACGCCCCCACCAACCCGAACCACCGGAGGGTGGTCGACGCCGCCTGGAACCCGGGGTATCGGGACGAGCTCCGCCGGCTCCTCCTCGACCGCATCACGCCGGGCTGGGGTGAGCCGCCGAGACGCAGCAGGATCGCCGATCTCGTCTCGTGCCGCGGCTTCGACCGCCTCACCCGGTCCGTGGCGTTCGTGACCGAGCCCGACGGAGAGCCCCGCCTCCTCGACCACGTGCTCGACGTGCTCCGTGCCACCCGGCCGACTGAGGACGAGGACGACCTCCTGCGAGAGGCGCTCGACCGCGTGCGCAGCGCCCACGCGCTGCTCCTCACCTCCGTGACGATCCCCCTCCTCCTCGCCGGGGAGGAGTTCGGGGACACCGAGGGAGTGGCGACTCCTGCCGGGTCCGGGACACCACGGGCCGTGCACTGGTACAGGGCGTCTGCCCCGAGTCACCGGGAGACGGCCGCGGCAGTCGGCGACCTGATCCGCCTCCGGACCGCGCACCCGGCGCTGCACCGGGACGAGGTGGAGGTCTTCCATCTCCACCCCGCCATCGACCTGCCTCCTCACGACGGCGGCGCACGCGTCTTCGCCTACTGCCGCACCTCGGGACGGCCGCTCGGGAGCGCCGGCCAGGTGGTGGTGGTCGCCAACACGGGACCCCAGGACTTCCCGCAGTACGGGGTGCCGTGGGTGTGGCACGGTTGGCGGGAGCGGGGGGCGCGGCCGGGGGCGGTGCCCCTCGTGGGCGTCGGCAACGGATGGGCCGACATCGCACTCGCGCCGTTCGAGGTGCGGGTGTTCGAGACCGAGTAGACGGAGTCCGACCTCAGAGGGTCCGGAAGGCCTCGATGACCTGGTCGTACACCGCGTCGAGGGAGCCCTCCTGGTTGGCGAGGATCACCATCGTCGCGGCACGGGACGGCAGGTGGCGGGCGATCGCCTCGACGCCCGGGTCTCCCCCGCCGTACCCGAAGCTGCCATCCCCCCGCAGGTAGGCCCCGTGCCCCATCCAGAGGCCCTCCTCCACCTGGGCGTGCGGGGTGAGCATCCGCGCCGTCGTGCCGTCTCCCAGCAGTCCGCCCGAGGCGACGGCCCGGAGGAAGCGGTCCAGGTCCTGCGCCGTGACGAAGGCGCCGCCGTCGCCGCCCCCGACGACCGGGATCGAGTAGATGTTGGAGCGCCACGGCCCACCGGGGCGTTCGGGTGGGAAGTACCCCAACGCGATGTCCGGGAGGGCCTCGTCGAGGGCGAAGTACCCGCTCTGGCGCATTCCGGCAGGCCGCAGCACCCGGGCCGCGACCGCCTCGGTGAACTCCTCCCCGGTCAACTCCTCGAGCAGGGCTCCGAGGAGCACGAACCCGGCGTTGCAGTAGTGGTAGGCCTCGCCGGGAGGGCTCACGGCCGGCAGGCCGGAGTACAGCGGCAGGAAGTCATCCGGCCGCCGCATCCGGTAGTTGGGCAGGTCCCGCCACAGGGCGGCGTAGTCGGGGACGTACCCGGGCAGGTTCTCGTCCTCCTCCGCGTAGTCGCCGATCCCGGAGGTGTGGGTCAGGAGGTGGTGGACGGTGACCCCGGGGTCCAGGGTGCGGGGTCGACGCCACTCCGGCAGCAGGTCCACCACCCGCTCGTCGACACCCACGCCGGCGTCGTCGAGCGCGGCGAGGACGGCCACGGCCGTGAACATCTTCGAGAGGGAGGCCACGCCGAAGCGGGTGCGCCTCATGACCGGAACCCCCGCCGCCCGGTTCGCGATGCCGTGACAGGCGTGCAGCAGGGTCTCCTCCCCCGCGGTGACGAGCACCGTTCCCGAGAAGTCGCCGTCATCGGCGGCGCGGTCGAGGTGCTCGGTGAGCGACAGCCACGGTTCTGACATCATGCGACCAAGTATCAGCCGGGTTAGGCTCTGCCGCATGAGCACCGAGAACATCACCTCCGCCGCCAGTCCCGAGGACGAGCGGGACACCAGCCGCCCCATCGACACCGACCCGCGCCACAACATCGAGGAGGGCCTCCCGCTCGAGCCGGACGCCGCGGAGGACCCCCTGACCGGCGGCCTCAACCAGGAGAGCCCCGGCAAGGGCGTGTGAGCCGTGCTGCGGCCCGGTGACCGGGTCGCCCTCGTCGCCTGCTCGGACGGCCTCACGAAACGGGACGAGCCTGAACTCGCCCGGCTGCACGCGGCTCTGGCGGACCTCGGTCTCGCCGTCACCGAGAGCCCCCTCCTGTTCGACGACCGTGACGTCGCCGCGCGGGCGGCCGTCCTGGAGGCGTTCGGCCGCGACCCGGGCATCGCCGCCGTGCTCGACGTCTCCGGCGGCGACCTCGCTGGCGGGGTGCTGACGCACCTCGACCTCGAGGCTGCCGCCCGGCCGCCCTTCTTCGGCTACTCCGACCTCACCACCCTTGCCAACGCGCTCCACGCCCGCACCGGCCGGACCACCCACCTCTGGTCCCCGCGGAACCTCGTGCGTTCCGACGGCGCCGCCCAGGTCGCCCGGTTCCGCGCCTCCGTCCTCGGGGACGCGGACGACCTGTTCCGGCTTCGCACGGTCATGGTCCGTGGCGAGGCCATGGCCGGACCGATGATCGGAGGCAACCTCCGCTGCCTCCTCAAGCTGGCCGGCACGCCCCACCTGCCGGAGCCACGCGGCGCCGTCCTCGCCCTGGAGAGCCTGGGGGCGGGTGCGCGGGCCGTGCAGGCCGGGCTCCACCAGTTGCGGCAGATGGGTGTGCTCGACGTGGTCGCTGGTGTGCTCCTCGGGACCTTCACCGCCCTGGAACGCGAGCAGGGTGAGGACGCGGCGGCACGGATCGCCCTGGAGGTCGTGCCGCCCGACGTGCCGGTGGCGGTCACCCGCGACTTCGGCCACGGCCCGGACTCCCGCGCACTGCGGCTCGGCGCGCACTGGGACAGCCGTACTCACTAGTCTGGGGCCATGACCGATTCCCCCGGCAGGCTCGCCGTCGTCGTGAACCCCTCCAAGTTCGAGGACCTCACCAAGGTGCGGAAGCAGGTCGCCACCGCCTGTGCGGACGCGGGCTGGCCGGAGGCCTCCTGGTACGAGACGACGGTCGAGGACCCCGGGACTGGGCAGGCCCGCCAGGCCATGGAGGAGGGTGCCACGATCGTGTGCCCGCTCGGCGGGGACGGCACGGTCCGCGCCGTCGCGAGCGCGCTCGTCGACACCGGGGTGCCCATCGGTCTCCTCCCGGGAGGGACGGGCAACCTGCTCGCCCGGAACCTGCTCCTGCCGGTCGACAGGCTGGACGAGGCCCTCGAGGTGGTCCTGACCGGTGACCAGCGTTCCGTGGACGTGGGCATGGTGACGTTCGACGACCGGGAGCCCGAGGTGTTCCTCGTGATGGCCGGCGTCGGCGTCGACGCGGACACCATGGCGAACGCTGACGAGAAGCTGAAGAACACGGTCGGGTGGGTGGCCTACCTGGTGTCCGGCGCGAAGGCGCTGGTGCACCGCGGCTTCCGGGTGACGGTGACCTCCGGGGCGGACCTCGAGCTCAGCCAGCACGCCCGCATGGTGGTGGTGGGGAACTGCGGCGAGCTCACGGGCGGTGCCGAGCTCATGCCGGACGCCGTGCTCGACGACGGGATCCTCGACGCCGTCATGCTGGCACCGCGGGGGGTGCTGGGTTGGGGTGCCGCACTCCTCAGCCTGATCACCCGCAACCGGCGCGGGCACGAGTCGCTCCGCCGCCTCACCGGGGAGCGCATCGAGGTGAGCCTGGACCGGCCGGTCGAGGGGGAACTCGACGGGGATGCGATCGGTCAGGTGCGCTCCATGGCCTGCGAGGTGCGCCCCGGCGCCCTGGTGGTCCGCACCGCCCGGGAGGACCGCGCGGACCGGAAGGGTCGCAAGGGCCGCTAGAGCAGCCCGTAGGAGACGGTCACGCCCGCCATCACGATCGAGACGATGCTCATCAGCTTGATCAGGATGTTGAGGCTCGGTCCCGAGGTGTCCTTGAACGGGTCGCCCACGGTGTCCCCGATGACCGCGGCGCGGTGGGCGCGGGAGTTCTTGCCGCCGTGGTGGCCCTCCTCGATGTACTTCTTCGCGTTGTCCCACGCGCCACCCGAGTTGGAGAGGAAGATCGCCAGGGCGAAGCCGGCGGAGAGCCCTCCCATGAGGAGACCGATCACGCCTGCGACGCCCAGGAGGAGCCCCACCACGACCGGTGTGGCCACCGACAGCACGGCCGGCAGGATCATCTCGCGCTGCGCGCCCACGGTGGAGATGGCGACGCACCGCTCGTAGTCCGGCTGGGACTTGCCCTGCAGGATGCCCGGGTCCTCCCGGAACTGGCGGCGCACCTCCTCCACCATGAGGATCGCCGCGCGCCCGACCGCCTGGACGGTGAGCCCGGAGAACGTGAACGCCACCATCGCGCCGAGGAGCACGCCGACGAGCACGGCCGGGTTCAGCAGGTTGACGTTGAAGTAGTCGATGAAGTCGTTGAGGGTCGCCTCCGCGGTCGTGATGGTGGCACCGTGGTCCAGTTCGAGCACGGTCTCTCCGGTGCGCACCAGTTCGATGCGGATCACCTCGAGGTAGGAGGCGATGAGCGCCAGCGCGGTGAGGGCGGCGGAGCCGATCGCGAAGCCCTTGCCGGTGGCGGCGGTGGTGTTGCCCAGGGAGTCGAGGGCGTCGGTGCGTGCGCGCACCTCGGAGCCGAGTCCGCTCATCTCCGCGTTGCCGCCGGCGTTGTCGGCGATGGGGCCGTAGGCGTCCGACGCCAGCGTGATGCCGAGCGTGGAGAGCATGCCGACCGCGGCGATCGCCACGCCGTACAGGCCCAGGTTCATCTGGGACAGGTCGAAGCCGGAGGCGAACAGGAAGGACAGCATGGTCCCGGCCGATACCGCGAGGACCGGCACAGAGGTGGAGAGCATGCCAACGCCCACCCCGGCGATCACGAGCGTGGCGGGGCCGCCCTCGGCCTGGTTCGCGATGAGCTGCGTGGGCCGGTAGCTGGCGGAGGTGGAGTACTCGGTGGCCCGGCCGACGACGATGCCCGTCACCAGGCCCGCGACGACGGCGCCCCACATCCCCCACACGTTCGGCACGTCGAGGAGCCACAGCAGGCCGGCGACCGCCACGACGATGAGGGCACTCGAGACGTTGACGCCGCGGGACAGCGAGGCGAGCAGGTCCTTCTGCGTGGCACCCTCCTTGGTGCTCACCAGGTAGACGCCGGCGATGGACAGGAGGATTCCGAGGCCCGCGATGGCCATGGGCGCGACGACCGCCTTGATCTGCAGGGCCGGCTCTGCCACGAAGGCGGCCGCGCCCAGGGCGCTGGCGGCGAGGATCGCGCCTACGTAGGACTCGAACAGGTCGGCACCCATCCCGGCGACGTCGCCCACGTTGTCACCCACGTTGTCGGCGATGACCGCGGGGTTGCGGGGGTCGTCCTCCGGGATGCCGGACTCGACCTTCCCGACGAGGTCGGCACCGACGTCGGCGGCCTTGGTGAAGATGCCACCGCCCACACGGGCGAACATGGCCTGGAGGGAGGCCCCGACGCCGAAGGTGAGCACCGTCGTCGTGATGAGGACCATCCGGACGCCCTCACCGTCGTTGCCCTCGGGGATGAGGGCGTTGGCGAGGGCGAACCACAGCACGATGTTGCCGAGCCCGAGGCCAACGACCACGAGGCCCATGACCGCACCGCTGCGGAAGGCGACCTTGAGCGCGTTCGGCAGGGAGGTGCGCGCGGCGGCCGCGGTGCGGGTGGAGGCGCGGGTCGCGGTCTGCATGCCGAAGAAGCCCGCGAGGGCGGAGAACAGCCCACCGGCCAGGAACGTGAACGGCAGCCAGTCGCTCTGGGCGTTCAGACCCCAGGCGAGGATCGCGAAGACCACGGCGAGACCCGCGAAGGCGATGCCCATGACCTTGTACTGCTGGCGCAGGTAGGCCATGGCGCCGCGGCGGACGTGGTCGCCGATCTCAATCATCTTCGGGGTGCCCTCGTCCTGCGCCACCATGCCGCGGTAGAACACCAGGGCGAAGGCCAGGGCCAGCAGTGCCGCGATGGGCGCGATCCAGAAGACTGGCTCGTTCATTCTCACTCCAGGGGGGTTGAAACTCGACTCGCGGGAGTCCGGTCGGCCGGCGTGCCGGCGGGGCTCACTCCAGCGACATGACCTGTGCGGACCGCCACCATCCGCGGTGCTCGTTCTCGAGCTCGTCGCGGCTCGGGAAGCGGTAGAAGGCGAAATCGGTCTGATCCCCGACGTAGAAGCCGCCCTGCACCATCCGGTACAGCACGCCCTCCTTGACCTGCTTGAGGACCAGCTTGGCAGCCTTGGTCTCGTTGCCCTGCATCTCGACGAGGACGTCACGCAGGTGGGCGATGTTCGAGTAGGGCAGGTCGTGGGCGGCCCCGCGGAGGGGGTCGGTCGCCAGCTCGCCGAGGTGCAGCTCGGAGAAGACGATCCGGGGAACGTGGATGGGGTTGGCGGGGTCGGTCATCGCCCTGCTGAAGTCGTGCGGGTCCAGCTTGCTGACCACCATGGGGGTGATGGGGCAGAACTCCTGGTAGAGGTGCAGGCGGGGGCGCGGCTCGGGGGTGTACTCGGAGCGCTGGAGTTCGAGCGTGCGGCCGTCGGTGGTGACCAGGTAGAGGTGCCCGAGGGCGGCCACCGGGATCCGGGAGAGCACCTGGTGGATCGAGAGGTACAGCGAGCGCTTGGGCGCACCGTTGGGCTGGATGACGAGGCGCTCGTCCACGAGACCGAAGGGGAACTCGTCCGACCGGTAGTCCGGGTCCAGTTCGAAGAACATCGCCTCGCCCCGCACGTGGGCCTGCATGCCCACCGCGTAGTAGCTGCCGAAGGCCTCCGGTTCGAGCATCGAGGCGATGAGTGCCTCGGGGATGAGGGACAGGTACAGGTGCTTTGCCACGTCTCGCCTCTTCGCTCGCCCGTCTCTGGACGGTTCCGTCTCTGGACCGTGGTCAGTCTAGCCCGCGTGCGATCGGGGGTGGGTGGGACCTTCGCCCGGCGGGACGCTCAGGCGGTGTGCACCACGCGCTGCGGGAACGGGATCTCGATCCCCGCCTCGTCGAACCGCCGCTTCAGCCGCTTGACGAACTGATGGCGCATCTCCCACTGGTCGTCGAACTGGCCCGCCCGCAACACCACGGTCATGTCGATCGAGGAGCTGCCGAAGGTGTGGAAGCGTGCGGAGGGCTCGAAGTCCCGGACCGTGGGCGAGAACTCCGCGATCACCTCGGTGGCGACCTCCCTGGCGATCCGCTCCGCGAGATCGAGGTCCGAGTCGTACGCGACGCCCACGGACATGTACACCCCGAAGTCCTCCGCCGGGAGCTTGTGGTTGGTGAAGATCGTGCTCGCGAGCGTGGCGTTGGGGACCACCACCATGTTGCGGGCGAGCTGCCGGATCGTGGTGTAGCGCCAGTTGACGTCCTCCACGAACCCGGACTCGCCGGACGAGAGTTCCACGTAGTCCCCCGCGCGGACCATCTTGCTCGAGATGATCTGCAGGCCCGCGAACAGGTTGCTGAGAGTGTCCTGCAGGGCGAGCGCCACCGCGAGACCGCCGACTCCGAGGGCGGTGAGCATCGGGGTGATGGAGATCCCCAGTGTGCTGAGGACGGCGAGCAGTCCGATGACCAGGATGGCGAGCCGGACGATGTTGAGGAAGATGCTCGCCGAGGCGGCCCCGCCCTCGAGGGATGCGGAGTAGACCCTGGCGAGCCCGCCGGCGATGCGGACGACCGCGAAGGTGATGGAGGCTCCCAGCAGCACGATGAGCGCGGTCCGGATCCAGTCCTCGATGCGGTCGCTCCACGCCACCGCCTCCAGGGCGGCGAAACCGCCGGCGAGCGCGCCCCAGAGGATGGGGTAGCGGCCGAGGCCTGCGGCGATGGCCCCGAATCCTCCCCACTTGAGCTTCGCCAGTGCGGTACGTGCGATCCGTCCCAGCACCCAGCCGGCGACGCCTCCGCCGACCACCAGGAGCGCCCACGTACCCCAGTCGGTGATGTCGAGTCCGAACATCCTCACCCCTTCACGAGAAGAACCCGACGAGCCTACCCGAGGCCATGCCGGCCGATCAGATCGGCGGGTGGGGGTGGTGGGCAGCCCGGCCCTGGAAGGACAGGATCTTGGGATTCTGGATGACGCCCTCGCGGATCTCGATGGCCCGCCGGATCGTCACGTCCTCGTCCCAACCCGCCGGTCCGCGCAGGACGCTGCGCAGGTGGGGCAGGAGGGCCTCGCTGATGTCCCAGGTGGCCGAGTTCCACAGGTAGGTGGGGCTGTGATCCACCCCGTAGTAGGTCACCCCGTCCCCCACCTCGAGGATCGGGTCCTCGAAGGACGTCGGCCGGGCGAACGCGAAGCCCATCCCGAGGTCGCAGGACACGTCCACGAGCAGGGCACCCGGCTCGAACGCCGTCAGCTCCTCCTCGGTCACGAACATGAGCGGGGCGTCGGTGTCCTGGAGGACGCAGTTGACGACGACGTCGTACCCCGCGAGCACCTCGTGGGTCGCAACGGTTCCCTCCTCGGTGGCGACGACGGTGCGGCCCGGGTCCTCGGCGCGCCTGTCCATGTGCTCGAGCTGGATCCCCGGGACCGGGGCGGCGACCGCGGTCACCTCCCGGGTGGTCAGCACGGTGACGTCGTGGATCCCGAGCGACTGGAGGGCGGTGATCGCCCCGCGTGCGGTGTTCCCGAACCCGATGACCACCGCGCGGAGGCGCCTGCCGTAGTGGCCGGTGGTTCCCTTCAGGGTGAGGGCGTGCAGCACGGAGCAGTAGCCGGCGAGCTCGTTGTTGCGGTGGAACACGTGCGCCATGTAGTCGCCGTCGGCGGTCCAGTGATTCATGGCCTCCCACGCGATGAGGGTGAGAGACCTGTCGATGGCGAGCTGGGTGAGATCCGGGTCCTGCACCGCGTGCGGCCAGCCCCACAACACCTGGCCCTCCCGCATCGCCTGGATGTCCGCGAGGACCGGCTTCGGCAGCAGCACGACGTCCGCCCGCTCCATGACCTCCGTGCGCGGCAGGACGGCCGCGACGTGCTCGGCGAGGTGCGCGTCGGACACCCCGAACCGTTCACCGTACCCCCGCTCCACGATCATGCTGCGGGCCAGGTCCTCCTCGATGCGCTGCACGTGCTGCGGGTGGATCGGGAGGCGGAACTCGTTCTCCTTGCTGGAGGTACCGAGGACGCCGAGGGTGAGGAGGTCAGCCATCACCCCAGTATGGCGTCAGTCGACCCCCACCTCCATGGCGACCCGGTCGAGGATGTCCTCAGCGGGCTGCGGCGCGGCGCCACGGGAGATGGCGGGAGCCCCTCCCATGTCGAGGCCGCCGACGAGCTGGGCGGTGTCCCCGCCCACCACGCCCTGCATGGCGTAGAGCTCGAGACGGGCGCGGGAGTCCTGAATGTCGAGGTTGCGCATCGTCAGCTGCCCGATCCGGTCCGCGGGGCCGAAGGCCGCCTCGGCCACCCGCTCCATGGAGAGCCTGTCCGGGTGGTAGCTGAGCAGCGGGCCCGAGGTGTCGAGGATGGAGTAGTCGTCACCCCTGCGGAGCCGGAGCGTCACCTCACCGGTCACGGCGGAGCCCACCCACCGCTGGATCGACTCCCGGATCATGAGCGACTGCGGGTCGAGCCACCGGCCCTCGTACATGAGCCGGCCCAGCCTGCGGCCCTCGGCGTGGTAGTTCGCGATGGTGTCCTCGTTGTGGATGGCACTCAGCAGCCGCTCATAGGCGATGTGGAGCAGGGCCATGCCGGGGGCCTCGTAGATTCCCCGCGACTTCGCCTCGATGATCCGGTTCTCGATCTGGTCGCTCACCCCGAGGCCGTGCCGGCCGCCGATGGCGTTCGCGGCGCGGACGAGGGCGACGGCGTCGTCGAACACCTCGCCGTCGATGGCCACGGGTCGGCCGGCGTCGAAGGTGATCGTCACGGTCTCCGGGAGGATCTCGACGTCCTCACGCCATGAGGGGACACCCATGATCGGCTCGACGATCTCGACGCCGTTGTCCAGGTGCTCCAGCAGCTTCGCCTCGTGGGTGGCGCCCCAGATGTTGGCGTCGGTCGAGTAGGCCTTCTCCTTCGAGTCCCGGTACGGCAGGTTCCGCTCCGCCA
>ERZ1645187.1429-NODE-1429-length-21974-cov-19.101328_pt1 | contig 21974 bp, 17 predicted proteins | sample MGYA00575352_ERZ1645187 | MGnify/ENA primary metagenome ERZ1645187 (study PRJEB40837, sample SAMN11349314) | freshwater sediment metagenome | isolation source: river sediment | host: Sediment | place: India: Wazaribad , New Delhi | collected 2017-02-21 ... | reverse complement strand
CGGGTGTGGTTCAGCCCTTCTGTGTTCCCCAGAATCCATCAGGGGCGAACAATTCGGCGACCAACTCGTCCAGCAGGCCCGCTTCGTTGACCAGGTCGAGCACGGTGTAACGCTTTCGGATCATCCGCGCCCGGAAGTAGGTCTGGTGGAAGCGATCCCATTCCAGGTCGATGTCGTCGGGGTGCGCCGGGGCGCCGACCGTGCGTAGCATCTGCTGAACTTGGGTGGCGGGCAGCAACTGGGCACGCAGCTTCTCGCTGAGCGTGGGCCACTGCTGCTTCAGGCCGTCCAGCCGTGCTCGCAACTGGTCGGCGTCTATGTATTTGGCCATCGACTGATTCATCATCTCGTCGATCAACGACGAGCCAGGATTCAGTTCGCGTACCTGCTCCTCGGCCCGCTCCCTGGTCGGCCAGGCTGCTACAGCGGCATCCACGTCGAGACTGGTGATGTCACGACGCAGCAGAGCCTCGTAGAGCGCGGTCATCGCAACGGTGCCCAGTGCCACCTTGAAGCCGTGTGAGAGCCGACGCGGAGTCACGTCGACACCGTGACCCTCCATTTCCCACAGGTGGCTGAACTGGTGCTCCGAGCCCGATGCCGGTCGCGACGACTGGTGGCCCTGCATGGCCAGACCACTCATCAGCAGTCCCTCTGCCAGGTCGCCGGTGGCCGAGACGTCGCCGTTGGCCAACGCCTCAGGGCGAGACAGCGAACCGTGCAGCGGCCCTTGAACTTGCTCCCAGACAGCTTGGTCCATGGCCTCGGTGCCGACCGCGTCGGCCACGATCCAGTCGGCACCCGCGGTGAGTTTGCCGATCAGGTCGCCATAGCCAGAGGCGGTCATCACCTGCGGTGCGGCGGCCAAGATCTCGTAGTCGGCTACGCACCCGCGAGGTGCGGTGCACTCGCGGGTGTTCTTGAAGCCGTCCAAAGCGATTGAGGCGCCGAAAGCGGTGTAGCCGTCCATGGACGCTGCGGTGCAGACCACCATGTACGGCCGACCCAGCTCAAAGGCAGCCCGCTTGACCAGGTCGTTCAGCGTCCCGGCGCCGACCGCCACCGGAATCGCCTCGCCACGCTCTGCGAGGGAATCCCGGATCGAGTGGCAATTGTCCATGTCCGCGTACAGTTCCGGGGAGCCCGGAAAGACATACGCGTCCAGCTGGGCGAAGCCGGCCGCCGTGAGCTCGGCAACCACCGCATTGCCGGCCACCGTCATGGTGCGCTCATCGCCAACCACAATCGCGGTGGCATCTGCGAAGCAGTCCCTGAAGACCTGCGGGGTAGCGCTAACAGCGCCAGGCTCGGCCACCACCACCTTGGTGTCGGTGGCGGTCTGCAGGGCAGAACGAATCAACTCCGAACTCATCACAGACCGGCCTCGTGGTCGACCATCTCGTGGATCATCGATTGCAGCTGCGGGTAGGTGTCGCAGTACTTGTCGACGTAGAACTTGTACGCCTCGTGGGTCTCAGGGTCCGGCTCCAGACGGTCGATCTCGTGCACCATCGCCTTGGCGGCCTCTTGGAGGTCGGGGTAGAGCCCCGCGCCCACTGCGGCCATCATGCAGCTGCCGAGCACCACAGCGTCGCCGACCTCGGTCAAGGTGATCGGCACGCCAGTGACATCGGCATGCATCTGGATCCAGTCGCGGCTCTTGGTGGCGCCGCCGGCGGCGACCATCTCTGAGACCTCATAGCCCGCCGAGGTCATCGCGCGCAGGATGTGCGCGGTACCATAAGCGACCGACTCCTGGATGGCCCGGTACATGTGCTCCGGGCCGTGGGCCAAGGTCAGGCCCCAGATGATGCCGCGGGCCTTCGAGTCGGTGTACGGCGTGCGGTTGCCCTGGAAGTACTCGTTGATGATCAGGCCGTTCGAGCCGGGCGGCAGATCTTTGGACGCCTTGTTCAGCAGGTCGTAGACGTTCAGCCCGGTGCGGTCGGCGGCCTGGATCAGGTCGCGGGCGAAGTTGTCCTTGAACCACTTCAGCACCGAACCGGTCGATACCTGACCGCCCTCGACGGTGTACTGACCCTTGACAACGCCATCGGTGTAGGCGCCGAAGAAGCCCTTGCCATGAATCGGCTTGTCGGACTGTCCGGTGAGGACTTGGGACGAACCGGTGATCATGGCCATCTTGCCGGGGGAAACCACGCCCAGGCCGATCTGGCCGGCCCACGCGTCCGCCGCGCCCTGGGCGACCGGAATACCTGGACGCAGCCCCAGCAGTTGGGCTGCGATCACCGACAGGGTGCCTACCGGGGTACCCAAGTCGAGAACCCGCTCTGGGACCTTGCTGAAGACGTCGCCACAGCCGATGTGCTCGTAGAAGTCGACCGGCCAGCCGCCATGGTCACGGTTGTAATACATGCGGTGGGCGGCCGAGTTGATGTTGACGGTCCACTCACCGGTCAGCTTGTAGGTCAACCAGTCAGGGGCGTCCACCAAGTGGACGGCCTTGTTGTAGGTCTCCGGCTCGTTCTCCTTCAGCCAAGCGGCCTTGAAGGGGAACCACTCGGCGGTAGCCGGGGCGGTGCCGGCACCGTTGTACAGCCGGGCGACCGAATCCGACGATTGTGCGCGGGCGGCCTGCTCGGTGGCGCGGACGTCCATCCACATGATCGCGTCCCGCAACTCCTGGCCCTTGGCGTCCATCGGGACGACGGTCATGGTCGTGGCGTCGTAGGAGATGCCCGCGATCGCGCTGGCTGGGATACCGGCGTTGGCGAGTGCACGTGCACTGGACGCCTGCAGCGCCTCCCACCAGTCGGCGGGACTCTGCTCGGCCCAACCGCTACGAGGGTACTTGGTGGCATACGGCGTCGCGGCAAATGTCACCGGACGACCGGCGAGGTCGAAGATGGCGACTCGGCAACTCTCGGTGCCGTAGTCGATACCGAGCAGGTACGCGTCTGAGGACATGGAATCCCTTTCAGTGGTCGTTGTCCGACCAGCCCAACTCCGCCCATACCGAGGCAGGAATCAAGCGGTCAATGCGGTCGAGGACGTACGTGGGCGTGTGGGCAGCGTCCAGCGCCCGTACATCTTCGGCGGTGGCCTCCCCGGTGAGCACCAGGGCCGAGACCATGTTCGAATCGAGGGCCATCTGGATGTCGGTCTGGAGACGGTCGCCGACCATCACGCAGTCCTCGGGAGGCAGATTGAGTCCCTCAAGGGCGAGGCGGGTCATTATGGGATCCGGCTTGCCGAAGCTGGCGCTGCACTTGACACTGGTGCAGGCCTCGATGGCGGCAGTGACGGCTGCGCAGTCAGGCTCGCCACGTCCCCCCGGGAAGGGGCAGAAACGGTCGGGATTGGTTTGCACCAGAATCGCCCGCTTGTGGAACCAGATCGCGTCGAAGGCGATCTGCAGTTTGCGGTAGTCGAAGGTGCGGTCATAGGAGGCGACCACGATGTCAATCCGCTCCGGGTCTTCACTCAACTCGAAGCCCGACTTCACCAGCGCCCGCTTCAGCGGCTCCTCACCCACGACGAAGAGAACTGCGTCGGGAGCGTGGTGCTTGAGCCAGCGGGTGGTAGTGACGATCGTGTTGGCGATGTCGTCGACAGGTGTCTGAATGCCCAAGCGGTCAAGCTTCTCTGCGTACATCTCCGGGTCCTTGGTCGGGTTGTTCGACAAGAACCGGACCGGAATGTTCCGGCGGCGCAGTTCTTCGATCATGCGCGCAGCACCAGGCAACAAGTGGTCGCCTAGGTAGATCGTGCCGTCCATATCGAAGACGTAGGCGGAGTAGAACTCGGTCGGCAGGCTGTGGACATCCATCGTGGTCACCTTCCTATGGGGTCGATCGATCAGTCGGTGGCAAGGTCAGCCAACGAGCATCGGGCCGGAGAACAGGCTGGCGCTGCCCAGAATCAAGATGGTCGAGATCCAGATGGCCATGGCGGGCGGATCAATGTGGCTGTTGCCTCGAGCGTAGAAGAGCCGGTTGCTCAGTTCTGCGAGCGACATGGAGATGGCGCCGGCGACACCAGCCAGCAGGATCACCAATGCTGCCATCATCCACGTATTCGAATCCCAAGCGCCGGCCTTGCCAGCCTCGAACCAGGCACCGTTCCAGTGGAACTCGGAACCACCGACGAAGATGGGGAGGAACTTGACTGCGAACAGGCCGGCGACGATCGTGGCATGGTGCTGGACCGGCATCTGATGGCCAAGGACCAACCAGAAGATGACAACTGCCGACATGGCGAACGGCAGGGTCTGTGCCACGGCGGCGAAGCCGTCGATGGTGGCAACGGCGACGGAGACCGCACCGGCGGCGATGCCGAACAGCATGCCGATGGTGAGGAACTGGCTGGGCCGCTCTTGGTAACGCAGCCAAGCATGGTCGGCCGTCGGGGCGATCTTCGCCATGAAGCCGCTCGCGCCGGCGTTGTACTTCTCGGGGTTCATCAGCGAGCCGCCGAACACCAGACGGGCGGTCATGCCGGAGATGATCACGGTCATGGCGACCGAGTCGGTGTGGGCGCCGAGCCACGGGATGTTGTCAATGCCGATCTTGACGGCGTAGCCACCCATACCGAACAGCGAGCCCATCAGAAGCACATCGGGACGGTTCAAGCGGGCCAGCGGCTCGCTGACATCTTTGCCGGTCTGGGCCACGTCACTGTTCGACAGGTGCGCGTTCGGCACCATGTAGTGCCTCTTGTTTGCCGCATAGGCTGCTGCGGCCGCACCACCTGCGAACGCGACGTGCGGTCCGAAGAACGGGCCGAAGGCGACATAGTCGAACCAGACACTGCTGCCTGTCGCCGCCTTGACGCCGAAGGCGGCAAGAATCATGAGGCCGGTGAAACCGAAGGCGTAGTTGCCGCCGATAGCAGCACCCAGCGCTCCACCACCAGCAGCGGCGATCAATCCAAATAGGAAGATGCCGAATGAAGCTGTGAACATGCAGCCATTCCTTTCCCACAACATTGATAGGACGGGGAAGCACGACTGCTCCCGCAGCTGCCCTCCCCAGTGCAGTATTGCGCTAGAAAGACTAGACGGTCCAGAGTCGAACACGGTCCCGTTGACGCGCCGCAGCGGCATCTGTGCACAGTGGATCGGAGCAGGCGCACGACCGTGCAGCCGGCACGATCGTGCAGGGAGCAGATTGCGGCGTGGTCGTTTGACAGGAATGCCCGCGGGGGCTCCCCATCCGCACCAGAATGCGGGAAGGTATTCGCAGATCCGGCGAGCGCAGCCAACGGTGGAAGGAGCAACCGATGAAGAGTCTCGAGGCCGACGTCGTTGTCATAGGGGGTGGATCCACCGGAGTCGGCGTCGTTCGAGATGCTGCGATGCGCGGCTACCGGGCGGTCTTGCTGGAACGCGCCGATCTCGGTCAGGGCACCACGGCCCGATTCCACGGATTGCTGCATTCGGGCGGCCGCTACGTGGTCAGCGATCCGCAATCGGCGACCGAGTGCGCCGAGGAGAATGCGATCCTCAAGCGTATTCAGGCGGATGCGGTGGAGGACACCGGTGGTTTCTTCGTGGTCACGCCTGGTGATGACCCTGGTTTCGCTGACAAGTTCCTCGCCGGTGCGGCTGCCACTGGGGTGCCCGCCAGAGAGATTGCTGTCGCCGAGGCCTTGCGTCGCGAACCGCTGCTCAACCCCGGCATCCTGCGTGCGATCGAGGTGGAGGACGGCTCGGTCGACGGGTGGCAACTGGTCTGGGGCGCGGCACGCTCGGCGCAGGCGTACGGCGCGACTGTGCTCACGTACCACAAGGTGGTCGGTATTGAGCGCGAGCGCGACCGGGTGTCCGCGGTACTGGCACGAGACGTGAAGGGCGGTGAGGACGTCCGCATCAACTGTGGCTTCGTGCTGAACTGCGCCGGGCCATGGGCGGGCCAAGTGGCCGCCCTCGCCGGACTGCATGACGTGAACGTTGTGGCGGGCCGGGGAATCATGGTCGCGATGAACCACCGTCTGGTGAATACCGTGATCAACCGGTGCGTGTACCCGACCGACGGTGACATCCTCGTCCCGGTGCACACCGTTTCGATCATCGGTACCACCGACGTCAAAGAGGATGACCCCGACGTGCTGGCCATCCCCCGGGTAGAGGTGCAAGAGATGTTGGACGCCGGCGAGAAGCTGATTCCGAGCTTCCGCGATGCCCGAGCTTTGCACGCCTGGTCGGGCGCGCGTCCGCTGATCAAGGACGATCGGGTGGCGGCCACCGACACCCGGCACATGAGCCGGGGCATGGCGGTGCTCGACCACGCGGCCCGTGATGGGTTGAACGGCATGTTGACCATCGGCGGCGGCAAGCTCACCACCTACCGGCTGATGGCCGAGCACATCGTGGACGCGATGTGCGAGCAGATGGGCGACACGGAGCGCAAGTGCCGGACTGCCGACGAGCCGGTGCCTGGCAGCGAGAATCGCAAGCTCTACCAGGTCACCCATCGGCTGGAGGAGGCAGAAGAGGATCGCTTCACAGATCCGATCATCTGCGAGTGTGAACTGTTGCGCCGATCGGTGCTCGTCAAGGCCATGAAAGAGCAGCCCGACGCCACGCTGGACGATATCCGGCGACAGACTCGGCTGGGTATGGGGCCCTGTCAAGGTGGATTCTGTTCGACCCGGGCGGCTGGCATCGCCGTCGCCGAGAAGGTCGTGGACGCCGAGCGTGCCACCGGGCTGCTGCGGCTGTTCCTGAAGAACCGGTGGATCGGGTTGTGGCCGATCCTGGCTGGCGATCAGGTGCGCCAAACCGCCCTCGACCACTGGATCATCCAGGGCACCTATGACGTGGAGCACCTTCCGCAGCCGGAAAAGGAGGTCGTGTTGTGAGCGACGTTGTTGTGATCGGCCTCGGCCCCGCTGGCTTGAGCGCCGCATTGAAGCTTGTCGAGTCCGGGCGAAGTGTGTTACTCGCCGCGAAGGGCGAGGGGGGGTTCCAGTTGTCGCAGGGCACCGTGGATGTCCTCGGTTATTCGCCGGGGCGGGTGGCCAACCCACTGGCGGCCATCGGTGAACTGCCCGCCGGGCATCCGTACGCCAGCATCGGTGCCGAAAAGGTGCGGGACGCCGTCGCCTGGCTGCGCGACACGCTCGGGGAAGAATTGCTGGTGGGTGACCCCGCGCAGAACTACGTGCTGCCGACGGCGGTGGGGGCGATGCGTCCGACCGCGCTGGCCCAGCCGTCCATGGTGGCCGCGCATCAGGCAGCCAGCTACGCAGTGGTCGGGGTGCGGCAGTTGAAGGACTTCCCCGCCGAGTTGCTGGCCGGGAACCTCGGCTGCCGGGCGGCCTGGATCGATCTGCCAGCCAGACGAGAGGTCGATTCGTCGGGGCACATGTTCGCCCGGGCGATCGAGGATCCTGCGTATGCCAAGCGCTTCGCCGCGGCGGTCGCGGCTGCGGCCCCTGACGGTGCGGTGCTGTTGCTGCCCGCGATCCTCGGTGTGAAGCCGGGCACTTGGCGGCGAGTCGCCGACCAAGTGGGACGACCTATCGCGGAGGTGCCAATGCAACCGCCGTCGGTTCCCGGTATCCGATTGCACGACGCGCTGCTCGCCAAGTTCAAGGCGGCGGGTGGCAGGGTGATCATCGGCAGCCGGGTCGTCGGCTGCAAGACGAACGGTGGCCGGGTGGCATCGGTGACTCTGGCCGTCGCCGGCGGGACGCGCGACCTGCGGGCGACCGACTTCGTCTTTGCTCCCGGCGGGTTCGCCAGCGGCGCGATCACCGTGGACAGCCGCGGGAAGATCAGCGAGCCGCTGTTCGGGCTGCCGCTGACGCAGACTGACGCCAACACCCTGATCGGTCCTGACTACTGGGCGCCGCATCCGCTGTTCGAGGTGGGCGTCGAGACAGACGCTGCCGGAAGGGCGAAGTACGAGAACCTGTACCTGGCCGGTGACATCATTGCCGGCGCGGAACGTTGGCGCGAGAAGTCCGGGGAGGGCATCGCGGTGGCCACCGCTGTGCGTGCCGCAGAATCGATCATGGGAGGACGGGCATGAGCGCGAGGTCCGAACAATCCAAGCAGCTCCGCGAGCGGTTGAACAACGAACTCAAGCGTGTCAGCCTCGATCATTGCGTCAAGTGCACGCTTTGCGAGCAGTACTGTCCGGTCTATCCGGTCACCGAGATGTTCACCGGGCCGAAGTTCGTTGGGCCGCAGGCTGAACGCTACCGCGACGGGGATTCGGTGGATCACTCGGTCGACTACTGCTCCAGCTGCGGGACCTGCACTGTGGTCTGCCCGCAAGGGGTGAAGGTGGCCGAGATCAACTCGCTGGCCCGGGCGGTGATGAAGGTCGAAAACGGCATGCCGATCCGGGACCGGTTGATCACCGAGACCACGCTGATGGGCAAAATGATGACCCCGGTGGCGCCGATTGCCAACGCCGTACTGGGCAACTCGCTCGCACGCGTCGTTATGGAGAAGGTCGTGGGCGTCGACAAGAAGGCGCCGATGCCCACCGCGCGTTCCAAGACGTTGCACGGTTGGCTGCGCTCGCGTCCGAAGCCGACGAACAAGCCAACCCGTGGCCCGGTGGTCTTCTTCCACGGGTGTGCAGGCGGCTACTTCGAGGTGGACGCGGCCATGAAATCGATCGAGGTGCTGGAGCACATCGGCTTCCAGGTACTGGTGCCCAAACAAGGATGCTGCGGACTGGCCCACCAGAGCAACGGCCTGTTCGACCGGGCCACTGACCAAGTGCGCGCCCTGGTCGCCCAACTGCGTTCCGCCGGCACCGACCTGACCATCGTGAGCTCCGCTGGCAGTTGCGGCGGCATGCTGAGGCACGAGGCACACGAGATCCTCGGGCTCGACGACCCCGAGCTCCTCGATGTCGGCACGCGCACCCGCGACATCTCCGAGTTCCTGATGGAGCTCTACGACGCCGGCGACCTGCCAACCGACTTCAAGCGGATCGACCTGCGCGTCCCATACCATCAGCCCTGCCAGGTGCGCAGCCAAGGCATCGGTATGCCGGCGGCCGACCTGTTGCGGTTGATCCCGGGGATCGAAGTTGTGGAGAGCGGTTCGATCTGCTGCGGGATTGCGGGCACGTACGGGCTGAAGAAAGAGAAGTACGAGATCGCCCAAGCGGTCGGCAAGGGTCTGTTCGACATGGTGGAGGCCACCAACCAGGGCGTGGTCGCGTGTGACACCGAGACTTGTCGTTGGCAGATCGAGAAGTCGACCGGGGTGCGTACGGTGCATCCGGTGGTGCTGGTGCACCAGGCGTACGGTCTGAGCTGATAACCCATTGGCGTGCAGCACTGCTTCGGAGGGGTGCTGCACGACCGGGGGACTGCCTTACAGCAATGGCGGCACGGCCAAGTCGAGGGAGACCTCGGTTTCGGCCGCGCCGCGTGACGGCTGGTTGTCCGCCGAAGTGGCCTGGACTACCGGTCGGGGCCCTTGTTCTTCCCGGGCTGCAATGATTCCCAGATCTTCTTGCATTCTGGGCACACGGGGAACCGCTCGGGGTTCCGGGTGGGGACCCAAACCTTGCCGCACAGGGCCACGACCGGCGTCCCGTTCACTTGAGCTTCAAGGAGCTTGGCCTTGGGCACATAGTGGCTGAAGCGCTCTTCGTCACCCGTCTGGTAGCGCTCCTCGACGCGCTGCTCGGTGATCGTCTGGGAACCCGGGGCCAGTTGACTCATGGCTCAAGTGTGGCACGCCTGGGTCAAGATGCCAGACTGGACCGGTGACCCAGCCGATCCCGACCGAGTCATCGCCGCGGGGCCAACGGGCGCTGACGGTGACCTTGCTCGGTGGTGCATTGGCCATCGCATTCGAGGCCTACGGCACCCTGACGGCGATGCCCGCTGCCGCCGATGATCTGGGCCGGGTCGACCTCTATGCGTGGGCCTTTACCGGCTTCGTGATCGGCCAAGTGCTCGCCATCGTCCTGGCTGGACGTCTGGTTGACAGGATAGGTCCGGTGGCGCCCTTGGCGGCAGGTGTCGGCGTCTTCATCGTCGGCCTGCTCGGTGCTGGGTTCGCTCCCTCAATGGAAGCGTTACTGGTCTCCCGGTTCGTGCAGGGGGTCGGTGGCGGTGCCACCAACCTGGCGTTCATGGTGGTCGTCGCACAGACGTATGGCAAGCAGGAACGTGCCTGGTTGATGAGCTTGCTGTCGCTGTGCTGGATGCTGCCAGGATTCCTCGGCCCGCCGATCTCGGCTTGGATCACCACCCGCTTCGGCTGGCAGTGGGTCTTCCTTGGGATCGTGCCGTTCTTGATCGCGGTGGCCATCCCCGGAATCCGGCCGCTGGCCCGGTTGCAGCGGCAGTGGGACGGCGCCCCTGAACGGACCGATCCGGTGCCGATCTGGGCGGCCTTCGCGGCCGCCGCCGGTGCTGCGCTGCTTCAGTTGGCCGGCCAGCTGCTCGGTTGGCAGGGCCTGATCGTCGCCCTGGTGGGTCTGATGGTGCTCCTCGCCGGTCTGCCGGTCCTGATGCCGCCCGGCTTCCTGCGGTTCGCGGGCGGTTTGCCTGCGGTGACGTCGACCCGCTTGTTGATCTGCGGCGCATTCTTCGCCGGCGAAAGCTTCCTGCCACTGTTGCTGATCCAGATGCATGGCTTCAGCCTCGGGCAGGCTGGTCTCTTCCTTGCACTTGGCTCGACCGGCTGGACGCTCGGCTCCGTGGTGCAGGCCTGGCGGAGGTTCCGCATTCGGCGCGACCGGATCATCCAGATCGGTGCAGTCATCATCGCGATGACGATGGCGGTGGTCACGATGGCAGCCTGGTTCTCGGTGCATTGGGTTGTGTTGGCAATTTCGTTCGTTGTCGGGGGTGTGGGTATGGGCCTGGCGGTGAGCAGCACCTCACTGGCCAACATGCAGATGAGCGAGCCGCACCTGATCGGACGCAACACCTCGTCCCTGCAAGTCGCCGAAGGGCTCGGGAACGGGTTGGTGACCGGTGCCGCCGGCGGCATCTTCGCGGCGCTGCACCTCGCTGGCGACGCTGGGGTGATCTTCGCGCCGATTTACCTGCTGGCCACCGTGGTGGGTGGCCTGGCAGTGCTGGCGAGTCTACGGATCGGCCCGGTATGCAACGAGTCCGCGAGCGTTGGTTAGGCGATCTTGTCGGTATCCGGCGGTGTGGGATACTGGCGCGGTGAGTGAGTACAACACCCCCTCCTCCCAGCTGCCGCCCATGGGCTGGTACCCGGATCCCGTCACGCCCGGACAGCAGCGATATTGGGACGGTGGCGCTTGGACCAACCAAGTGGCACCGGTTTCGCAGCCATCGTGGAGTGGTTTCGATCCCCACGTGGGCGCTGCTTCCCGTGCCCCGTCCGGCCCCATCACCGCCGACGGCGTCCCACTTGCCGGGTGGTGGTCACGCGTGGGGGCGCTCTTGGTCGACTCCGTGGTGCTGGCGGTTGTGGTCGGCGTGGCTGGCATGTCGTTCAGCGAGGCGATCGGAGTCGGCATGGAGGCTTGGCTGCTTGACGCCACGCGGGCAGTGGAGACGGGCGCTTCGATGCCCTCCTACACAGATCCGCAATATGGTCTGGTCGGTCCCCTGACGAGTCTGTTGCTGATCAGCCTTGCGGTCAACCTCATCTACTCGATCGGTCTTCAGGCCTGGAGGGGCGGCACGCTCGGAATGCTCGCCCTCGGACTGCGCGTGGTGCCCACCGGTCAAGGCCGTCAACACGACGGCCTGCCGCTTGGTGTCGCCGTGTTACGCAACATCGCCTATCAAATGATCGGGTTCCTCCTGGTCCTCCCGCTGATCAACGGCCTGCTGCCGCTGTTCAACGCCAGGCGGCAGACACTGCATGACATGATCGCTCGTACACAGGTGGTCAAGATCCGCTGACGAGCCCCTCGCGACCGGTAGGTTTGGCCCATGAACGCCGGGTCTGCGCTGCATCGTCTTGCCGAGTTGCTCGGCATCGCCACCGAGTTTTGGGACTGGAAGCACCGCCATACGCAGGTCCCCGACGAGACCATCATCAAGGTCATGGCCGCCATGGGGGTGGATGCGTCGACCCCGGACCATGCGGAGGCCGCCATTGCAGAACACGACCTGAAACCGTGGCGACGCAGCCTACCTCCAGTCGTGGTGATGGTCGAGGGTGATGATCATGCCCATGTCGAGGTGCACGTGGTGCACGGTCACCCGGCGCAGATCCGGCTTCGGCTGGAGACCGGTGAGGTGCGCTACTTGGGACAGCGGCAGCACTTGGTCGAACCGCGGCAGATCGACGGCGTCCTGATCGGTGAGGCCAGTTTCCAGATCCCAGCCGACCTCCCGACCGGCTATCACCGTCTCGAACTTCTGTCGGACGATCGGCAGGCAGACTCCACTCTCATCGTCACGCCCCGATTCCTCGGCCTGCCCGAGCGGCTCGGCAGCCGTCGCCTCTGGGGCTATGCGGCACAGCTGTACAGCATCCGGTCAGAGGGTTCCTGGGGGATGGGTGATCTGACGGATCTGTCCGACCTGGCCATCTGGTCGGCCACCCAGCAGTATGCGGATTACGTGCTCATCAATCCGCTGCATGCTGCACAGTCAGCTCCACCGATGGACAACTCGCCGTACTTGCCCAGTTCCAGGCTCTTTCTGAACCCCATGTACACCCGGCCCGAGGAGGTACACGAGTTCGGCGACCTCGACGAGGAACAGCGTGCCGAGTTCAACGGGCTGCGTGTGAAGCTGGATGCCGAGTTGGTCGGGCAAACCCTCGTGCAGCGAGATCTCGCTTGGCAGTACAAACGCCAGGCATTGGAGATCATCCATCGGAGGGGACTACGGCCTGCCCGCCAGATGGCCTTCGATGATTTCCGGCGCAAGCACGGACGCAGGCTGCGTGACTTCGCCACGTGGTGCGTGCTTTGCGAGCACCACGGCAATGACTGGCGCGGGTGGGACGACGATCTGCGACGCCCCACCTCACCGCGAGTGACGAGGTTGCGTGAGGAGTACAGCCACGAGGTCACCTTCCACGAGTGGCTGCAGTGGATCACTTGGGAGCAACTGAGCGACACCCAGCAGGCCGCCACGGATGCCGGCATGTCCGTTGGCGTCATCACCGACCTGGCTGTCGGGGTGAGCGCCGCGTCCGCCGATACCTGGATGATGGCTGATGTCTATGCCCACGAAATCACCGTCGGTGCTCCACCAGACGGTTACAACCAGATGGGTCAGGACTGGGGGCAGCCGCCTTGGCGACCCGACAGGCTCGCCGACACCGCCTACGCGCCTTTCCGAAGCATGCTGCAGACCGCGCTCGGCCACGCCGGCGGGGTTCGCATCGACCACGTCATCGGCATGTTTCGGTTGTGGTGGATTCCTGCGGGCGGTACGGCGCGCGAGGGCACCTACGTCCGCTATGACCACGACGCGCTCGTCGGCATCATCATGCTGGAGGCGCAGCGTGCCGACGCGTTCGTGATCGGCGAGGACCTCGGAACTGTCGAGCCTTGGGTGCGCGGCTACCTCAACGAGCGGGGCATCCTGGGCACTTCGGTGCTCTGGTTCGAATATGATTCGCACGGCCAGCCGCTGCCACCCGAGCACTGGCGGGAGTACGCCATGGCATCGGTCGTCACGCACGACCTCCCGCCCACCGCTGGGTATCTGGCCAACGATCACGTCAGGTTGCGCCATTCGCTCGGGCTGTTGACTGAGTCGCTGGAAGAGGAGGAGGCGGCAGCCAATCGCGAGCAGGAACGGTGGATGCAGTTGCTCGACGAGCGGGGCCTGCTGGGCGATGACGGGGACGATGATGTGGAGGCCGCGGTGCTCGGGCTGTACCGGTACCTGACCGCCACGAGTTCCCGGGTGCTGAACGTCGCGCTGGTGGACGCGGTCGGCGATCGACGGGTGCAGAATCAACCCGGCACCTGGAAGGAGTACCCGAATTGGCAGATCCCGCTGTCGGGGCCGGATGGCGAGCCCTTGCGGATGGAGGAAATCTACCAGTTGGAGCGTCCAATGCGGCTGGCTGCGGTGATGAACGGTTTCGCGCGGGTGCCGGCGCCATGGCGTCCGACATCAGGCCGGTGGGCGTCCAACGAAGACCGCGTGCGGTAGTGAGCTGATCTGTCGGGGGAGTCATCTGCCCGGCGACCTCATCGAGTGCCCAGCCCACGACACGTTCGAGGCCGACGAGGTAATGATCCCGATCGATCAGCGACCGCGTGGGGTGTGGCCATGAGCGTGGCACGAACGCAGGCGTTTCTCGACGCCCATCACAGTGGGCTGTGTGTCATCGATACGGGCACCGAAATCGCCACCGTGGACGCAGCCGCCTCGGCCTTGGGTGTCGCACCGGCCCAGATCGACAAGACACTCGCGGTGAGGGCCGCAGACCAGCCCATCCACGCCGCACCTGAAAGGCGTCGGCTTGGGCGCTGAGTTCGGACGCGTTGGCGCTCAGATCGTGACGAAGACCTGCGCGTTGTTCAGTTCTTCGACCACCTGCGGGACGTGCTCTGCGCTCACCGGTGCTGCCAGGTTGAGCAGCACAGTGGTGTGGTAACCGAGTCGGCTGGCGTCCAACGCCGTCGCCCGGACGCAGTGGTCGGTGGCCAGCCCACAAACCTGCACCTCACCGACACCGTGGCGGTTCAACCAGTGGTGCAGTGACTCTCCGGAATCGGTGCCGCCGACCGTGCCTTCGAAGCCGGAGTAGGCGGCGGTGTAGGCGCCCTTGTCGAAGACCGCGTGGAAGGGCAGCTGGGCCACTGCTGGATGGAAGTCGGCGCCCGGGGTGCCAACCAAGCAATGCCGTGGCCAGCTGTCGACGTAGTCGGGATTGTCACTGAAGTGCTCGCCCGGATCGACGTGCCGATCACGAGTCGCCATCACATAGGTGATGCCATGCCCGTCGGCCAGTTCGAGATCTCGGCCGGTGAAGGCCGCTATGTTGCGTGCGACCTGCGCGCCGCCGGTCACCGCCAGCGAGCCACCCTCACAGAAGTCGTTCTGGACGTCCACGACGATCAATGCGGTAGTCATGCCCCTGAGCCTAGCGTCACAGGTTCGCCGGGGGTTTGCCCGTCAGGTAGACGTTGTCGGTGGTTTGGCCGGATGGGTCCACGTAGATCGTGGGGATCGCCTGCTCGGCACGGCTGATCCGCAACCCGGCGATCGGCAGTTCGGCCCTGGCGCGTTCGTGGCGCTGCCTGGCGTCCTGCAGCGGCTCGGCGCCGACGATCTCGCCCTCGCGGACGAGGTCGACCAGCACCGTCCGGTCGTTGGTGCCTGCCCTGGGCTCCACGTCGATACCGATCACCTCGGCGGTGGCCTTCCCGTCGTCCCCGATCTGGCGCATGACGAACTTGCGTCCACCGATCGTGGCCTTGCTCTCCGAGCGTTTCGCCACTGGACGTTGCGCAGCCCCCGGGTCGTCGGAATCTGCGCGGCTGACGATCTTGAAGACCATGCCACAGGTCGGATGGCCAGATCCAGTGACCACCGACGTGCCGACCCCGAAGCCGTCCACCGGGGCACCTCGCAGTGCGGCGATCTGGTATTCGTCCAGGTCGTTGGTGACGATGATCTTGGTCTTGGTCGCGCCAAGCGAGTCCAGCAGCCTCCGCACCCGGTGCACCTCGGTGCTGAGGTCGCCGGAGTCGAGCCGGATCGCCCCGAGCTTGCCGTCGGTCAGTCGGACGCCCAACTTGATGGCCTCGTCGACATCGTAGGTGTCGACGAGCAAAGTCGTGTCGATGCCCTGAGCAGCCAACTGCGCCTCGAAGGCCTCCTCCTCGGTGTCGAAGAGCATCGTGAAGGCGTGCGCGGCGGTGCCGCTGACCGGGATTCCCCAGCTGCGGGCGGCCTCAAGGTCGGAGCTGGACCCGAACCCCGCGATCCAGGCCGCTCGTGCCGAGGCCACGGCCGCCCACTCATGGGTGCGCCGTCCGCCCATCTCGATGATCGGGCGCCCCTCCGCGGCCAAGGTCATGCGGGACGCAGCCGAGGCCACCGCGGAGTCGTGGTTGAAGATGGACAGCATCAGCGTCTCAAGCAAGACCACCTCGGCGAAGCTGCCCTCCACCACCAGCACGGGAGAGCCCGAGAAGAAGAGTTCGCCCTCGCCATAACCGCGAATGTTGCCGGTGAATGTGTAGTCACCCAGCCACTCGGCGAGCATGTCGTCGGCGATGCCTCGCTCCTGCAAGAAGCTGATCTCGTCAGGGCCGAATCGGAAATGCTGCAGCGCCTCTAGTGCTCGTCCGGTGCCAGCCACCACACCGTAGCTCCTCCCCGGCGGCAACCGCCGGGGAAAGAGCTCGAAGGTGCAGCGTCGAAATGCGGTACCGGCATGCATGGCGGCCTTGATCATGGTCAGCTCATACATATCGGTGAGCAGCGCAGTCGAGATCATGCTGAAAGCCTAGTGGTCTGGCCGCGCCAGAGCAGTCGGCATCGAATCAGACGATTGCCCTCACACGCTTGCGGAAGCCCACCTGGCCTGGTCGCTGTCGTGGTTGAGGTCATCGTCATGGTTCAGGTCATCCTCGTGGGCCAAGTGACCATCGACCAGTTGATCGTCGTGATCCTCGCCGACAGTGATCGTCGGGGCTTGTCCGAGGTCGTCCAGCTGGCGCTTGACGTCGGACAAGCTGAAGCCGATCCGCATGCCGTAGAACGACCGGTAGACGAAGAAGCAGGCCAAAGCGATGAAGATCAGGGCGCCAGCCAAGACCAAGCCGGGGGACGAGGCGCGGACCGAGACCGCCAACTCGACGGCCAGCAGGCCGAACAGCGTGCTGAACTTGATGATCGGGTTCAGGGAGACCGAGCTGGTGTCCTTGAACGGGTCGCCGACGGTGTCGCCGATGATTGCCGCGTCATGCAGGTCGGTGCCCTTGGCGTCCAGATCGATCTCGACCAGCTTCTTCGCGTTATCCCAGGCGCCGCCGGCGTTGGCCATGTAGATGGCCTGGTAGAGGCCGAAGATCGCGATCGAGATCAAGTAGCCGATGAAGAACCACTCATCAACGAACGCGAAACCGAGGGTCGCGAAGAAGACGCCAAGGAAGATGTTGAGCATGCCCTCCTGGGCGTACTTCGTGCAGATCTCGACGACCTTGCGTGAGTCCTTAACCGAAGCTCGGGTGATGCCGTCCAACCGGATGTTCGCCTTGATGAACTCGACTGCCCGGTACGAGCCGGTGATCACGGCCTGCGCGGACGCGCCGCTGAACCAGTAGATGATGGAGCCGCCGGTGATCAGGCCGAGCAGCAGCGCGGGGTTCAGCAGTGACAGGTTCATGCCGAGCGGGCCGAACGGGTCCCGATCTGTCAGGGTCATGATGATCGAGAAGATCATCGTGGTGGCTCCCACCACGGCGGTGCCGATGAGCACCGGCTTGGCCGTCGCCTTGAAGGTGTTGCCGGCCCCGTCGTTCTCCTCCAACAGGCGCTTGGCCTTGTCCCACTGGGGCTCGAAGCCGAAGTCGCGCTCGATCTCGGCGCCCACCCCGGGGATCTCCTCGATGGTGGACAGCTCGTAGACGCTCTGCGCATTGTCGGTGACCGGGCCGTACGAATCGACGGCGATGGTGACCGGCCCCATGCCCAGGAAGCCGAATGCGACCAGGCCGAACGCGAAGATCGCGGGCGCGATCATCAACGAATCGAGCCCGAGGGTGCTGATGCCGGCGCCGATGGCCATCAGGACGACGATCGCCAACCCGATCCAGTAGGCGGAGAAGTTGCCTGCGGTGATGCCCGACAGGATGTTCAGGCTGGGGCCGCCCTGCTGGGACGAGACCACGACCTCGCGGACGTGGCGCGACTTGGTGGAGGTGAACGCCTTCACAAGTTCGGGGATCAGGGCGCCAGCCAAGGTGCCGCAGCTGACGATCACCGACAACTTCCACCACAGTCCGCCGGGCAGGTCACCGATGAGCAACGCCGAGGTGGCGAAGGTGAGCACCATGCAGGTGATCGAGGTCAGCCAGACCAGGTTGCTTAGCGGCCGCTCGAAGTCCATCTCGTCGGCATGTTCGTAGCGGGCCTTGGTGATCATCGCGTTGACGGCGTACGAGATGAGTGATCCGATCACCATCACCACGCGGATGAAGAAGACCCAGACCAGCAGCTGCACCTGGGTGTGGGCGTCGTGGACGCCCAGCAGGATGAAGGTGACCAGGGCGACGCCGGTCACGCCGTAGGTCTCGAAGCCGTCGGCCGACGGGCCGACGGAGTCGCCCGCGTTGTCGCCGACGCAGTCCGCGATGACGCCGGGGTTGCGGGCGTCGTCCTCCTTGATCTTGAAGACGATCTTCATCAGGTCGGAACCGATGTCGGCGATCTTGGTGAAGATGCCGCCTGCGATGCGCAGTGCCGAGGCCCCCAACGACTCGCCGATGGCGAAACCGATGAAGCAGACGCCGGCCAGTTCGCCTGGCAGGAACAGCATGATGATCAGCATCATGGACAGCTCGACGCTGATCAGCACCATGCCGACGCTCATGCCTGCGTTCATCGGGATGGAGTGGGCCTGATAGGGCTTGCCGCGCAGCGCTGCGAAGCTGGTCCGTGAGTTGGCGAAGGTGTTGACGCGGATGCCGAACCAGGCGATGAAGGCGCTTCCCATCATGCCGATCAGGCTGAACAGCAGGATGATCGCGACTCGTCCGATCGGGAAGCCGACCAGGAAGAAGTAGTAGACGAAGACGACGGCGGCTATGAACGCCCACAGCACGGTGAGGAAGCGCAGCTGCTTGGTCAGATAGGTCTGACAGGTGCGGTAGATCAGCTCGGAAACCTCAAGCATCGACTTGTGTACCGGCAGGTTGCGCAGCCGGGAGTAGGTCATTAGGCCGAAGGCGAGGCCGCCGAGGCAGACGACCAGGCCGAGCATCAGCAGGGTATGGCCATCGATGGCGCCGTTGATGAAGCTGACCGAGTCGAGCTTGGGAAGTTGCAGGTTGGCCTCGCCGCCGCCGGTATGTTCGCCGGGCGAGCTGCCGCCACCGCAACTGGACAAGCCCAGCAGGATCGCGAGGATCGCGACCAAGCTGAGCGGGCGGGCGAATCTTGCGACAGCGAAACGTGGGGTTTGCTCGCCGCTATTGGTGCGATTCCCGGATTTGGCGTTCATCACTGAGCCTCTGTTGTCTAGCCTGGCTGGGTCGTCGGTATTTTTGCCGACAGCAGTCAACTTTACTTCGTCAGGACCGGGCGGCCGAATCCGGGTCTGAATGGTGATCTGACCACCACAGGGTTTCGCGGTGGCTGAAGTGCTGGGTATCGTGATCCAGATGTCGGGACGGGCTTGGTTTTCCTGCTCGAATTAGACAACATTGGGGTTGTGAAATCCACGCGCAGGCCTGTTGCGGAAAGCCCTGATCGGGCTGACGGCAGTGTCACCGACGCGTCCACACGGCAGCGCGTGCTCGATCTACTGCTCGCCGGCGGGCCATTGACTGCGGCCGAACTCGCTGTTGAACTGGACTTCACCACCGCTGGTGTGCGCCGCCACTTGACCGCGCTGCTGGAATCCGGGGAGATCACGTTCAAGGAACAGGCTGGTCCGCGCGGACGCGGCAGGCCTGCCAAGACATACCTGCTGACCCCAGCCGGCCGACAGGGTTTCGGTCAGGCCTACGACACCCTCGCGCTCACCGCACTCAGTGAGCTGGTGGCAGCCGTCGGGCCCGACGCAATCGACAGGCTGGCCGAGAAGCGCCTGGCCGAGATTGAGGACGATTACCTGCGTCGTCGCGCCCACCATCCGGACGTCGATCCGATGCAGTTGCTGGCCGACGCGCTCAGCGCGGCCGGCTACTTTGCGTCCGCCCACGACGACGGCGAGCTTTGCCAGCACCATTGTCCAGTCGCCCATGTGGCGGCCCGCTTCCCCCAGCTGTGTGAGGTCGAGACGAGCGTCTTCGCTCGGCTGCTCGGCACTGACGTCTCGCGGTCGGCCACCATCGCCTCCGGCGATGAGGCCTGCCGCATCCATTTGGGTGGCCACACACTGCTGCCCAAGCCTGTACCCACGCGCGCGAAGCGAACCAGCGCAGATCGAAAGGTGAGCGCATGACCACTCAGGTCGACAACCCAACGACGGTCACGGAACAGCCGACACAGGCTGAGCAGATCGAGGCCCTGTCGCAGTACCGCTACGGCTGGCACGATTCCGATCTGGCTGGCGCCACCGCCAAACGCGGCCTGGACGAGTCCGTGGTTCGCGGGATCTCCGCGATCAAGGAGGAACCCGCCTGGATGCTGGAGCGTCGGCTGCGCGCGCTCAAGTTGTTCAAGCGCAAGCCGTTGCCCACCTGGGGCGCCGACCTGTCAAGCATCGACTTCGATTCGATCAAGTACTACGTGCGCTCAACCGAGCGGCAGGCCACCACTTGGGATGAGCTGCCCGCCGACATCAAGAACACCTACGACCGGCTCGGCATCCCCGAGGCCGAGAAGGCCCGGCTGGTCGCCGGTGTGGCGGCTCAGTACGAGTCGGAGGTGGTCTACCACAAGATCAACGAGGAACTGGAACGCCAGGGCGTCATCTTCCTCGACACCGATACCGCCCTCAAGGAGCACCCCGAACTGTTCCGGGAGTACTTCGGCACCGTGATCCCGGCCGGGGACAACAAGTTCTCCGCGCTGAACACCGCGGTCTGGTCGGGCGGCTCGTTCATCTATGTGCCCAAGGGCGTCCATGTCACCATCCCGCTGCAGGCCTACTTCCGGATCAACACCGAGAACATGGGCCAGTTCGAGCGCACGCTGATCATCGCCGACGAGGGCTCCTACGTCCACTACGTCGAGGGCTGCACCGCGCCGATCTACAAGTCGGACTCGCTGCACTCGGCGGTGGTGGAGATCATCGTCAAGAAGGACGCCCGGGTGCGCTACACGACCATCCAGAACTGGTCGAACAACGTCTACAACATGGTCACCAAGCGGGCCACGGTGGCCGAGGGCGGCACCATGGAGTGGATCGACGGCAACATCGGTTCCAAGATCACCATGAAGTACCCGGCAGTCTGGCTGATGGGTCCGCACGCCAAGGGTGAGACGCTGTCAGTTGCATTCGCGGGCGAGGGCCAACACCAGGACACCGGCTCCAAGATGGTGCATGCCGCGCCGTACACCAGCTCGACGATCGTGTCGAAGTCGGTCTCGCGCAGCGGCGGCCGGGCGTCCTACCGTGGCCTGGTGGAAGTGCAGCCGGGTGCGGTGCACTCGGCGTCCAGCGTGAAGTGCGACGCCCTGCTGGTCGACAACATCTCACGCACCGACACCTACCCTTACGTGGACGTCCAGGAGGAAGACGTCTCGATGGCCCACGAGGCCACCGTCTCCAAGATCAGCCAGGACCAGTTGTTCTACCTGATGCAGCGCGGCCTGGGTGAGGACGAGGCGGCCGCGATGGTGGTGCGTGGGTTCGTCGAGCCGATCGCCCGCGAACTGCCGATGGAGTACGCACTCGAGCTCAACCGGCTGATCGAGCTGCAGATGGAGGGCGCGGTCGGCTGAACGCCGACACCGCGGACGCCCCGAGAAGACGAACCAGAAAAGAGAACCCAGTTGAGTACCATCACCAGCGAGCCCAGATCCACGGTCGCCGCCAAGCAGTTCACCTCGCACCTGCACCCAACCCCGTCGTGGTTCCTCGCAGACCACACCGTGCCCACCGGCCGGGAGGAGACCTGGCGATTCACCCCGGTCGACCGGTTCAAGGTCGTGATGGGCGAGTCGGCGTCTGACCAGATCGCCTGGCGGATCAGCCAGCACCAGGGGGTGACGCAACGACTGATCGGTGCCGAGCAGGCCCGCGAACTCTCCCTCGACGCGCCCGTCGACGTGGTCGCGGCTCGGGCCGTGGCCGGCGCCACGAAAGGCGCGACCTTGGTCGAGGTAGCCGCCGAGGCGAAGCCGGACGCACCGGTCGTCCTTGAAGTGACCGGCGACGGTCAGGATGGCGTCACCCACTTGCTGCTGGTCATCGGCCATCACGCCGAGGTCACCGTGGTGCTGCGGCA
>ERZ1645187.1428-NODE-1428-length-21999-cov-46.965093_pt1 | contig 21999 bp, 20 predicted proteins | sample MGYA00575352_ERZ1645187 | MGnify/ENA primary metagenome ERZ1645187 (study PRJEB40837, sample SAMN11349314) | freshwater sediment metagenome | isolation source: river sediment | host: Sediment | place: India: Wazaribad , New Delhi | collected 2017-02-21 ... | reverse complement strand
AACTGGTGCTGGCGCAGGTCCCCAGCCTGATGGACCAGGTGCTGGACGGTCTGCGGCTGGCCGCGGGGCTGGATCCGCACAAACCGGCGGGCCGCGGCGGCTTCCGCCCGGAGCTGAAACCCGTGATCCAGCAGTTGCTGGATCAGCGCGACTCCTTGCGAAATGCGTTTTCCGGGCAGTTGCGCGTGCTGTCCTATGGCGGGGTGTCCGACTCCGGCAGCCGGCCGCTGGTTCGCTTCGAGGACATCCAGCTGCTGGATGTGGGCGAGCTCGACAAGAGCATCGAGTTGGCCCGGGTGCAGCAGGAACTCGATTTCACCGCCGGTGAGGCCCTGCCTCGGCTCAATGCGCTGATCAGCACGGTGATGGGCTGGATCAACGTGCAGCCCAACATCAATCCGCTGCGACCGGAACTGTTCGCCAAGGCGCTGCGCGACACCATGGCGGCGCACATCTCGATCGCCGAAATCCGCAGCGAGGTCCTGGCGTCGGCGGCGGGTCGTCTGGGCATCGGTCTGCGCCAGATCTATCGCGAGTTGACCGAGTGGTTGCTGGCACAGGGCGTGGAACCGGCGGGGATCACGCCGCCGACGCTGGCTGCCGCCGCTGCGACCCGCAACACGGAAAAAAGCAACGAAACCACGCGGGCGGTGGTCACGCTGGAGCGGCTGCGGCGGCTGCTGTCGGCCGACATTGGCGATGTATCGAGTCTGTCGGTTCGCCCAGGCAGCGATTTTCTCCATACCATTCCCGCCTCGCTGACCGCCTTGCAGGACATGAAGCAGGTCGAGGCGATGATTCAGCGGCTGGAGTTGCGAAAGAAACAACAGAGCGCCTCGGCCGGCGATGCGGCTGCGCAGCATGTGGACCTGAGCTTGCGCGCGCCGATGGACGGCCGGCAACTCGGACAGCAGATCGGCGAGGAAGTCACCCGCATGATGCTGGAAAACCTGACGCAGGATGATCGCCTGCTCGGGCAGGTCCGTGGGGCCTTGCAGGGGTTGACATCGTCACTGCTGGATCTGTCCCGCGCGGATGTGCGGTTCTTCAGCGACCACCGCCATCCCGCGCGCCAGTTCCTGGACCGCGTCACCGATCGAAGCCTGGCCTACACGTCGGAGCAGGACATCGGTTACGAGCGCTTCGTCCAGTCGATCAGGGCCGCGGTGCAGTCCATCACGGCCTCAACCGAACCCAAAGCGGTGGCCTTCGGGCTGGAGATCGAGAAGCTGGTCGCCGTCTGGCAGCAGGACGACAAGGCCCAGATGGCCTTGCGCGAGGAAACAGCACGTGCCTTGCTGCACGTGGAGCAGCGCAATCTGCTCGCGCAGCGTCTGGTTGACCTGTGGCTGGGCCGGATGAACGACCAACCGGTGCCGCTGCTCGTGCGCAGCTTCCTGGTGGGGCCGTGGGCGCAGGCGGTGGCGGAATCGCAGTTGAACTGCACCGACGGCAGCACGGATCCGCAGGGCTATCTGGCGGTGGTCGATGAACTGATCTGGAGCGTTCAACCCTGGCAGGCGCGCCGCAACCCGGTCCGCCTGGTCGAATTGATTCCTCCGATGCTCGTCACCCTGCGATCGGGCCTGCAGTTGATCGCCTATCCGCAGCGGCGTATCTCCCAATTTTTCGACGAGTTGATTGCTTGCCACGAGACCGTGCTGCAAGAAGCGCGGGCTGCGCGCGAAAAGGCGGAACTGGCCGGACGCACGGCGACCGATCGCGCGCCAGTACCGTCCCGCGAGCCGGACGCGAACGAAGTGCAGGAAGCCGCTCTCGAAGAGGCCATGCCCTCCGAAGCCCCGTGGCTGGGTGAAGCCGAAACGGCGGAGGCCGGCTACCTAGAGGCCGAGTCGGTGATGCCGCTGGATCCGACGACGCTTGAAATCTCTGAGGCCGACCGTTTGGAGGCGCAATCCGCCAGCGAAAGCATCAGCGAAGGCGCCTGGGTGGAATTGATGCTCGACGGCCAATGGACCCGCCTAAAGCTGACCTGGAGCAGTCCGCATCGAACCCTGTTCATGTTCACGTCCACCCGGGGTCGCGCCCACTCGATGTCGCGTCGATCGATGGCGCGCCTGCTCTCCACCGGGATGATCCGGATCGTGTCGTCTGGCCTCATGCTCGATGACGCCCTGGACGCCGTCGCGCAGACGGCCTTGCGCAACACGCTGGCGACGGATCAGAGCCCGGGACACGGGCGTGGTTGACGGACGTTCCCTCCGACCGCGTCTGCCCGATCTTCTGTCTCCATCGAAACCATGACTTCCGCAACGGACGCATTCGACGCGTGCGTGCGCGCGGCCGCCCTTCAAGCCGACGACCTGATGAGAGGGCTCGTTGTCTCGGGGCTCCAGCAGATGTTCCGGCTTACCGGTGCAAAGCGGATGGAGGCGGAGCACGCTGCGTTGCAGCGTGCGGTGCGCCTGCTGGAAGAGCGCGAATCGTTTCTGCGACACCGGTTCAGGGATCTGCTGCTGGCGGAATTCACCTCGGGCGGCAGACCCGCCGAACAGGCAACCTCCGCTCCGGCCTCGATCAGCTTCGACACGCTTGAGCTGATGGATGACACCCAGGTTCAGGAACGGGTCGAACTGGCGCGGATCGAGCAGTCGATTCAGCAGGTGGCTGAAACCGAACTGGAGGAACTCAACCGCCTGATCTGCGGAGCGCAAGGCCTTGACCGCGTGCACGCGGAGCGCAATCCGATGCGTCCCGAGGTCTATGCACGCACCTTGCATGCGGCGCTGGAGCAAACCGGGGAACCCGGGCCAGTCCGACTGCTCTGGATCCAGGCTCTGGGCGAACCCCTGGGTGCGGCTCTGGCCATCCACTACCGAGCGCTTTGTCACATGCTGCGCGCGGCCGGCGTCGTGCCTGCCGGCTATCTGGTGGTGAAAGCGCTCGCTGGGGCACCTGAACCTTCGAACCAGTCCGACGCCCGGCAACCGTCTGCTCGGACGGGCTCACCCGGGCCGACGACTCAGTTCGGGCCGCAGCACAAGCTGTTGACCCTGGCGCATTTGCGCCGGCTTCTAGCGGGTGAGCCGGCACCGGACCCCCGGAACGCGCGCGAGCCCGGGGATCCCGAACCATCGGCCGACAAGCCGGAGTTTTCCCCAACGTTACCAGCGGCCTTTGAAGCCCTGCATGAAATGAAGCAGGTCGATGCGGTGATCCGACGACTTGCTGCACGTCGGCAGGCTGAGTCAAGGCAGCCCGCAGGAACCAGCGCGAACCCCGCTGGCAGTTCGGAACAGTCTGCCACGCCTGCTCCGCAAGACGGGCCCGGATGGGGGCAGGCGCTTGCGCTCGAGGTGGTCGCCCTGATGATCGACAACCTCGCGGGTGAGGTCCGCCTGGCCGAGCCGGTTCGCATGGTGGTGAAGGCGCTGCACCCGTCGCTGATGAGCCTGGCTCTGAAAGACCCGCGCTTTTTCAGCGACCGTCAGCACCCTGCGCGACGCCTGCTGGCCGAAATCACCGAGCGCGGCCTCGCGTTCGGAAGCGCTGACGCGGAAGGGTTCAACGCTTTCATCCGGCCGGTCATCCAGGTTGTCGAACAACTCGCTCTGGCAGAGGTTGAAAATGCCGGGCCGTTCGAGATGGCGCTGTCGCAATTGCATGAACACTGGGCAGAGCAGGTCGCCCGCGAGCGTGAGCGGCGCGACACGGCGGTCCAGGCACTGGTTCAGGCGGAGCGGCGAACCCTGCTCGCCAGCCGGATCTCCCACGCGTTGCGGGAACGTGGCGATCTTGCCGGCGTGGCGCCCGAAGTGGTCGGCCTGCTCGTCGGACCCTGGGCCCAGGTCATGGCGCAGGCCCGCCTGAACGAGGCCGCTCCCGGGGGCGATCCAGGTGGCTATGGGGCGCTGGTGCCAAAACTGCTGTGGAGCGCGCAGCCGCTTCTGGCTCGGCAGGACCGCGCCGGTCTGGTGGCCATGGTGCCTGAGCTGATCCGAACCTTGCGAGAGGGTCTGCGCAGCATCGACTTCCCGATGGAACAGGAGCACGCCTTTCTCGATGTTCTGATGCGTCTTCATCAGGAGGCAATGGCCCGAGTCGAAACGTCCCCCCCGGAGGCCTCGCACGGCCTGATGTCGCGTTCGGACCTCGAAGCTCGTTTTGATCAGGCCGATGACTCCGAGCTGTGGGTGGTCGCACGTGAAGCTCAGGACTCCGGGTATTTCGATTCCATGCCCCCGGCGCGCCCCGGCGAGGCCGCCATGACCGAAAAAGCAGTCGACATGGATCCGACCGAACGGACCAACCTGGCGATCGAAGCGCCGCCGATGTTGATCGAAACCACGCCACCGCGGGCCGACCCGGGCGGTATCGATGCGCTGATCCAACTGGGGGCCTGGATCGAATTTCACATCGACGCAGCCTGGCATCGCTCGCAACTCACCTGGACCAACCCGCGCGGCAACCTTTTCATGTTCACCGGTGCCAGCGGGCGCGTGCAGTCCATGACGCTGCGGTCCCTCACGCGTCTGCATGCGCAGGGCAACGTTCGCCTGGTTGCGACGCAATCGCTGATGGACACCGCGCTCGACGAGGTGGCGCGCACGGCGCTACAGAACAGCGTTCAGGAAGGTCGCTGACGGCCTTTGGCGCCGCCGCCGTTTGCCGAAACGCTTGCCGTGTATCGAGTGATTCGGCGCTTCGGGGCTATTGCCCCTTCTGCGCCACGATGCACTTCAGGGCCGGCGACTCGCGGCCGCCGCCGACCGACATCACACCCTCGATGTAATCGGCGGTGGAAATCCGGTTCTGGCCCCAGCGGGCCGTCAGGTCATAAAAATACACGCTGGATGTCGGCGAGCGCTGGTCCATCAGGTCGGTCACCGTCAGTTCGCCCAGGCGAAGATTGCCGCAGTTGCGCAGGATCTGGTTGACGAAGGCGTCATAGCTGGGATCGTTTTTCCAGGCATCCGCCGCGCAGGCACCCAGCACCAGTGGCAGAAGCACCGCCAGGACTTTGACGCTGACGCGCGCGCGCGAACCCGGGCGAATTGAAGAGTTCAGGGTTTGGGGCATGGGAGACTCCTGTTGCGGAAACGGTGGCGTGACCGGATGGACGAAAGCGTCGGGGATTATGCCAACGGCGCGTTCCGAATCAAGCATCCCCGGGCACGTCACCGGAAAGGCCCGGCAGCCACGTGGCATCGGCCTGAACACTGTGCGCGGCGCGCACCGCACGCACGGTGGCGCGGGCCACGGCCTCGGCGGCCATCACACTGAGCACCGTCATGCCCGGCGTGCGTTCCGTCGTCCCGGTGCCCAAGGCAAACAAGGTGTCACCGTCGGACAGGGTGTGCGCCGGATTGATGCAGCGGGCCAGGCCGTCGTGACCCGCCATGGCCAGACGTCGGGCCTGGACCTTGGTCACGGTTGTGTCGGTGGCGATGACCCCGATGGTGGTGTTGGTGCCCGCGAGAATGGGCTGGGGACGCTCGCCGCGCAACAGGCTGCGACGGGTGTCGCGCAAGCCATCCCCATCCGGCGTGCGTGCGCCAGCGATCAGTGCGCCGGTGTCCGGGTCCAGCACATCGCCGAGTGCGTTGCAGGCTACCAGCGCGCCCACCGTGATACCCTCGACCATCACCGAGGCGGAGCCGATGCCCCCCTTCATCGCATGGGCCATGCCGAACATCTTGCCGATCGCTGCGCCCGCACCGGCGCCGACATTGCCCTGCGCGGGGGAGCGACTGGAAGCCGCCTCGCAGGCCTCGAAGCCCGCCTGCGCGTCCGGTCGGAGGTCGCCGTCGCCCACCAGCAGATCGAACAGAACAGCGGCGGGAACGATGGGCACTCGCGCGGTGCCGACCTGCAGGCCGATGCCCTGGCCCTCCAGCCAGCGCATCACCCCCGCGGCCGCGTCCAACCCCCAGGCGCTGCCGCCTGAAAGGAGGATCGCATGCACGGTGTTCACCGCGTTGCACGGGTCCAGCAGGTCGGTTTCCCGCGTGCCGGGCGCGGCGCCACGCACGTCCACGCCCGCCACCGCGCCGCTGCGGACCAGCACCACGCTGCAGCCGGTGGGCCGGCGCGGATCCGTGAAATGGCCGACTTCGACGCCAGCCACGTCGGTGATGGAATCGAGACCGGAAGGCGAAAACGGGGAGGTCATGTTTGGCATTATGTTGCCACCGGTGGCGCAAGCCGCGCCGGACGCTCATCCACCCGACGCCAGCGCGGGCAGGAGATCGAACAACGCATCGGCCCGCCAGACGCCGTGGACCCAGCCGTGGTCACCTTCGCTGAAGAGCGTGATGAAGGCCCGTCGGTCGGCAGTGGCGAGAACCACGTAATACAGGGCGTTTCGACCATCCTCCACCTTCATCCGAACACTCCACTGATGGATGCCGGTCGCCCGGGTCCAGGGCTGCGCGTCGCGCAAGGCGATGCCAACGGCACTCAGCGCGCCTGGCGCGGTGGCTCGTACCGGCGCACGGACAAGGGTCGGGATGGACGCCTGATGTACGCCGGGCAGCAGCTCAACAGCGGTCACCGACGCGGGGTCGATCCGATGGTGCAGGCGCCTTCCCTCGCTCAGGCCATACACCGCATACAAACCCCCGGCGAGGCCCCAGCCAAACAGCACCGCGCCTAGGGCTGCCCATGCCATCCAGGCGCGGTTGGCGGTCGCGGCAGGCGTGCGCACCTTGTCCCATACCCCGATCGAGGCACAGACCACAGCGAGCACGAAGAATGGCCAGGCAGCGGGCATGCGCCACGATGCCAGCGCGGCGACGCCGCGTCAAGTCGTGGTCGGTCCCCGAGGCGAGCCATCGCCTCGCGCCCGTCAAAAGCAGGTGGTGATCGCGTCGACCACGTTCAGGTCGTCATCGACCACGGCCAGCCAACGCCAGCGGTCGAAGGTGGCGCAGGGGTGCGAGATGCCCAGTGCCACCCGGTCGCCCACGCGCAGACCGGCGGCATCGGCACCGACGCGCAGATAGGCATGCTGGTCGTTGAGCGCGTCGATCTGCCAGTGGGCAGGGGCCGGGCGGGTGGCGTGCGAGCCGGCGGGGCTGACAGCCAGTGCCACCGGCAGGCCCATGTCGTAGGACACATCACGTTTTCCCGCGCCGAGCACGGCCAGCCCGGGCTCGGGCATCGACTGGACCACACACCACACCCGCAGCGCCGCCTGCAGACCACTGGCGCAGCCCAGGCGCCGGTTCACCGCCTGGCCCATGCGGCGGTAGAACCCGTCGTCGTGGGTCAGGTAACAGCCGGCGCGCAGCAGCGCCCGCGCCGGCCGGCGCATCGCCGGGCGCAGCGCGTGCGCCACCAGGTCGAACACGGCCGAGCCGCCGGCGGTGACCAGCACCTCGTCCGCCTCGAACAGGTCTTCGGCCTCGGCCTGCGCGGCCAGCGCGTGCACCCGCCGCATCAGGGCGTCGACAAGCGCGGTGTCGGCGGCGTCGTCCCCTTTCGCCCACAGGCCTTCGTAGCATGCGATGCCCACCAGGCGTACCGCAGGGCTGCGGCGGGCCGCGCGCGCCAGCGCCAGCGCGTCGGTGTCGGTGCGGCAACCGGTGCGCCCGCCGGCCAGGCCGAGTTCCAGCAGCACCTCCAGCGGTGCGGCGCCGGTCTGCGCGTGCCAGGCTTCGATGGCGGCGAGCTGCGCGGGCGAATCCAGCAGAAACGGCACCAGGAACCCCGGGTGCTCGCGCCGCAGCGCCGCCAGCGCGGACAGATCGACCCCTTGCAGCACCTGGTTGGCAATCAGCACCCGGCGCGCGCCGGCGGCCTGTGCAATCGCCACCTGGCCCACGCCAGCCACGGTGATGCCCCAGGCGCCGGCGTCGAGTTGGGCTCGGAACAGCTGCGGTGACAAGGTGGTCTTGCCGTGGGGGGCGAGGTCGATGCCGGCGCGGGCCACCAGGTCTTGCATCCAGCGCAGATTGTGAGCCAGCGCGTCACGGTGCACCACGGCCAGCGGCAGCGGCAGGTCGCCGCGCAGCACGTTCCAGCCCTGCGCGCCCACGGCGGACCGGCGCAGCGCCCCGGCGGCGGGCGGAAACCCTTTCCAGGTGGCGTCCAGCAACGGGTCGGTCAGGTCGGCGGGTGTCAAGGGCGGGCCTCCAGCTGGGCGCGGGCCTTGTCCAGCCACAGCGCCAGGCTGTCATGCAGTTCGCGCTGGCTGAACGAGCAGCTTTCCTCGGTGAACAACGCGCTCGATTCCAGGCGGTCCAGCAGGTTGAGCAGCACCTCGTCGTAGCGCGGCGGCAGGCCCTGGCGCAGCGCGTCCTGGCTTCGGGCCAGGGCGCAAAACATCGAGGTCGACAGGGTGCTGTCGCGCAGTGCCGCGAGCGCCGCGGTGAGGTTGCTCAGCCCCTGACCGGCTGCATCGGCGGATGGCTCGGGATCGCTCATGCGCATCGGCGGCTTCAGGGCTTCACGGGTGGTGGCAGCGGCAGGTTGCGCCGGGCCATTTCGGTGCGCACCCGGTCGGGGTAGTCGCTGATGATCCCGTCCACGGGCCAGTCGAGGATTCGGGCGATGTCGGCCGGCTCGTTGACCGTCCAGGGAATCACCTTCAGGCCCAGTCCCTGCGCTTCGCGCAGCAGTGCGGGCGTGAGGTCGTTGAAATTCGGTGACCAGATGTCGCCGCCAGCGGCCTTCACCATCCGGGGCACGCTGCCGTGTTCGGCCAGCCGCATGCCGGCGGTCCACAGACCCGGTTCGGATTCGATGGTGTTGGCCTGCGGGCGCTGGATGCTGAGGTAGACCGTGCGGACTTTGGGTGCCTGCGCCCGCAGCAGCCGCAAGGTGCGCCAGTCGAAACTCTGCACCATCACCCGCTCTTCCATGCCGTGCTCGCGGATCACCGCCAGCAGCGCCTGCACGAACGGCTCCGGGGCCAGGGTTGCGTCCGGGCGGCGCGGATCGATCTTGGTTTCGATATCGAATTGCACCGTGTTCGCGCCCAGCGCCTTGACCCGCTCGAACAGATCAGCCAGCTTCGGCATTCGGGTGCCGTCGATCGCTTGCTGGTGCGGGAACTGCTGCGCATAACGGCTGCCGGGACGCAGGCGGCCGACGTCGTATTGCTGCAGCTGTGCCCAGGTGAGCGAACGGATGGTTGTGGGGCTGTTCAACCACTGCCCGTCCGGGCCCCGCACCAGGTCGGGGTTGAGCACCGGGTCGTGCGAGACCACCACCACGCCGTCGGCGGTGATGCCGGTGTCGAGCTCCAGCGTGGTCACGCCGATGGCCAGCGCGCGCTCGAACGCGGGCAGGGTGTTTTCCGGCAGCAGACCGCGCGCACCCCGGTGGCCCTGCAGATCAAACGCCGTCGCGAATGGCGAAAACCCGACTGTCATCAGGAAAAAAACCAGGATACCAGCTTGAAAAGGCCATGATCTGCTATCAAAAAAGGACTTTCCCACAGGCTTCGGACTCCGGTTCACCGCCGGGCAGAGACGCTGGCAGGCCGGCGACAGCCCATTCATCGGGTTCCGGGCCTTTGCCATCAGGTTCATCGCGAAAGCAGCTGATCGGGTGTCGTTCAGTCAATCCGGGCGCCGGACTTCTTCACCACCTCAGCCCAGCGCGGCATTTCGGCGGCGAGGAATTTCGCGAAGTCTTCCGACCCGAGAAACGCGGGGTCGGCGCCCTGGGTGATCATGCGGTTGCGGATGTCGGGCGTGGCCAGAACCTGACGGAACGCGTCGCTGAGCCGGGTCACCACGTCCTTGGGCGTGCCCGCCGGTGCCAGGAAGCCGTAGAAGCCCACCACCTCGAAGCCCTTGATGCCCGATTCGATCACTGTCGGGGTGTCGGGCAGGGCGGGGTTGCGCTCGCGACTGGTCACGGCCAGCGCGCGCACCTTGCCCTGCTTGTGGTACGCGGCCGCCTGCGGGATCGACTCGGCCATGAACTGCACCTGGCCGGCCATCAGGTCGGTGAACGCCGGCGCGCTGCCGCGATAGGGAATGTGAACCATGTACAGGCCGGTGGCGGTCTTGAACATCTCCGGCACCAGGTGGCTGATACCGCCGTTGCCCGCCGAGCCGAAATTGACCTGGCCGGGCCGGGCGCGGGCGTAGTCCACAAACTCCTTGAGCGTGTTGGCCGGCACCTTGGGGTTGACCAGCAGCGCCAGCGGCTGCATCGCGGTGCGGGCGATCGGCGTGAAATCCTTCAACGTCGAATATGGCAGCTTGCTGTACAGCGCGGGGTTGATCACCATTACGCCGGTGTTGGCCAGCATCAAGGTGTAGCCGTCGGGCGCGGCCTTCATGACTTCCTGCGCGCCCACGGTGCCGCCGGCGCCGGATTTGTAGTCGATCAGGATCGGTTGGCCGAGCACCGCCGACAGCCGGTCCGACAACAGCCGGGCGTGCTGGTCCAGCGGCCCGCCGGCCGGAAACCCGATCACGATGCGGATGGGCTTGTCGGGAAAGGCCGCAGGGGCGAGCGTGCCGGTTGCCAGCGCGGCCACGGCTAGCGCGAATCGAAAGAACGAGGCAATGCGCATGAACAATCTCCTAGGGATGGCCCCGATCATAGGCGGGGCGAGCCAGGGTCACCCCCGCGACAACCCGAAGGCCGACCGCAGGCGGTTCGCGCCTTAGCATCGCGCCATCCGGCATCCAGACCGAACGAGGAGACATCCATGTCCGCGCACCACGCCTTCTGGCCCAAGCGGCTGCCCCACGCCATCCGGCCCCCGGCGACGTCGCTGTGGGACAACCTCGCCATCAGCGCCCACCGGTATCGCAACAAGCCGGCGCTGGTGTTCTTTGGCCGCACCTTCACCTACGCCGACCTGCGGCGTCAGGCCGAGCGGCTCGCGGCCCGGCTGGTGGCGCTGGGCGTGCAGCCGGGCGACCGCGTGGTGCTGAACATGCAGAACTGCCCGCAACTGGTCATCGCGCACTTCGCGATCCTGCGGGCCAACGCGGTGGTGGTGCCGGTGAACCCGATGAATCGCGCCGAAGAGCTCAAGCACTACATCACCGACCCCGATGCGCGCGTGGCGCTCACCACGTCCGACCTCGCGGCCGAACTCGCCCGCGCCAGCGACGCCTTGCCCGAGGGCGCAGGGCTTCAACACCTGATCGTCACCCATTTCACCGACGCCTTCGACGGCAACGTCGTCGGCGACGACGCCCCGCCCGAGGTCTGGACCGACTGGCTGCTGACCCACCACGCGCTGCCGGCACTGGCCGGCGGCGCAGTGCTGTCCTGGCACGATGCGCTGGCCAATGAATTGCCGCTGCCGACCGTCAACGCGGGCCCGGATGACCTTTCGATCCTGCCGTACACCAGCGGCACCACCGGGCTGCCCAAGGGCTGCATGCACACGCACGCCAGCGTGATGCACAACGCCATGGCCTCCAGCCTGTGGGGCCAGGGCACGCCGGAGACCGTGTCGCTGGCGGTGGTGCCGATGTTCCACATCACCGGCATGGTGTCGGTGATGCACGCGGCCATCTACGGCAGCGCCACCCTGATCCTGATGCCGCGCTGGGACCGTGACCTCGCCGGGCGGCTGATCTCCAAGTACCGTGTCACGCACTGGACCAACATCCCCACCATGGTCATCGACCTGTTGGGCAGCCCGCGCTTCGACCAGTACGACCTGTCCAGCCTGATGCTGATCGGCGGTGGCGGCGCGGCCATGCCGCAGGCCGTGGCCCAGCGGCTGGAAGACCTGTACGGCCTGAAATACATCGAGGGCTACGGTCTGACCGAAACCGCCGCGCCCTCGCACCAGAACCCGCCCGACCGGCCCAAGCAGCAGTGCCTGGGTATTCCCTATCTCAGCACCGACGCGCGGGTGATCGACCCGGAAACGCTGCAGGAGCTGCCGCAAGGAGAATCCGGCGAGATCGTCATCCACGGCCCCGAGGTGTTCAAGGGTTACTGGAAACGGCCGGAGGCGACCGAACAGGCCTTCATCGAACTCGATGGCAAACGCTTCTTCCGCTCCGGTGACATGGGGCGGATCGACGAAGACGGTTATTTCTTCATGACCGACCGGCTCAAGCGCATGATCAACGCGTCGGGCTTCAAGGTCTGGCCGGCCGAGGTGGAGGCGCTGATGTTCCGCCACCCCGCCATTCAGGAGGCTTGCGTCATCGCGACCAAGGATGCCTACCGGGGCGAGTCGGTCAAGGCCGTCGTGGTGCTGCGCGCCAGCCATCAGGGGCAGGTCAGCGAGCAGGACATCATCGATTGGTGCCGCGACAACATGGCGGTCTACAAGGTGCCGCGCGTGGTGCAGTTTGCCGACGCACTGCCCAAGAGCGGCAGTGGCAAGGTGATGTGGCGGCTGCTGCAGGAGGCTGAAGCCGGCTGAAACGCCTGTTCTTGGATCAAAAGAAGCTCGATCCCGGCGTCGGACAGCCACAGGATGCTCTCCTTTCAGGAGTATCCGGGGTGGCCTTTGCGGCCCGGCGCCGCGTGGGCACAATGGCGCACGGGACTCGCCCCGATCAACCACCACCACGCATGAACCCTCCCGCCGCACCACCTGGCCCGCCGCCGGCGGGGGCCGCCCGATTCGGCAAGCCGCTGCAAGGCTGGCGTCTGCGGCTGTACACCATCATCTTCGAAGCCGACACGCGCGCCGGCCAGTTGTTCGACCGCTGGCTGATCGCTCTGATCCTGCTCAGCCTGGCGGTGGTGGTGGCCGACAGCCTCGCACTGATGCAGGACCGCTTCGCACGGCTCTTCACCGGAATGGAGTGGATGTTCACCGTCGTGTTCACGGTCGAATACGTGGCGCGGTTGGTCTGCGTGCGCCACCCGCTGCGTTATGCGACCAGCTTCTTCGGCATCGTCGACCTGCTGGCCATCCTGCCCACCTACCTGGCGCTGCTGTTCCCCGAGCTGCACGCGCTGATCGACGTGCGGGTGCTGCGGCTGCTGCGCGTGTTCCGCATCTTCAAGCTCACCGCCTACCTGGTCGAGTACCAGATGCTGGGTGCGGCGCTGGTGGCGAGCCGGCGCAAGATCCTTGTGTTCCTGTCGGCGGTGCTGATGGCCGTGGTGGTGATGGGTACGCTGATGTACGTGGTCGAAGGGCCGGCCAACGGCTTCACCAGCATTCCGGTGTCGGTGTACTGGGCCATCACCACGCTCACCACCGTGGGCTTCGGCGACATCACGCCCAAGACCGATTTCGGGCGGCTGATCGCCTCGATGATGATGCTGCTGGGTTGGGGTACGCTGGCGGTGCCGACCGGCATCGTCACGTCCGAAATGGCGGCTCAGCGCATGCGGCGCCCGGCCACCACCCGGACCTGCCACGAATGCCTTTCAGAAGGTCATGCGCCCGAGGCACGCTATTGCATGCACTGTGGCGCCCGGCTGCCGCCCTACCAGAGCCAGTGAGTCCGAACCGATCGCGCCCCCATGTTCCGACGCCTGATGGGCCTGAAGCCCCCCGAACCCGCCTGGTTCCGGCACATGCCCTCGCCGCCGACGCCCGGTGCGCTCACGCTCACCTACCTGGGCACGGCCGGTTTCGTGCTCGACGGGCCGGAGCGCACCGTGGTGCTCGATCCGTTCGTCTCGCGCCACCCGCTGGGCCGTCTGCTGGCCAACAAGCCATTGCCCAGCGATGGGGCGCTGGTCAAACGCCTGATCCCCAGGGCCGACGACGTGCTGATCGGCCACGCCCACTTCGACCACATCCTGGACGCTCCGGCGCTGTGCCGGCAGACCGGCGCGCGCCTGATCGGATCGCGCGCGGCCTGCATGGTCGGGCGTGCGGCTGGCCTGCCCGAAGCGCAACTTGTGGAGACGGCGGGCCGCGAGGACATCGCCAGCGGCGCCTGGACGCTGCGTGGACTGCCCTCGGTGCATGGCAAGGCGCTGTTCGGCAGGATCCCGCTGCCCGGCGACATCACCGCGCCGCCGCCCTGGCCCGCGCGCATGCGCGACCTGCGCCATGGGCAGGTGCTCAACTGGCTGGTCGACACCGGCGGCTTGCGTGTGCTGCACGTGGACTCGGCCGACTTCATCCGCGACGAACTCCAGGGCGTCCGGGCCGACCTCGTGTGCCTGTGCGCCATCGGCCGGCGCTACCGGCCCGGCTACGTGCGCGAGGTAGTCGAACTGACCCGGCCCCGATGGATCGTGCCCTGCCACTGGGACACCATGGTGACGCCCATCGAGGAAACCCCCACCATGCTGCCCGGTGTCGACCTGCCGGGCTTCCTGCGCGAGATCGAGGACGCGGGTGTTCGGGCGTTGCCGTTGCCCGTGCTGGGTCGCCTTGTGCTGCCACCTGGCGGCGCTGCCGGATGACCCGGTTGGCGAAGCGGCCGGCGCGGCGCCGCGCGGCGGTTTGCGCCCATGCCGCGGAATAATGGGGCTTCACCTCCAGGAGAAAAAACCGTGACCCAAGTCGTTCAGCCCTTTCCCGCCACGATCGCCGGCAGCCTGCCCAAGCCCGCCTGGTTGGCCGAAACACAGAAACTGTGGCCGTCCTGGAAGGCCGAAGGCGCCGCGTTGCAGCAGGCCAAGGCGGATGCCACGCTGCTGTGGATCAAATGGCAGGAAGACGCCGGGCTGGACATCGTCGGCGACGGCGAGCAGTCGCGCCAGCATTTCGTGCATGGCTTTCTCGAACAGGTCGATGGCATCGACTTCGAGCACAAGGTGAAGATGGGCATCCGCGACAACCGCTACGACGCGATGGTGCCGCAGGTGGTGGCGCCGCTGCGCCTCAAGGGCCGCGTGCACGCCTTCGAGGCACGGCTTGCGCGGGCCCACACGACCCGCAAGCTCAAGTTCACGCTGCCCGGACCGATGACCATCGTCGACACCGTCGCCGACCGCTTCTACGGCGACAAGGTGAAGATGGCCTTTGCCTTCGCGGAACTGCTGAACCATGAGGCGCTGGCGCTGCAGGCCGATGGGGTGGACATCATCCAGTTCGACGAGCCCGCGTTCAACGTCTACATGCAGGATGCGGCCGACTGGGGCGTGCGGGCGCTGGAGCGCGCCGCACAGGGCCTCACCTGCACGACGGCCGTGCACATCTGCTACGGCTACGGCATCCAGGCCAACCTGGACTGGAAGCAGACCCTGGGCGAGGAGTGGCGCCAGTACGAGCAGATCTTTCCCGCGCTGGCGAAGAGCAGCATTCAGCAGGTGAGCCTGGAGTGTTACCACTCGCATGTGCCGCCGCACCTCATGGGTCTGCTGGAGGGCAAGGACGTGCTGGTGGGCGTCATCGACGTGGCCAGTGACGTGGTGGAGACCCCCGAGCAGGTGGCCGACACCATCGGCACCGCGCTGAAGTTCGTGCCCAAACACCGGCTGTTTGCCTGCACCAACTGCGGCCTGGCCCCCATGGGCCGCGAGGTGGCCGAGGCCAAGCTGCAGGCGCTGGCGCGTGGGGCGGCGCTGGCCCGGCAACGTTACGCCGACTGAGGAGAATCCGATCATGCAGTTCATGCCATCCGCCGCCCCTGCCGACGTCGGCCTGTGTCCCTTGCGGGCCCAGCGGCTGCTCGATGCGCTGCAATCCGACATCGACCGCCAGCGCCTGCCCGGCGCGGTGGTGCTTGTGGCCCGGCGGGGCCGGGTGGCGTTGTTCGAGCACCTGGGGGTGCAGGACCCGTCCAGTGGCGCACCGATGACGCGCGACGCCATCTTCCGGATCTACTCGATGACCAAGCCGATCGTCTCGGTGGCCGTGATGATGCTGATGGAGCAGGGGCGTTTGTTGCTCAACGACCCGGTGGCCAGACACCTGCACGCGTTCGGCGGCCAGAGGGTGGCGGTGGAGGAGGGCGGCGACGTGCGGCTGGAGGCTGCGGCTCGCCCGGCCACGGTGCAGGACCTGCTTCGCCACACGGCCGGGTTGACCTATGAGTTCCTCGGCGACACCTCGGTGCAGCGGCAGTATGCCGCGGTGGGCATCGGTTCGCGCTCGCGCACGAACGAGGCGTTCTGCGAGACGCTGGCCGGCATTCCGTTGCAGTTCCACCCCGGCAGCGTCTGGGAGTACAGCCGCGCCACCGACCTGCTGGGCCGGTTGGTCGAGGTGGTCAGCGGCCAGACGCTGGGCGAATACCTCGCCGAACACATTTTCGAGCCGCTGGGCATGGTCGACACCGGCTTCACCGTGTCGGCCCACCACCTGGCGCGCCTGGCCGAACCCTTCGCGCACGATCCCGACGGGGGCGTGCCCATGGTCGTGACCGACTTTCGCCAGCCGGGCAAGCTGGAAGGCGGGGGTGGTGGCCTGGTGTCCACCGCGCGCGACTACGCCCGTTTCCTGCAGTTCATGCTGAACAAAGGCTCTCTCGACGGCGTGCGCCTGCTCGGCCCGCGCACCGTGGACTACATGACCGCCGACCACCTGGGCACGATTCCGGTCGCGCCTGGCGCCAGCGCCGCGCTGCTGCCGCCGGGCCACGGCTTCGGCCTGGGCTTCGCGGTGCGAAAGGACGCCGGCGTGGCGCCGACTCCCGGCTCGGTGGGCATGTACTACTGGGGCGGCATCGCGGGCACCACCTTTTTCGTCGATCCGGCCGAGGAACTGTTTGCCATCCTGATGATCCAGGCGCCGAACCAGCGCGAGTTCTACCGCCCCCTGTTCCGCGACATGGTCTACGCCATGCTGGTGGACTGATCGTTCCCGCCCGGCCGATGGCCAGACCTGCCGAATCAACCCATGTCCAAACCCAATCTTCCCAAACACACCGCCCTGGTCACGGGCGCTTCCTCCGGCATCGGCGAGGCGCTGGCTGGCTGCTTTGCCGCCGCCGGTCACGACCTGGTGCTGGTGGCCCGCAGCGCCGACAAGCTGCATGCGCTGGCCGACACGCTGCAGGCGCGCCACGGCGTCAAGGTCCGGGTGGAGCCGGCCGACCTGTCGGAGCCGCAGGCGGTCTCGGCGCTGGCCTCGCGCCTGGGCCGCGCCCGGCTGCAGATCGACGTGCTGGTCAACAACGCCGGCGTGCTGGCGCAAGGGTCCTTCGTGCGCCAGGGGGCGGATGTGCACCAGCAGATGATCGACCTCAACATCGCCGGGCTCACGGCCCTGCTGGCGGCCTTCGTGCCACCGATGGTCAAGCGCGGCGCGGGCCGGGTGCTCAACGTCGCGTCGATCGCGTCGTTCCAGCCGGTGCCCTCGCTGGCCACCTACGCGGCCACCAAGGCCTACGTGCTCTCGCTGACCGAGTCGCTGTCGGAGGAACTGCGCGGCAGCGGTGTCAGCGTCACCGCGCTGTGCCCCGGCATCACCGCCACCCGCATGCTCGAAGACGCCATCAAGGCCAATGCGCAGGTCTCGCGCATCCCGGGCCTGCTGATCGGTGACGTGGACGATGTGGCGCGCCAGGGCTTCGAGGCCTGCATGGCCGGCGAGGTGATCTGTGTGCCCGGCGCGGTCAACCAGGCGGCGGTTCTGGCCTCCCGCGGCACGCCCAAATGGCTGCTGCGCCGCGTGACGGGGCTGTTCGGGCGCACCGTCGGGCGGTTTTGAGGATCTTTTCGGCCATTTCCCATCGTCAGATGGTCACGAGTAGCTATTGAAATGATAGTGTACAGGAGTGTGTGATGCCAGCTCATCGGCCCTATGACGTGGTGCTGTACGGCGCCAGCGGTTTCGTCGGCCGCCAGACCGTGGCCTATTTCGCGACGCACGGCGCCGGCCTGCGCTGGGCGCTGGCGGGGCGCAGTTACGACAAGCTGCTGGCGACCCGGCAGGCGGCGGGGCCGGGCGCCGCGCAGGCCGGCATCGTGATTGCCGACGCGGCGGACGAACGCGCGCTGGTGGCGCTGGCCGGCGACGCGCGCGTGGTGCTGAGCACGGCGGGTCCGTTTGCGTTGTTCGGCAGCCAACTGGTCGCGGCCTGCGTGGCGCAGCGCACGCATTACGTGGACATCACCGGCGAGACGCCGTGGGTGCGTGGCCTCATCGAGCGCCACCACGACCAGGCTGCCGCCGAAGGCACGCGCATCATCCCGTGCTGCGGCTTCGACTCGGTGCCGTCGGATCTGGGCGCCTGGACGCTGGTGCGGTACTTCCAGTCCCTGGGCGAGGCCTGCGTGGGTGTGAAGGCCTGTTTCTCGCTGCGCGGCGGTTTCAATGGCGGCACGCTGGCCTCGGCGCTCAACACGTTCGAAACGGGTCAGGCCGCCGCGCTGGCCGATCCCTGGCTGCTCAATCCCGCCGGCGCAAGACCCCATTCCGGCCCGGACGACGCAGACCCCGTGGCGCCGCACCGCGACGCCGACTTCAAGGCCTGGGTCGGTCCGTTCTTCATGGGGCCGGTCAACACGCGGGTGGTGCGGCGCAGCGCTGCCTTGCTGGGCTATGGCCCGGATTTCCATTACCAGGAGTACCTGCGCTTTGGCTCCGGGCCTGCCGCGGCGCTCACCGCCGCCGGGTTCAGCGCGGGCATGAGTGCCTCGCAGGCGGCGTTGAGGTTTGGCCCGGTGCGCGCGCTGGCGCGCAAGCTGGCCCCGGCACCCGGCGAAGGGCCGTCGGAAGACAGCATGAACCGGGGCGGTTTCCGATGCGAACTGGTGGGGCATGGCGCGCGCGGTACGGTGGCGCGGGCCAAGGTGGCGGCGACCGGCGATCCGGGCAACCGCGCCACGACGGTGATGGTGTGCGAGGCCGCGCTGGCGCTGGCCCAGGATGCCCGGCGTTTTCCGGGTGGCAAAGCGGGCGGGGGCGTTCTGACGCCCGCCAGCGGCCTGGGTGAAATTCTGGCGGACCGGCTGCGAAAGGCCGGAATGACGCTGGCGCTTCAGGGTTGACGCGTCAGCGCAAGGCGTCCTACTTCCGAGCCGAGTTCTTTTCGTCTTCTTCCATCTTGGTGGTGAAGAAGCGATAGAAGTACACGCCCATGCCCAGCATGAACGCGATCACCGCGATGCTCATCAGTCCATAGTCGGTCGAAAACAGATCGGAAAACAGTTTCATGGTGACGGCCTTTGATTGTTGAACTTGAACGCGCGGGCGAACCCCGCTTGCCCAGGCCCATACTATTGCCGCCAAGGGTATGCCCTGCACTGATCTGAATCAAGACTGTTGGGAAAGCGTCTCACTTTTTCAGGTACAGCCGGTCCGACCACGTGGCCAGCCATTGCGGCCGGAAGGCCACGAAGATGGCGGCCATCATGCCGGTCATGAAGCCGTCGCCCCAGGCCATCAGCCAGCGCGCCACGCTCGACAGCCCGGGCCCGACGAACTGCAGTTCGTGGCCGGCCATCTGCGCCAGGCTGCCGGCCGCGAAGGTGCACAGCACCGTGCCCGCGAAGGCGCGCGCCAGGATGTAGACGAAGGGGTGCGTGCCGGCCCAGCGTCGCAACAGCGCGCCCAGACCCAGCGCCAGCGTGGCGGGCACGACGCCCTGCCAGACCACCTGGGCCAGCAGCGCGTCGAGGTCGGCGGGCGCCAGCAGGGCGCTGATCAGTGCCACGCCCGCCAGCGCCAGCATCGCCAGCGGCCAGCCCAGCATCAGCGTCACCGCGCAGGCGCCGGAGAACTGCAGTTGCAGCGGCATGGTGTGCAGGCGGGGCAGGGCCCACAGCCACGGCAGGATGACCACGATGGCGAGCAGCGGCGTGAGCAGGGCAGCGTCGGCAAGTTGGCGCCAAGGGCGAACCAGCAGCGCGATGACCAGCGCGGCCACCAGCATCGTCAGTTCCAGCTCCATGAGGGCGCGGCGGTCAGGCGGTGGCGCGCGCGTCGGCGTTCTGGGTGGTCGCGGTGTCGTCGGAGCAGGTGCTGCCGCCGCAGCCGTGGATCAGGTCTTTGGGCAGCGCCTCGGGGCGGGCCAGCGTGCCGGTGGCGGTGTCGAAGCCGACGCTGCGCAGGTGCAGCGCCAGCGAGGCGTCCATCGCCTGCGCGTGGTGGGGGAACCAGACCACCAGTTCCTCGGCCATCTGGCGCACCACGCCCAGCTCGCCGGCCTGGCCGCGCCTGAGACCTTCGCGCAGCACCTGCAGCACGATCTTGTGCTGGGTGCTGTGGCAGTTGGACGAGGCGAAGCGCGTGGCCTGCATCCATTCGTCCTCGCGGGTGAAGTGGTCGTCGGTGTGCTCCACCAGCGCGGTCCAGTGGGTAAGCAGGGCGTCGTCGCTCGCGCCGTTCACCGCGGCCAGCAGGTCGACGAACTCGCGGTGCGTCTGATCCATCGCCGGGAGTTCCAGCGCCAGCGCGTCGGACCATTCAAGGTGTTGCATGGGAGCCATCCAGAAAAAAGATGGCGGGAGGATACGCACGCAGCGGCCGTTCTGCCTTGATCCAGGTCATGATGGGCAGGACGTCGGGTCGGGCGGATTGCTCGGGTCGCACCGAAGCGGGGCGTGATAATTGATGCTCGTCAAGGCGTTTTCGGCGGCTTCGGCACACAATGTCAATACATAGCCCGTCCATGCCGATCAACACAAGAGGAGTCGCACCATGTTCAAGAAGATTCTGGTTCCAGTGGACGGTTCGTCCACATCGCTGCAAGCCGTGGCCAGTGCCGTGGCCTTGGCCCAGGCATTTGGCGGCAAGGTGACCGCCATCTATGTGATCGATCCCTATCCCTTCACCGGCGTCGGCACCGATTTCGCCTACGGTCAAGACCAGTACCTGGCCGCCGCGACCGCCGAGGCGCATGACGCCATTCGCGTGGCACGCGAGGCGATCGAGGCCAGCGGGATCACGGTGGAGACCAGCGTGGTCGAGGCGCATTCGATCTGGCGTGGCATCCTGGATGCTGCCTCCGCGATCGAGGCCGACGTGATCGTCATGGGCTCGCATGGCCGTCATGGCATCGAGAAGCTGCTCGGCAGCGTGGCGCAACGGGTGCTGTCGCACGCTCATGTGCCGGTGCTGGTGGTCCGCGACTGAACCAGCCAGGCGTGTGCGCCGGGCGGCTGACCCGTTATCCGGCCGGTCGGTCGGGGGCGCGAACCACCAGGACCTTGAGTGCCCGCTCGGGCGCGACGTCGGCAAAGGCCGGCGGATTGGGCAAGCGCTCGATGAAGCGCAAGCTGGGTGCCTGCGTCTTCAGCGCGTCCAGCAGGAATCCGGTGTCCAGTTCGGGCGCGTTCAGACACAGCAGCGCGTGGCCCCCGGGCGCCAGCAGGTCGGGCAGGCGGCGCAGCAGGCGCGCGTAGTCCTTGGTGGCCACGAAGCTGCCCTTCTGGTAGCTGGGCGGGTCGATGATCACCAGGCCGTAGGGACCGCCGCGGGTGATCTTGCCCCAGGTCTTGAAGATGTCGTGGCCCAGGAACGAGGCGCGCCCCGCCAGCCCGTTGAGCGCGTGGTTCTGCTGGGCAATGGCCAGCGCGCCGACGCTCATGTCCACGTTCACCACCGCGCCCGCGCCGCCTAGCAGCGCCGCCACGGAGAACGCGCCGGTGTAGGCGAACAGGTTCAGCACCTTCAGACCCGGCCGTGCGGCGGCGAGCGCGCGCACCCAGCGCCGGCCCTCGGCCATGTCCGGAAACAGGCCGTGGTTCTGGCCGCGCAGTACATGCACCCGAAAGCGCGCACCGTCTTCGTTGACGACATGTGGATCGGGAACGACCCCGGCCATCAGCCGGGTGTCGGCCGGGCCGTGGTGCCGGCACTGGAACACCCAGTTCAGCGGTTCACCCGGTGCGATCTGCGCCCAGCGCGCGGCCAGCGCCGCGCCCACGGCGGCCAGATCGTCGTCGGGCACCGGCCCGAAGGCGGTCAGCACCCAGACCGGCGGGTACGCGTCCAGCGTCCAGTGCTCACAGCCCGGAAACCGCCCGCCGCGCCCGTGGAACACACGCGCCGCGTCGGTGGGGCGTTGCAGGGTGGAGATGGTGTCGAGCAGGGCTTGCATGGTCGATCCGGCGTCTGTGGGTTCTGGCCACGCGGGGTGGTGCGGGTGGCGGCCGAATGGGTGAAGGCCGATGGTGCATGCAAAAAGGGCCCGAACGGGCCCTTTTTGTTTCGGGGTGGTGTCCGACCGAGCGGACGCGTCATCACATCCGCTCGAAAATCGCCGCGATGCCCTGGCCGCCGCCGATGCACAT
>ERZ1645187.1425-NODE-1425-length-22013-cov-5.778122_pt1 | contig 22013 bp, 20 predicted proteins | sample MGYA00575352_ERZ1645187 | MGnify/ENA primary metagenome ERZ1645187 (study PRJEB40837, sample SAMN11349314) | freshwater sediment metagenome | isolation source: river sediment | host: Sediment | place: India: Wazaribad , New Delhi | collected 2017-02-21 ... | reverse complement strand
ATGCGGGAGAGGACGGCGCGGAACGCGCCAGGTGAGGGCGGTTTCTGGCGATGGCGAGAGACCTCCCATCCTCCTCCCATTTGACGGCTTCACGCAATCAGGCCAAAACCCTCCCATGGACAGACCCGATACCGCCCTTGCACCCGCGCATGCCGCCATTCTCGACAAGCTGATGGACATTGTCCGCGCGGCGGGGCCGCTCGATGCCCAGACCGACAAGTATTTCACCAACACCTCGCGCATCGTCGCGGCCCATGGCGACACGGAGGTGACCTTCGCCGTGTTCATGCGCCGCCGCGTGGTCGCTGCCCTTGAACCCGCGATCCGCATTGCCCGGGCGCTCGTCCCGGATGTGAAGATCCGCCGCCTCGTGGCGGAAGGCGAGGTCGTGCCATCCGAACGCAAGCTCATGGAAATCACCGGTTCCATGAAGAAGCTATCGGAAGTGGAAACCGTGCTGCTGCAGAAAATCGGTTTCCCCTGTGTCTGCGCCAACAACGCCTATGAGATGTGCCTCGCCATGCCGGAGTCGGGCTTCATGGACATGCACGCGCGGCACGCTTCCGGCGCGGAGATGAACATCCTCGCCGCCTATGGCGCCATGGTCGGTTCCAATGCCGCCAAGCGCCACAATGCCACGGCCAAGGGCTTCATCGGCTCGTCGCAGGATCTGACGGCACCCTTTTTTGGGGCAGGTGGCGGCATGGGCACGATGCCGCATGCACTGGTGGGCTATGCGGGCGGCGATGTGCTGGCCGCCATGAAGATGTTCCACGACACCATTCCGGAAGCGAAGTCGCTCACCGCGCTCACCGATTACACGGGTCACGAAGTGACGGATGCGCTGCGCTGCGCGCGCTGGTTCTACAAGGAGAAGAAGCTGGACCAGGCGGGCAAGAGCTTCGGCGTGCGCCTTGATACCCATGGCGGGCGTTTTGCCGAGGGCCTCGACTACGAGAAGTCCGTCGATGTGGTGGGCCACTGGCTGAAAGTGTCGGGCGAGTACAATATCGTGGAACAGGTTCTGGGCGGCCGGGCCTTCCAGCTCGACCCCAGCAACATCCTGGTGGACAAGGTGCGCCGCATCCTGTTCGGCAAGGGCGTGTCGGTGGCCTGCGCCATCCACACCCGTCTGGCACTCGACAACGCCGGTTACACGGATGCGCAGATCGTGGGCTCGTCCGGCTTCAACCCTGAGAAGTGCCAGATCATGGGCGCAGCCAAGGCACCGCTCGACATGGTGGGTACCGGCTCATTCCTGCCTGCCACCTTGACGGAGACCTATGCGACGGCGGATATTGTCTCCTACGGCGGCGAACGGCGCGTGAAGGTCGGGCGAGAGTTCTTGTTTGATTAAGCACAGCCAGAACGAGCGCTGGCAAAGTGTGCGGAGTCCCGATACATTAACCGAGTCTTTGGGGGTTAAAAGAGGGCAACCAGCATGAAGAAGTATCTTTCGATCATCATCAGCCTTGTCGCTGCCGTGATGCTGACCTTTGGCGCCGCCGAAGCCAAGCCGAAGCGCTACAAGGCACGCAAGCCGGCCGCCGTGCAGGTGCACATCGACATCGGCTCGCAGACCATGTCCGTGCGGGTCAACGGATTTCCCTATGCACACTGGCGCGTGTCCACGGCCCGTTCCGGCTACTACACGCCGCGCGGCACCTTTGGCGTGACACGCACCGCCAAGGTCTATTACTCGCGCAAGTATGACAACTCGCCGATGCCGAACTCGGTGTTCTTCCATGGCGGCTATGCCATCCACGGCACGGGCTACATCAAGAACCTCGGCCGCCCTGCGTCGCATGGCTGCGTGCGTCTGCATCCGACGAATGCCGCGAAGCTCTACGCGCTGGTGAAGAAGCACGGCCCCGGCCGCACGCGCATCACGCTCAGCAACTGACCTGACTGCCACATTGCACACAAGGGCTCTGGTGCTTGACGCACCGGAGCCCTTTTTGCATCGTGGCGCGCGGATCAATCGGGGAAGACAATGACACGAGTTGCCATCATCACCGGAGGCGGGCAGGGCATGGGGGCCGCGGCTGCCGCGGCATTCCTGCGGGATGGATTCGCGGGCGTCGTTCTGGTGGACCGGAACGCCAGCGGTCTCGTTTCGTGCGAAGCGAAACTTGCCGCGCCGGGCCGGGTCGCCACTGTCACGGCAGACCTGATGGAGAAAGCCACGCCGGGCATGGCCGTTGCCGCTGCCTTGGAAAAATTTGGCCGCGTGGACGTGCTGGTCAACGCGGCGGGAACAAGCGAACGGTGCTCCATCGATGATGTGACGCAAGAGGCCTTTGAACGCATTTTCACGGTCAATGTGCGTGCGCCGGTGTTCATGATGCAAGAGGCGGCCCGTGCCATGCGCAAAACCGGTGGTGGCGTCGTGATCAACATTTCATCGATGCTCGCCTATGGCGGTCCACCCGACATTGGCATTTACGCGTCCTCCAAGGCGGCACTTGTCGCCGCGACGCGCAATGCCGCCAACGCGTGGAAGGCACAGGGCATCCGCGTTTTCGCCATCAACCTTGGCTGGGCCAATTCCGAGGGTGAGCATGCACTGCAAACCGGCTTTCACAAACAGCCGCAGAACTGGGCGGAATTGGCGGGGCAGAAGGTGCCCTTCGGGCGGCTCATCGCACCAGCAGATGTGGGCGGGGTCTGCTCATTCCTGGTGTCGCCACCAGCGCAGATGATGACGGGTGCCATCATTGACTACGAGCAGATGCCCATCGGCACCTACGATTTTCACCCCATGGTGGCGCGGGACTAGGTCAGCGGGCAGGGCAGGCCTTGCCGCCCCTGCGGGCCAGCAGGAAGGGTTGCTGGTCGGCATTCATCTTCAAGGTGGCGGAGCTGCCCTTGCAATCCGGTCCGGCTAACAGCACGCCATTTGGCGGCATCACCTGCAAGCTGCCACCAACCGATGACAACACGAAGACGCTCCCATCGCAGTAGGACGCGCAGGCAAATCCGGCGCCGGTGTTGCTGCATTCATAGGCCGTTTCCAGCCATGCCTCGCCTGTTTCGCGGAAGCGCGCCATCAAACGGCCATAGGCTTGTGGCTTGTTCTCTGGAATGGCACCGAGATTGGCTTCGAGCCGCAGCGCGGTGACTTTCTGCAACGGGAGCTTCTTTAGCTCCCATTTGTTCCAGGACTTCTCGTAACAGCCTTTTGGCGCGTTGCCCGCCAAGGCCCCCGTCGCTGCCATGGCAATGACAGCCAGCGCAAATCCCCCGATCCGCATTCCCACTCCCCCCAGAATGAATGCCGTCCAGAAGGCAACAAATCATCTCGCGCAAGAGAAAGCAATCGAAGGTTGGTGGATTGGTGAGGCACTCAATGTTTTCGGGCGGTCACACTGGCCAGCTCCGTGCTGTCCAGAAACCGGATAGTCAATGCCGGTCAATCAACTATCTCGAGGTCTCCACGGCCGAAGTTGCTGACAGGCGGTTCTCCGTGCTCTTGGCTTCGGCGAGGCACCAGTCGCGGAAAGCATCAACCAGGGGAGCATCGGCAGTGTCAGTGCGCGAAATGACGAAGTAAGCAAAAGACTTGGGGGCGCGGAGCGAGAGTTCGAAGGGCTTCACAAGCCGTCCGGCGGCGAGGTCATCGGCGACGAGGTTTGAATCCCCCAGCGCCACGCCCAAGCCGTCGATGGCGGCCTGAACAGCATAAGACGTTTGGCCGAAATGCAGTCCTGCGCGGTCGTCAAAGTCGTTGATTCCGGAAGCCTTCATCCACATCTTCCAGTTGGGCCAGGGAGAACCCTGCGCCTCCCAGTCGAGGTGGATGAGGGTATGGCGCAGCAGGTCGCGGGGGGTTTTCAGGGGTTTTTCTTTTGTAATGATGCGGGGGCTGCAGACTGGAAACACATTGTCCTGGAACAGAAGGTCAGCCCGAAGCCCGGGGTATTTGCCTTCCCCGAAACGGATGGCGATATCCACGTCCTCGCGGTCAAAATCGACGACAGCATGGGAGACGTCGACCCTGACATCGGCGCCGGGGTGGAGAGCTAGGAATCGCTCCAGCCTAGGCACGAGCCACTTTGCTGCAAGCGAGGGTGAAGCGGACACCCGGATCTGCTGCCGGTTCTCCAGACGTTTGATGCGGAGCAGGGCGCGACTGAGCACCTCAAGCGATTCGTGGGCGGCGGTATGGAGGATTTCCCCTTCTTTGGTCAGGCGCATGGACCTGCTGGTCCGGGTGAAGAGAGGGGCGCCCAATAGTGCCTCCAACTCCTTGATTTGATGACTGATTGCTGCTGGCGTAACACCCAGCAAATCGGCGGCACGGGTGAAGTTCAAGTGGGTCGCGGCGGCATCAAACGCGCGCAGTGACCGCAGGCCGGGGAACAGCTCAATCATGGCGAAATCCAGGCGATCTTCAAAAGAAATTTTATGATGCTGAGAGAATTAGTCGTTTCCCCTTTGAATCGCAACGACCTATGTTCGAACCATCAACAAATATTAATGAAAGTTAAGAGCCATGAACACCTTCCTCTCCCGCGCCGCCAAGGCTCTCCGCACCGCTTTTACCTCTGATGCGGACACCAAGCGCATGCTTGAAAAGACCTATGTCGAAGTGGCGCTCAATTCGCGTTTCGGCGGCAACTGAGCCGTTTCGATTCATTCGGCGGTCCACTCCCCGCCACACTGAAATGGCCGCAGCTCCCTTTGGGTGCGGCCATTTTTTCATGTGCAGACGGAGTTACTTGCCCTTCCAAACTGGCTTCCGTTTCTCGGCGAAGGCGCGCGCACCTTCCAACTGGTCTTCCGACGAGTAGAGAACATCCACTGACTTGAGCTTGCGTTTCGTCACCATGTGGAAGGCCTCGTGGACCGGGAGATGCATCGTCTCTCGGGCAATTTCCTTGATGCAGGCGTAAACGAGCGGCGGGCCATCGGCGAGTTGGTCAGCCATTTCGCGCGCCCGTGCCATCAAACGGTCAGCGGGAACGATTTCGTTGATGATGCCCCAGTGTTTTGCCTCAGCCGTATCGATGCGCCGCCCGGTGAACAGCATTTCCATTGCGACGTGATAGGGTATGAAGCGCGGAAGCTTGATCGTCGCCGCGTCGGCCACTGTTCCGGAATTGATTTCGGGAAGTGCGAATGTTGCGTGTTCCGCCGCGATGATGATGTCACAGGAGATCATGATCTCGAAACCGCCGCCAAAAGCCAGGCCGTTGACAGCGCAGATGACAGGCTTGTTAAGCCCCTTCAACTGCTGCAAGCCGCCGAATCCGCCGACGCCATAGTCCACGTCGGGAGCTTCACCAGCCGCAGCTGCCTTGAGATCCCAGCCGGGGCAGAAGAACTTCTCGCCTGTCGATGTGAGGATGGCAACGCGCAATTCAGGATCGTCGCGGAAGCCCGCGAAGACATCCCCCATGATCCGGCTGGTTGCGGCATCGATGGCATTTGCCTTGGGGCGGTCGATCGTGACTTCAAGAACAGCACCACGGCGTTCAGTCTTGATGGGAGTGGTCATGCGGGAGGCCTCATGCGGATCAATGCGTCGACAGCGATTGCTCCATCCGGAAGGACGAGCAGCGGATTGACATCCAGTTCTTCAAGGGAAGTGGCGTAAGTCTGGGCGAAGTTGGCAACGGCTTCGACAGATCGGACAACGGCTTCCTGATCGCCATGCTTGCCGCGGTAACCCTCGACCAGTCTCCACGTCTTCAATGACTTCAGTGCACGTTCAATCTCGCTGCGCGAAGCGGGCAGGAGAAGGGCGACTGAGTCCCTGAGAAGCTCAGTGAATATGCCTCCAGCACCCACCACCAGTGCCAGACCAAATTGTGGATCCCGTTTCACGCCGATGATGAGTTCGGCAACGGCACCATGGATCATGCGCTCCACAAGGACCATGTTTGAAAGATGTGCCATCGAGGCAGCGGCAGCGGCCACGGCGTGTCTGTCTGCGAGATTGAGTTTTACGCCACCGGCCTCGGTCTTGTGTGCGATGGCTGCTGATGACACCTTGAGCGTGACCGGAAAGCCGATCTTGGCGGCAACGTCTGCGGCCTCCTCAATGCGACATTCGCGTCCCTCTGGCACGGCGAGGCCGCGTCCCCGGAGCAAGGCCTTGCCTTCCGCTTCCGTGAGCGTGGCAATTTCGCCGCTGGCCACTTTTGGCGGCAGCAGGGCGGCGGGCGTTTCTGCCCTGGACCAATTCTCGCCAATCCGGGCGGCGGCCTCAAATGCGGTGAGGGCGTCGTCAAGTCCGAACATGGGGGCAATTCCCGACAGCGCCAGATCGTCGGCGAGTGGTAGCGGCATGCATTCCGGAAGGGTAGCAACCACAGCTGCGCGTGCCTCGTTCATGACAGAGCCCATGCGGAAAGCGCGCGCAGTCTTCAGCCAGGCATCTGGGTTCAGGTGGCTCTGGGTGGGCGTATCGAGGATGAGCATGGCCACATCGAAACCGCCGGACATCACTGCCGAAAACGTGTTGGTGAGCTTGTCTTCCTGGTTCCAGATGAAGGTATGGTAATCGAGCGGATTGTCGATGGCCACAAATTCGTTGAGGGTCGAAGCCACCTTCTCCCGGGTGTGCGGATCAAATGGCGGGAAGGAGATGGCACGATCCACCGCCATGTCCGCCGCCAGAGCAGCCTCACCACCTGAACAGGACAAGGAAACAAGCCTGCCTCCATTCAACACGCCAAAATGCAGGAACTTTAGGGTCTCCACAAATGCGGTGATGGAGGTCATGCGCGCCACACCTAGCCGCTCGAAGAGTGAGTCATAGAGGGCATCGGCCCCTGCGAGAGAGGAGGTGTGACTGAGCGCCACCTTGGCGCCCTGCTCGGAACGGCCCGTCTTTAGGACGACGACTGGTTTGCGGTAGCTGCGCGCAATCGTACAGGCGTCGGCAAATGCGGCGACATCCTTCAGACCTTCAATGTGAAGGCCGATTGCCGAGATGCGCTCATCGGCGGCCAGTTCCGCCACCATATCGGCCATATCAACATCGACCTGGTTGCCGATGGTGAATACGGCCGCCAGTGGCAGTGCTCGCTTGGTGAAGGTGAGATTGCAGGCAATGTTTCCGGACTGGGTAATGATGGCGACGCCACGTTGCACGGGCTTGATACCGTGTTCATCGGGCCACAGCGCGGCGCGGGCAAGGCCATTGACAAAGCCATAGCAGTTCGGACCCATGAGACGCATGTTGCCGGCGGCGGCGAGCAACTCGTCCTGCAAGGCTGTATCACCGGCTTCAGCGAAGCCCGCGGCGTAGATGACGGCGCCAGCACAGCCGAGTTCACTCAGTTGGCGCACCATCTCAACAGTCGGCTCCCGCTTCACAGCGACGAAGGCGGCATCGACAGGCTCACCAATGTCTGCCACGGACCGCTTGGTCAACACACCTGCAAGATGTTCCCGCTTGGGATGGACGGCATGGATTTTCCCAGAGAAGCCAAGCTCCATGGTGCGGCGGATGGCGATTTCACATTCGTTTCCACCGATAAAGGCGATGGAATGCGGGAAGATCAGGCGAGCCAGGTCGGTCATGATGGCGCATCAACCGCCAAGTGGCCGCAGCAGGGCGCGGCTGATGATGTGGCGCTGGATTTCGCTGGTGCCTTCCCAAATCCGTTCGACACGGGCATCCCGCCAGATTCGTTCCAGCGGCAGGTCGCTCATAAGCCCCATGCCGCCGTGAATCTGGATTGCTTCATCAGCAATGAAGGCGAGGACCTCCGTGGCCTTGAGCTTTGCCATGGCCATATCAGTGTCCGTCACCGTGCCTTGATCATATTTCCATGCAGCCTCGCGGGTCAGCAATTCCGCTGCTTTCAATTCCAGCGCCATGTCGGCGAGCTTGAAGGAAATGCCCTGGAACTTGCCGATCTGCTGGCCAAACTGCTCGCGATCCACGGCATATTGAAGCGCATGCTCGAGGGCGCGTTCGGCCCGGCCGAGGCAGGTGGAGGCGACCTGAAGCCGGGTCGCGCCCAGCCATGAGTTTGCCACTTCAAAACCCTTGTGCAGGGCGCCGAGCATCTGGGATTTGTGAACACGGCAGTCGTTGAACTCGAGAATGCTGTTGGGATAGCCCCGGTGCGACACATTCCTGTAGCCGGGTCGCACTTCAAAGCCGGGCGTGCCCTTGTCGATGAGGAAGGCCGAGATCAGCTTCTTCTTGCCGCGCGGTGTATCTTCTTCGCCCGTTGCCGCGAAAAGGACGGTGAAGTGGGCTTCTTCGCCGTGGCTGATGAAGTGCTTCACCCCGTTGATGACGAAATCATCGCCGTCGGCACGGGCAAAGGTTTTCATGCCGCGGAGATCCGAGCCCACGCCGGGCTCGGTCATGGCAAGACAATCGGCCTTCTCTCCACGCACGGCGGGGAAGAGGTATTTGTCCCGCTGCTCACCCTCGCACGCCATCAGGATGTTGGAAGGGCGACCAACGCATGTCCAGTGCAAGGCATAGTTGGCGCGGCCCAGTTCCTTCTCGTAGAGGCACCACGTCAAGGTATCGAGTCCAGCGCCTCCGACTTCGGCGGGCATGTTTGCTGCAAACAGGCCAGCAGCAATAGCCTTGGCCTTCAATTCATCGCGCAATTCCGGGCGCAGGACACCGGTCTCTTCAACTTCCCTCTCATAGGGATAGAGTTCGTTGGCCACAAAATCCTTCGTGGTCCTGATGATCATCTGCTGTTCGTCGGTGAGCGAAAAGTCCATGCTATTACCTGATGTGGAAGGTTTCGGTGTGGCCATCGACGGCGATAGCCTGGCCATTGATCATCCGGGCTGCGGGTGACGCGAGGAAGAGGGCCATATCAGCGATTTCCTCAGGCTCCACGAAGCGCTCAATTGATTGTCCGCCGACCATCTGTTTGGCCACCACCTCGAAAGGCACGCCGCGGACATCGGCTTCGCTCTGGATGACACGGTTGATGCGGTCGCCGCGGACTGTGCCCGGGCAAATGGCATTGGCTGTGCACCTAAACGGACCAAGTTCGATGGCGAGAGACTTGGTGAAGCCGATGACAGCCCACTTTGCGGCCGCATAGGGGGTGCGGTTTCCGAAACCGAACAGCCCGGCCGTGGAGGAAAGATTGATGATGGTGCCCGATTTCTGATCCTTGAAGAGGGGAGCGGAACGCCGGGCACAGAGAAAGTAGCTGTCAATGCCGACGGACAGGCATTCCCGCCAGTCCGCAAAGTCGATGTCGTCCACCGGTGCTGTCGGTCCCTTGATGCCGGCGTTGTTCACCATCACATCGAGGCCGCCGAGATCATCGAGTGCCTCATCGAACCAGTTTTCCACTTCCACCTCGGAGGTGACATCCACATGCGTGGCCCCGATTTCGGGAAAGTCCTCACGGAACGAGGAGAGCGCCTCTTCATTCACGTCGCAGATGTGGACCAGCGCTCCACCCTCGTAGAACGCCTTGGCAATGGACCGGCCAATGCCGCGTGCTGCCGCGGTGAGCATGACGCGCTGGGGCATGCGTTCCTCCGTCTGGTCTATTTCTTCTTTGCGGTTTTCCTGCTTTTTGCCTTCAATTCCAGGTCCAGCACAAGGCCGGAGCCGATCTTGTGTTTCTTGAACAGCTTCATCATGTCCACAAGGATGGCGTTGCGTTTGGCTTCGATCTCCGCAACCTTGCGGCCAGCGGCCTGGGCTTCGCAGCCCTCGACGAGACGCTGTTCGAGAGCCTGGTTCCACTTTGGGAACTTCAGGTCGGTCCAGTCCAGTTCAAGGGTCGGGTCGAACTGCTTGATGAAGTCCCGCATGCCTCCGGGGCCGCCTGCCACGTGATAGGTGAGGAAGGAGCCCATGAAGGCCCAGCGCATGCCAGCGGAATAGACGATGGAGTCATCAATGTCTCCCGTGCTTGCAATGTCCTTGTTGAGGATGTGCAAGCTTTCGCGCCACAGGGCTTCCTGCAGGCGGTCGCAGACGTAGCCCATGATCTCTTTCTTGAGTCGCAGCACTTGCATGCCGATCGCCTCGAAGTATTCCCCCGCCTGGTCCATGGCTTCGGCAGAGGTCTTTTCTCCGGGCACCGTTTCCACCAACGGCAGGAGATACACCGGATTGAAGGGGTGCCCGATGATCACCCGTTCGGGGTGCTTGCACTGGCTTTGCAGGTTGGTCGGCAGGAAGCCCGATGAGGATGAGGCAATAATCACGTCAGGGCGGGCAGCCGCGTCAATATCCCTGAACAGCCTGATCTTGAGGTCCTCGCGCTCAGGCGCAGCCTCGTGGATGAAGTCCGCCTTCGACGCCATCTCCGCCAGGTTCGTGGTGAAAGTGAGCTTTCCCTTCTTCTTTGGCTTGCCGAGCAGGGCTTCCAGCGACGGCCATGCCGTCTTGATCTGGGCCTTGAGTTTTTCTTCGGCTGCCGGGGAGACGTCGAACGCGATCACATTGTAGCCGCGGAAAAGCAGGCGGGCAGCCCAACCTGCGCCTATCAGCCCGGTTCCGGCGATGCCTACGGTCTTGATTGTCATTTCTTCAGCCCCAGGATTGCGCGCCCTTCATCCGGGGTGGCGACTTTTGTGCCGAGCACCTCAATCAGCTTCACAGCCTTTTCCACCAGTGCGCCGTTGGTTGCGTGCACGCCCTTTTCGAGCCAGAGATTGTCTTCAAGGCCGACGCGAACATGTCCACCCAGCAAAACGGCCTGGGCCACGGCATGGAACTGCTGACGGCCGATGGCGAAGGAGGCCCAGACCGCGCCGTCTGGGAGTTGTGACTTCTGGTATGCCATGGTTTCGGTGTTGAAGGGGGCGCCCCACGGAATGCCCAGGCAGAGCTGGTAGAGGGGCGGGCCATCGATCAGGCCCTCTTTCACCAACTGGTTGGCGAACCAGAGATTGCCCGAGTCGAAGATTTCCATCTCCGGCTTCACGCCATAGGACTTGATGAGGGCCGCCTGCTGGCGGAGTTGCGTGGGGGTCTGAACAACGATGGATTGACCGTCGCCGAAATTCAGGGTGCCGCAATCAAGGGTACAGATTTCAGGGCGCAACTCCTTCACGTGAACGAACCGTTCCAGCGGGCCGACACAATCGGTACCGGGGCCGAAATCCAAAGGCTTTTCACCATCACCGACGACGACGTCGCCACCCATGCCGGCCGTGAGATTGATGATGACGTCCGTGTTCCTGGCGCGGATGCGCTCCATCACTTCACGATAGAGCCCAGTATCGCGGGATCCCTTGCCGGTTTGCGGGTTGCGCACGTGGCAGTGGACAACAGTTGCGCCAGCACTTGCGGCTTCGAGGGCGGAATTGGCGATCTGTTCAGGTGTCACAGGCACATTCGGGCTCTTGCCTACGGTGTCGCCCGCACCGGTGACGGCGCATGTGATGATGACTTTTGGCTGCATGGTGTTCCTCCGATGTGACGGGAGAGTAACTTCAGGGCCATGCCGCATTTGACAAAATCCGCCGTGAAATGTGAAAATGCGCCATGGCGCTGCACGATGTCTCTTTTCTTCTGGTCCCGCAGTTTTCCATGATTGCGCTCTATGGCGCCATGGAACCGCTTCGCGTGGCCAACCGTTTCGCGCCGGGCGCCTTTTCCTGGCGCTTCCTCTCCATTGATGGGGAACCGGTGGTTGCCTCGAACGGCATACCAGTCTCTGTCAGTGGCCGGATCGCGGAAGTAGGTCGGCCCGCCATGGCGTTGGTCTGCGCTTCCTATGGCCATGAGACCGGATTGTCGCGGCCCATGCTGACGGCAGTGCGCAAGCTGGCGCGGGCGAAGATCTTGCTCGCCGGGCTGGATACGGGACCGTTCATTCTTGCTGCGGCAGGTGTACTCGATGGCTATCGTGCCACATGTCATTGGGAAAGCCTGCCCGGATTCCGTGAAAGCTATCCTGCCGTGATGACCCGTGAGGCGCTGTTCGAAATTGACCGTGACCGCATGACCTGCGCAGGTGGCGCTGCCGCCATCGACATGATGCTTGCATGGATCGCGGGCGAGATGGGCCGGGAACTTTCAGTTGCCGTTGCAGACCAACTTGTGCATTTCCGTTCCAGCGACGAAACAGGGCAGGTGAGAGCGTCGATCCAATCGCGCTTCGGGACCCGCGAACCCCGCGTGCTCGCCATCATCGCTGCCATGCAGCAACAGATGGAGGAACCGCTTGCAGCGAATGCGCTTGCCTCCGTCAGCAATCTCTCGATACGGCAGATGGAGAGACTGTTCCATGACGAGGTGGGATACAGGCCAATGGGGCTTTACCGACGGTTGCGCCTTGAGCGCGCCGAACATCTGCTGTCCTACTCACAGATGAGTGTCAGGGATGTGTCGCTGGCAACCGGCTTCACGACACTGGCGGAGTTCTCGCGCGGGTTCCGGCAGCAGTGTGGTGTTTCGCCAAGCCAGTTCAGGCGCGGGCAGAGGCGTGATCCGCAGGCTCTTGCCAAAGCAGACTATCCGTGAATTAATTGCGTTATCGGCAAATCAGTTGTTCACGAGGCGGCCTGGTGGATAAGATTGCAGCAGCTTACATGATGGCGACAGCGGCAGCCATGCCGCAGACCGAGCTTGTGCCGCACGCAGCACCAAGCGCGGGGAACTGGTGCACCGTCGGCTACAAGGTGATGGTGCCCGATGGCAGAGAAGGCCGTGTCACGTCCGTGTCTGGAGATATCTGTCGTGTGATTGCGGATGGCGAAGCCTATGTGACCCTCATCCCGCACTACATTGTCGAACCTGTCTATCCGCAGGACTTGACCAAGGTGGCCATGGGTCACTGATCAGCGCGCATCATCCAGAATGATCTCGGCTCCTTTCCAGCCCACCATCATGGCAGGTGCATTGGTGTTGCCTGCTATGAGATTCGGGAACACCGAGGCATCGCAGACCCGTAGTCCCTGAATGCCATGGACGCGCAAGCGCGGATCGACGACTGATGTCTCCGGGGCAGGTCCCATGCGGCAGGTGCAGGACGGATGGTAGACAGTGCCACTGCGCTGCTTGAAGTCATGGACAAGGTCGGCATCGCTCTGCACGGCAGGGCCAGGACGCAGTTCCTCGGCGATGAGGCTCTTGAGCGGTTCCTGTGCCGCAATCCTGCGAATAAACTTTACAGCTTCGAGCATTTCCCTGATGTCGTGTTCCGTGCTGAAGGCATTGCCGACGATAGAGGGGTGGTCCTTCGGGTTCGCAGAGCGGATTGTGATGTGGCCGCGCGATGACGGACGGCAGTTTGACAATCCGATCGACATTCCGGGGAAGGGGTCGGGTGACAGGATGGGGCGCTCTCCCACTTTCGGCTTCAAGGTGGAGAAAGCCTGGAAGTAGAGTTGCATGTTCGGTTGTGCGTAAGTCGGGTTCGTGCGGAAGAAGCCGCCGCCATGGTTGATGGAAAGGCTAAGCGGTCCGCTGCGGAAGAGGATGTACTGCAGGCCCACCTTGAGCTTGCCCCACCACGGGCGCAACTCGTCGTTCAGGGTCGGCACCTTCATGCGGTAGGTGTAGTTGATGCCGACGTGGTCTTCGAGATTGTGACCGACATTTGCATTGGCGACACGAACGGCAATGCCATGTTTCTGCAAGAGTTCCGCTGGACCGATTCCGGCAAGTTGCAGGAGCTGTGGTGAGTTGACGGCGCCACCTGCAAGAATGACTTCACGCATCGCCTTGACCTGCTTCGTCTGGCCGTCCTGTTCATATTCCACGCCCGTTGCCCGGGTGCCTTCAAAGAGCAGGCGCGTGACAAGGCAATTGGTGCGGACGCGGACATTGACCCGCTTCATGGCGGGGCGCAGGAATGCGCGAGCGGCGCTGAGCCTGACGCCGCCTTTGGTCGTGGTCTGGTAAATGCCCGTGCCTTCTTGGGTCTCGCCATTGAAGTCGGCATTGTATTTCAGTCCGACGGCTTCGCAGGACTTGATGTAGTCCTTCGTCATGGGGTGGACGGCAGTGCTGGGGTCGCTGACGTGCAAAGGGCCGCCGAGGCCATGCCAGGCGGTATCTCCGGTTTCAACATCCTCCATGGCCTTGTAGGCCTTAAGCACATCATCCCAGCCCCAGCCGGGATTGCCTGCGGCGCGCCAACTCTCATAGTCGGCGGCTTGGCCACGGATGTAGACCATGGCATTGATGGAGCTTGAACCACCAAGAACTTTACCGCGTGGCCAGTGGTCACGCTGCCCGTTGAGGCCGGGATCGGGTTCGGTGGTGTAGAGCCAGTTCACCGTCTTGTCGTAAAAGGTCTTGCCGTAGCCAAGCGGCATCTGGATGTAGAAGCGACGGTCGCTGCCGCCCGCCTCGAGGACGAGCACGGAGTGGAGGCCGCTTGCCGAGAGCCGGTCAGCCAACACGCAGCCTGCGGAACCCGCTCCGACGATGACATAGTCAAATGTGGTCATGGGCAAAAACTAGCCGCTCTGCGGACTTGCGGCAAACGGGGGTGCGGTGAAAAAAACTTGAGGGGCGGGAAGAGCAAGGGCATTCAAGAAAGCTCCGGGTTTTGCAATAGTCCCCAATCGGGAGGAATGTATTCATGAAGATCAGGGATCTCAAGGTTTTTATTGTTGGGAATCCGCCCCCGGGTTGGGGCGGCCGGTACTTCACCTTTGTGAAGCTCACAACCGACAATGGCATTGTGGGCTACGGAGAGTGCTACTGCGCCACCTTCGGTCCGGCCGCCATGACCGCAATGATTGAGGATACGTTCCAGCGCTACGTGGAGGGCATGGATCCGTTCCACATCGAAAGCCTGTGGCGCAAGGTCTACGGCTCCGGTTTCACCCACCGGCCAGATGTCAGTCTGATGGGGGTGCTTTCGGGTATCGAAATCGCCCTGTGGGACATCATCGGCAAGGCGCAGAACAAACCTGTCTACGAACTGATCGGCGGGCGGGTGCATGAGAAGTTGCGCTCCTACACCTACATCTATCCAGACCTTGCCAAGGGGCAGGATGACTCGATCTATTGGAACGCCGAGCAGTCGGCGGAGCGGGCGGTGCATTACCTGAAGCAGGGGTTCACCGCCATCAAATTCGACCCGGCCGCACCCTATTCGTCCTTTGATCCGCGCCAGCCGTCGCTGGAATCGATGGAGCTGTGCGCAAAGTTCTGCCGCCTGATCCGCGAGGCGGTGGGCAACAAAGCTGACCTGCTGTTTGGCACGCATGGCCAGTTCACGGCATCCGGAGCCATCCGTTTTGCCAAGCAGATCGAGCCCTACAATCCGCTATGGTTCGAGGAACCCACGCCGCCGGACCGCCCGGAGGAAATGGCATTGGTGGCGCGGGGCACCTCCATTCCCGTAGCGACCGGTGAACGGCTGACGACGAAGTATGAATTTGGCAGGGTGCTCGAACTGCGTGCGGCTTCCATCCTTCAAATGGCGCTGGGCCGCGTGGGCGGCATCTGGGAGGCCAAGAAAATCGCCGGCATGGCGGAGGTGAACTACGCGCAAATTGCGCCGCACCTCTATGCCGGTCCGATCGAGGCTGCGGCCAACATCCAGTATGGAACGTCACTGCCCAATTTCCTGATCCTCGAGAGCATTGAAACCTTTGGCGGGTTCTATGCCAAGCTGCTGCGGAAGCCGATCCGCTGGGAAAATGGCTATGTCATTCCGCCAACCGAGCCCGGGCTTGGCGTTGAACTGAACGAGGAGGTGGCGCTGGCCCACCCCTATACTGGCACGAAACTCCATCTCGAAATGACCAACCATCCGGTGAATGTATGAAGTACGGCTATATTGGACTCGGCAACCTGGGCGGCCACCTGGCCATGAGCCTTATTCGCAACGGTTTTGATGTTGTGGTTCATGACATCAACCCGGCGCTGGCAGAACGCCATCTGGTGGCAGGTGCCAAATGGGCCGCAAGCCCGGGCGATGTTGCGGCGCAGGTGGATCACGTTTTCACCTGCATGCCGTCGCCGGTGATTTCGGAGAAGGTGCTCGGACAGATTCTCGAAACGCTGAAGCCGGGTTCCACCTGGCTTGAAAACTCCACCAATGGCCGCGACGAGATGGTCCGTCTCGCCGGGTTGGCGGCGGCGAAAGGCGTGAACACACTGGAATGCCCCGTGACAGGTGGCGTTCACCTTGCGGCGCGTGGCGAGATCACGGTGCTGGTCGGCGGTGAAGGCGCCCTGTTCGAAACGCACCGCAAGGCCTTGCAATCGATCGGAAAAAAGATCTTCCACATGGGCCCGATCGGATCGGCGGCGGTGATCAAGGTGATTACCAACATGCTGGCCTTCATCCATCTGGTAGCGGATGCTGAGGCCCTGATGCTGGCCAAGCGTGGCGGGCTGGATCTGGGGCAGGCGTGGCATGCCATCACCGCTTCCAGCGGCTCGAGTTTCGTGCACGAAACGGAAGGGCAACTCATCCTCAATGGCAGCTATGACATCGCTTTCACCATGGACCTGGCGCTGAAGGACCTGGGTTTCGCCATGGCCTTTGGCAAGGAGTTTGGCGTTCCGCTCGACCTTGCCTCGATGACCAACCAGACCTTCATGAAGGGCAAGGCGGTTTACGGCGGGACCGCACAGTCCACGCAGATTGCCAAGCTGCTGGAAGATTCGCTCGGCACCGACCTGCGAGCAGACGGCTTTCCGGCGCGGCTGGAGTAGGGCCTTGACGGCGGGGCATTTCGGTCGAATGCTTCAGGTGAGGTCGAGGGGTGCGATGATGAAGCGACTCGCGATTACCGTGCTTGCTGCACTTGGTATTTGCTGTTCTCAGCTTCCTGCTGAAGCTGCAGGTGTCAAAAAAAAGCAAAGTTGTGCGGTATTGGCGGACCGATTTGCCAAGAACGAGCAACGAAAACTGATCGCCAAGACTGCGCTTTTGGGTGGCACTTCAGCCATCTTGATTGGCGCGATCATGAGTGAATTCAACAAGGATGGAACGCAAAAAGCCAAGGGGGCGTTCGGAGGTGGGCAGATTGGCGGAAGGGGTGCGAAACTGCGGATGAAGCAGAATTCCGCAAAGGCCTATTCCGCCTGCCGAGCAGGCCGCAAGATATGAAGATGAACGGAAGATGAATGGCAGGTTCATGATTCCACCAGAGTCTCGACGCTAGATAAGTCACCAAACCTGAACACTACAGCGAGGAGCTACCCATGAAAAAAATCGTTTCGACCATTCTGAGCGCCGCCATGGTTGCGTCACTCGCCATGCCTGTTGCCATCGGCGTGTCGGGCACGGCTGAGGCTGCGGGAAAGAAGTTCTGCAAGGCCTGGGCGAAGAAAAAGGCCGACAAGAAGTCTTCCAAGAAAGTCGTCAAGAACATGGTCGGCCTTGGCATTGCTGGTGCCCTGGTGGGCTCGGCCTTGGGCGGCAAGAAGACCACGGTTGCCGGTGCGGCCATCGGTGCGGGCAGCGGCATGGTCTATGGCGGCAGCAAGTGGGACAACTACTATTGGTCGTACTACGATTATTGCCGCACCGAGATGTAAAATCGGCGCACTGCTGAATATCAAGGCCGGGAGTGATCCCGGCCTTTTTGCCACTTTAAATTGCTGTTTCGCAAGTTGCTATTTTCTGCCATTCTACACGCAGGGGGTGTCTGGGACGGCGGTTGGCCTGTGGCGCCCTCCCATTCGTCGTGATGAATCCTCCCCGGGCTCTTGATTTTCAGGAACCCCGGCCATGGCGACATTCAGAATCTCCTCTACAAATGCAGCCGGCACACTGCCGAGCGTTCTTGAAACGGCTGACTTTGCTTCAGCATTCAACCAAGGCACTGCAGCTGCGGACACCCTCACCGTTGACGCGGACGCCTTCCTGATCGCCACCGGGGCCGCTTCCTACGGCGCCACACTGGCGGGTCCTGGTGCATGGACTGCCTCAATCAACGGCCAAGTTTACGGCACGGCCAGGGGCCTCTCCGTTGAGGCCGGTACCAGCAAGATCACCGTTGGCGCGGACGGGAGTGTCAGTGGAATGAACTATGGCGTATTGGCACTGGACGTCCTGACCCTGACAAATGCCGGTACAATTTCAGGTGACTACGCTGTTCTCGTCAATAGTACCGGCAGCACGATTACGAACACAGGCAAAATCCTCGGCCGCGTCGTACAGGACGGCGTTGGTGCAACGACCGACACGCTGACAAACAGCGGCCTGATTTTGGGGAATGTTCGCCTGGGCGATGGTACCAACAAGGTGACCAACTCGGGCAGGATCGAGAACAACGGGATCACTCTTGGCAACGGATCGGATACCGTGACCAACAGCGGCCTCATCGGTTCTGTTGTAGAGTTGTTCGACGGAACCAACGTGCTGACCAACACAGGCAGCATAGGTTCGGGCGGTGGCCTCTCGGTGCAAGGTGGTAGTTCTACTGACACTGTGACCAACAAGGGAACTCTTGAAGGTGCCGTTTCTCTTGGCGCGGGAACAAACGTTTTCACAAACAACGGGACGACCCACGTCAAAGGTGACTTAGTCAGCTATGATGGCGGAGCGGACAAGGATACAATTTCGAACACTGGTTCGATGTTAGGGGTGGTCCGGGGACATGACGGGCTGAACAGTTTTACCAACAGCGGCGTCGTCGGATTTGACATCAGCTTCTTATCCTATTCCGGTGGCAACGGCAGCGACACAATCAGCAACACGGCCACGGGGCGATTGTCGGGCGGTATCCTGCTGGGTGAAGGCACAAACAAAGTCACCAATGCCGGGTTCATTGGCGTGAATTCGCTTGGTGCCAGCATTTCAGCCGACGAAACGAATGCCAATACGACCGTCATCAATTCCGGCACCTTGAACGGCTTCGTGGATTTGTCTGGGCAGACCAATACTCTTACCAATTCCGCAGTGGGCCGCATTGAAGCCGACGGATCGGGCCTAAGCTACGTGGGTGGTGCGCTGATTGACACGTTCACCAATGATGGTTTCGTGCGTTGGTTGGTCAATTTGAGCAACGGCAACAACATTTTGAAGAACACGGGCACGATTGGTGAACATTTTTCTTCGGGAATGAGCATCACCGCCGGGGATGGAAATGACACCGTCACAAACTCCGGCACAGTGGCCGGCGGTGTCGAGCTTGGCGATGGAAAGAATGTTTTCAGCAACACCAAATTCGTGGGCAACGAAGGAAATGGCGCTGATGGCAGGTCTTACCAGGGCGGTAGCGGCGACGACACTGTAACCAACACCGGCGTGGGGGCCATTTTGGCTGGTGCTGTCGAACTGGGCACCAGCGTGACAACCAACAGCCTGAAGAACAGCGGGAAGATTTTCAGCGACTCGCTTGGTTTCAGCGCTTTCGCCGGAGGCGGAGCGGACAAGTTCGAGAACAGTGGCGAGATGGGGGCGATTCAGGCCGGAGACGGAAGCAACAGCTTGGTCAATTCTGGAAAAGTGGAATCTGCATTTGGAGCCGACTACAAGAGCTATGTCGGCGGGTCGGGAAATGACACGGTGACCAATACTGGCACTATGGACGGATCGGTTGTCCTGGGTGATGCGGTCACGCTGAACACGGTGACCAACTCCGGATCCATCGGACAGGGACTTGATGGCTTCAGTATCTTTGGAGAGGGAGGAGCCGACAAGGTCAGCAACACCAAAACAATTCATGGCGGCCTTTCCCTTGGCAGTGGAGTCAACTCCCTGACCAATTCCGGCACCGTGGGCCAAAGTAACTCGGGATACAGCTATTTTGGCGGATCCGGCACAGATACAGTGACGAACAGTGGGACGATGACCGGAGACATTGATCTCGGCTCCGCAGACATTGGAGCCAACAATGTGCTGACCAACTCCAAGGTCATCATCGGAGACATCGAGGGTGGCGATGGTGGCGACCTGATCGACAACAAGGCGGGTGCCGCTGTGCGGATCGATGGCAGCATCTTCACCGGAAATGGCCTCAACACAGTGAAAAATGCGGCTGTTGTGACGGGTAGCATCACTGGCGGCGACGATGTTGACAATGTGACAAACAGCGGGGTGATTCAGCAATTCGTCAGCCTTGGTGTCGGCGCTGACGTCTTCACCAATACGGGCACTGTCGGGCAAACAATCGACATGGGGTCCGGAGACGACACTTTCACCGGCGGCATTACGGCAGAGCGTGTTCAAGACAATGAAGGTCTCGACAAGTATACGCTGTCTGGCGGCAATGACACCTACTTCACTTTTGCCGGCGTCGGCGATGGCGTTGACAGTGTGGATGGCGGGGTGGGTGTTTACACCTTCGACGGAAGCGACGAACAGCAATTCGCGCTCAACCTCGGCACCACCGCCCATACAGCCCCCAGCGGCTTTGGTTTCTGGACCCAGACAGCGCAAGCGGGCACATTTGCGCAAAATTTCAGCAGTAGTGTGAGCAACACAGAGACGGTCAAAAACTTCGAGAACATCATCGGCAGCTCGAGCGGAGACTTGCTTGTGGGATCGGAGGTCGCCAACGAGCTTGATGGCAGGTCCGGTCTCGATGACCTGTGGGGCAAAGGCGGCAATGACGTGCTCTTTGGTGGCGCCGACGCTGACGAGATCGTTGGCGGCCTTGGTGCCGACATCCTGTCGGGTGGGTCAGATGGTGACGACTTCTACTACTTCAGCACGGTGGAAAGCGGCACGACGGCGGCAACACGGGACACCATCACTGACTTTGTCGCGGGACCTGGTGGGGACCGTATCTACCTCTCAGCAATCGATGCCAACACCCAGAATGGAGCCGCCACCAACGAAGCCTTCACCTTCATCGGCACCAACGTCAATTGGGGCGGTGCGGCTGGCGAACTGCGTGCGATCTGGACGGCAACCGGACAGATCATCGAAGGTGATGTCAACGGTGACCGCAAGGCCGATTTCTCCATCTTCATTGAAGAGAATGGAGGCCATTCCACACTGAGTGGCATCAATGACGTTGATTTTGTCCTCTGAACGCAAACGGGCCGGAGTTGCCTCCGGCCCGCATCATGCTTCTGGTGGCCCGGATCAGGCGACGATGTCGTATCCGGCGGCGGTGAGCACGCGGTTCAGTTCCTTCGCGCCGATTTGCGCCATCTTGAGGGGCGGGGCCTTCTTCGGGTCCTGTTCGGCTTCCACCACAAACCAGCCCTGGTATCCATAGGAGGCAAGCTTCTTCACGATCGCTTCGAAATCCAGCGAACCATCGCCCGGCACGGTGAAGGCGCCCTTGTAGACGGCGTCGAGGAAGCTCTCCTTCGAGCGGTCGAGGCCCTTGATCACATCCATGCGCACGTCCTTGGTGTGCACGTGGGTGATGCGGCTGTGATAGTTGTCAATGACGCGAAGCACATCGCCGCCCGCAAACGCCATGTGGCCGGCATCGAAGAGGAGCGGAATGCCGGCACCGGAATGGTGCATGAAGCTGTCCAGTTCCTGCTCGGTTTCAACCACGGCGGCCATGTGGTGGTGGTAGGCCAGCGGCATGCCCTGTTCGGCGCACCACTCGCCGAATTCGGTGACGCGGCGGGCATAGGCCTTCATCTCGTCGCCGGAGAGCTTCGCCTTGGTGGCGAGCGGCTTCGAACGGTCGCCCTGGATGGAACGGCCCACTTCGCCATAGACGATGCAGGGGGCATTCACCGCCTTGAACAGCTCGATCATGGGCTGGATGCGGTCCTTGTTGGTGGCCAGGTCCTCGATGGTCAGCGTGCCGGAATACCAGCCGCCGCACAGCGTCACGTCGGCCTTCCTGAGGATCGGCAGCATTTCGGCGGCGCTGTCGGGGAAGCGGCGACCCTTTTCCATGCCGGTGAAGCCCGCCGAGCGCGACTGGCGCAGGCATTCCTCCAGCGAGACATCATCACTGAGTTCGGGCAGGTCGTCATTCCACCAGGCGATGGGCGACATGCCGAGCCTGGCTTTCAGTTTGGCGGTCATGGTGTGGAGACTCCTTTGATTCCGGTGCGTGCGCGGGCCTTACGGCAGAGCGTGCGCGGCTTCAACCGGGCAGGGCGGGGCGGGGGCGGGATTGTGTCAGAAGGTATCACGGTGAGGGGCCACGCGGCCCCTCACCCTCCCATCCGGCTTCGCTGCGCTTCGCCGGACGGGCCCCAACCCTCT
>ERZ1645187.1424-NODE-1424-length-22013-cov-7.642955_pt1 | contig 22013 bp, 24 predicted proteins | sample MGYA00575352_ERZ1645187 | MGnify/ENA primary metagenome ERZ1645187 (study PRJEB40837, sample SAMN11349314) | freshwater sediment metagenome | isolation source: river sediment | host: Sediment | place: India: Wazaribad , New Delhi | collected 2017-02-21 ... | reverse complement strand
CGTTAGCATGAAGGTCGTGCAGTTGATTTGTAATCATCAGGTATTGGTTCGATTCCGATACGGGGCACCAGAATTGGGAGGTTGGCAGAGCGGTCGAATGCAGCGGTCTTGAAAACCGCCATACAGGAATGTATCGTGAGTTCGAATCTCACACCTCCCGCCAGTGATGGAGTTCTTCAGCCTCCGATAATAGCTGATGTCAACATGGAGATTCAAATGAGTGAAAGCAAAGCAGTAGCCGTTCCTGATTATCTGAAGAAATTCATGGATCAGGGTTCCAAGGACGCAGCATCGATGGCTTCTGCATCGGTCAGCGTACCTCGCATTTCGCTGAAAGGCAAAAAGTTCCAATTCATCAACGGCGATGACGAATCGAAGAAGACTGACGAAATCTTCGTTTCGATTCTGGCCGTTGATCCGGAAGGTCCTCGCATGATCAAGACCTTCTATGCAAACGGCTACAATCCGAACGACACAGCTCCGCCGGATTGCTCGAGTTCAAATGGCGTAGGTCCGGACTCGTGGGTTTCTAACCCTGTTTCTCAATCGTGTGCTAGCTGCCCGAAGAACGTTTTCGGTTCGGCTACTAGCCCGACTGGTAAAAAGACCAAAGCCTGCCGTGATGCAAAGCGTCTGTGGGTAGCGAAAGCTGAAGACGTCGGTGGTACGGTGTATGGTCTGAACGTGCCGGTTACTTCTCTGAAGGATATGGCTGATTACGGCAAAGACATTCGCAGTGTTGGCGTTCCGCTGTCTGCTGTTGTTACTCGTATCTTCATGGACGAAGATTCCGAATTCCCGAAGATTCACTTCGAACGTGCTGGTTTCTTGAACGAAGAAATCGGTCTGCAAGCCATCGAGCGTAATGAATCTCGCGACTGGATGGCCGCAATTGACCTTCGCAATGCTCTGCCTGCACCTGAAGCTGGTGCACAGCAACGTGCGCTGCCACAAGCAGCTATCACGGCTGATGCGATTGAAGGTGAATCGAAGAACGTGACTCCGAAGGCTACACCCGGAAACGTTGACGAAATTGCCAGCAACTGGTAATCAGCAACAACTGTGAAACAAAGTCAGGCCTTCGGGCCTGATTTCATGAGGATGATTCCTATGTCGAAAACATTGGTACTGACACTTGGCCATAATGCAAGTGCAATCTGCATCATCGACGGTCAAATCGTCGGTGGTTATGAGGAAGAGCGTTTCACTAAGGTGAAATCTGACTCGTCCTTCCCGATTAACTCAATTCGTCGTTTGCAGCACTACTTCGGTGAACGCTTCGATGACATCTGCGTTGGTCACTGGTTTACAGGTGGTAATATTGTCAACAGCAAGTATGTTGACATGGAGTTTCTGAAGTCGATTTGCAACGGTCAAATCTACTCCATCGCTGATGGGCTGACACACCATGATACGCATATGCTATCAGCGCGCCCGTTTGCACTGCATCATGGCATGCCGTCAGATCACATGGTTGTAGTCGCCGACGGTTTCGGTACTTACGGCGAGTGCATCACGATTTACAAGTGCGACTCAAACGGCAGTCAGCTGCTTGCTCGCTATTTCGGCTATTCGAAATCTCTCGGTATGCTGTATCAATATGCGACTGCATATCTTGAGATGAAGATGCACAATCATGAATACAAGATGCTGGGCTACGAAGCTCACATAGCTGAAGTGATCGATGCAACCCGTCTGATGACGCTGCATCAAATCATTGTCAGTGATGCAGAAGAACGTGTTAAGGCTTTCTACAATGATTTTATTGAGAAAGATACTGACCCGCTCGTCAATACTGATGCTCTTGCAGCGACGCAGCACAGTATCGCCAATCTGCTTGACAGTGTGCTTGAGCGTCTGGAGCTGAATAACATCGATCTGTACACGAAGCGTGTTATCATTTCGTACTATGTCCAAGGCATCGTTGAAACAGTGATGTCGACGCTGGTTGGCTTGCATAAGCCGCAGAATCTGGTGGTTGTTGGTGGTCTGTTCTACAATGTCAAGTTGAACCATCTGCTGGCCGACATGGTTGAAAAGTTCGCAGCCATGCCGCTTGCAGGTGACCAAGGCGCCGGTCTTGGTGTGTACTACGGAAATCTTGGTCGCTTCGAATGGCCAGGCCACTTGGCTTGGGGGCATCGTGACTTGTCCAATGTCTCTGGCGATGGTATCATCGTTGTTGAAGACATGGCCGAAGCTGTTGATACAGCGCACTATGAGCTGACAAACAATCGTATGGTCAACGTTGTGCGTGGTGCGATGGAGTTCGGTCCTCGCTCTCTGTGCAATACGGCAACGCTGGCAATTCCTACGATGGATGTCGTAGAGCGAATCAACAAGATGAATGACCGTACGACTGTTATGCCGATGGCTCCAGCTATGACTGCGGAGCAGGCCGCTGAATACTTGAATGGGCTCGATAATATTGTCGGCTCTCTCGAGTATATGATTGTCACTCGTGACGTAAAGCTCAGCGCCATGGACAAGCTGCAAGGTGCATCGCACTTCTACAAGCTGAAGTCAAAAGCTACGTGCCGTCCTCAAATCATCAGCGAAAATGACTTGTTCATGACAACGCTGCTGAATGAGTTTGGTCCGCTCATCAATACGAGCTTCAACTACCATGGCGTGCCGATTGCATTCGACAAGGAAACTATCGAATACAGTCACAACATGCAAAACCAAGTTGCACCAATCACAACCATCATCATCAAGTAAGGGGATTCACATGGCACCGCATTTCATTGATCAAGTCGTCGAGTTTAACCAGCGTGTTCTGAAGATTGAACAGCGTGCAGTTGACATGCTTCCGCAAAACGAGTTTGAAATCTCGATGAAGTGTCTGCAAGAAGAACTTGACGAGTTTGAAGAAGCGTACAAGAAGGGTGATCTGATTGGCTGCATCGATGCTATCATCGACCTGAAGTACTTCGCTGTTGGCGTTCTCTACAAGATGGGTTTGTCTCCTGACATGCAGAAAGCTTGCTGCACAGCGGTCCATAGTGCCAACATGGAAAAGAAACTCGGCACTGTTGCCAAGCGCGCTGTTGAATGTGCAGCTGATGCTGTGAAGCCAGAAGGTTGTGTTTCTCCTGAAGAGCGTATCATCGAAATCCTGGATACATTCGGAGCTTGACATGATCATCATCCTCGAAGGCGCAGATAATTCGGGGAAGTCGACGCTAGCCAACCGTCTGGCGTCGGACTTGAATCTGGAAGTTTGTCATCCAGGTGGCCCGCCTAAAAATATCGCTGAAGCTCTTGCACGTTGCGTAGAGCAAGATGCGATTTTTGACTTGTGCACCGAAGTTAACTTCATCTACGATCGTGTTACATGCATTAGTGACATGATTTATCGTGGCAAACAGCAATATCACAATGTGTTTGTCAAGTTCATGGAAAAGATTCGTCTCAAACCGAATGTGCTGGTTGTGTATTGCCGGCCATCGAATGAGCGACTAACGAATTTCGATGACCACGTGATGCAAGATCACGAGGATGAAGCTGTTGTCCAGCATGCGAAGGATAATGTAGGCCGCATCATCGCTGAGTACGATTCACTGCTGTATTCGATGCAACTCGACAAGCACTTCTATTTCTTTGTCTACAATTTCGAAACTGATGAAGACTCGGAATCGTACAAAGAGCTTCGTTCGTTGATCATTGATGGACTTGACTAACATGAAACGACCAAACTACAATGTCTGGGTTGGAATGTTCCGCGAAACAATGCAGTGCGGCATTGAAACCAACCCTCGTGGCTTCAAGATTCGTGAATTGGAGGATTACAAGTTCACGATCGACCCACTTTATCCGTTCATGAATTTCACGCATCGTGCACTGAAGATTGATTACTTCAAGAAAGAGATGTTGTGGAAACTGACAGGCGACCCGTTTAATCGTGCAATCATGGCTCACGCTAAGATGTGGGAAAGTGTGCAGAACAATGATGGCTCGTTCAATTCGAATTATGGTCAGTACTGGTTCGGCGAGCAGATGGGTTTGTTCATTGCTTTCAATGAGCTAGTGAAAGATGAGTATTCACGTCGTGCAGTCATCCCAATGCTGAATGCGTCGCACATCGGCCCTCAAGTTAAGGACACCGTTTGCACAGAATCAGTCGGATTTAGAATTCGTGAGAATCAGCTGAATATGTCTGTGCACATGCGGTCTTCTGACCAGATTTTCGGTCTTGGAACTGATATTCCGACGTTTGCATTTCTGCAGCGCCTGATGCTTGGTATGTTGCGGTCTGTTTATCCGAATCTGGAACTTGGTGAAATGACTATCGTAGCGATGAGTAGTCATATCTACGAACGCCATTTCGGAATGGTTGAAAACATCATCAAGGACCCGTCAATTGCCGAGTGCAGCGTTATGCCGGTTCCGAGCACATCAGAAGCTTTCAAGATTGCCGCAAGTGGTGGAAACGTCGATCCGACTTGGGGCAAACTGGCGCTGTGGTTGGTGACTGAAGGGGCTTAAAATGGCAGCGGACTACATAGTCACTGTTAAAGTTCTAGGTACGAGCGTATCATGGACGAGAACAATTAGATTATGGAGTCCGCTAATTTATCTCTTAGATCATGCTAGTTTGCGACCCGGTTGCAGTATAATAATCAAACCGGCAAGCTTACTATTGGAGAATAAACGTGATACGACGTCCTACGGTTGATGAGTATTTCATCATTCAGGCAATGCATGCATCAAGTCGTGGTTCTTGCATTCGTCGCAGAGTTGGTTGCATACTGACAAACGAATACAACCACGTTCTCGCTACTGGCTACAATGGACCGCCAGCTGGAGAGCCTAATTGCACAGAGCATCCTTGCGAGGGTGCTCGTTTACCAAGCGGAACTGGTTTGAACCTGTGCAGAGCAACTCATGCAGAGCATAACGCGATTAAACAGTGCTCTAACATTTTCAACATCAGAACAGCTTATGTGACAGCATCGCCGTGCAACATGTGCATAGACAAATTGCTAGCCACCAGCTGCCAGCGGATTGTGTTCTTGCAGGAGTATCCACACAATGATGCAAGAATCAGGTGGATTGAATCGAATCGTCAAATCGACTGGATTTTTGATTTGATTGATGATGAATCGCCTGTTCACATGTTTGCAAACATTTACGGTTTTGGGAGCGAAAAATGAAGCAATATCTCGATCTTCTGCAGAAAGTTTTGGACGAAGGCGAATGGCAGCCAAATCGCACAGGTATTCCTACCAAGCGCATCGATGGAGCCATGCTTGAGTTTGATTTAACTCAAGGCTTTCCTGCTATCACAAGCAAGAAACTCGCATTCAATGCAGTAAAAGGCGAATTGCTTGGATTCATTCGTGGCTACGATAATGCGGCCGCATTCCGTAATTTGAGCTGTAAGGTGTGGGATCAAAACGCCAATGAAAATGCCGCATGGCTTAAAAACCCCAACCGTAAGTGTGAAGACGATCTTGGTCGCATCTATGGCCAGCAATGGCGCGGCTGGTATCACGATACGTGCGGTCGTATCGACCAGCTCAAGAATGCTATCGACTTAGTTCAAAACGATCCGACAAGCCGCCGTATCATTGTATCAGCTTGGAATCCAGCTGACATGGACAAGATGGCTTTGCCGCCTTGCCACATGATGTTCCAATTGCTGGTTAACGTGGAACAGAAGACGTTGTCTATGTGCATGTATCAGCGTAGCTGCGATATGTTCTTGGGCATTCCATTCAACATCGCATCGTATGCTTTGCTGCTTGAGCTGATTGCGATGGTTACAGGGCTTGAAGCCAAAAAGCTGACGATGTTCCTGGCTGATGTTCACATCTATCAAAATCATCTTGCGCAGGTTCAAGAGCAGTTACAACGCCCAACGCATAAACTGCCTCTCTTGCATCTAGATTGTGGTATAATTAAACGGTCGTCAGATACTATTCGTCAACTCGAATTGATTCAACCTGACGACATTCAGCTGATTAACTACGAGCACGAGGACGCTATCAAAGCGGAAATGGCTATATGATTACTCTATACAGAAAGAACGCGCTTGGAATTGGCTCGTGGTCCATTTGGGCTGATGGAGCTACTATTCACATCGCGCATAGCTCAACATTGGACGGTAGCCCGGTTCATCACACAGAGGTTGTCCAGCGTGGATGTCAAGGTCGTTCACTCGATGAACAAGTTCAATCTCGAATCCGTTCGCGTATTTCGAAGCAGCGTGACAAAGGCTATACAGAATCGCTGGACGATGCGGCTAAAGGTGCATTCAACCAACTTGGTTTGCTTCCACCAATGCTGGCCCAGGTTTATCAAGGCCACGAAGCTGCAGGGCGTCGTGCGTGGATGCAGCGTAAGTTAAATGGTCTGCGTTGCTTGATTACACGTCAAGATGGAGAATTGATTGCGTATTCACGTCGTGGTAAGCCTTTCAGCGCTATTACAGAGATTCTTGCTGAAGCGAATGAATTCATCAGTGAAGGCGATACAGTAGATGGCGAACTGTATGTGCATGGCACATCGCTCCAGACGATTCAATCATGGGTAAAGCGGCGTCAAAGTGATACTGGTCGCATTCTGTTCGTGATGTACGATCAAATGTCACGTGATAACTTCAGCGATCGTCATGATGAACTTATTGACAAAGTCAAGGGTCGTGATTTCAAGCGTTGCATCGTTCTTCCAAAGATTGCATACGAAGGCGATGAGCATCGTGCAGAGCAATTTGCAATCGCACGTGATAAGGGCTTTGAAGGCTTGATGATTCGACTTGATGGCTTTTGTTATGAGTCAAACAAGCGTTCAGCCAGTCTGCTGAAAGACAAGGCCGTGTTTGACACTGAGGTTATCGTAAAAGACATCGTTCTGTCTGACAAAGGTAATCCGGTATGTGTTTGTGAATACAATGGCAAAGAGTTTCGCACGTCGCCCCCAGGTTCTCATAAAGAACGTGAGCAAGCGTTGCAGAACAAGAGTCAACATATCGGAACGCGTCTCACTATCGAATACCGTGAAATGACCGACGACGGTATTCCGTTTCATGCTGTCGGTGTTAACTGGAGAAAAGACTAATGGCAATCGTTCATGCAATGGCTGACTTTGAAACCTTGGGCGTTCGCCCGACGTCAGCAGTTTTGTCACTTGGCGTTGTTGCATTCACGACAGAAGGCGTGCTTGATGACACGTTTTATGTGAACATCGATGCAGATGACTGTATCAGTCTAGGTCTTACAACTGATCAGTCGACAATTGACTGGTGGGCTAAACAATCGCAAGCCGCTAAGGATGCGCTGGACGCAGACAAGAAGCCTCTGCTGACAGCTATGACAGAGTTCTGCGCTTGGATACGTCGTACAAAGTGCGAAACTTTGTGGGGTAATGGCGCAGACTTTGACAATCCGATTCTGCGTAATATTTTCGGCGCTATCGATGCGGACTTCCCATTCAAGCCTTGGGCTGGCCGCTGTTATCGAACCATCAAAAATATCCCAGGTGCGCCTAAGATGCCGAAACGTGTTGGTACGCATCACAATGCACTCGATGATGCAATGAGCCAGGCACTGCACCTCATTGAAATCAACAAACAAATTCGGGTTTTTGAATGAAGCAAGACTACAGAGTTATTAGTCCGAAGCGAATCCCAGCTAAGCTGCCGATAACTCAGACAATTGTTGCAGCAATCGCAGTAAAGGTATTTGAAATTGAATCACCTTGGACATATGTGATTGCAGCGGTTTTAGCAGCCGTATGGGTAGTTATAATCAGTATGAAGATCGTGCAGCGAAAGATTGATCCTTTTGATTTCACGATGTAGTAAAAACGGCTTCCAATCGGAAGCCGTTTTTATTTTGTACTAGCGCTCGTAAGTTGTTGTTTTATATAGCTTATTTTTAGCGCTCTGAACTACTTCAAGTTAGCTACTTAATATAAAGCTATAGGTATGCTAAATAAAAGTTGATCAGAGCGCATATCAGAGCGTTAGTTTATAGCGCAGAGCGCTATATTTGTAAGTTTTATCTATTAACTGTAAAATCATGCGATTGAAAGCTTGTAATGCCATTGCGTACAGCTTGAAGAACGACTCTAACCGTTGAATTGTATACGCCAGCGGCTAATCCTGAGTCAGCAGATTCAGTAGACCATGTGTATGTCTCAGTGGTTAAATCGGTAACAGTTTTTCTGAGAGTTCCGCCATCGCCATACAGTTTAAGTGTATATGTTACGCCAGCCTCTGGACCAATGCTTCCAGACGTTGTGTCTATTATCGGTTTAACAGTTTGCATCAAACGGTCACGATGACTCCATGAAATAGTCAGCAAACCTGACACTGTGCTTGGGTAAGCACTACCATTTATTTTGAAGTTGCCAGGCGCATACGGTTTAGCTTGTCTAGCAACCATTGTAGACGTCAACTCAGTTGCAGATGCGAGTGCGTAAGTCCCCTTACCTGTTACAGGTAATAGTTTAAATCTGGCTACGTCACCTGACGCGTATTCGAAACCGTCAGTTGCAGCGAAGTCATCAGCGAAATATATTCTAGCATTAGCCGCGTGTGTAGCTGGCACAGTGTCTAAACAACCGCGCCGTATCGTAATGCTTCCAGCAGAGACTGCGTCAACAACTACAATCTCATTATCAATAATGGCGTACGAACCAAGCTTGATAATATCTCGATCGATCCAAGAATCTACTGACACGGTTGTTGTCAAATAACCAATACTCTGTGTAAGCTTGGCTGTCGGACAAAAATCGAGCTTATTAGATTCAACGTAAGAGCCTGAACTCTTCGTATATATTCTAGCGTATACAGAATCACTAGACGGCCGAACACCCACGGCTTGCGCGAAACTAGCAGTGCTTGCTAATTGCTGAGCTTGCGTGTCACCAATTTTTTGCGCGATATCCCAATAAGGCGCATCGAATATAAACTGATATGGGCACGCAGTTGGCTGTGTAACTGGATCAGTCCAATTTGTAACTGGCGGCGGTGCGTATACGGCTGCAGCTATAGAGAACACGTCCTCTACTGCTTCGATCTTGATAGTGTTATTGTCAATGGTTCCGAATTCTATACTAGTAACTCGGAAAACAAGCTGTGTAACACCATATCTCGGCCATGACAATATAAATACGTCGCCAACATTCAGATTTGACGCTTTTCGGTTCGCATAGATGGTAGCGCTGGCTAAAGGAGTTGACAAAGCTTGTAGCTCCGTTGATGCAGCTCTAGTAGCATTCGAACCTGTTGTAAATCCTGGATACTGCTTTGTCGTGCTTACAACGCAGCCTTGTTGCGCGATCAATGCGATATCTTGAACTGTTACGGAACCCTCTTTGCCAGTAGTTGCATCCCAGTAAATAACAGTTACAGAGTTCACCAACTCGCCAACAGATGCTCGCTTGAAATTTACTATTTTTGAAATTGATGACTCATCGAGTGTTATCAAATTCGATGCGACATAATCGGCTCTTGACAATTTCAAAACGAATTTACCAGACGCTCTTGAAATATACAACGATCCCTGGATGTGCGATAAAATTACACCTATGAAATCGTTTATATCTTTAGATTTGTCCCACAAGAGTGAAATGCCCATGCCTTCTGCATACAATTTGTCTGCAGCGGCCATGAAAGACGCATCATCTATATCGCTAACGCCATATCCGAGGCCCCATATAGAATCAGTAAGGCATTCTCTAACTATATGCGCTGGATTCATATCTGATCCGATTTGAGCTTTTTCGTCATACCACTGAACACCGCCATTCGTGGTTTTGTGAATGCGTTGAGCTCTGAAAGACCATGGTTTTAAGTACGGATTCAACCCGACGTAAACCTGATTCAGAACAGCCGATACAACGCCTCTAAAAGCAGGGATAGTCGTGCCGAGCATTGATTGTAAGTACGAGTTTTTAGCTTGTGTTGACTCGCCCATCAAAATATCGATTGTTCCTGAAACACCGCCTTCGCGTTCTTCGCCCCCAAAAAGGTTGTCAGCGCTTACGGTTATAGCTCCGCCAATAGCTGTTCCTGACCAAGCCGTTTTGCCATCGACCATGATTTTGCTAACATTGTCGATTGGTCCATGGCACAAAACCATGTGCATGCCCAGATAATACTTGTAACCAACGGTGGTTTTCTTACTTCCGCCGCTCATTTGCTGCCTCCACAATTTTAAGAACCAACTCGTTACCGTTACATGCTGCTAGCAACTCACTAGCATCAATCCCATTTGAAATAAATTCAGCGTACGATAAGCCGTGATTGGCGAAACCGCTTCTTACACCTTTTGAGCAGTAGCCCATCGATCTGAAGTCATCGCTGAATATGGTTAAACCTTTATACTCAGAAAACATCACTTTTTGCCGCCACTCTTCTGTACAGGGACTAGTCTAAGATCACCATACCAAACTACGTTGGGACCGGACAAATCTCGCGTTCCAAAAAGAACCGGTATCTCTCTTCCAACCTCGGCCGTCGGCACCTGTATTTCTTCAAGACCCGCAGGTTTGGCATTTTGTGGTTTAGGAGTTAACGAGTACGATATAACTAGTGCTACAACGAAATATAGAGCGTATACCCAAGCCATATGTCACCTATACGATTGAACTGCCACCAAACGGATTTTTTGACGGCACCCATGGAAAGCCGCCAAAATTGTCGATGTTATTGAATTTAGAGTTGCATGTTGACATAAGATGATCGCATCCAGGGTACAGCGATACAACCTCACCGCCTTGCAAATCATTTATCGGTCTTGAAATTGTGATGAAATCACCATTATGTGAAGTTATAAATCTTGCAACGCCTGACGATGTTATCAACATACCGCCAGTCAAATAGCCAGAACCAAGCGCTGTTCCACCTTGAACTGACAGCGTGACTCCGCTTATTGAGATTATGCTGCCTAGAACCTTATAGGCTTCTCTGTTTACATTGCAACCTGTAAGATACAGTGAATGTCTACAGTTGTATTCGAATCTAGCTCTCAAACCGGGGCGCTTTATCGAAGTAAAAACTGACTCACAATCAATCGTAATATCATTTCCGCTTGTTTTAGTACCTATTACTCGGCCTTTCCAGTAAACTGCGAACTCACCGGCTGCGTCGGTGGTGTGGCCTCGATATATAGATACAGTTACAACGTCATCTGGCGCGAAACCAAGATATTGACTTGCGAATGCATCGCCTCTAGGAAACGTGAATGATATTGTGTCTTTCAAAACATCTGTAGATTGCTTTATCGACTTTCTAGTTCCTGCAAATGGTTTGTAAATCTGCGATTGATATTCTACTGATTCTTCTGACGTGCAGTATCTATATTTAGACACGCCTTGTATGAACTCGTACAATTCAACAACGGATCCATTTTCAATGCTTGTCTCCAATGCATTATAGCTCATATGGCACCTCTACTGTTTGCAAGTCAAAACTGAATTCGTCTGCTACGTCGTGTTTTATAGAGACTGTATCAGAATTCAGTCTTACGTATTTGAGCAAGCAACAAATCTTGATCTGATTAACTGTTGCAGAGAACCCTAAGGTTGATTCTAAGTTAAGTAGTTCGTCACCGTCATTCGTTATGGAAGAACTAAGAACTCTACAAAACGCTCTTGATCCTGTCGTAGATTCTATATACAAAAACCTATTGTCATAGTACAGTGTAAAGCCTACGTTTTTGATTGTTACCGACGTAGACGTGTTTGAAAAATCTTTTATAATTTCGAATTCATCGTGCCAACTTGGAATAAAGAATGTCTTTTGCTGACCATGCAAATAATGAATAAATTGACGATACTCCCAAGCTTTTTGCTTGTTAAATGTCATAAACGTCATTTTTGAAGTGACGTCGACTGAGGAAGTTTTTATATCAAGATATACGGATGATGATCCATTATCCATAATATCGACATCGCGTATATACAAATCAGTCAGTTTATCACTAGACAATGGTTTGTCCAGAATTACAGGCAATGATTTGTATGTTGAAAATGACGATATTGATTCTAGATTTTTGTTTGATCTAACTGTGAAGTCAGATGACATCCGTATTACAGCATCACCATCCCTGCTGAACGACAAACCTCTAAGCGTATTCGCGAATCTAGCGGGTATAACGAAAGCATTTGTATACGATTTCGATGTTGGAAGCTTTAACTCGATACGATCAGCATAAACATTCAGTGTTTCAATCGCTTCAAAGTCTGTCTCAGAATTCCATATTACCAATATGTCGAATGATCTAAAATCAGAGTAAACTGTATTTAGATATATAATGCTTGAACCAGCTGCTATTGATGGTACGAGTATTGCATCAGTCCATACAGGTATGGCAAAAACCCGATGAGCCCATTGATAACCAACAGCTTTCAATTTTGTGTAGCTTTGGTTTGAAATAACAGATTCAATAGATAGAATTTGCCTTGGAGCGTCGCGCAATCTGATTCGTTGCTCGCCGGCAAACGACCGTATTATATCTGTTTTCCACTGCAATGATTCTTTCAATGGGTACTTCGGTCTTTCAGGCATAACGACTACTCGTCGTCCAGCGACTGATAGCGTAGGATTTTCGTCTGGAAAATCGAATAGATACTTTGCATCAACTACAGGCGGGCCACTTGTGTCGATAGTTAATACATATGTTCGGCTTTCCAACCCAGAAAAATAAGTTGGCGCGCTTTGAGGTTGTTGAAGTGTCAACCCTTCAGTATTTGACTCCAAAACTGAAGCTAGCAACTTTGATTCGAAATGCGATGACCAAACTTCGATGGTTCTAGTTTGCGCTGACAGCAGGTTACCTAGATCTATGATACCAGGAATGACGTGAATTCGATAGTAGTAATCCGCAAGAAAGCCCGGGGCATGGAATCCATCTACCGAAAGAGCTAGTTCGCTCACTGGCTGTGTATCGGTCACTGATGCCCAATCACCTGCGCCCGCTGCATGAGCCGGGAATGGCGCTACGTTATCACGCTGCTCCATTGTACTAAGAGCAGGGGTGAATTCTGGACCTCCAGGAAGAAACGACTGAGGGCGGGACGAGTAACCGACGATAGCAACCATATCACGCCTCCTTGAGGAACGCGATCCCGCGTTGGGAGCTCAATCCACCCTTGGCATACCACGGAAACACCTTCCATGTATCCGAACCGATTGTGAATTCGTCGCCAGGCAGATAGTTACTCATATCCATGAACCGAAGGCCCGGCATCTGGCCAATTGGCGCGAGGAACTCGTTATTGATATTGAGGCTGACCACATTGGGCACCAGCACCGCGACCCCGTTCAACGGTGCGGGCGAAAGATCACGAAGCAGGCGGTCGTGATTGCCCCCACCCTGGCAGACCCAGGCGTAGGGCTGCTGAGAGGTGTCGCGCCCGGAGCACGCCCAGTTATCAAAGGACGAGAAGGATGCACGCACCAGGCTGCCCGCTGAAGTGCGCCCGCCGCCGTAGCCGCCCGAGGCTCCCAGACTAGCACGACGGAACGGAACGCACTCCATCATGTAGGAGGCGTTGTCGATGTCATTCCCCCGCCAGCGCTCGCCCGTTCCGGTCAGGGGTATTGCCCCGCCCGTGGCGTAGCAGAACCGGCCTCCTCCGCCCGCTGCCGGGTTGAACAGGTCCAGGGAGCCGATGCCGAAGCGCTGGAATGTCCCTGTGGATACTTCCCATTCACAATAGAGGGCTTGCCCGCTATTCACGCTGAAGAAATGATATGCAGGGAAAGGTCCTGTATTGAGGTCATGGACGGGGCACCAGATGTGACCCTGGTCTGCCGCCCCAAGCGTCCCAACGTTTCGTACTGGATAACCAGGCTGACGATCCCAGGCCGAGCCTCCCGCGTACCCGTCCGAACCGTTCAGGACAATCCCGTGCATCCCCGCACCAGAGTTAGACCCGTTGAAGGGGTTCATTGTCTCATTCTGGAGAGAACGGAAATTGAAGTACGCGGAGCCCTTCTGCAGGCAGAGCTCGCGGCCATTACCCGCTGTTGTCCAGCGGTTGGCGGTCCAGCCCTGCGCTATCGCGAAGAGCCTGAACTTGTCCAGCAGGTCGTTGCAGTCAGTAGCGGTGCCGGTTTGATAAGCCATCTGTGTCTCCTTAGGCGTCCAAGCTCATTGCCCAAAATTCATGAACCGTTGTGCGATATGCGTTCTGCATGATAACGACGGGCGTACCATCGACTGTGGATGTATTCTCCGCGCCGTTCTGGTATCCGCTGACCGCATACACGCCCTCGAACTCCCCATACACCTGCGGGCCAGCTGTGCCCGCCAGCAGGATGACCGGCTGGAACAGATAGCCCCCGCCGAGGCACTCGCGCCATGGCTTCATACCTGAGTTCCAGCCCCCGTAAGACATATTCACACAGTGTGGCCACACGGAGCAGGGGCTTCCGCCGTTGATATTGTACGGGTAGTAGGAGTTGAAAGTTGGACCTTGAACTCCCTCTGTGTCAGACCCATAGGCCGGTCGGTTCTGAAATGCCTTCCACGTACCGTCGGGCAGACGTAGGTATAGCGAGCTCCAATTGGGGTACGGCTCGTTTGAGTTGTAGCCGCCCTCACGGCTTACGCCAGGTCCGGGGAATACCCCGTGCCGCTGGCTCGTTGCCGAGTAACGCCAGAGTGACGAGCGGTCGGTCGCGACGTCGGAGGGTGCCATGGAGCCGCCCACGGCCAGCGGGTACGGGTACTGCCCTGGCGTCGCCCACGGCAGGATGAAGCCGAGATACGCGCCCTCATAGACGGTGCTGACCTTCAGGCCCATGCGGAAGGAGCGGCCAGACGCCGCAAACCAGTAGGGCATGGCGGAGTTCCAGCACGGGACCATAGGCACAACACGACTCGCACCAGACTCGAATCCTGGAAGTGCGCCAGGCTGACGGAACCAGCTTTGCTCGGATGGGTCATGCCCTGTATATCCGTTCAGGAAGAGGTTGTACCAGCCAGCGGTGTCGTCATACTCGGAGCGAATGCCCGTGTAGATCGCATCGGTGCCTGCGTTGCCTCGTGCCTTGAACAGCACCTCGCTGCCGAACTGGTTCGCGACAGTTCCATCTGCCTCTAGTAGCATGAGCGCACTCCAGGCGACCTGCGTGCCCGTCTGTACGGTGTCCTGAAGGATGCGCCAATACTCGTGGGCTCCCGGAGTGCCGGACACCGCGAAGTCGCGCCACTCGGCCACGGAGTAGTTCGGCGTCGAGGACACGGTCAGGGCCGTCGTCCAGGTGCTGCCGTCGTCCGAATACTGGAGCCTGAAGTTCTTGAACATGTAATAGGAAACCGACGCATAGATCGGCGCTTGCAGGCGCACGGTCTTCACCTCGCGGGCCTGGCGGAAGCGCCAGGTGACGTTGGACCCAGCCGTCCATGTGCCTGTGCTGCCAGACAAGTACGTTCCGCGATAGTCGTTAGCCGCCGGGTTGTCAGAGTTCAGCGACCTGCTGTCATACCGGCAGGTCTGGATGATCCTACGATAGTTGGCGTTAGACGGTGTCGCAAGGTTCGAGGTGCAGCTGAGCAAGTTATCCCGACGGACACGAAGCACCTCCCACTCCTGGTTCGCTGCCACAAGAGCCGCATTCGTTGTGAGGAAGCTAACGATCTTTCCAAACAGATCTTCTAAACCGCTAGCTGAACCGATTTGATTTGCCATAATGCACCTTAAACTATTGATGATTTGTTTCGTTGAACAACGTTCATAATCGTACGTTCGCCGTCGTCTGTTCCAAGATAGTCACCGACAATAGCTGGGTCTAGCACGTTAACGTTTTTCACATTAACTATCGGTGGAGCGCTAGTTGTACCTTGTTGAGCGCGTTCAAACAACGCCATTGTATCTTTACGACTTGTAACATTTGCTGGGCCGTTAACAATTTCAGGTCCGTACTCACCAACAATGCCCCATTTACCAGCCGGAATCGCGCCGCCTTCGTCATACGCGCCAGAAAAACTTACGCTAGCTATTTGGTTAACTAAACCGCCGACAGCTGATGCTACTGACGCCATAGCTGCCATGTTTGCAGGCCAAGCTGTAGATGCCGCTGCTTTGGTGATCGCCAAATGGACGTTCATCATTGCGTCAGCTATAGCGAAAGCCTTGCTAATAGCGAAAAGTGTTTTATATGCTTTTGAAGATTCGCCGGCCGTTTGTTTTGCCAAATTTGCGAATGCTCCTACCATGTTGCCAGCTGCTCCAGTGAAGCTTAAAAGCATTTCACCTTGCTTTGCACGCATCTTGGCATTATGATCGTCTTGTAACCGTTCAATAAGAGCGTTCTTCTCACTCTCTGTAAACGCTGTAGATTGCATTATAAAGTCATGCATCTGCATGTACTTCTCCTGCATATCGATAAACCACTTTTCGTCGTCAGTGGCGAAGAACTTATCGAGCGTTATCTTATCAGCTCGATCCATCTCTCCGATTTTGTAATTGAAGGCATCAATTAACCGAGTTACGGATTCGTCATCGCCGTTTGCCTGTGCTTCAGATACAAGCTTGCCTTCGTTATCCTTCCACTTCCGTATGAATTCCTCCTGCTTGCTGAGTTTAAGGATGCCTGAGTCCTCCTCAGCCTTTGCAACTGCGGCCATAAACTTTTCACGCTCAGCCGCCTGCTCTCGCAACAACTTCGTAACGCTGATTTGATAGTCAGATTCGACCTTCAAAAGTTGAGCGTTAATTCGTTGAGCGTCTTCAGGATTCTTAGTTTGAGCTAAGAATTTACGGTAAATGTCTTTTGCCGCTTCGGTATAATTCGTCAATGCTACTATTTGAGCGTCGTTAGCCTGCTTCGATGTTATAACGTTTTGCTCTTCAAGCGTTTTCAGCTGTTCGCTAAAAACCTTATATTGGTCAAGAGTTGCGCTAGCTTCACGATTTGCATCATCGACAAAACGATCTACTGGTACTTTTTTAGCTTTTTTGTCTGAACCTTTCTTATCGTGTTTTTCGAATTCAGCCTGAGCGTTAGCTAAAAATCGAGCCACGCGCTCTTCAGCGTCGGCGAAGTCTTGTTTAGAATAACCCATTGCATCAGGTGCTGACGGCATTTTTGCTCGTCTGGCAACAGCGTCGCTGGCCATTTGATTGTAGACAGCATCAATCTTAGATTTTTGCTCGTGTACTGACTTGTAATGATCGGTCAACTCTCGATTATAGCCACCTAACAAATCCAATTTTATAGGTTGAGCTTTTTCGAAACCGTCAAAACCCATCGATTTCAAAACATCTGATCCTAGATTCTTAACGCTGGCGAAAAATGAGTTAATCGTATTAACCATTTTTTGAAACATTTCAACGAAGAATCTAGGTACTGATATAGACATCTCCTTGAACGCGGCCGAAATTCTTACAGGCAGCAGTGTCAGTCCGTGAGCCAACGCGATACCGGCAAGTTCGACCTCAACGAACTTTTCACGGAAGTAAGCGCCAATCTGCCAGCCTGCGACGGCTGCAGCGATGACGCCAAGCACAGCGCCAATCCGACCAAGTGATGCGACTGCGAGGTTGGCCGACGCTATTACGACAGCATTGGCTGCGGCTGCAGTAAGCATCGCAACTTTATATGTCGCAAGCAATCCTACTACAAGAACGATTTCGTTCTTATACTCGACCATTGTTTCTACTGCGCCATAAGCCATGGCTACAAAGTCGATGAATGACTTCGTCAAATCTACAACACCTTGCGTGAATGCTTGAACCTGCTCAGGCTTGATATTACGAATGAATTCGGCCAGCTTTTGAAACGCTTCGCCGACCACTGAGCCGAAAGCTTTGAATGACTCAGACGAAGTATTCAAGTGACTGCCGATAGCATTCAACACAGCAGCAAGGCCTTGACCAGCGCCGTTTGTTGAAAGCTCTTTCATTGAATCAAACCAAATGGTTTTTAGATTCATGAAAGCGGCATTCAAACTCTTTGATGAGATGACAGCTGCTTGGCCGAATGACTCCATTAGAATCTGAGGCAGCGGTACGAGCAGATCGCGTGCTGAGATGTTACCTTTCTTCATCTCATCAATCATCGTACCCATATCCATTTTCATCGCTTTAGCTGCTAGAGCGAGTGCGCCTGGAAGGTGTTCACCAAGCTGCTGCTTCAGTTCTTCCATGTGAACCTGACCTTTGGAAGCCATCTGAATAATCGCGTTGAACATGCGCTCAACAGTGTATTGCTCAGCGTGCAACACAGATGCCGTAGCAGTAAATGACTCGAACAGGCGATCTGTTTCTTTCGTTGACAGTACGTCCTTAGTCGAAGCACGAAGTTTTGCGTATGACTTAGCTAGCGATTCGATGCTAACACCGTAAGCCATCGCGATGCCTTTGATATTCTCGTAGGCTTCAGCTGATTGCTTGACGTCTCCAGTAGTGACGTTCATCATTGCAATGAAGCCATTATATTCTCTGTCTACCTTTTTGATTTCATCAACAAAGCCAGAGAATACATGAGCAACTTGAATCGCTCCTAGCGCGCCAATAACCGCGTGAATTGTGCTTCGCAGTCCATCAACGGCTCTTGATACATTGTTGAAACCTGACTGCGAATTGCGAGCCATGTTCGTAACGTTAGAACCGATTTGGTTAATCGTCAAATTCAGCTGGGTCGCTGATTGAACAACAGAGTTGATCGCGTTTACTGTTTGACTAGCGCCGCGTTGAGCCCCTGATGGATCGATAACGATATACAGTGTGTTTGTCTGGCTCATGATTTTACTCGCTGAAATACTTCAAATTTGTGCTGACATGATCAACCAGCGTGCGAACATCTTCGTTTGTCAACAAAGCTATCTTCGCCATTTCATAGCTGTACGGCAAATCGGACTCATCTGGCAACTTTACATCTCGCCATCCAAGCAAGATATGCTTTGCAAGAACAGCACAAAATTCATCGTCTGTAAACTCTTTCCGGCCATGGTCAAATATCGCAGACTTAAATTGATTTTTCTCAACACTGGCGATCAAAAACCATGACTGTTGGAGTTGAACCCAAACGCCGTTTTCGATCAAATCACTGTTGAATGCGATATTATTGAGCATACTAGTCGATGAATGTAAAGTCAACCATGACATTGACTTGAAACCAATCGGTCTCAGTAGTTGTCAAACCTTCGGTTGCTTTGTGGCCTAAAACGATAAGCTCATATGGTGAAAATACAAGCGTACCGAAACCCATTTGTTGAATCATTTTACCGGCTTTTACTGCTAGCTCACATGCTCGGCCTTGACCGATGTCAGACTTTGTGAAAACTTGAAGATGCACAGTGCCGTAACGCATTGCATTCATCTTGAAATCGATAGGTTTTGGTTGACCGTGTTGAATCGTCAAACGAACCCACTCATCAATGCCGTCCTTGTCGATTGTTACGTTCTGATGCTCGATAGGGCAATCCAGCCAAGCTTGGTCGAAAGACTTAACAACCCTGTTTTGCACATCGATTAAGTTCATACACCGTACCTCATAGCTTGACGCATTACGCCTTGAGGCGCTTGATCTGACCAACCGTATTCCAGTCTAACGGCGTAAGGCGCACCGTTTGTAACATAGAATTTTCGGTAAAATTTTGTTGACAGTTTTGGAGCGATCGGTGGCGGCAGTGGAGCTGAATCCCTTGGCTGACGCCCAACCCACTTATACTCAGGTTCACCTTCACTAATATGCCATGACGCTCTATATGCACCTGTATCAACTGGTGACAGCGATACGCACGTGTTAAAGATCGAAAGCGCAGAATCGCGTGAGCGTTTATACACCATTGCGTGTACACCCTCGCCGAAACTTGTAGGACTTTTATCCCAAAATGCGCCTGATTTCATCACCTAGCTCTAAGTTGTTGTTTTATATAGCTTTTTTAATGCGCTCTGAACTACTTCAACTTTAGTAGCTTAATACTTTATACGTAGCTACTATATTTTAATGCTTCAGAGCGTATACCTGAGCGCTAGTTAGCGTCAGTTTGAAGCTACAATAGTGAACAAAGCACTTTTTGCACCGACAACAGTATCAATCTTGCGGCTGATCTTGTAATCGATGCCCTTTACACGGATTACATCGTAGAAATCGATAACCTTGACATCATTTGCAATGATGATCAACTTGACGTCAGTCGCCTTAATCGTCGTACCATTGATTTCTTCGCTTGTGAATGAATCAAAGACGATTTCTACAGGTGTTACATCCGAATCTACGAGGCGAGCAATGCTACTAGATGCGTCAAAGGCTCGTGTCTGTTTGACTAACGAGCCTTGGTAAATCGCTTCTGGCATCGCTTTCTTTAGCGATGCGATTGAAAGTTCTAAAATCTGGTCTACAGTCATGACCTTATAGCGTTCACCGAATATACGGATCCTTCAACATAGCCTTGATACTGGCCTAGAGACTGTAGCGACTTAACGATGTATTTTGGAACGCCGATAACAGATTGACCTTCGTTGAACTTCAGATCGATCGGACCGAGCTTCAAACCTTTCAAATCGCTTTGAGTCTGGTTGAGACCACCGTTTTGGATTAAGAAATAAGCCAGATTGCATGTAGCTTCTTTAATCAGTTTAGGGATCGCAGTTGACGCAATCATTCGGCCGTCCATGTCGTATGCATCAAGACGTGGCCAGCGAAGAGCTTGAACTGGATTCGCAATTTGACCGATCCAATCAAATTGTGAATCAAGAATCCGTGTAGCTTCTACAAGCGCAGCTTCTTTTTGAGGTTCCGACGTAGGCCACGCAGTGTTGCCAACAGATTGTGAAAAGAACACGTCAGCATCAGCGATACTGATATAACTGTTTGCAGTGCTAGAACCCACGTCGGAAATCAGCATGATTAAGCCTTAGCTTCTGTTTTGGCTGGTTTGGCTTCAGTCTTGGCTTCGGCCTTTGCGCCAGTTTTCGTCACATCTGCGGCCAGTGACGAATCAGTTGATTCTTGCTTTTCAGCTTGAGGCTCTTCGTCGTACACGACCTGGCAACCATGAAAGCGGCACAGAATACGTTCGAGTTTGGGAGCATCGCTCTTGCTGACTTGCATTTCGCCATCAACAAAAGCATAACGGCCAGCAATGACTGTCTGGCCTTTTTCAGCATTCGGAAGTACGAATTTCGGCATTTGAATCTCCAGAAGATAGGCTCCCGAAGGAGCCTATAGGTTTTACGACTTAGTCCTTGATGCCGTCGACAGCAGCCAGGCCCAGTTCGCTGAACAGAGCCATACCGCAGTACATCTTGACGCGGGTGATGGACTCATCCTTCGTTTCGGACACGCCGACTTCTTCAACACGAACGCCAGCGGCATCCATTGCGGTCAGACCAGCGATACCGTGGGTGCCAGAACCGTCGTCGAAAGTACCGGCGAAGATGGTGGTGCAGACGCCAGCGGCTGAGCCCTTGGTTTGGTTGGTCGGAATCCAGTCGTTGCGGAACAGCGGAATGCCGCGGTACGCCGGGATTTGACGGCCAGACGGGAGGGTGATGACATCACCGATGGACGCGCCGCCAAGACCACGCAGGAGAGCGTAGTACTTACGCAAGGTGCGAGCCGGCAGCATGATGAAGTCAGCTGCACCATCCTTGTCCTTGACCTTGTCGATCAGCTCATCCAGCAGTTCGAACGAGAAGTTCGCGCCGTTGGCACCGGAATCGACCAGTTGACCAGTTGGCAGGAGCGACAGCAGACCTTCGAAAGCGTTGCCGGTGCCGTCACCATTGATCATGGAGTCTTGATACTTGCGGCCCAGAGACTTGGCCTTGGAGGCAACTTGAATCGCCTTCTGGTCCGTGTAGTTGGAACGAGTGGCTTGGATGAGGCCGTTGATTTCAGCATCGCCGATCAGGGTCGTCAGACTTGACGTGACCTTGTCGAACTCAGCCGGAGCCTTGGCAGTGATAGTACCGCCAACGCCCAGGAATTGGACGTCGCCGATAACCTTTTCACGGTTGTAGGCCAGCGCGTTGCCTTCAATTTCCATGAAGGGGAACAGTTCGAACAGCGGATTGACTTCGACGATCTGCTCAATCACGCC
>ERZ1645187.1423-NODE-1423-length-22027-cov-9.670171_pt1 | contig 22027 bp, 21 predicted proteins | sample MGYA00575352_ERZ1645187 | MGnify/ENA primary metagenome ERZ1645187 (study PRJEB40837, sample SAMN11349314) | freshwater sediment metagenome | isolation source: river sediment | host: Sediment | place: India: Wazaribad , New Delhi | collected 2017-02-21 ... | reverse complement strand
ATCAGTCGCCTCGGTCTCTCCGAGGACAACCTGTTGACGCTCCACATCTAGAGCGTAGTTGCCGAGCGCCGGCAGCATGACAGGGATCGCCTGCGGCAACACGATACGACGGAAGATCTGGCTGTCGGTCATGCTCAGAGCGATGCCGGCATGACGCTGTCCGGGTTCTATTGACATAACCGCGGAGCGAACGACCTCGGAGACGTAGGCTCCAAAATTCAGCGAGAGCACCAGGCACCCGGTTTGGAAGGCTTCCAAACGCACGCCGATCAAAGGCAGAACAAAGAAAAAATAGAAAACCTGGACCAGTGACGATGTCGTCCTGAACAGCTCGACGTAGATCGAAAAAGGCAAGCGCACCCACCAGTGTGGAGATAGGCGAGCGAGCCCCGCTGCGAAGCCGAAAACAAGCGCGCCTATCGCTGAAACAAGAGCGACCTGGACGGTGATGAACGCCCCGCGTCCGAGAACGGGCGCGATCTGCGTGAAAAACGAAAGGGTGTCGTCGGTCATTTCGCCGCGCAAAGGGTCGCGACGGACACGTCACCTGCGATATCCGATGCCTCAAGCCCGAAAGGAGCCAGGAGCTTGAGAAGCTCTCCCGTTCCTTTGGCCTTCTTGAGCCATGCGTTCCAGTCCGCGAGCAGCGTGACGTCGGTCTTTCGGAAACCGATCGCGCCGTAACCCGTCGCCGGTCGCCCATCTTTGCCAAGCGGTTGCTGCGTAAGTGCGACGAAATCAAATGCGGTCGGGCCTTGGGTCTTGATGAAGCCGCGTACAGAGATTGCAGCAAACATGGCGACGTCGGCGCGATCGGCGCGCAGGCCAGACGCAACGGCGGCAAGGTCGGGAAAAATGATGATCTGTTCGCTCTTGACGCCATTCATGGACGCATACTCACGTTCCGCGCCGCCGCTCACCACGCCTAAGCGCGCGCCTTTCGCAATGACATCTTGGAGGCTAGTCAAGCCCTTCCGGTTCCCTGCAGGCACAGCGAAGGCCTGCCGACTGACCCATTCCGGATCGCCGAACGCAATCTGTTCACATCGAGCTGGCCGGATCTGCATGCCGGCGCCGATCATGTCGAAGCGACCGGCTTGGAGGGCGGGTATGAGCGACACATACGCCGTGAGGACACCGTCGATCTCGGGAACGCCAATCGCCTTCAGAAAGGCGCGCACAAGCGTTGGCTCCACACCGTCGAGGTCTCCCTTCTCGTTCACGAACCCCCATGGCGAGACATTCGAGAAGCCGACGCGAGCGAAGCCCTGAGTCTTGATCCTGGTAAGCGTGTCATCTTCCGCCATCGCCGACGAGTCTGAAAGACCGAACAACATGGCGCCCGCCGCCGCCAGTTGCGCGAACCTGCGCCGATCCATGTCGCCCCTACCCATCGCGCTCTCCTTCATTTCGCTTCGGCGCAAACCTGGTCGGCGCTGAGCCCTTTGGGCGGCAACGCCTCGGGTCCAAAGCCGAATGGCTCCATAATCCGCGTGGCGCGCCCGGTGGCGAGCTGCTTGCCAAGCCATTCGTTCCATGCGGCTCGGAACGCGGCATCCTCCTTGCGGAATCCCATGCCGCCGTAACTGATCACGGGTCGGCCGTCCTCGCCTTTTGGCGGCTCATCGAGATCCGTGTAGGCGATCTTCGGATCGCCGAGACGTTTCAGGGCTTGCTTGATTGTCACGGTCGAAGCGACAACCGCGTCGACTCGATCGGCTTGTAAACCCGCCAGCGCGGCGTTGAAGTCGGGAAACAGCACGCGCCGAGACTCGGGAATGCCGGCGAGCTCGGCATAGCGAATGTCGCCGGCGCCTGTCAGCATCCCCAGCCGTGCATCCGACACGGCTGCGACAGCTTTGTAGCTTGTCAGCTTCTTTGGGTTGCCGGCCTTGATCGCGAATGCACTCTGGATCTTGTATTCCGGGTCACCGAAGGCGATCACTTCGCATCGCTTGGGCTGGATCAACATACCGGTGCTGATGACGTCGAACCGACGGGCGATGAGGCCTCCGATCAGAGCGCCCCAGTCTGTGACTACGGGCTCGATATCCTTTATTCCGAGGTCGGCGAAAAACGCGCGGAGCAGTTCGGGCGCTTGGCCGGTCACTTGGCCTTTGTCGTCGACATAGCCGTAAGGATTGATGTTGGAAAACCCGATTCTGACCTTGTTCGCTCGCTTGATGTCGTCAAGCGTGTCGGCGTGAGCGGGCGGAATCAACGCCGCAATGATCGTCGCACTGATGGTCGTCGCGGCGACTGTTCGCGCCAAAGCGCGCCGGCTGAGCAGGCATTGCATGTGGATCACTCCTCTACGACCGCGATGACATCGATCTCGACGAGGCACTCTGGCGCAAGCAGGCCGCATTGAATGCGCGTGCGTACAGGCAGTTCGTCGCTGAATGTCTTGACGTAGATCTCGTTGAACAGATCGCCATAGCGAACGTCGGAGAGATAAACGGTGACCTTCACGATGTCCGAGAGCTCGGCGCCTGCTAGCGTAAGCGTTTCGCGTAGATTGGAGAGCGCCAACTCTGTCTGCGCTTCAAAGCCTTCCGCCCAAGATCCGTCGGGATGCATCGCGACCTGCCCCGCGAGAAACAGGAACGTGCCCTTCGCTCGGACGACGTCGGAGTAAAGTTTTGGCTTTCGGCCAGGATGGCTTTGTGCGACGCGCATGCTCGGAACTCCCTGATCCGGAAGTCGGTACTATGTTACACGTCACGCGTCAATGACGCGCCAAGGCGCGATCGGGCGCAGCGGTTCGATGTCGACCAGCGGGAGCGGGAGTAGGGGCCGGAAGGCCGGGTCTTTCGCAATCTGACCAGAGACATGATCGTCGAGCGGCCGAACCAGCTATGGGCAGCCGACATTACCGGGCCTGTCGCAAACTTTTCGGTGTTAAGGCGGCGTTGAGCGCGCAAGAGGCAAAAGGCGGCGCCGGAGACCGACGCCATGATCCTCAACGCCCTCGCCGAGAAGCTCAAGCTGCGCGCCAAAGGCGACTTCAAGGGCCGCCATCTCGAGGCCTGGCTGATCATCCAGGCTGTCAGCTGGTATCTGGGCTATCCGTTGAGCTATGGCGACCTCGAAAGCCAGTTCGCCGAGCGCGGCTTCGACGTCGATCACGGCGCCATCAATCGCTGGGTGCCGGCCTACGCGCCGATGATCGAGAAACGCCTGCGCCGTTTCCGGCAGCCCCATTGCGGCTCTATCCGCGTCGACGAGACCTATGTGAAGATCAGCGGCCAGTGGCGCTATCTCTACCGCGCCGTCGACAAGCACGGCGCGCCGGTCGACTTCCTGCTGACCGCCCATCGCGATCTCGCCGCCGCCAAGCGTTTCTTCCGCAAGGCGATGAAGGATCAGCCCTTGCTGGCGCCGGACAAGATCGGCACGGACGGCGCCAACGTCTACCCCGCTGCGATCAAGGACGGCGTGGACGGTTCGTCGCCAGAACGAATTGCTCGCGCTCTGCTTCGGACTTCAAAAAGTTAACGAAGTGTGAAAACCGAGTGCTTATAGGGTGCGCTGCGTCGCGCGCCACGGTTTGCGACAGGGCCAAGGTTTACGCTCGGTCCGCCGTCGTCGGCGATCATCGAGATGACGGAGCGTTGTCGCTCGTTCCATGCTTTCGATGATCGCCGACAAAGCCGACAGCGCTGTCGGCACGAACGCGGTCAAATTCCACGAGCGCCGGCTCGCCCTTCGACGGTGCGCTGCACATTTGTCGTCGTGATGGTCGAGCCGGCAGAGGCGCATCGAACGTCACGCCATAGCGCCCTGAACCGCCAAGGTGGGTTCCGTTTTGTCCGTCGCCCCTGTCTTCGCGGCCGACAAACGATACAGGCTCCACCATTCCGACGCCGTCCGTGCGACGATGTCATTTTCGGCCGCCTCTTGAACGAAGCGAGCGAACGCGATGAGACGCGACGTCTCTTCGCGCTTCGCCGGGGCCGCCTGCTTCTTTTCGAGGTCGCTCTTGCGGGCTTTCAGTTGCGCAATCTTGGATTCGAGATCGGCGATGGACTTGCGGGACATAGTGTGCCTCCTCACTGGTGCGATCACCAGTCTACGAGTCGCTAGCGAAAATTCTCAGGACAAATTTTCGCGTTCGAATTTTCGCTCCCGACCGATATCCTCGTGGAAGACGGGCACGGTCGTCCATTTGCGCACTTAAGCATCCGGGCCAGCCCGTTCCGGCAAAACGAACCCTCGTCTCATGAGACGTGCGAGTGAACGGCGATGGCGAATTATCATCTCAGCGCCAAAGTGATCGGGCGCGGATCGCCGCGCACCAGGCGACTTCCGCAGAGCGCGGTCGGCGCGGCGGCTTACGGTTCGGCCTCGCGTTTGGTCGAGGCGCGCACCGGCGTCGTCTATAATTTTCGTCGCAAGCCCTCGGTGATTGGGGCGGGCATTCTAACCCCCGAAGACGCGCCAGTATGGGCGAACGATCGTGAGGCGCTCTGGAACCGCGCCGAGCGGCGCGAGCGTCGAAAGGACGCTGTCGTTTGTCGTGAAATCGAGTTCTCGTTGGCGCGCGAATTGGCGTGGCCGCAGCGCGAGCGTCTCGTGCGCAAGTTTCTTGACGAGCAGTTCGTTCGGCGCGGAATGGTCGCCGATTATGCGCTTCACGATCCTCTCGCTCGTGACGGGCGTCGGCAACCGCATTGTCACACCCTTCTCACGATGCGAGCGTTTTCGGGCGAGGAGTTCGGCGACAAGGTACGCGCGTGGAACTCGCGAGCGCTTCTGCGACTCTGGCGAGCGGAGTGGTCGAAGGCTGCGGACGCCGCGCTGCACGAGATTGGCTTCTCGGACGCCGCCACGCTCGACCATCGCTCGTATCGGGACGTGGTCTCAAAGTCCTGCCGACCATCCATGAAGGCAGGCGCGGCGACGGCGACCGGCGACGCCTCAACGGGATTGTCCACCAGCGGAACGCCATCAAAGCGCAGACCAACGAGATCGATGGTGAGATCTTTCGTCTCGAGCAGGCCTGCTCAGCGCTCGTGTCCCGTCGGGAGGCTGCAGCGCACCGCCTGTCCGATTGGACAGGTCGACGCGCGGCGGCGACGGACCGACGAGCCTTCTTCGCGATAGAGTCGCTGCGTCTTCTTGCGGTTCACGACGTGGCCTTCATAGCGCAGGAGAACATGAAGCCGCCGATAGCCAAAGCGTCGCTGCTCGAAGGCGAGAGCCCGCGATCCACGTCGAGACGGAGGTTGCGAGGACGTGACGCGCGTTGCATGATGACGCCATGAATCTGCGGCAGATCGAGTTGCTGCGCGCGGTAGTGCGCTACGAAACGACCGTAAGGGCGGCGCAGGAACTCGGTCTGTCGCAGCCTGCCGTATCGAACGCGATCAAGCATCTCGAAGGCAAGCTTGGCTTCGCCTTGTTCGAGCGCGTGAACAACCGCCTGTTTCCGACGGCGGAGGCGCGTGCGCTCTATCACGATTCCGAAGCCTTGTTCGCGATGCAGGCTGCCTTCGCGACGCGGGTGCAGGATCTCAAGGAGAACCGCTCGGGACAAATCAGGCTCATCGCGACGCCGCCTCTGGGCTACAGCGTCGTCCCGACCGCGCTTCAGCGCTTTCTCGCCAAGCGCTCAGGCATAAAAGTGTTCTTCGACGTTCGCCGTTTCGAGAATGTGATCGACGCCGTCGACAGCGGGGCGGCGGAACTCGGCTTCGTTCTCGGTCTCGGCGAGCATCCCGAGCTGAAGTCGGAAGTGTTCTTCGCCGAGAATATGGTGTGCGTGATGAAGCCCGAGCACCGGCTCGCCGAGAAGGCGGTGGTGCGCCCGGCCGATCTGCGAGGCTATTCCTTGATCGCGCCTGAGCGCGATACGAAGATGGGCGCCCTGTTGCGCGCGGCTTTCGAGGAGGCGGGGGAAGCGTTCGAGTGTTCCGTCGAAGTTCGATACTGCAACACGGCCTGCGTCCTAGCGGAAGCCGGCGTCGGCGTGGCGATCGTTGATCCCCTCTCGCCCCTGCTCGCCGGACGCTTCAAATTGACGACGCGCCCGTTCGAGCCTGCAAGCAAGGTCGCCGCCTCCGCGGTCCGGTCGGTCAAGCGGCCTCTCTCGCGCGCCGCCGAAGCGTTTCTGCGCGAGGTGCGCCATGTCGCCGACGAGATGGCCGCGAAACTGGCGTGAACGGACCTCGACAGCGGTTCCGAAGATCGACGCGACTATTCGCCCGCGTTATTGGCACCCCGGATAAAGCATAGGCGGCGGCGTTGCCGCGCGGCGCGGTTCGCTCCACTGTCCTTGGCCTCACGGTGTCGGACCCGCTTATGGACCTGCTCATCACCGGCGCGACGATCGTCACCTGCGACGACCAGCGGCGCGTCATCGAAGACGGGCGTCTCGCGATCAAGGGCGATCGCATCGTGGCTGTCGGACCGGCCGCGGAAATCGAGAAGGCCCATCCGCATCTCCCGCGCATGCTAGGGCGCGGTCTGGCCATCGTGCCTGGATTGATCAACGCCCATACGCATACGGTGCTGACGGCGCTGCGCGGCACGGTAGAGGATTGGAGCGGCGACGTCATCTACCGCTATATGTCGCCGATCTCCTACGAGATGAGCGCGGAAGAGCGCAGCGTCATGGCGACTTTGGGTTGCCTTGAAGCCATTCGCAGCGGTGCGACGACGCTCGTCGACCCGTTCCGCCATGTGGCGACCTACGCCGGTGCGATGGCTGACACTGGATTGAGGCTCTGGCTTTCGGAATCATGCGCCGACATCGACACGCGCAAGATCCGCTTTGGCGATTTCGCCGTGGACGAGGCATTCGGACGCGCCTTTCTGGACCGCGCGGAAGCGCTGATCGAAAGCTGGCACGGCGCGCGCGGCGACCGCGTGCGCTGTCAGGTCGCGGCGCACGCGCCCGACAATTGCTCGCCCGCCATGCTCGCCGCCTTGCGGGACCTCGCCGCCCGGCGCAGCCTCACCCGCACCTGTCACCTGGCCCAGAGTCCCGGCGAGGTCGCCTCGATCCGGGCCCGGTTCGATCAGACGCCCGCCGGCTATCTGGAGCGCGAGGGCTTTCTCGGCCCGGACCTCGTGGGGGCGCACTGGACGTTCTGCACGGCGGACGATGTCGCCTTGCTCGTCGAGCGCGGGGTGACGCTGGCGCATTGTCCGGCCAGCTCCAGCCGGCGTGGTCTGCACAAGGCGCCGATCGGCCTGATCCGCGACGCCGGCGCGCGGATCGCGCTCGGAACCGACAATATGAGCGAGGACATGTTTCAGGCGATGGCGATCGGCGCGATCGTGCATCGCACCGGCCGCGGCCGCGAGGTCGAGAACGGAACCGTTCCCTCGCCCCAGGAGGTGCTCGACATGGTCACGCGCGCCGGCGCCGCCAGCGTCGGCGCGGCGCAGGAGATCGGCGCGATCGCCCCGGGGATGAAGGCCGATCTGACTTTTCTCGACCTGCGCGCGCCGCCGATGCGCCCCGTCCTGCGCCTGACCTCGAACATCGTGCATTACGGCCATCCGGGTCTTGTGCATTCGGTGATGGTCGACGGCGTTTTCGTGATGCGCGACCGCAAGGTGCTGACGATCGACGAGGACGCGCTTCTCGACGCCGCCGACGACGTCGCGCGGCGGGTATGGACTCGCATGATCGCCGCCAATCCCGATATCGCGCCCCCGCCGGGCGAACTTCGGTGGCGCCAGACCTAAGCGGAGGAGCCCGATGACGCTGACGATCGCCCCCAGAAGCGGACACGCCACGTTTCTCTATTCGGAGCTGGCGACGGATCTCGACGCGCTCCAGGCGGACATCGCCTTTCTCGGCATTCCCTATGGCGACGCCTACAGCTACGCAGAGATCGTCAACGACCAGACCAACATGCCGGCGGCGATGCGCCGCGCGAGCGACCGGATCGTGCGCTCAATCGAGCGTTACGATTTCGATCTGGGCGGGCCGCTCTATGACAACCGGCCGATCAAGGCCGTCGATTGCGGCGACGTTCCAGGCGATTTCAGGGACCTGTCGGCGCATTATCGCAAGGCCGAGGCGGCGGTCCGCAAGATACGGGCGGCCGGCGCCATGCCGATCGTGCTGGGCGGCGATCATGGCGTGCCGATCCCGGTCCTGCGCGCGCTCGACGGCGAGGGCGAGATCACGCTGGTCCAGCTCGATCAGCATCTCGACTGGCGGCAGGACGTCAACGGCGTGACGGAGGGCTATTCCAGTCCGATCCGGCGCGCGTCCGAAATGGCGCATGTCGGCGAGATCTTTCAGATCGGGCTGCGCGCCACGGGGAGCGCGCGTCAGGAGGAGGTCGACGCCGCGCTTGCCTATGGCGCCCATCTCGTCACGACCTACGAGGTTCACGAACACGGAATGGCGAAGGTTCTCGAACGGATTCCGCCCGGCGGGCGCTACTATCTGACGATCGATCTCGACGGCATGGACCCGGCCATCGCGCCCGCGGTGGCCGGCCCTTGCCCGGGCGGCGTGACGTTCCCGCAAGCGCGCGCGCTGATCCGCGGCCTCGTCGCCAAGGGCCGCGTCGTGGGCATGGACGTCGTCGAAATCACGCCACGGGTCGACGTCAACCAGATCACCTGCGTCACCGCCGGGCGGCTGATCGTCAACATGATCGGCGCGGCGGTCCGCGCCGGATACTTCGACAAATGAGCGGTGGGCGTCCGAAGGGCGCGGCCGGCGCAGCGCGGCCGGATGCGCAGGCGATCGGGAGCGCGGCGCGGGATCGGCGCGATTTCGCGCTGGATCTCTTCGCACGGCTTGCCGAGGGGGCCGTAGGTCGCCCCGGCGTCATGCGGGACACCTACGGCGCCGGCGAGAATCACGGCCACGCTGTCTTCGCTGCGGCGGCGGAGGCAATGGGGCTTGAGGTGAGGCGCGACGCGGCCGCCAATACCTATGCGACATGGCCGGGGCTCGATCGATCCGCGCCGCGCATCGTGATGGGGTCGCACCTCGACAGCGTTCCGCACGGCGGCAATTACGACGGCGCGGCGGGCGTCGTCGCGGGACTCGTGGCGATCGAAGCGCTGCGTGGTCTGGGATTTCGGCCGGCCTGCGACCTGACGGTGATGGGCGTGCGCGCCGAGGAAAGCGTGTGGTTCGAGGTCTCCTATGTCGGCAGTCGCGCGGCGCTGGGCGTTCTGCCCGCGGGCGCGCTTGACAATGCGCGCATCGACACCGGCCGATCGCTGGCGCGCCATATCGCGGAGTGCGGCGGCGACGCCGAGGCGTTGCGGCGCGGCGAACGCCAGCTTGATCCTGCCACTCTTCGCGCCTTTCTCGAAGTCCATATCGAACAGGCGCCGAGTCTGGTCGAAGCCGGAGCGCCGGTCGCGATTTGCGCCGGGGTCCCGGGCAATTTTCGCTTTCCCAACGCCAGGATCATCGGCCGTCACGATCACGTCGGCACGCCGCGCCGGTTCCGCCGGGACGCCGGCCTGGCGGCGGCGGAGTTCGCCTGCGCGCTCGACGCGCTGTGGGTCGAACACGAGGAGGCGGGCGTTCTTGTCGCCATCACCTTCGGACGCTTTCACACCGACGCCGGCAAGCATGGCATGACGACCGTGCCGGGCCTGTTCCACTTCAGCCTCGACGTGAGGGCGCTGGACGCCGGCGCGCTCGCGGCGATTGAGACGCGCGTTCATGCAATCGCCGCCGAGATCGAGGCGCGCCGATGCGTCGTATTCGATTTCGGCAAGCGCGCCTCGGCCTCGGTCGGCGTGATGGACAAGCAGATGATTGCAGCCCTGGCGCAATCCGCCGACGAATTGGGCATCGATGCGATTTCGCTCGGCAGCCCCGCGTCCCATGACGCGGCGACCTTCGCGGCGGCGGGCGTTCCCACCGCGATGCTGTTCGTCCGCAACGAAAATGGCAGCCACAACCCCGACGAACGCATGGACATCGACGATTTTCTGGACGCCTGCGCCGTGCTCGCACACTGGCTCGCCGGCGCGGCCGGCTAGGGGGGCGGCATGGTCGAAGCCGCGATCACGCGTCTGGCCGCCTTCGTCGCCGGTCTCGACTATGACGAGGTGCCTGGGCCGATGATCGAGAAGGCCAAGCGCCACAGCCTCGATACGTTCGGCGCCGCGCTGGCGGGCGCGACCTCGCAGGAGGCCCGCCTCGTCGCCGCCGCGCTGGAGATCGGCGGAGAGAATGGCGACGCGCCGCTGTGGGGTACGCGGACGACGCTCGCGCCGCGCGCGGCCGCGCTCGTCAACGGCGTCGCCGCCCATGCCTTCGAGCTGGACGACACCGGCGGCTGCGATCACTCGGGCGCCGTGGTTCTGCCGGCGATTCTCGCCGCCCTGCCGCTGCTGGAGCGCAAGCCTTGCGGGCGGGACCTTCTGACCGCCGTCGTCGTCGGCTACGACGTCGGCCGTCGCGTCATGGAGGCGGCCGGCGGTTATGTCGCGCATAACGGCGCCGGCTGGCATTCGACGGGAACCTGCGGGGTGTTCGCCGCGACGGCGGGCTGCGCATCCCTGCTGCGCCTGTCAGCCGCGCAGACCGCCGACGCGCTCGGGGTCGCGGCCAGTCTGGCGAGCGGCGTGTGGGCGTTCATTCATGACGGCGCGATGACCAAGCGGCTCCATGCCGGGCGGGCGGCTGAGGGGGGACTGACGGCGGCCTTGCTGGCGCGGCGGGGCTTCGCAGGCCCGCGTCGCATTTTCGACGACGCGTGGGGCGGCTTCTTTTCCGCATATGCGCGCGGCGATGCGTCGCCGGAGCGGCTGACCCAGGCCCTCGGCTCGGACTGGATGTTGCGTCACGCCGCGATCAAGCCCTACGCCTCGTGCCGCGACACACATGCCGCGGTCGATGCGGTCGGCCGGGTGATAGCGCGGGAAGGGCTGGGCGCGGACGACGTGGCCGCTGTGCGGGCGCGACTCAACGGTTTTCTTGCCGGCATGGTGGGCGGTCGGGACGTGTCGACATTGCCGGCGGCGCAGATGAGTCTCCCCTATGCGGTCGCCGCGCGTCTGTGCTTCGGCAGCGCGGATCTCGCTGCCTATGGCGAGGCGCGCCGCCGTGCGCCTGAAATCGTCGCCATGCTGGAGCGGATCGCGATTGTCAGGGACGACAGCGTCACGGCGAGCTGGGATTCCTCGCTGATCGTCGAGACGCATGACGGACGCCGTTTCGAGGAGCCGACGTCGAAGCCGCTCGGCGCGCCGGAAAACCCGCTGCCTTTCCGCGATCTGCGCGAGAAATTCGAGGGTCTGGCGCGACTCGTCCTGCCGGCCTCGCGGATCGCCGAACTCATCGACGTCGTCATGTCCCTGGAGAGCCGCGCCGACGTCTCCGACCTGCCGCGCCGGCTGGCGGCCGCGTGATGTCAGCGCGTCGCGACGACGCCCAGCGCCATCGCCGCCGCCGCTTGCGTCGGATCGATCACCGGAACGCCGAGCGCTTCCTCCAGCGGCCGGCGATGGCGCGCCATGCCTGCGCAGCCCATCACGATCGCGCCGGCGCCGTCGATTTCTTTCAACGCGCGTCCGGCGGCGATCATTTTCTCCAGCGTATGTTCGCCGCTCGCGCTCTCCGCCACCGACATCTCCAATGGCCGCTCGCCTGCGAAGCGTTCCATCAAACCCATTTGCCGCAGATAACGCAGATGACGCGCGATCGAGCGCGCGCGGATGGCGATGACGCCAAATCGTTCGGCCTGCGCCAGGGCCGTCAGCACGCCGCATTCCGCGATCCCGAGGTTGCGGCGTCGCCTCGCGCGCCGCGTGAAGTCCGGGATCGGAATAGCAGGCGATGACGAAGGCGTCGGCATGGACCTGAGCGCGGTGGTCGAGGATTACGCCGCGCGCGCGTCATGGCGCGATGGTCGACTACGCCTTCCACCTGATCGTCGCCAATCCCGACCGCAAGACGCTCGACGTCGATTTGCCGGCGCTCGCCGCCGAAGGCCACGCGTCGATCAAGGTCTTCATGACGTATGATCTGATCAAGATCGACGACGACGCGCTGCTCGATATCCTGCTGATCGCGCGCCGCAATGGCGCGCTCGTATGCGTCGACGCCGAAAATCACGGCATGATCTCGTGGATGGTCAAACGCCTTCTGGCGAACGGCCATAGAGCGCCTCGCTATCACGCGATCAGCCATCCCCGCGCGTCCGAGTCGGAAGCGATCACGCGTCTCATTGCGGCGTCCGAAATGCTCGATCAGCCCGTCATGATTTTCCATGTGTCTTCGGCGCGCGGCGCCGCCGTCATTCGCGAGGCGCGCGGCCGAGGTCTGAAAGTGTTCGCCGAAACCTGCCCCCAGTATCTGTTTCTCACTCGCCACGACTTCGACAAGCCCGGACTCGACGGCGCCAAATGGATGTGCTCGCCGCCCTCGCGCGAGGCGAGCGATCAGGAGGCGCTGTGGCGCGCCTTGGCGCTCGGGGACATCCAGACCGTCTCCTCCGATCACGCCCCTTACGCTTTCGACGAGACCGGCGAGCTGTCAGCCGGTCCGGAGGCGAACTTCAAGCAGATCGCCAACGGGCTGCCGGGGCTCGAAACCCGTCTGCCGCTGCTGTTCGACGCGCTGGTCTCTAAAGGCCGCCCGGAATTCGAAGGACGCGGGCTCGCCGCCGTCGTGGATCTCACGGCGACTTCGCCCGCCTCGATTTACAATCTGCGCGGCAAGGGCGCGATCCAGATCGGATATGACGCCGACATCGCGATCTGGGATCCGTGCATGAGCGTGACGCTCGCCGACGGGATGCTGCATGATCGAACCGGGTTCACGCCGTTCGCCGGACGCGTCGTGACGGGCTAGCCCGTTCATGTCATGGTTCGCAGGCGCGACGTCGTGTCGAACCGGGCGCTCGTCGCGCAACCCGGCGAAGGGCGCTGGCTCGCCGGCACGGGTGAATGGGCGGCGCGGCCGACGGAGCGGCTGAGCGGTGAAACGAATCCGGCGCTCAATTTCGGAGCGGAGCTGCTGTGACGCCGCGCCTCGGCGGCGCATCTCCTGTGTCTATAACGGGAACGAATAGGTCGGGCGCGATTTTAATTCGCGCATCGCGAACCCGGTGACCTAGTTTCGTCAATGCGCCGCAACCGCGGTCGCGAACGAGGGCGCGCCGATGAACGTAGCCGCGACGAAGCGACGACTCCTCGCCTGGATCGAACAGGATCGCGAGCTTCTCGTCCGGTTTCTTTCGTCGTTCGTCGCGATCCCGAGTCCCAATCCGCCCGGCGACACGCGGGCCTGCGCCGAGTGGCTCGTGGCGCAACTCAAGACGCAGGGCGCGCCTGTCGAAATCCGCGCCGCCAAGCCGCATCTCCCCAACGTGGTGGGAACTTTCACCGGGGCGCGACCCGGGCGTCACCTCGTCCTCAACGGCCATATCGACGTCTTTCCCGTCGCCCCCACCGAACAATGGACTCACGATCCGTGGAGCGGCGCGGTCGTCGACGGCAAGGTCTTCGGACGCGGCGTCGCCGACATGAAATGCGGCACGGCCGCCTCATTCTGGACCTATGTCTACCTGCATCGGCTCAGGGACGAACTCGGCGGACGTCTCACGCTGACCTGCGTGTCCGATGAGGAGACCGGCGGCACTTGGGGAGCCAAGTGGCTGATCGACACGTTCGGGGAGGAATTTCGCGGCGATTGCATGCTCAACGGCGAGCCGAGCGTTCCGAGCATGGTGCGTTTCGGCGAGAAGGGAACATTGCGCATCGTCGTCGAGATCGACACGCCCGGCGCGCACGCGGCCTATACCCACGCCAGCGCGAATGCGATTCGCATCGCCTGCGAGTTGATCCGCGATCTTTACACGCTGGAGGATCTGCCCGTCGCGCAGGAGGCGGATGTCCGCAAAGCGATCGAGGCGGGCTTCGCCGCCATCGACGCCGGGGTCGGCGCCGGCGCGTCGCGCATCCTCAACAAGGTGACGGTGTCGGTCGGCGTGATTCAGGGCGGCGTCAAGATCAACGTCTTGCCCGGACATTGCCGTTTCGAGATGGATATCCGCTTGCCGATCGGCATGACGCACGCCTTCATGCTGGCGGAGGTCGAGCGACGCGTCGCGGCCTATCCGCAGGCGAGGCTGACGCCGGTGTGGACGCATTCCTGCGAGCCGACCGTCAGCCCGGTCGAACACGACATGCTCGCGATACTCAAACGCACGGTGGTCGAACTGGATCGACCCGAACCCGCCGCCGCGGTCAGCCTCGGAGCGACCGACAGCAAGCACTGGCGGCAGAGTGGCGTCCCCGCCTATGTCTACGGATGCAAGCCGACCAACATGGCCAAGGCCGACGAGCAGGTCGAGATCGAAGAGTTTCTCCACATCGTGCGCACGCACGCGCTCGCCGCGGCGACCTATCTCAGCGGCTAACCGAGGGAAAGACATGCGCGGCTTCGCACACAGCTCCCGCAGCTTCGCGGGCGTCTCGCCGGCGTCGCTCCCGGACGCGCTGCGCTGCGGCGAACGGGTCTATCTGAGCGCCGCCCATGCGCGTGGGGCGGATGGCGGCGTCGCCGGGATCGGCGACGCCGCGGCGCAGACGCATGCCGCGCTCGATCGCCTGGAGGCCGCGCTCGACGGCGTCGGCGGCTCGCTGAGAGACCTGACGAAACTCACCACCTGCATCGTCGATCGCGGGTTCCGCGCCGAGGTTTACAGAGCGATTGCGCAAAGGTTGCCGGGGGTGCGGCCGGTCTCGACCGGACTCGTCGTCGCAGGTCTTTCCGCGCCCGAGATGATCGTGCAGATCGACGCCGAAGCGGCGATCCCGCGTCTCGCGCCGCATCGCGTGCGACCCTATGCGTTCGATGACTGGCACGGGCAGGGATTTGCGTGGGAAGGCTGCATGGCGATTTCGACGCAGGATGAGATCTTCCTGCGCGGCCAGACTGGCGGTCGGCTCGATCACTCCGGCAGCGTGGGAGGCGGACGCGCCGTCAACGACGCCGCTGAACAGGCGGATCTGGCGCTGACTAATATGCGAACGCTGCTTGAAGAGGCGGGATCGTCGCTGCGCGAGGTGTGCAAGATCACGGTCTACGTCAGCGATCGCGCCTATAGATCCGGCGTCTATCCTGTTATCGGGCGGCATTTCGGGGACGTTCATCCCGTCTCGACAGGCGTCGTCACGACGGCCTTCGCCAGGCCCGAAATTGTGGTCGAGATCGACGCCGTCGTGGTGAAAAGCGCCGCGGGCCCGCATCGCCGGCTGCGGACCTATCATACCAGCGCCGCCCGCTACGGCGCGCAGAGTCAGCCGCTCGATGCGCGCTTCTGCATGGCGGTCGTCGCCGGGGACCGCATTCTGCTGCGCGGTCAGACCGGTATGGGCCTCGACGAGAAACTCTACGGCGCCGGCGACGCCGTCGCCCAGGCCGAGCAGGCCATGAACAATGTCGAGACGCTGCTCGACGAAGCGGGCTCCGGTATCGGGGAGGTCGTGAAGGCGACAGTCTACGTCACCGATCGCGATTATCTAGAGGGCGTTATAGCGAGCGTTCTCGCGAGGTTCGGCGCGTCTCTCCCGACGTTCACGAGCGTGATCGTCAAGGGGCTCGCGAGTCCCGACCTGCTTATGGAGGTCGACATCGCCGCGGATCGCAGGAAGGGAGCGTCATGACGTTCTCGCTCGCCGGACGTTGCGCGCGCACCGGCATGCTCGGCGCGGCGGTCACGACCTCCTCCATCGCCGTCGGCGCGCGCTGCCAGCACGCGGCGGCCGGAGTCGGCGCCGCCCTCACCCAACACACCACCGATCCCCGTCTCGGCCCGCTCGCGTTCGATCTGCTGCGGCGCGGATATGACGTTGAAAACACCATCGCCGCCCTCGTCGCCGCGACGCCGCGCGGCGACTGGCGACAGCTGGCCTTGATCGACGCCGCGGGCCGAACCGCGTCCCACACAGGCGCGAGCTGCAAACCGCATCTGTCCGAATCGCATGGATGCGATTGCGTCGCGATCGGAAACATCCTGAGCAATGCGGACGTCGCTGCGGCGATGACGCGCGCTTTCGAGACTGATCCGCAAGCTCCGCTCGCCGCACGGCTGGTCGCCGCTCTGAAAGCGGGGGAGGCGGCCGGCGGCGAGGGCAAGCCGCTGCTGTCCGCCGGCCTGGTGGTCGCGCATCGGCAGAGCTTTCCCTATGTCGACTTGCGCGTGGACAGCGATCCCGATCCTATCGCCCGGCTCGCCGCGCTGTGGCGCGACTACGAGCCGCTCGCGGACCTGTATCTGACGCGCGCCATCGATCCCGACACGGCGATCGCTGCGGCTGCGCGCTGAAAGCCGCGCCGCATGGCGCGGGACGATCGAAGAGGAAAGGACAACGACATGCGTCGCTCATTGCTTGGCATCGCAGCCTCCGCCCTGATCGCCGCGGGCGCGGCGCTTCCGGCTCTGGCGCAGGGAACTCTTCGAGTCGCGGTCGGGAGCACCCTCAACCAGCTCGATCCTGCCCGCACGACGATCGGAGACGAGTACATTTATGTGCATCTGGTCTTCAGCGGCCTGGCGCGAATGGACGCCGACATGACGGTGAAGCCCGATCTCGCCGAGAGCTGGCAGGCGTCCGACGATCTTAAGACATGGGTGTTCAAGCTGCGTCCGAACGTCAAGTTCCACCACGGCCGCGTCATGGACGCGGAAGACGTCGTGGCGACGATGAAGCGCATTCTCGATCCGGCGACGGGATCGCGCGCCCGCTCCAATCTCACGATGGTCGATTCGGTCGAAGCGACGGGACCGCTCGAAGTGACCTTCAAGCTCAACCTGGCCTATGCAGGTTTCGCGGACATTTTCGCCGATCGGCAATTGCGGATCGTCGCCAAGGACAGACTTGCCGATCTATCGACGCAGCCGGTAGGCGCCGGCCCGTTCAAGTTCGTGTCGTGGTCGCCCGGCGATCGTCTCGTGATGGAGCGCAACCCCGACTACTACGAAAGCGGCCTGCCGAAACTCGATGGCGTCACCATGCGAATCGTGCCGGAAGCGGCGGCGCGCGTGGCGGAGCTTGAGTCCGGCGCGATCGATCTCGTCTGGAACCTTCCCTACGAGTCCGTCGACAAGTTCAAGTCGCATCCCACCGTGCGCGTCGACAGCGTCGCGACGCCGACATGGGACGCGGTCATCCTCAACAACGAGCGACCGCCCTTCAATGACGTTCGCGTACGTCAGGCCCTCGCCGCGACCGTCGACAAGGCGGCGCTGGTCGAGATCGCGTTGTTCGGGCAGGGCGCTCCCACCGTCAGCCCGATCCCGCCAAGCCACCCCTATTTCAACACCGAGCTGAAATTCGCTCCGCCCGACATCGCCAAGGCCAAGAAACTACTCGCCGACGCCGGCTACGCCAACGGGTTCGACGTGCCGATGCAGGTCCCGCAGGAGCGCGAGCAGCGGGTGCGCCTCGGCGTGGCGGTGCGCGACATGGCGCGCGCGGCGGGCATCCGCATCAATGTCGAGCGCGTTCCTTTCGCCTCCTACGCCGCCAACGTAGCGGGCAAGGCGCAAATGTATGTCGACGGCTACTTCGCGCGTCCGACGATCGACACGGCGCTTTACCCCTTTTACCACTCCAGCGGATCGTGGAACCGCCAACTCTGGCTGTACAAGGATGCGCGCGCCGACAAGATTCTCGACGACGCGCGGCGCACCAATGACGAAGCCGGTCGCGCGCGGCTGTTCAAGGAGTTCCAGGTCGTCGTCGATGAAACCCAACCTGGCCTGATCGCCTATTCGATGGCGCATGTGAACGGCGTCAGCAAGAAGGTGGAAGGCTTCAGGTCGACGCCGATGCTCTGGCTCGACCTCAAGGCGGTGACGCTGAAGCCATAGGCGGCGACGAGGCGAGAGCGGGAGGCGCGAGATGACCGCCTATATCGTTCGCAGACTGGTCTTCATTCTGCTCGTCCTCGCGGCGGTGTCGATCCTCGTATTCGCCATCACCTCATTGTTGCCGGCCAACGTCGCCTATCTGATCCTCGGACCGTTCGCCCCTCCCGAACAGGTGCGCGCTCTGGAGGTGAAACTCGGCCTCAACGATCCGATCTGGCGGCAATATCTGCGGTGGGCGGGGGGCTTTCTCACCGGCGACCTTGGCGTCTCGACTTTGATGAACCGACCGATCGCGCCAATGCTGGCCGAGGCGATCGGGCGATCCTTGATGTTGACGGGCGCATCCTTCTTCCTGATCGCGTCGATCGGCGTGGGCCTCGGCGTCGCGGCGGCCCTGCGACACGGGCGCGCGCTCGATCACAGCGTTTCGGTCGGCGCATATCTGGGCATCGCCGTGCCGGAATTCTTCTGGGCGATCGTCGTCATCATGGTCTTCGCGTCCTGGCTCGGCTGGCTCCCGGCTTCGGGTTACGAGCCGCCATCGGCCGGCTTTTGGATCTGGGCGAAGCATCTCATCGCTCCGACGATCACGCTCGTCTTTGGCCATCTGGCCCATGTGTCGCGCCTGACGCGGTCCAGCATGATTGAGGTTATGCAAAGTCCCTACGTCACCGCCGCGCGGGCGAAGGGATTGCCGGAGCGAGTCGTGGTTCTCCATCACGCCTTGCGTAACGCGCTGCTCCCGACGATAACCGTGCTGGCGCTCGATTTCGGCCGCCTGATGGGCGGCATCGTCGTGGTGGAGACGATCTTCGCCTATCCGGGACTGGGTCGGCTGATTGTTTTCTCGATCCAGAACCGCGACCTGCCGACGTTGCAGGCCTCGATCCTCGTCGTGGCGGCGATCTACGCGGTCGCCAATCTCGTCGCCGATCTCCTGTATGCGCGCTTCAACCCCAAGATAAGGTATGGACGCAATGTCGGATGAGGCGCGCCACTCTTCCGACGGCGAGCCGCCCGCACCGAGGCGGCGGCGCTGGTCCGCGCAGTTGAAGGTCGGCGCGGCTTTGACCGCGGCCATACTGATCGCCAGCCTGCTCGCGCCGTGGATCGCCCCGCATCCCTGGGACACGATCTCGATGCGCACGCGCTTTCTGGCGCCGAACGCGACATATTGGCTGGGCACCGACGACTATGGGCGCGACGTGCTGAGCCGGATGCTGATGGGGGGGCGGCTGTCCATCGCGATGGGCGTCAGCGCGACGCTTGTCAGCCTTGCTCTCGGCGTGCCGATGGGGCTGGCGGCCGGCTATTTCCGCGGCTGGATCGACGAGGCGTTGATGCGTTTCGCCGATGTTCTCATGGCGATCCCGGCGATCATGCTCGGCCTTCTCGTGCTGGCCGTGACGCCGCCGGCGCTGTGGAAGACGGCGCTCGCCATCGGCTTCGTATATACTCCGCTGATCGCACGGATCACGCGAAGCGTGACGCTCAGTCTCGCCAACGAGGAGTTCATCCAGGCGGCGCGAGCGCGCTCGGAGAGCAATGCCTACATCCTGTTCCGCGAGATTCTGCCAAACGCGTGGCCGCCCTTGCTGGTCGAGGCGAGCCTGCGCGTCACCTATGCGATTCTGCTCGGCGCCGCTCTCTCCTTTCTCGGCCTCGGCGCGCAGCCGCCCAGTTCCGATTGGGGATTGATGATCGCGGAGGCGCGCTCATTTCTCGATCGCGCGCCGTGGATCGCGCTCGCGCCAGGTCTTGCCATGTGTCTGCTGGTGATCGGCGTCAACCTTCTCGGCGACGGCGCGCGGGAGCGGCTCGATCCGCGCATCAAGGCAGGGGTAGGGAAAAGCTGAGATGCTTGAGATCAGCGACCTCACCGTGCGCTATCGTACGCCCGTCGGCGAAATCGAGGCGCTGACGTCGATCGACGTGCGGGCCGAGCGCGGGCGCACGCTCGCGCTCGTCGGCGAATCCGGCTCGGGCAAGAGCACGGTCGCGCTGGCGGCGATGGGGCTGCTGCCGTCCGAATCCGTCGTCGCCTCCGGACGCATCGTTTTCGACGGTCAGGAACTCGGCGCGCTCGACGAAGGCGCACGCCGCAAGCTGCGCGGTTCGCGGCTCGGGCTCGTCTTCCAGGACCCGTTCTCGGTTCTCAATCCATCGCTGACCATCGGCGAGCAGGTCGGCGAAGGGCTGGTGCATCATCGCGGCTTCACGCAAGCGCAGGCGCAGGCGCGCGCCGTCGAATTGCTCGACGAAGTCGGGATCGTCAATCCGGCTGCGATCGCCAAAGCCTATCCGCACGAATTGTCCGGCGGCATGCGCCAGCGCGCGCTGATCGCCGGCGCGCTCGCGCCGGAACCCGCCGTGCTGATTCTCGACGAGCCGACTACGGCTCTCGACGTCACCATCGAAGCTCAGATTCTCGATCTGCTGGAGGCGCTGCGCGCCCGGCGCGGGTTGGCGATGTTGTTCATCAGCCACAATCTCGCGGTGGTTCACCGCATAGCCGACGAGGTGGCCGTGCTCTACGCCGGCCAGATCGTTGAACAGGGGCGCACGCGCGACGTGCTGACGCGCCCCATGCATCCCTATGCGCGCGGACTGCTTGCGGCGATCCCGCGTTTCGACGATCGTCGCCGCCGTCTTGCCGCAATCCCCGGGCGGTTGCCCGATCTGCGCGCGCCGCCGGCAGGTTGCCGCTTTCTCGCCCGATGTCCGTTCGCAGCGCCGGGATGCGAGGCGCCGCAAAGCCTGCGTTCGCTGGACGCACGCGCGGTGCGCTGCGTGCGGGCGAACGAACTGCGCGACACGCACTGGCCGCGCCCGCAAGACCCCGAGCAGGCGCGCGGCGCGCGGAACGACGCAGCCGCTGTCGTATCGATCGAGCGTCTCACCAAGACATTCACGCTCGGTCGAGGCTGGCGCTTCTCCGGATGGCGGCCGCGGAAGGAGGAGATCGTGCTGCGGCCGGTGGACGACGTCAGCCTCGACATCCGGCCGGGGGAGGTTGTCGGGCTCGTCGGCGAATCCGGATCGGGCAAGACGACTCTCGGTCGTACGATCCTGCGATTGATCGAAGCCGATTGCGGTGAGATCCGCATCAATGGCGAGGTGGTGTCGCAGCGGCCGCAACGCAACCTGGAGGCGATGCGCCGCGCCGCCCAGATCGTGTTCCAGAATCCGGATTCTTCGCTCAATCCGCGCAAGACCGTCGGCGCCTTGCTGGCGCGGCCGATCGAGCGCTTCGGTATGGCGCCGAGAGCGGAAGTGCCGGCGCGCGTGCGCGCCTTGCTGGAGCGAGTGCGGTTGCCCGCCCACTACGCCAATCGTTACGCGCACCAGATGAGCGGCGGCGAGAAGCAGCGCGTCGGCATCGCCCGCGCGCTGGCGACCGAACCGCGATTCATCGTGTGCGATGAGCCCGTCTCGGCCCTCGACGTCTCGGTGCAAGCAGCGATCGTCAATCTCCTCGCCGATCTTCGCGACGATCTGGGCGTCGCGTTCCTGTTCATTTCGCACGACATTTCCGTCGTCGCGCATTTCGCCGACCGGATCGCAGTCATGAATCGCGGAAAACTCGTCGAACTCGGCGAGGCCGACCAGATCATGAGGGCGCCGCGCCATCCCTACACGATCAAATTGCTGTCGGCGGTTCCCCGGCTTCCGGCGGCGTAGCTCGTTGGGCCTGTCGCAAACTTTTCGGTGTTAAGGCGGCGTTGAGCGCGCAAGAGGCAAAAGGCGGCGCCGGAGACCGACGCCATGATCCTCAACGCCCTCGCCGAGAAACTCAAGCTGCGCGCCAAAGGCGACTTCAAGGGCCGCCATTTCGAGGCCTGGCTGATCATCCAGGCGGTGAGCTGGTATCTGCGTTACCCGTTGAGCTATCGCGACCTCGAAAGCCTGTTCGCCAAGCGCGGCTTCGACGTCGATCACGCGACCATCAACCGCTGGGTGCTGGCCTACGCGCCGATGATCGAAAAGCGCCTGCGCCGTTTCCGCCAGCCTCATTGCGGTTCGATCCGCGTCGACGAGACTTACGTGAAAATCCGCGGCCAGTGGCGCTACCTCTACCGCGCCGTCGACAAGCACGGATCGCCTGTCGATTTTCTGCTGACCGCCCATCGCGATCTCGCCGCGGCCAAGCGCTTCTTCCGCAAGGCGATGAAGAATCAGCCCTTGCTGGCGCCGGGCAAGAT
>ERZ1645187.1420-NODE-1420-length-22049-cov-6.294535_pt1 | contig 22049 bp, 20 predicted proteins | sample MGYA00575352_ERZ1645187 | MGnify/ENA primary metagenome ERZ1645187 (study PRJEB40837, sample SAMN11349314) | freshwater sediment metagenome | isolation source: river sediment | host: Sediment | place: India: Wazaribad , New Delhi | collected 2017-02-21 ... | reverse complement strand
CAATTGTGATGGGAGCTTTATCGGCAAATATGCCACCTACTGAAATACGTTCTAAGTGGCAACGATGACGAGGAAGCCGCCGAAGCCATGCTTGAGCATTTCCGGCGAAAAGCGGTGCGCCAGGCGGGTACCAGCAAAACTGCCGGCGATGGTAACGCACGTGAATGCGAGCATCGTCGTCCAGTCGATGGCCACCGCGCCGAGGTAGCCGAAGAATCCTGCATAGGACTTCGCCGCGACGATGGCGAGCGAGGTACCGATGGCGAGCTTCATGCGCAGGCCGGAAAGCAGCACCAAGGCCGGCACGATCAGGAAGCCGCCGCCGACTCCGACCACGCCGGTGAGGATGCCGACCCCGATGCCATGCGCGGCGATGCGGCCCATGCTTACCTCCACGCTGCGCTCCGGCGGCGGAAGGCCAACCGCTGGGGCCCATTGCGGCACCAGCACCGGCTTGAGCATTTTCCAGGCCGCCGCGTACATCACCAGAGCGAACAGCACGAGTTGCACGACCACTGGCGTTACCACCCCGACCTTCGCGCCGGCGAAAGTGCCGACCACACCGAACAAGCCGAAAACCACCGCCACGCGCACATCGACATTGCGATGCCGCCAGTGATCCCATGCCGAGATCGTCGCGGTGACGGCGACGATACCGAGGCTCATGGCGATCGCCGACTTGGCTTCGACACCCAGCAGAACCATCAGCGCCGGCATCGCGATGATCGAACCGCCGCTGCCGAACAGGCCGAGGACGATGCCGGTTGCGGCGCCGGCAAGAATGGCGAGAAGCAACACGCTCAGAACACCAGCACCTTATCCGCCCAGAGCGTCCACTCGGTGATTTCGTCGAGCGTGCCGCGATAGGCGTCGGGGATGAGTTCCGGTTCCTTCAGGCCGCGCGCATCCATGCAATTGCCGCAGACGCCCACCTCGCCGCCGGCCCGGATCACCATGCCGAGCATGTCGCCGATGTTGTAGAAGCCCTGCGGGACTTTCTGGCCTGTCTTGGCGCATGCGGAGGCGTCGCCCATCAGGAAGACGCGTACCTCGATTTGCCCCTCGGCCTTCTTCAGCATGTTGCGGGCGAGACGCAGGGCGTTGTAGCTGCGTTCGGTTCCGTAGGGCGCATCATTGAGGATGAACAGGTACTTTGTCATCTCACTTGCCGCCGCTCTTGATCACGGCCTTGAGGGCGTCGTAGTCCTTGCGCACCTTTTCCTGGTAGATCAGGCCGGTCTTGGAAAATTTCGGGGCATTCTCGAAATCCATCGCATCGGCGACCATCTGGAAGCTCGACATGCCGTTGTGGTCCTTGCCATCGGCCGTGATCAACTGGTTGCCGTAGAAGACGGCCGGTGCCGGCAGGCCGGGAGCCTGACTGGCCGGCACGATGCGGATCGGCACGCGATAGACGTTGGCGACCTCGACGGCGACCTGCGTGTTGTTGTTGCAGCGCTGGCCGGGCGGTTCCTTGTTGATGATGGTCAGCACCTTGTTGCCGGCGGCATCGATCGCGCCGGGAACGGCCATCGACTGGTCGGCCGCCACGATGTGGGGGAATGAAAGGACGAACAGTCCCAATATCGGCTTGAAAACATTCATGGCTTTCTCCTCTTCAAAATAACAATCTAATGATTGTTAGATCAATTTAGCCGAGAGTATGCCGCAGTGTCAAGCAGAAATTGACTTCCCACCTGCCACCGCTAACATGCCGCCATATGAATGACTCGCGCCACATCAAGGACATTCTTTACGAACAGGTTGCCCGCATCGGCAAAGCTGCTTGCAGCCCGAAGCGGCTGGAACTGATCGAATTGCTCTGCCAGGGCGAAAAATCGGTGGAAATCCTCGCGCGCGAGGCGGCGATCAGCATGAAACTCGCCAGCGCGCACCTGCGCGAACTGCGCGCCGCACGACTGGTCGAGACAACCAAGCAGGGCAAGAACGTGATTTATCGCATCGCCAACCGTGCCGTGGCTGAGTTCTGGGTGGCGATTCGCTCGCTGGCGGAAGATCGCCTGGTCGAATTGCGGCTCGCTCTCGAACAAATGGCCAAGCATCCGGGCGAAATGGCGCCGCAGGACCGCAAGAGTCTGGTGAAGCTGGCGAAACAGGGCGAGGTCATCGTGCTCGACGTGCGCCCGACCGATGAATATGAAGCGGCGCATCTGCCATTCGCACGTTCGCTGCCACTGGAAGAACTGAAGAACCGGATCGCTGAACTGCCCGTCGGGAAAACCATTGTTGCCTACTGTCGCGGACCGTATTGCCTGATGGCACGCGATGCCGTCGATTTGCTGCGCAAGAAGGGCTTCGACGCGGTGCGTCTGCCCGAGGGCGTCGCCGAATGGGGCATTGCGCCGGTACGCTGACTCTCCGTGGCAACAAGTGCTCCCTATAATCACGGCATGACCTCTCTGCCTTCCCTGCTCGACCAGTTCGGCCGTCCGGTACGCGACCTGCGCATCTCGATCACCGACCGCTGCAACTTCCGCTGCGTGTATTGCATGCCGAAGACGGTGTTCGGCCGCGACTACCCCTTCCTGCAACGCAAGGAATTGTTGAGTTTCGAGGAGCTTGCGCGCATCGCCCGGCTGTTCGCCGCACGCGGCGTAAAGAAGATCCGCCTCACCGGCGGCGAGCCGCTGCTGCGCCACGGCGTCGAGAACCTGCTTGCGCAACTGGCCGCGATTCCCGGCCTCGAAGTGACGCTGACGACGAACGGCTCGCTGCTGGAAAAGAAGGCTGCCGCCCTGCGCGCCGCCGGGCTCGCGCGCGTGACGGTCAGCCTCGACGCGCTCGATGACACGATCTTCAAGCGCATGAACGATGCCGACTATCCGGTAGCGAAGGTGCTGGCCGGCATCGAGGCGGCCGCGCAGGCCGGGCTGACGCCGGTGAAGGTCAATTGCGTGGTCAAGCACGGCGTCAACGAAAACCAGATCCTGCCGCTGGCACGGCATTTCCGTAACTCTGGACATATCCTGCGCTTCATCGAGTACATGGATGTCGGCAGCAGCAATGGCTGGAAGCTCGACGAAGTCGTTCCTTCCGCCGAAGTGCTGCGCTTGATCGGCGACGAGTTTCCGCTGACAGCCATCGACGCGAATTACCCAGGCGAGGTAGCGCAGCGCTGGCGCTACAAGGATGGCGCGGGCGAGATCGGCGTGATCTCATCGGTCACCCGGGCGTTCTGCGATTCCTGCACGCGGATTCGCCTCTCCACCGAGGGCAAGCTCTACACCTGCCTGTTCGCCTCGGAAGGCCACGACCTGCGCGAACTGCTGCGCAGCGGTGCCGACGATGCCGCACTCGACGCGGCGATCGCCGGCATCTGGCAGCAACGCACTGATCGCTACTCGCAGATCCGCATGGCAGCCACACCGGCGCTCAAGAAGATCGAGATGTCCTACATTGGCGGCTAGTGAGCAAGTCACAGGACTGATCCTCGCCGGCGGTGAAGGGCGCCGCATGGGCGGGGCCGACAAGGGTTTGCTCGATTATCAGGGCCGCCCGCTCGTTGCCCATGTGATCGAACGATTGGCCCCGCAGGTCGATGCGCTGCTGATCAGCGCGAACCGCAATCTCGACGACTACCTCGACTTCGGCTACCCGGTGGTGACCGACGCCTCGGCTGAACGTTTGGGCCCTCTGGCGGGCATCGCGGCGGGGCTGCGCGCCTGCGAGACGCCGTGGCTGGTGGTCTGCCCCTGCGATTGTCCGCACCTGCCGCTCGACCTGGTGGCGCGACTCATGGCAGGCACTGGCCAGGCTCGGCTGGCCATCGCCCGGACCAGCGCAGGTACGCAACCGACCTTCATGCTTTGTCACCGCGATCGGCTGCCGGCGCTGGATGACTGGCTCGCAGCCGGTGAACGCAAGGTAATGGCGTGGTGCCGGAATCAGGCAGCGATCGAGGTAGACTTTCCCGACCCGGCGGCCTTCGCCAATTTCAATACGCCGGACGCCCTGTCCGGCACTTGAACCAGGCGGCGAGCCAAGGTCCGATACGCGCCTCGACGAAACGGTAGAACAGCAGCGCCGCAAGATTGCTTGCCAGCCAGGCGATCAGTACGCCCAAGGTATTCCAGCCCGGTGTATGCGGCAGGAAACGCTGGAAGGCCGCGCTGACGACCAGACAGACAGGAAAGTGAATCAGGAATAGCGCATAGGACGTCTGGCCGAACAGCGCGAGCATGTTCCTGCCCGCATGTGCCGGGCGCAGCTGCGCCATCCCGAGCATCAGGGCGACGATCAGCGCGATCAGGATGCGCTCGCGAAACTCGATGAACAAGGCGCCTGCTCCAACGAGTCCGACCAGCAGCAGGAAGCGAAGCGGCTGGACGCTGCGGACCGCCCAGCCACTGCCCACGCCCAGCGCGTAAGTGCCAAAAAAGTACAGTGCGCTGCTGTCCCAGTCGGCGTCACGGTTGAAATGAAACAGGGAACCCAGCGCAACGAGGGTCACCAGCAGCGGCCCCTGAAAGTCGGCGCTGGCGAGATGGCGCCGGGACAGGCCGGCAATCCAGAGCAGGCCGACGAACAGCGCGTAAAGCTGGAAGTCGATGGCGACATACCAGACGCCGGCCGAGAGCGCTTCGTAGTCCAGCAGATCGTGCAGCAGGAACAGGTGCGCGACGAACTGGCCGAGGGTCGGCGGCGCACCGATTGAATCGTGCGTCATCCACTGCCGCGCCAGGGCGGCGCACACCATGACGATCAGGAGGGCGATGGCATAAGGACCGACCAGTCGCGCGTAGCGTTGCCCGATCAGGCACAACGGGGATTTGCCCGCCGGCAGGCCGCCGGGCGGCAGGGACTGGGCCGCGAGGAAACCAGCGACGGCGAGGAAGGCGGCCACGGCATAGCGGCCGTATTCGGCCAGCCAGTCCTGCCAATGGCCAAGCAGCGGAAAGAGATCGGCGGAGATATCGCTCATCGGGCCATACCAGGCGAGGTGGTGCAGCACGATGAGCTGCGCCGCGATGGCCTTGATGGCATCGATCAGCGGGGAATGCGTTCGGGCCGCGGTCATCTCACGACTCAGCCGCGGCCGACGTGAATCACGCCGCTCACCTCGCCGAGCACGGCGAGGATGCGCTGCAACTGGGTGGCGCTGCCGAGTTCGATGGTGAAGGACATGCGCGCAGTGCCGGTTTTCGATTGCGTCTTGACGGCCGTGACGTTCACTTTCTCCTTCGACAGCACGTCGGAGATGTCGCGCAGCAGGCCCTGCCGGTCGGCCGCTTCGACGCGCAGGTCGCAGGCGTAGATCTTGTCGGGCTTGCCACCCCAGGTGGCCTCGATGACGCGCTCGGGATTGCGCGCCGCCATGTTGCGGAAATTCGCGCATTCGACGCGATGCACTGAAACGCCGCGTCCGCGCGTGACGAAGCCGGCAATGACGTCAGGCGGCACCGGCTTGCAGCAACGGCCGAGCTGGGTGAGCATCTTGTCCATGCCGACGACGAGGATCTGCCCCGTGCCGCTCGACTCGGACTTGGCGCGCTGGGTGAGGATCTCGGGCGCCGTGCTCTCCTCCACCGGCTGGCCGTGCAGGGCCACCTGGATCGCGCGCGGGCCGATCTCGTCACGTGCGGCGGCGAGGTACATCGCATCGGCATTCTTGAAGCCGAGCTTGTGCGCCAGTTCCTCGAGGTTGGCCTGTGCCGCGCCGTCGCGCTGCAGCTCCTTGGTGACCCAGGCACGCCCGGCCGCAAGCATCTGTTCTTCCTGCTGGGCGGCAAACCACGCCTTGACCTTCTGCCGCGCCCGCGTCGAAACGAGGTACCCGGGACTGAGCCAGTCGCGCGACGGACCACCGCTCTTGGCGACGGTGATGTCGACCTGCTCCCCGCTCTGCAGCGGTGTATTGAGCGGCACGAGGTGACCGTCGATCTTCGCGCCGCGGCAGCGGTGGCCGAGGTCGGTATGCACGCGGTAGGCGAAATCGATCGGCGTAGCGCCCTTGGGCAGGTCGATGACACGGCCTTGCGGCGTCATCACGTAGATCGTGTCGTCGAGCGCGGCGCGCTTGAACTGCTCGACCCAGACGGCCGAGTCGGTGATTTCGTCGCGCCACGTCAGGAGCTGACGCAGCCACGCGATCTTGTCGTCGTAGGCGGAATCGGCTTTCGCCGAGGTACCGCTTTCCTTGTAGCGCCAGTGCGCCGCCACGCCCAGTTCGGCATGCGCGTGCATCTCGGGCGTGCGGATCTGCACTTCGAGCGCACGGCCGTCCTCGGCCATCACGGCGGTGTGCAGGGAACGGTAGTAGTTGCCCTTCGGATGCGAGATGTAGTCGTCGAACTCGCCGTGGATCGGCTGCCACAGCGCATGGACGATGCCGAGCGCCGTGTAGCAGTCCTTGACCTCGTCGACGATGATGCGCAGCGCACGCACGTCATACACCTCGGAAAATTCGAGGTCCTTCTGCCGCATCTTGTTCCAGATGCTGTAGATGTGCTTCGGCCGGCCATAGACCTCGGCATGCGTCACGCCGGACTTCGCCAGTTCCTCCTTGAGGCGCGTTACGGCATTGACGATGAAGGCCTCGCGTTCGAGGCGCTTCTCGTCGAGCTGTTTGGCGATCTTCTTGTAGGTCGCCGGTTCGGTGAAGCGGAACGACAGGTCCTCGATCTCCCATTTGATCTGCCAGACGCCGAGCCGGTTGGCGAGCGGCGCGTAGATCTCGAGGCTTTCGCGCGCAATGTCGGCGCGCTCCGGCGTGTCGTGGTCGGTGAAAAAGCGCAGGGTCTGGGTGCGCGAGGCCAGCCGCACCATGACGACGCGGATGTCGGCCGCCAGCGCGAGCAGCATCTTGCGCAGGATCTCGGCCTGCGTCTGCACTCCCTGACTGCTCTGCACCGAGGCCAATGTCAGCGGCCGCAGGTTCTTGAGGCGATAGAGGCCATCGACCAGGTCGGCCACGGATGTACTCCACTGGGCGGCCATCTTCTCGCGGGCATGCGCGACGAACTCCGGCACGGCGAAGAGCAAGGCCGCCAGCCGGCTGTCGATGTCGAGATTCAGCGATGCGAGGATCAGCGCGGCACCGAGACCGTGGCCGAATGCCGTCTCGCCAGAGCCGACTTTCCGGTTGCCGTAGATTTCGCTGGCCTGGCTGACGGCAAGCAGCAGTTTCTGCGCACCCTCGTCCGGCAGGCCGGCGATCAGGCGCTGCAGCGTTGCTTCATCGATGCCCGAATCAGGGAGAGCGTGGACGACGGAAACCATTGGGGAGGAAAGAGTGCGTAGCCGGGTTGCAATATGCCATTCTACAAGCTGGCCACCGGTCGATTTGGGGGTACCATCTCCGGAAAAATCAATTCCTGCCGCCATGCTTCCCCAAGCGCCCCTGCCACCAGAAAAGCTCTACACGGTCTGCGATCCGGCCAGCCTCAGCGGTACGGACACTGCGGGACTTCCCGATTTCGACGCCGCCCGGATCCACCCGCGGGCGATCGATGCCGTGCATCTGGGGCTCGCCATCCACCAGCATGGCTACAACCTCTTCGTCGTGGGCGACACCGGCAGCGGACGCCACGCGATCGTCGACCAGTTGCTCGAATCCGAACGCGGCACGGGCACGGCGCCGGCCGACTGGTGCTACGTCAACAACTTCGCCGAACCCGCGCGGCCGCGCCTGATGCGCCTGCCTTGCGGGCGGGGTGCGCGCCTGCACGACGACATGCAGCACTTCGTCGGCGAACTGGGGCCGGCACTCGGGGCGGCGTTCGAAAGCGACGAATACCGGCGCCGCATCGAGTCGATGCAGGAAGAGGAAAAGCAGCGCGAGGAAACGGCATTGCGCCACCTCGGCCACGAATCCGGCGAACACGGCATCGCCCTGCTGCGCACGCCGCAGGGCTTCATCTTCGCACCGCTCAAGGATGGCGAGGAAACCCTGTCCTCCGAGGAGTTCGCGCAGTTGCCCGAGGCACGGCAGCAGGAACTCAGCCGGCAGATGGAGGTCTGCCACGAGAAGCTCCACGAACTGATGAACGAGTTCCCCCACTGGCGGCGCGAACTGCAGAACCAGATCAAGGCGACCGGACAGGAAGTGCTCAAGCTCGCGGTCGGCCACCTGATCGAGGAGTTGCGTCCGGCCTATGCCGACCTGCCCGAGGTCGGCACCTGGCTGGACGCAGCAATGCAGGACATCGTCGAAAGCGGCGAGTCCCTGCGCGAATCCACCAAGAGCGACGAAGATTCCGAAACCACCTACTTTTCGGGCACCATTTCGATCCAGCGCTATCGCGTCAACCTGCTGGTGGAAAACAGCGCGGACGGCAAGCGTCCCGTGGTGCATGAAGACCATCCGACGCTGCAGAACCTCGTCGGCCGCATCGAGCATCTCGTCCATATGGGCACGCTGGTCAGCAACTTCATGCTGATCAAGGCCGGCGCCCTGCAACGCGCAAATGGCGGCTTCCTGGTACTCGACGCCATGAAGGTACTGACCCAGCCGTATGCCTGGGAAGGACTGAAACGCGCACTGCAATCAGGCGAAGTGCGCATCGAGTCGCTTTCTGAACTGATCGGCTGGACCAGCACGGTGCAGATGGAACCGCAGCCGATGCCGCTCGACCTCAAGGTCGTGCTGATCGGCGAACGGCTGATCTATTTCCTGCTGTCCGAATTCGATCCCGAATTCACCGCACTGTTCAAGATCAACGCCGACATGGAAAGCGAGATCGAGCGCAACCCCGACAACACGCTGCTCTACGGACGACTGGTCGGCATGCTGGCACGCCGCGCGCAGTTGCGGCCGCTCGCCGCGGCAGCCGTCGCCCGCGTGATCGAGCATGCCGCCCGTCTCGCGAACGATGCCGAGCGCCTGACCACCCAGACGCAACCGATCGACAACCTGCTGCGCGAAGCCGACCACTTCGCCGCACAGGCCGGGGCGCCGCTGATCGAACGCGTCCATGTCGAGCAGGCGCTTGCGGCACATCGCCAGCGCCACGAAAGCATCCGCAAGCGTTATCAGGAGGAAATCCTGCGCGGCCAGCTGCTGATCGACTCGACCGGCATCCATGTCGGCCAGATCAACGGGCTGGCGGTCATTCCGCTCGGCGAGAGCAGCTTCGCCCACCCGGTACGCATCACCGCGACGGTGCGCATGGGCGAAGGCGAGGTCATCGACATCGAACGCGAGGTCGAGCTCGGCGGGCCGATCCATTCCAAGGGCGTGCTGATCCTCTCTTCATTCCTCGCTGCCCGCTTCGGCTGGGCGGTGCCGCTTTCGCTCAAGGCCAGCCTGGTGTTCGAGCAATCCTACGGCGGCGTGGAGGGCGACAGTGCATCGCTGGCGGAACTCGCCGCATTGCTCTCCGCCCTCTCCGGCATCCCGATCAAGCAATCGCTCGCCGTCACTGGCTCGGTCAACCAGTTCGGCGTGGTGCAGCCGGTCGGCGGCATCAACGAGAAGATCGAAGGCTTCTTCGACATCTGCGCCGCGCGCGGGCTGACCGGCGATCAAGGCGTGCTGATCCCGACCGAAAACGTCTGCCACCTGATGCTGCGTCCGGAGGTGGTCACCGCGGTCAGGGATGGGAAATTCGCCATCTGGGCGGTCCGCAACGTCGATGAAGCGATGGAACTGCTGACCGGCATCCCGGCTGGCGAACCCGACGCGAAGGGGGAACTGCCGCCCGGTTCGATCAACTTCCAGATTGCCGTGCAACTGGCAACGCTGGCGCAGTTGCGCCAGGATTTCTCGCGGCCTGCCCGGCGGCGGCGCGCGAAAAAGAAACCGGCCAAACCGACTCCCCCCAAGACCGACCCGCCTAGCCCGGCTTCCTAACCCACCCACTGCCGCGCGTTGCGGAACATCGTCATCCAGGGGCTGTCCTCGCCCAAATTGTCCGGGTGCCAGCTCATCTGCACGGTGCGGAACACACGTTCGGGGTGCGGCATCATGATCGTGAAGCGGCCATCGGGCGTGGTTACGCCGGTGATGCCGTCAGGCGAGCCGTTCGGGTTGAACGGGTAGGTCGTCGCCGGCACGCCGCGATTGTCGATGTAGCGCAGCGCGATGTCCGGACGCCTGTCGTTCGCGAAGACCGCCCGGCCTTCGCCGTGACTGACGACCACCGGCAGCTTCGAGCCGGCCATGCCGGCGAAGAAGATCGACGGCGACGCAGGAATCTCGACCATCGTGAAACGCGCCTCGAACTGTTCGCTGCGATTGCGGTGGAAGGTCGGCCAGTGCTGTGCGCCGGGAATGATGGCGGCGAGGTGCGACATCATCTGGCAACCGTTGCAGACGCCCAGCGCGAAGGTGTCGGCTCGCGCGAAGAAGGCGGCGAACTCGTCCTTGAGTTCCGGATGGAACAGCACCGATTTCGCCCAGCCCTGGCCCGCGCCGAGCACATCGCCGTAGGAGAAGCCGCCGCAGGCCGCGAGGCCCTTGAAGCCGGCCAGACGCACGCGGCCGGCCATCAGGTCGGACATGTGGACATCGATGCAGGCGAAGCCGGCGCGGTCGAAAGCGGCTGCCATCTCGACCTCGCCATTGACGCCCTGCTCCCTGAGAATGGCCATCTTCGGCCGGTTGCCACCGATGGTGAAGGTCTTGGCAGGATCGAAAGTGAGTTGGCACGACAGGCCGGGGTTGCCGGCATCGAGCAGCGCGTCGAATTCCTCCTGCGCGCAATCGGGATCGTCGCGCAGGCGCGCGATCTGGAAACTGACCTCGCTCCACGCGCGTTGCAGGTCGACGCGCCGTACCGCCAGCGCCGACTTCGCGTTGCGCCAGACACGGATCTCGTCGGCAGCGTTGAGCGTGCCGATGCCATGGCTGCAGGCGCCGAGTCCGGCATCGCGCAGCGTTTGCATCACGACCGCGCGGTCGTCACGGCGGATCTGGATCACGGCGCCGAGTTCCTCGTTGAACAGCGCGGCGATCAACTGATCGCGGCTGCGGCCGTCGAGCATCTGCGGCTTGCGTTCGATGCCGTCGACGTCGTTCATGAGCGGGTCGTAGCACAGCGCGTCGAGATTGAGCGACACGCCGAGATGCGACGCAAAACTCATCTCGCAGACGGTGGCGAACAGGCCGCCGTCGGCGCGGTCGTGATAGGCGAGGATGCGCGGCCGCAGCATCTGGATCGCACCGAAGAAAGCCTTGAGCAGCGCCGCATCAGCATCCGGCGGCACATCGCCACTGACGCCCTGCACCTGCGCCAGCGCCGAGCCGCCGAGACGGTTCTTGCCTTGTCCGAGATCGATGAGGATCAGCTCTGTCTCACCGCTATCATCAGATTGCAGTTGCGGCGTCAGTGTGGCGCGCACATCGGTACAGGGCGCGAAGGCCGTGGCGATCAGCGACAGCGGCGCGATCACCGCTTTCTCCTGACCAGCATCGCTCCATTTCGTGCGCATCGACAACGAATCCTTGCCGACCGGGATGCTGACGCCCAACGCGGGGCAGAACTCGAGACCGACGGCCTTCACCGTATCGAACAGCGCGGCATCCTCGTTGCCATGCCCTGCGGCCGCCATCCAGTTGGCGGAGAGCTTGACCTGGCCGAGGTCGGAGATTTGCGCGGCAGCGAGGTTGGTGATCGCCTCGCCGACCGCCATGCGGCCCGAGGCCGGGGCGTTCAGCAGGGCGACCGGCGTGCGCTCGCCCATGGCAAAGCATTCACCAAGGGTGCTGTCGTAACCCATCGTGGTGACAGCCACATCGGCCACCGGGGTCTGCCACGGGCCGACGAACTGGTCGCGCGCGGTCATGCCGCTCACGCTGCGGTCACCGATGGTGATGAGGAAGCTCTTCGAGGCGACGCTCGGCAGCCGCATGACGTCGAAGGCGGCTTTCTGAAGATCGACGGATGCGAGATCGAGTGCCGGCATCGTGATGCTCTGGCGCTGCGCATCGCGGTGCATGCGCGGCGGCTTGCCGAGCAGCACGTCCATCGGCATGTCGACCGGATGGTTGCCGAAGTAATCATCCTTGACGATCAGCTGTCGCTCTTCGGTCGCCGCGCCGATCACCGCGAAAGGACAGCGCTCGCGTTCGCACAAGGCTGTGAATTCGGCCAGTCGCTCCGGACCGATGGCGAGCACGTAGCGTTCCTGCGCCTCGTTCGACCAGATTTCGCGCGGCGCCATGCCCGGCTCCTCGTTAGGCACGGCGCGCAGGTCGAACAAGGCACCGCGGCCGGCGTCGTTGGCGAGTTCCGGCATCGCGTTGGAGATACCGCCCGCGCCGACATCGTGGATCGCGAGGATCGGATTGGCGTCGCCCATCTGCCAGCAGCGGTCGATGACTTCCTGCGCGCGCCGCTGCATTTCCGGGTTGCCGCGCTGCACGGAGGCGAAGTCGAGGTCGGCAGTATTGGTGCCGGTGGCCATCGAGGAAGCCGCGCCACCGCCGAGGCCGATCAGCATGCCCGGTCCGCCGAGCTGGATCAGCTGGGTACCAGCGGGAAACTGCTGCTTGAAGCAGTGGCTGCCGGCGATGTTGCCGACGCCGCCGGCGATCATGATCGGCTTGTGGTAGCCGCGCATTTCGCCGTTGAAGCTTTGTTCGAAGGTGCGGAAGTAGCCGGCGAGGTTCGGCCGGCCGAACTCGTTATTGAAGGCCGCCGCGCCGATCGGCCCTTCGATCATGATGTCGAGCGCGGCGGCGATGCGGTCCGGCTTGCCGTAATTCGACTCCCACGGCTGCGCATAGCCGGGAATCTTCAGGTCGGAGACGGAGAACCCGCTCAAGCCTGCTTTTGGCTTGGAGCCGCGCCCGGTCGCGCCCTCGTCGCGGATCTCGCCACCGGAACCGGTGGCCGCGCCGGGGAAAGGCGAAATCGCGGTGGGGTGGTTATGCGTCTCGACCTTGGCGAGGATGTGCGTCGTATCCTCGACGTACGAATAGGTACCGTCGGCCTGCGGAAAAAAGCGCTTGATCGGTGCACCTTCGATCACGGCAGCGTTGTCGGAGTAGGCGACCACGGTGCCTTGCGGGTGCGCCTTGTGCGATTCGCGGATCATGCTGAACAGCGAGAGGGGCTGGTCGACGCCATCGACGGTCCATGAGGCATTGAAGATCTTGTGGCGGCAATGCTCGGAATTCGCCTGCGCGAACATCATGAGTTCGACGTCGGTCGGGTTGCGGCCGGCCCTGGTGAAGTTTTCGACGAGATAATCGATCTCGTCTTCGCTCAAAGCCAGGCCGAGTTCGCCATTTGCCTTGACCAGTGCTGCCCGTCCGCCGGCAAGGATGTCGACCGTCGTCAGCGGCTGCGGCGCGACGTGGCGGAACAACTGTTCGGCGGCGTCGATGCTGTCCAGCACCGACTCGGTCATGCGGTCGTGCAGTTTCGCCGCATCGACTTTCCCCTGCGCGTAATACCCGATGCCGCGCTCGATGCGCTTGATGGCAGCGAATCCGCAGTTGTGGGCGATGTCGGTTGCCTTCGACGCCCACGGCGAAATCGTGCCGAGCCGCGGGATAACGAGAACGAGCGTGCCGGCTGGCTCGGCCGGCAGGGTCTGCGGAATGCCGAGCAGATCCTTGAGCCGGGTGAGTTCGTCCGCGCTCGCGTCTCGTTCGGTCTCGATGAAGTACCAGTGCTCCGCGGCCAGCGAAGTGCCGACGAGGGTTTGCAGGCGGGAAAGACGGGAGGCGGAAAAAGCGGCGGCGCCGCGCAGCTTGAGGATGGAGGGCATGGCGAGAAACCAAAGGGAAGGTCGGCAAATTATACTTGCGTGCCATGTCGCACTTCCTGTCGGAGACAACGCAATGAATATCGGATTCATCGGCCTCGGCCTCATGGGCCGTCCCATGGCCCTGCACCTTGCCGGGGCCGGCCACACCCTGCACCTGTGGGCCCGCCGCCCCGTCGCGCTGGCTCCTTTCAAGGAGGTCGACGCGAAGATCCACGCTTCGGCCGCCGAAGTGGCGAAACATGCTGAAGCTGTCTTCACGATGGTGGCGGATGCCCCCGATGTGCGCAATGTCTGCCTCGGTGCCGAGGGCATCGCCGCCGGCGCCCAGAAGGGACTGATCGTCGTCGACATGAGCACGATCAACCCCAACGCAGCACGCGAAATCGGTGCGGCACTGGCGGAAAAGGGCATCGAGTTCGTCGATGCCCCGGTCTCCGGCGGAGAAGTCGGGGCAATCAACGCGGCGCTGACCATCATGGCCGGCGGCAAGCCGGAAGTCTTCGAGAAGGTGAAGCCGCTGTTCGAGAAGATGGGCAAGTCGGTCACCCTGATCGGTCCCGTCGGCGCAGGCCAGGTGGCGAAAGCCTGCAACCAGATCCTCACCGGTGTCGGCGTGATGGCGGTCGCGGAAGCCTTCAACTTCGCGGCGAAGAATGGCGTCGATGTCGCCAAAGTCCGCGAGGCGCTGCTGGGCGGTTTCGCCTATTCGCGCATCCTCGAAAACCACGGCCAGCGCATGCTCGACCGCAATTTCAAGCCGGGCTTCAAGGCCTGGATGCACCAGAAGGATCTGCGCATCGTCATGGAGGAGGCGCATCGCCTCGGACTGATGCTGCCCGCCGCGGCGGCCACGGCACAGCTTTTCAATGCCATCGTCGGCAGCGGCATGGGCGAGGAGGACTCGATCTCTGCCCTGAAGCTGCTGGAAAAGATGAGCAGCAAGGAATAAGAAAATGTCCGTACACGCTTACGATGTCACCGTCGCCGATTTCGACGCAAAGGTCCTCGCCGCCTCACAACAGGTTCCGGTCATCGTCGATTTCTGGGCCCCGTGGTGTCAGCCTTGCCGCGTCCTGAAACCGATCCTCGAAAAGCTGGCCGCCGAATACGGCGGCCGCTTCATCCTCGCCAAGGTGAATTCCGACGAAAACCAGGAACTGTCGGCCCGTTACGGCGTGCGCGGCATTCCCGCCGTCAAGGCTTTCGTCGGCGGACAAATGGCCGACGAGTTCACCGGCGCATTGCCCGAAGGCCAGGTGCGGGAATTCATCGACCGACTGATCCCCTCGCCCGCCGAGCCGCTGCGGCAGGAGTCGCTCGCCCTCGCCGCCGCCGGCGACCTCGGTGGCGCACGCCAGAAGATGGTCGAGGCGATCAATCTCGATCCGCACAACGACACGTCCTACCTCGATTTCATCCAGTTGAGCCTTGACCTCGGCAGTGCCGACGCACTGGCCGAGGCAAACGAACTCATGAACGTCGTCGCCGACCGGGCCCGTGACCGCGCGCGCGTCGAATCCTTGCAGGCGCGCCTGCGCATGGCCGGTTCGGCGGGCAGTGTCGACGTTGCTGCGCTTCAGGCGCAAATCGCGCAGGACGCGAATGCGCACGAGGCCCGCCTGCAGCTGGCGAACGCCCTCGCGCTGCAGCACGACTACCGCGGGGCGCTGGAAAACCTGATCGAGATCGTGCGGCGCGACCGCAAATGGAACGAGGAAGCCGGCCGCAAGGGCATGCTGAACCTGTTCACTCTGCTCGCTGCCCAGCCGCAATACGACGATCTGGTGCGCGAATTCCGCATCGCGCTGGCACGAACATTGAATTGATGCCGTCCTGTCGTTGGCGGCGGGACAGCATGCCGTCCCGCCAGCGCCGACTTTCAGGCTCCCGATAATTTCAGCTTGAGCGAAAGGTCGGTCTTCGAATCGGCGTGGTTGAGCGCCTCTTCATGGGAGATGCGCCGTGCCTTGCAGAGTTCCAGCAGGCAATCGTCGAACAGCTGCATGCCGACGTGGGTGCCTTTCTTGATCGCGTCCTTGAGCATGTCGACCTCGCCCTTCTGGATCAGCGAGGACGAATAGGCCGACTGCAGCAGGATCTCGGTGGCGAGTGCCTGCCCGCCCTGCAACGACGGCAGCAGGCGCTGCGAGATCACGCCCTTGAGGTTGAGCGAGAGGTCGAGCAGCACCTGCCGGTGCGCATCCTCGGGGAAGAAATTGACGATGCGGTCGATGGCCTGATTGGCGTTGTTCGAGTGCAGCGTCGAGATGCACAACGCCCCCGCCTCCGCGTACATGATCGCGCTCTTCGCGGTTTCGCGGTCGCGGATTTCGCCGATGACGATCACGTCCGGCGCCTGCCGCATCGCGTTCCTGAGCGCATCGCCGAAGCTAAGCGTGTCGATGCCGACCTCGCGCTGCTCGACCACCGCCCTGCCGTGCGGGTAGATGTATTCGATCGGATCCTCGACGGAGAGGATATGCCCGTCCAGCGACTTGGCGCGATGCGCGACCATCGCCGCCATCGTCGTGCTCTTGCCGCTGCCCGCCGCACCGACCATCAGGACCAGGCCGCGCTTGAGCAGCGCCAGCTGCCCCGCCTGCGGCGGCAGGCCGAGTTCGTCGAACGAGGGCACCGTCGTCTTGATCAGGCGGATGACCATCGAAACTTCGCCGCGCTGGTAATAGACATTGATGCGATAGCGCCCGCCAGTGCGGGTGGCAAGGGCGAAGTTCGATTCCTTGGTGCGTTCGAATTCCTCACGCTGTACTTCGCTCATCAGCGCATAGGCAAAATGCTTCGATTCGCCCGGCGCCAGTGCCGGCCAATCCTGGCCGCAGCGTTTGGCGGGCTGCGTTCTCCCCTGGACTTTCAGGTGCGGCGGAATCTCCGCCGAAACGAACAGGTCCGAGGCGCCGCGTTCGATCATCTGGTACAGGAGTTCTTCGATTTCGGTCATGGCGTGGTCCAAGATTTCGGGTTATCCGCATATTATCCAAATATCATTGGACGGGAAAGTAGAATGCGCAGATGGATATTCTGGTCAGCGAATCCTCCGGCGTACGTTATCTGCATTTCAGTTCCCACTGGATCCAGGGCGCCATGCGCGTGGCACGCCCGTGGGCTTTGGAACTCGACTACACCCGCGAAATGATGGCCGCGCTGCTGCTGCGCCCCGATCCCGAATGGCCGCGCTCGGCCCTGCTGATCGGCCTGGGCGCCGGTTCGCTGACCAAGTTCCTGCATCGCCATCGGCCGGCGGCGCAGCTGACCGTGGTGGAAATCGACCCGGAAGTCGTGGCTGTCGCCCGCCTGCACTTCAAGCTGCCGCCCGATGATGAACGATTGACCGTCCAGCTCGACGATGGTGCCGACTTCGTCGCGAAAACGAAGCAACGCTTCGACCTGATCATGGTCGATGGCTTCGACGAAAATGCCCGCACCGGCATGCTCGATACCCTGCCCTTCTACCTCAACTGCAAGGCGCGACTGTCGGGCTCCGGCCTGCTGGTGACCAACCTGCTGTCGAAGCGCAAGGGCACGCGCAAGTCGCTGGAACGCATCGCAGAAGCCTTCGATGGCCGGGCGCTGGCATTTCCCTCCTGCGACAGCGGCAACGTCGTCGCCTTCGCCGCGACCGGCACGCCGGTTGACCACCGCATCGGCGAGCTCAAGACGCTGGCCCGCAACTTGAAGGCGCAGACCGACCTCAACCTGCTGCCGACGCTCAGCCGCCTGGAACATGCCAACCGCTGCCCGGCGGGTAAACTGCGCTTCTGATTTCTCGCGGAGGCAGCATGGTCAGGATCTATGGCATCAAGAATTGCGACTCGATGAAAAAGGCCTTCAACTGGCTCACCGAGCGCGGCATTCCCTACGAATTCCACGATTACAAGAAACAAGGCGTTCCGCGCGAACGGCTGGTTCAATGGTGCAGAACGCTGGGCTGGAAAACCCTGATCAACACGAAGGGGGCCACGTGGCGCAAACTGAGGCCCGAGCAGCAGGACATCAGTACGCAAAGCAAGGCCGTGGCGGTCATGGTGGAGCATGCCAGCGTGATCCGCCGCCCGGTGGTGGAAATGGAAAGCGGCCACCTGCTGGTCGGCTTCGATCCGGTGATGTTCGAGAGTTTCGTCAAGTAAATGGATTCGGTGCGCCGTTTCCTCTTCGAGGATCTCGATATCCGCGGCGCGGTCGTCACGCTCGGCAACACCTGGCACGAGATGCACGCCGGCCGTGATCTGCCGCCTGCGGTGAATGCGCTGCTCGGCGAGTTGGCGGCGGTAACGGCACTGATCGCCGGCAACCTCAAGACGCCGGGACGCATCACATTCCAGCTGCAGGGACACGGCTTCGTCTCCCTGCTGCTGGTCGATTGCGACGAGCAACTGCGCCTGCGTGGCACGGTCCGGCACAAAGTCGGCGCTGACGGGACGGCGTCTTTCGCCGGGTTGCTCGGCGACGGCCAGCTGATCCTGACCCTGCACACCAACATCGGCGATCCCTGGCAGAGCATCGTGCCGCTGGCGGGGAACAGCCTGACCGAAGTCTTCGAGCACTATCTCGCCCAGTCCGAGCAGCAGCCGGCCAAGCTGTTCCTCACCGCCAGCGACGACTTCGCCGGCGGCCTGTTCCTGCAAAAGCTGCCGGATGCCGATGTCCGCGATCCGGATGGCTGGAATCGCCTCCTCCATCTGGCGACCACGCTCAGGCCGGCGGAACTCGCGACACCGGTGGCGAACCTGCTGATGCACCTGTTCCCCGAGGAAAACATCCGCCTGTTCGATCCGCGCCCGGTGCGCCACCACTGCCCGCGCGATGAACAGAAGGTGCTGGCGATGCTGAAAAGCCTCGGCCGGGCCGAGGTCGAGGCCGCACTCGCCGAGCTGGGAGAAATTGCCGTCGAGGATGACATCTGCCGGCAGCAGTACCGTTTCGGCCGCGAGATCATCCCGCGTCTGTTCGACTGAAAATAACGACGGGCGCCGAAGCGCCCGCCGGCTTTTCTTTGGTTACAAGGCTCAAGCAGCCTCGGCATAGGCCTTAAGCGGCCAGTGCAAAACGCTCATCGTTGGCGTTTGTGGATTTGCGCGGATTACGTCCGTCGCCTTTCGAGTCGCCTGCTAGCCTTGTTCGCCCCGTCGAAGCCAGTGCACCCCCCTAATAGAAACTTGCTGATGGTGGAGGTGGGCGGAATCGAACCGCCGTCCGAAACGCTTCTAGTTCGCCGGAATTACGACCATGTTCGCATTATCGGGGCAGCCGGTCCAATTCTCAAGTCAAGACGAGAAATTCAGCGGATTGCTGCGTCGCAATATGGGATAATTAATACATTGAATTCTAGAAATAGGCGGAACTGCGATAATTACTTACGCAAACTGCCGTAAACACTCCGTGTAGAGTTGTGCAGTGCCGCATCCATAGGGAATACCATGAACATCAACCGAGTCGGAAAATTCGAAGCCCTGAAGATCGTCAACGCCTTCGACCAGGCGCTGATCGACATGTATGGCATCAACATGACGGACGCCCACATTACGCGTTTCGATGTGCTGACCGCCTACGAGAAGACCGGCTGCCCGCAAAAAGCGGCCGAGATATTCGGTCAGCAGCGCGGGCTGACGCCTGTCCTGAAATCAGCGGCCTGAACGCCTGATGCCGGCCCCTGCGGGCCGGCGCATCAGAACAGGCTGGCGACCACGAAACGGTCGCGTGCCGCGAGCTTCTGCAAGCCGCGGCGGGTTTCTTCCGAAGCCCCCCACTTCATCACGTGCGTGAGAAACGTCGTCAATGCCAGCGACAGGGCGTAGCCGGTCTCGTGCCACTCATGGCGAAACTCGTCGAAGCTGATGGTTCGCGAGCTGAGCTTGCCGCTTTTCATCGGCACCAGCGTCACCTTGTGACCATCGTTGCGAATGACGATGGCAGTGCAGCGCTGGGGATTGGTGACGACCATGGTCAATGCAGGCCAGCGGAGGCCAGCATCCTTTCCGCCCGCTTGCGGCGCGCCTCCTCGGGGGTCAGGCCGACCAGCGATTCAGGCGGCAGGGGCACGTCCCAGTGCTGCTGGAAGAGGTCGATGTCCTCGCCCGTGTCCATGTGGGCGCGATAGATTTTTTCCTGATAATCGGGCGCACCGGGCAGTGCCACCAGCTCGACGGATTGGATGATCATGTGTTCCTCGACGCGATATGCCAGACGACATTGCTGCGTATCCTGCACCGTCGGCGACCCGCTCTCAAGCCGAAGAATGGGGATAAAATCGCCCCTGCTTCGCGGGTTCGAAACCTCAAGTTTCGCTAAATCCCCACCACAACAATAATGACAGGCCTCCCGGACAACGACACCGACTTGTTGCAGCAGCGCTTGCGCGCGCTGGAGACGGTCATGGCGCGGAGCAGCGAGGCAATCGTCATCACCGACAGCGACAACCGCATCGTCGAAGTCAACGCGGCGTTCACCCAACTTACCGGCTACAACGCGGAGGAAGCGCACGGCCGCAATCCGAGCTTTCTTTCCTCCGGAAAGATGAGCCCGGCCGAGTACGCCGGGCTTTGGCAGACCCTGTTACGCGATGGTTTTTGGCAGGGGGAAATGTGGGACCGCGCCAAGGATGGCTCGCTCTATCCGAAGTGGATGACGATCTCCGTCGTGCGCGACAAAGACGACAAGATCGTCAACTACGTCGCCCACTTTTCCGATCTCAGCGAGTACGCCGAAACCACCGCCAAGCTCGCACGCATGGCGCATTTCGACGCCCTCACCCAGCTCTACAACCGCAGCGCCTTCGAATCCCTGCTGCCGCAGGCGCTACAGAATGCCCAGCGCGACAATCGGCAGGTCGCCGTCATGGTGATCGACCTCGATCGCTTCAAGAACGTCAATGACACGCTTGGCCACGCGATTGGCGACCAGTTGCTGATGGGCGTCGCCGATCGCCTGCGCGAATCGGTACGTGCCAGCGACATCGTCGCCCGCATCGGCGGCGACGAGTTCATCGTCGTCCTGCCCGACATCGAAAATGCCCTGTCCGTCGCCGGCGTGGCGAGCAAGCTCAAGCACAATCTTTCCGACAGCTACCGCGTCGGTCAGCACACGCTGTACGCCACACCCAGCATCGGCATTGCCCTCTTCCCGAGCGATGGCGCGGATGCCGCCACCCTGCTGAAGAATGCCGATACGGCGATGTACCATGCCAAGGCACAGGGCCGCGACAACTTCCAGTTCTTCTCGGAAGGAATGAACATCGCCGCCATCGAGCGCATGAAGATCGAGAACGGTCTGCGGGTCGCCATCGAATCGACGCGGCTTGGCGATGCGGGCGAGTTTCACCTGTACTTCCAGCCGCAATTCCATCTGGAGAGCAACCGCATCGTCGGTCTCGAGGCGCTGGTGCGCTGGTTCCACCCGGAATGGGGCAGCGTGCCGCCGATCCAGTTCATTCCGATCGCGGAGGAAACCGGGCTGATCCAGCCGCTCGGCGACTGGGTATTCTGGGAGTCGTGCCGTCATCTGCGCATGTTCCGCGATGCCGGCATCGCCGATATCCGGGTCGCCGTGAACCTCTCGGCACAGCAACTGCGCCACGCCGACCTGCCAGCCGTGGTACACGGCGCGCTGGCCTGCTACGAACTCGATCCCGCTGATCTCGAGCTCGAGATCACGGAATCTGCAGCAATGCAGAATCCCTCCGCCACCATCGCAATCCTCACCCAGTTGTCGGACACCGGCATCGTCCTGTCGATCGACGACTTCGGTACCGGCTATTCATCCCTCGCCTATCTCAAACACCTGCCGGTCCAGCGCCTCAAGATCGACCGCAGCTTCGTGCAGGAAATCGAGATCAGCCGCGACGACCATGCGATCTGTTCCGCGACGATCGCACTGGGCCATCACCTCGACCTCGAACTGGTCGCCGAGGGCGTCGAAACCGAGGGACAGCGTGAGCATCTCGAAAAACTCGGTTGCGATGTGCTGCAGGGCTTCCTTTATAGCCGCCCCCTGCCTGCCAAGGAGGTCATCCCCTTCCTGAAGCAATGGCAGGCGGCCCATCCCGAGGCTGTTTCGTAAGTCGGCGCTGAAGTCGGCGCTGGCAGGACGGCATCTCTGGCCACCGCGCAGGTCTCCCAATGAAGAACGGCCGCTTGTGGCGGCCGTTCTTCTGTTCCTCCTCCGGTTCTACGGATTCCGGGATCAGATGCCCTGTTTGAGCTGATCCAGAATCGCGGGGTTCTCGAGGGTGGACGTATCCTGCGTGACTTCCTCGCCCTTGGCCAGGGAGCGCAGCAGGCGGCGCATGATCTTGCCGGAACGCGTCTTCGGCAGGTTGTCACCGAAACGGATGTCCTTCGGCTTGGCGATCGGACCGA
>ERZ1645187.1419-NODE-1419-length-22050-cov-25.210730_pt1 | contig 22050 bp, 18 predicted proteins | sample MGYA00575352_ERZ1645187 | MGnify/ENA primary metagenome ERZ1645187 (study PRJEB40837, sample SAMN11349314) | freshwater sediment metagenome | isolation source: river sediment | host: Sediment | place: India: Wazaribad , New Delhi | collected 2017-02-21 ... | reverse complement strand
CCTCGCCGGCTGCAGCGCCCGCCCGGACTTCACCTGGGTCGGCGCCTCCTGCCATTGCCAGGACGAAATCCGCCAGGCCGGCGAACTCGGCCTCGACTACGCCCTGCTCGGGCCGGTGCTGCCCACCCCCACCCACCCCGAAGCCCCCGGCCTCGGCTGGCCCGGCTTCACCCGCGAAGCCGCCGGCAACACCCTGCCCATATTCGCCCTCGGCGGCATGCAAACCGGACTGCTCGGCGAAGCACAGGCACACGGCGCCCACGGCATCGCCCTGATGCGCGGCTGGTAAAAACAGGCGGTTTGTAACGGTTTTCCGGGTTCACCGCTGCGGTTGAGATACAGTGCAATGACGCGGCTGGAATCCGGAACACAGGCCGGCAGAGGAGTGACCAAGCCCGAGCCGCAACAACTGCTTAACGGCCAACCCCAAAGCAGAGCTTTGTCACGGGATCGGCGATAGCAGGCGGGATTTCGGCCTAAGCTGACTTTCAGCCTTCGGCCTGAATCGGGCCGCAATGCACCGGATAACTACCGCTCAGCTTCCAGCCGGTCGCCGCGGATGAAGGCTGAACGAAATTATTCCCTTACGGGGCTGCAAAGCGGCACGGGGCTGGCGACATTGGGATATTCAACAAGCCGAAGCGTCGGAGCGGACATGCCAGCGGGCTTTCTCCGGTAAAGTAACAACACTAACACTACAGCCGGCTCAAGAGCGTCTACTGAAGCCCGGACGATTCTCCTCATCAATCATGAGGCTGAATTGAGATCCGCCAAGCTGGGAAAAAGAATTGAACACCTATCAAGAACGATTTTGTGAGCAGACCACTGCCGAAATTTCGGTGGCCGATGCTGCCGCTCTGGTTACTGAGAAATACCTTGACGGAAAACCTTCTCGCCGCGGGAAGCACAAGATTACGCAATGTGATCGGGATACCGAGTTCTGGAGCGCAGCATTTCTAGCTGAACTGCCTCCAGAGATCTGGAGCACAGATGTGATGATCCTTGCGCTGTCCCGCTATCTCGACCAAGAGCGAGTCAGTGCACCACAGCTAATTGCGTCGATCGCTCGATCACAGCCTTCCGCAATATGCAGAGCGATCCGGTACGCCCGCATGGTCTACCAACCGAAGGTGGCGCGCTTGACCGAACTTCGGGAAATCGCAACTTACTCTCCCGAGATACACGAGCAGTGCTTGATCATCGACATCTTTCTCGATGCCCACTCGGTGCGCCAAGCGGAAATTGATAAATGGCAGCACGCCCTAGCTGGCCTGTCACCGTTCGAACTATTGATCTACGCAAGTCTGTTTGCCTTTGAGCATTTGATCCCTGGTCGATTCTCAAATCCTGAACAGAATATTGAGGATGAGGGGACTTGGTATGCCCTCACGGATCTGATCGCTTGGAAGCTCAAGACCTCAACTGATACAAAAATTTTGCTGTCCGAGAAAAAAATCGGTTTGTCGATGGCCGAGCATTTAGCGCCATTTGTGTTTCCGGGGCAATCAGGAATGCCCCCACGCTTCGATTTGATGAATGCCTTTAATGCCTTGTTGGCGGCACAGGTCGAGATGAACGAATTCATCTCTCGCTCAGTCGATGCGCATAGTTACGATCACGCCGTTCGGTTTGTCCGTCGCGGTGAGCAATTGGAAATCGAGATCGCGGACCCAAGCATCCGCGCCCGATGGGAACGAGATGGCCGACGCATGCTGCTGTGCCATGGGTACTGGTTTTACAGAGCTATTGAAGAATTTGCTTCTTCAGAGATTGCAAATCACCAGATCGGAACGCCTGAAAACCACGAGGCCAACCAGTTGGCGTACATACGGGCGTTGCGCACGAAACTTGAATTGGAAGAGGTTTATGGGATCAATGACGCCGTGTTGCTTGAGTCGGGTGAGCGCGTTAATTTGTTCCAGGCGCTGCTCTCGCTGGAACTGACCACCACATTTTTTCAACAAGATTTTCTGGCCAAATTCGTCGCATTGCACGCCAAGTCCGGGAACTCTGTGGCTGCCCTAAGCGAACTCGCACTACAGGGTTTGATGGAGGGGATGCAGAATCGATTTCCACTGATTTGGTTTGAGAGAGAACAGAAAATCAGATCGATCGTTGGTTGGACGGTCTGCGATAAGTCACCCAAGGGCAGTCTGCCGATGGCGGCTTCGATTCTGGACTTCTGGACAAACGACTGGCTGGCCTTGGCCTCACGGCTGCGTAGCAATACCTCCGGGCTAGTTCCCGAAATATTGGAGCGCCCATTCTTGAAGCTGGGCGGATATTTTGTGCAGTTACCTTGGGTCACCGGGCTTCAAAACAACTCCACTGCCGCTATCAATAATCTACGCCGGCTTGGCGCGCGACGGGGAGAGGCACAAGAGGAAACGCGTCGCATCGAAAGAAGTCTAGGAAAGCTTTTCGAGTCCCGTGGATTCAAAGTCATTCACGGTTTTCATCCTGATTCCGAGGCATATCCGGAGGTGGGTGAAATCGATCTGATCTGTGCCCGAGACGGGATCGTTCTTGTGATCGAGGTAAAGTCCTCATTCAGGCGCAGGAGCCAACGAGAGGCTTGGCTCCATGGAAAAACAACCTTGCGTAAAGCAGGACAACAGTTGCGACGCAAGGTTGAGGCAGTTAGTCGGATGCTTACAGCGGAATCTGGCGCTGCGGTACTAGGACTGACGAATCCATGTGCCGTAAAGGGAATCATTGCTGACACCTCAATCGAGCATGATCACGAGCGCTTCAACGGATTTCTTAAGGTAACTGTCGAGGAAATCCTGATTGCTCTACGGGACGATCGTAAGTTTCTTGCCGCCCCTATCGGAGTTCTTGGGAAAAACAATGAGGTGGATGGCGATGGGACGCTGGCCGAAAAGCAGGCTCCTGAAAGCCTGTACATCGATGGATTCAATGCGCTTCGTTTCGTCGAAGTGCTAGAAAACGAGTTGGTTTGGTTGGAGGCCAACTCAGATGCCAAGCAACTGATGAATAGCGGCTAACTGACTAAAAGCCGAATTAATGAGAGTGATAGCCCAAGGTCGGCTTTGGTCGAAATCCCGACGCTGCTCATCCGGTTATTTTCCGAGTTTCCCCGCCAGTCGCAGACCTTGGCTAGGTTAAGCCAGCCGGTCGGTGGAGCACCTACTGATCTGCTGCCGCGCCAGCCGTAAAAAACGGTCAATTTTCAACGGTTTTCCGGGTTCACCGCGCCCCGAAGGAAGTCCCCTTGGGGGGCAGCTATCGCGGTGTGGCTCAGGAACGCTGGGGGGTATCGGGAAAATCGAGGCCAAGGGTGCCTGCCTCGTCGTCACTCATCTGGCCGGGCACGCGGTAGCTTTCGCTGGCCCAGGCACCGAGGTCGATCTGCTTGCAGCGTTCGGAACAGAAGGGGCGCCATTTGTTTTCTGGCGACCAGATCGCCTCGCCGCCGCATTGGGGGCAGCGCACCTTGCGAACGCCAGTCATCAGAGATTGCAGAAGGTGAGTTCGAAACCGACATCCTGCTCGCAGACGCGGGCCTTGATTTCCCCGGCCGGCGGCTTGGTGAAGCGAATGTTCAGGAAATACTTGTTGGCGCTGACTTCGGGGATCGCCGGTGTATCCACAGCGAGCGAGACGCGTACCATCTGCGCGGCGGTACCACCAAGATTCAGCTGAAACTGACCGTTGGGCGCCGTGTGTTGCTTCGGCCGCCCGCTGGAGCGCAGCAGGCGCAGGACGATGGCGGAGGCATCGCGCATGGGCAGTAGCGGCTTGGTCCAGCCGGCCAGTGCGTCGCGGCGGGCGTCCGGGCTGCGATGCAACCACCAGTGGTAGGACGGCAGATCGAATTCGCAAACGCCGCCGGGGATCGCTGCGCGGCTCTTGATGCCCATCAGCCAGTCGTTGTCGCGCAGATACTGGCCAATCTTGCCGGTCATGGCCAGCAAGGCTGCAGACGACTGCTCGATTTCGTAAAGGGCGCCAGACAGGGCTTCTTCGGAGATATCCGGATTGTTGCGGAACGCCAGCAGGGTCTGGCGCTGGCGCTCAAGCTCCTGAATGAGGTCCATCTTCAGGTCGGCGCGACCGGCGACTTCAAGGATTTCGAACAGCGTCACCAGACTGGTGTGATGTTCGGATGCGCCGTCCGATTGCGCGAAATACGCCGTCTTCTCAAAGAGATCTTCGAGACGCAGCAACGTGCGGATGCGCTCGTTGAACGGGTATTCGTAGGTAATCACGCGGCCGGGTCCGTGAAGAACAGAAAAATTTGTTTAATTTTGAGCTATTTGCATGCAAATCTCAACAGCCTGCATGAAGTTTATTTTGCCGCCAGGGCGAGATACTTGCGATGCAGGCGAAAGACCTGCGGCTGCAGATTGGCCAGATCGTGGTCATTGATCACCACGTCATCGGCGGCCCGCAGGCGTTCGCTGCGGGTTGCCTGTGCCGCCATGATCGCCTCGACCTCGGCGGCAACCAGCCCGCTACGCGCCATTACCCGCGCCACCTGAAGGCTTTCCGGGCAATCGACGACGACGATGCGCTGGCAGCGTTCCCCATACGTGCCGCTTTCGATCAACAGCGGCACGGCGAGGATGACATAGGGCGATTCGGCGACTCGGCAACGGGCGTCGGCCAGTTCACGGATCTGCGGATGCAGGATGCCTTCGAGTTGCGCCTTGGCCGCTGAATCGGCAAATACCCGGCGCCGCATCGCCGCGCGATCGAGCGCTCCGCAGCCATCAGCCACCTCCGGGCCGAAAGCCTCAATCAGCGCCGGCATCGCGCCGCCGCCCGGGCCTGTCAGCTCATGGGCGATAGCGTCAGTATCCACCAGTGCCGCACCAAGTTCGACAAACAGGTTGGCAACAGTACTCTTGCCACTGCCGATACCGCCGGTCAGGCCAACAACAAATGCGCTCACGGGCACGCCTGCGCGGCCGCTTTCGGCAGGATGCCGGCAACCGCTGAACGCACGGCACCACGCGCGCCTCCCGGACCACTGGCGGTGAGGGTGACGGTGGCATCCTTGCCTGGGCGCGGCATCAGCTTCGCCGAACGGACGCCTTTGGCCTTGAGTTCAGCCAGGCGCTCCTGAGCGCCTTTTTCGGAGGAAAACACGCCCAGCGAGATGGCGAAGCGGCTGGCGCCGTCCTGCAGGATGAAGTAATCGGTGACCTCCAGCGCCCGCAACTCTGACGCCTTCTTGTCGGCCTCGGCCTTGCCGGCCAGCGGTGGAATGAACACCCACCAGCCGTTGCCCTCGCCCGGATCGACCTGACGCTTGACGCGGTAGTCGGGGAATTTGCCGGCCAGCAGCGCCGCCACCCGATCGGCATCGGCCGCTGCCAGATGGTTCCAGGCCAGACAAGCCGCCGGCTCGGCAGCCGCCGCGACCGGCGCCGGGGCCGGTTTTTCGGCCTCGACCACCTGCGCGGGCGCCGCCGCTGACGTGTTTTCCTGCGTGCCGGCAGCCGGCGCGTCGCTCTTGGTCTCCGCCCCATCGGCAACGGGAACGGCCGGCGCTGGCGGACCGGCCGGCGCTTTGGGGGCCTCGCCGCGCGAAACAATGCGCATCCGCTCCGGCATCAACTGCTGCTCGACACGATGGGCATCCGGGTTTTGCGGTCGGCCGAGATAACCGGCCGAAAACGCGTAAAACAGCGTATTCGCCAACACCAGCAGGAAAACAAGCGTCTTCACGCGGCTCAGCCCACCTTCGGCAAGTGCTTCAGCGATTCGGCAATCGCTTCCTGCGGATACTCGTAATCCTCCAGCTGACCGGAGAAGAAGCGGTCGTAGGAGGCCATGTCAAAGTGGCCGTGGCCGGTCAGGCAGAAGAGGATGGTCTTGGCTTCGCCGGTCGCCTTGCAGCGCAGCGCCTCGTCAATCGCGGCGCGGATGGCGTGGCAGGATTCCGGCGCCGGGATGATGCCTTCGGCGCGGGCGAACTGGACGCCGGCTTCAAAGGTCGCCACCTGCGGCACGGCAACGGCTTCGAGCAGCTTTTCGTGGAAGAGCTGCGAGACCAGCGGCGAATCGCCGTGGTAGCGCAGGCCACCGGCGTGGATGCCCGGCGGCATGAAGTCGTGGCCCAGCGTGTACATCTTCATGATCGGCGTGTAGCCGGAGGCGTCGCCGTAGTCGTAGGTGTAGGCGCCCTTGGTCAGCGTCGGGCAGGAGGTCGGCTCGACGGCGACGCAACGCAGATTGGCCGCGCGCTTGTCGCCCGCCGCCTTGTCGGCGAGGAAGGGGAAGGCAATGCCGCCAAAGCTGGAACCGCCGCCGCAGGGGCCAAAGATCACGTCCGGGTAGAGGCCGATCTTGTCGAACTGCTTCTTGGCTTCGAGGCCGATCACGGTCTGGTGCAGCAGCACGTGGTTGAGCACGGAGCCGAGCGTATAGCAGGTATTCGGATCGGCAGCGGCTTCTTCAACGGCTTCGGAAATCGCCAGGCCGAGCGAGCCCTGGCAGTTGGGATCGGCAGCCAGCGCGGCGCGGCCAGCGTTGGTCAGGTTGGTCGGGCTGGCGAATACTTCCGCGCCCCAAGTCTGCATCATGGAGCGGCGGAAAGGCTTTTGCTGGTAGCTGACGTTGACCATGAAAACGCGCACCGGCAGACCGAACATCTGGCCGGCGTAGGAAATCGAGGAGCCCCACTGACCCGCGCCGGTTTCCGTCGTCAGCCGCTTGGTGCCCGCGAGCTTGTTGTAATAGGCCTGCGGCACGGCGGAGTTCGGCTTGTGCGAACCGGCGGGCGAGACGCCTTCGTACTTGAAGAAAATCTTGGCCGGCGTACCGAGCGCCTGCTCCAGACGCAGCGCGCGGCACAGCGGCGCCGGGCGCCATTGGGCGTAGATCTGGCGGACTTCTTCCGGAATCGGGATCCAGCGCTCGGCGCTCATTTCCTGCTCGAGGATCGGGCCGGGGAAGATCGCCCCCATTGCCTCCGGCGGCACCGGGTTGCCATCCGGCCCGAGCGGCGGCGCCGGCGGATTGGTCATGTCGGCAACGACGTTGTACCAGTGGGTGGGTATTTCTTCTTGTTCGAGGTTGATGCGAAGCGGCGTCATGCGGGCTCTCTCCCTGTAATGTTCGTTATTCTTGAAGGCGGTAAATTACTCCAAAACGGCGCCAAGCCCAAGCCGGCGGCATTGCCAGACACCCCGTTTTCATCGCTTTTCCGGGTTCACCGCAGCAGTTGCCGGCGACTCCGGTTAAAGTACGCCCTGCTTCCCTGCACTGCCGCCCGTTTCGCCCGCGCATGACCTCACCCTCCCAGCTCGAACTCACCGCCCACCCAGCCATCGCCGCCAGCCCCTTCGGCCCGGTGCGCGCCGGTGTGCAATTCGCTGCCGACGGCGGGCTGCTGCTGCATTACGAGATCACTTCGCCCCCCGCCACGCTCCGTTTGCCGGCGCCGGCCACCCCGGCCTTTGCCGACGAACTCTGGCAGCACACCTGCTGCGAAGCCTTCGTCGCGCCCGTGGGCGGCACTGCCTACCGCGAATTCAATTTCTCGCCTTCCGGCGAATGGGCGGTTTATGACTTCAGCGATTACCGCCAGCGCCTTGCCGCGCCACCGCCGGCCCGGGCCCCGGTCATCAACAGCCAGGCCTCGGCCACCGGGCTGATCCTGCGCGCCACGCTTCCTCCCGGCCTGCTTCCCGATGGCGATGCCTGGCAGATCGGCCTCACCCTTGTCCTCGAAACCATGGCCGGGGAAAAATCCTGGTGGGCGCTGACGCACACGGCCGCTCAGCCCGACTTTCACCCGCTCGCCAGCTTCACGCTGGCGCTGAACCGCAAGGATGCGCTGATTAATTCATAAACGTCATTCCCGCACCCCAAGGGTACTTCCTGCGGGGCGCGAAGGCGGGAATCCAAACATACCTTAGACATGGATCCCCGCTTTCGCGGGGATGACGAATAATCCCCCCCTAACGCACCATGACACCAATCCAATTCGGCATCGACCGCCTGCTCGCCAACCCCGAACTACGTCGCCCGCTGGCCGGTCGCCGCCTCGCTCTGCTCGCCCACCCGGCCTCGGTGACCGCCGACCTGACGCACAGCCTCGACGCCCTGGCCGCCTGCCCGAACCTCAGGCTCACCGCCGCCTTCGGCCCACAGCACGGCATCAAGGGCGACAAGCAGGACAACATGGTCGAATCGCCGGATTTCGTCGATCCGCAATTCGGCATTCCCATCTTCAGCCTCTACGGCGAAGTGCGCCGGCCGACCGATGCGATGATGGCCACCTTCGACGTGCTGCTCGTCGATCTGCAGGATCTTGGCTGCCGCATCTACACCTTCATCACCACGCTGCGCTACGTGCTTGAAGCGGCCGCCAAGCATGACAAGGCCGTCTGGGTACTCGACCGCCCCAACCCCGCCGGCCGGCCGGTCGAAGGCCTGACCCTGCGCGAAGGCTGGGAGAGCTTCGTCGGCGCCGGCCCGATGCCGATGCGCCACGGCCTGACCATGGGCGAGCTGGGCCGCTGGTTCATCGCCCAGCTCAAGCTCGACGTCGATTACCGCGTGATCGAAATGCAGGGCTGGCAGCCCGACGCCGCCCCCGGCCACGGCTGGCCGCTGGGCGAGCGCACCTGGATCAACCCCAGCCCGAACGCCCCCACCCTGTGGATGGCCCGCGCCTATGCCGGCACCGTGATGCTCGAAGGCACGACGCTCTCCGAAGGACGCGGCACGACGCGGCCGCTGGAAATTTTCGGCGCCCCCGACATCGACGCCAAGGCGATCATCGCCGAGATGCAGGCGCTCGCCCCGCACTGGCTCAAAGGCTGCAAGCTGCGCGAAATCTGGTTCGAACCGACCTTCCACAAGCATTCCGGCAAGCTCAATCACGGCGTGCAGATTCACTGCGAAGGCCCCTACTACGAGCACGCCGCCTTCCAGCCCTGGCGCATTCAGGCGCTGGCCTTCAAGGCGATCCGCCGCCTGTACCCGGATTACCCGCTGTGGCGCGACTTCGGCTACGAGTACGAATTCGACCGCCTGGCCATTGATCTGATCAATGGCTCGCCCTTGCTGCGCGAGTGGGTCGATGATCCGGCCACGACCGCGGACGACCTCGACCGGATCACGCAAACGGACGAAGCGGCCTGGCTGGCCGAGCGGGCGGCTTATCTGATCTACCGCTGACCCGGCGCCGGGATGAACCTGCCCGAGCCGCTCGCCGCCGTCGCCAGCCATCCCCAGACGGGTGCCATCGCCGCCATTTTTGGCGTCGTCTATCTCGGCATGTTTCTCGGCGGCCTGCCCAAGCTGCGCCTCGACCGCACCGGCGTCGCGCTGCTCGGCGCCATCGCACTGATCGGCATCGGCGCCGTCAGCACCGAAGACGCGGCGCGTGCGGTGCACCTGCCGACCGTACTGCTGCTCTTCGCCTTCATGGTCGTCTCGGCGCAGATGCGGCTGGGCGGCTTCTACACCGCCGTCACCCGCCGCGTCGCCGCACTGCCGCTGTCGGAACGCGGCCTGCTCGGGGCGCTGATCGCGGTCGCCGGCGGCCTGTCGGCGGTGTTTTCCAACGACATCGTCTGTCTGGCCATGACGCCAGTCGTGGCGCACATCTGCATCGAAAAGCGGCTCGACCCGATTCCCTTCCTTATCGGTCTGGCCTGCGCGGCCAATATCGGCTCGGCTGCGACGCTGATCGGCAACCCGCAGAACATGCTGATCGGGTCGGTGCTCAATCTCTCCTTCAGTGGCTACCTTCGCCGCGCCCTGCCGCCGGTCGCCCTCAGCCTGATCGCGCTGTGGTTGTGGCTGGTCTTCGTACCTCGGCAGCGCAGCGCCACGCCGGCTGCTACCCCCCAAGGGGACTTCCTTCGGGGCGCGGTCAACCCGGAAAACGAGCAAAAACCGGATGCCTGGCAAACCGGCAAGGGCCTGCTCGTTGCCGGCAGCCTGCTCGTTGTATTCCTCTTTACCGACTGGCCGCGTGAAGTGGCAGCGCTGGTCGGCGCCGGCATCCTGCTGCTGTCGCGGCGCTTTCATTCCTCGGAGGTAATGGGCTTCATCGACTGGGAACTGCTGGTGCTCTTCGTCGGCCTTTTCGTGGTCAACCACGCATTCCAACAAACCGGCCTGGCGGCAATGGCCGTCGGCTGGCTGGCGGGCCACGGCATCCACCTCGCCGACACCGGCCCGCTTTTCGTCGTCGGCCTCACACTTTCCAATCTGGTGTCCAACGTGCCGGCAACCATGCTGCTTCTGCCTCACCTGAGCGGCGAGCAAGCCGGCGTCACGCTGGCGCTGGTCAGCACGCTGGCCGGCAACCTGCTGCTGGTCGGCTCGATTGCCAATCTCATTGTCTGCGACCTGGCACGCAGGGAAGGCATCGCCATCGACTGGCGACAGCACCTCGCCATCGGCCTGCCGGTGACACTGATCACCCTGCTGATCGTCTGGTGCTGTCTGGTCTGAGAACAGCCCTGGCGAGATGCTGGCGTTGCACATCCGCAAGCGCTAAGATGACCCTCAGATTGATAACAATGTTTCCAAAGGGTCATCGTGACAGCAGGGGGAACACCCTCAGGTAGCCGCTACCGCTCCTGGCTGATCAGGCTTTGGGTGCTGCTTTGCCTGTGGCCCACGCTGGCGGTGGCCGTACCCGACCCGACGCTGCCATCACGCATCGGCATCCTTGCCTTCCGCCCCAAGCCGGAAACCGCCCGGCGCTGGCAACCGCTGGTCGACTACCTGAACGCCAACCTCAGCGGCCGCAAGCTTGAACTCGTACCGCTGACCTATCCCGAACTCGAAACCGCGGTCCATCAAAAGGAAGTCGATTTCGTCCTCACCCAGCCGGCACATTACGTCCAGCTGACTTACCGCGAGCGTCTGCATTCGCCACTCGCCACGCTGGTCGAAAAGCAGGGCAACCTGGCCCTCGGCAGTTTTGGCGGCGTCATAGCCGTTCGCGCCGAACGCAGCGACATCACCACCCTCGCCGACCTTCGCGGCAAGCGCATCGCAACCAGCGGCACCAACTCGCTGGGCAGCTACCAGATGCAGGCCGGGGAACTGTACGACGCCGGCGTGATCCTGCCTCGGGATGCAAAAGTCATCGAGACCGGGCAACCCCAGGATCTGGCCATCACGGAGCTGCTGACTGATCGCGCCGACGCCGCCTTTGTTCGCAGCGGCGTGCTCGAGGCCATGCAACGTGAGGGCAAGCTCGACCTGGCCCGGATTCGTGTTCTCCATCCCCAACTGGTTGATGGCTTCCCCCTCATGCTGTCGACCCGCCTCTATCCGGAATGGCCCTTTTCGGCGATGCCTTGGGCAAACGAAAACCTCTCGCGGCAAGTCGCGGCACTCCTGCTCGGGCTGAGCCACGACGGCCCGGTCGCCCGCGCCGCTGGCATTCACGGCTTCAACATTCCCGGCGACTACCGGACCGTGGACGACCTGATGCGCAAATTGCGCCTCCCACCGTTCGACGTCACCGCCCGCCTGACCCTGCGCGATCTATGGGAGCAGTATGCCCTGCCCATCGCCCTCAGTACCGGTATCGTATTGCTCGGGCTGCTCGCACTCGTCCTAAGCCTGATCCGGCGCAACCAACAGCTGCGCGCCGAGCGTACCCGTACCAGCATCGCCCTGGCACAGGCCACCACCAGCGAAGCGCGCTTCCGTGGCATTTTTGAGAATGTCGACGCGCTCTCGATACAGGGCTACACCCGGGACGGCACCGTCGTTTACTGGAACCATGCTTCATCGTTGCTGTACGGCTATTCGCCGGCAGAAGCGCTGGGCAAATCACTTTTCGACCTGATCATCCCGGCGCCGATGCAAGACGAAGTACGTCGGGGCGTGCAATGGATGTTCGAAAACAGGACCGGCGTACCGGCCGGCCACCTGACCCTGCGCGCGAAGGACGGCAAGCCGGTGGCGGTCTGGTCCAGCCACACCGTGATCGAAACGCTGGATCACGGCCCGTTGATGTTCTGCCTCGACATCAGTCTGGCCGAGCAAATCCGCGCCGAAGCCGCACTGCATGAAAGCGAATTGCGCCAGCGCCTGATCCTCGCGTCGCTCGGCGAAGGGGTATTCGGTACCGACACCGACGGCAACTGTACCTTCATCAATCCGGCCGCGCTCGCCATCCTCGGCTTCAGCGAAGCCGAAATCATCGGCCAGAACCAGCACATCCTCTTCCATCACCATCACGCTGGCGGCCAGCATTACCCGCGCGAGGATTGCCCGGTCTACCAAACCGCTCGCGACGGCAAGACGCGGCGGGTCGACGAATGGTTCTGGCGCAAGGATGGCGAAGGCTTCCCCGTACGCCTCACGGTCACCGCGGTCTGGCGCGACGGCCGGCTGGCCGGGACAGTGAGTGCCTTCTCCGACATCAGCGAATCCGTCCGCATCACCCGCGAGCTGGAAACCTATCGCGACCAGCTCGAAGCCAAGGTCCGCCTGCGCACGGCCGAACTGGAGGAAGCACGCAATGCCGCTGAATCGGCCAGCCGCGCGAAGAGTACCTTCCTGGCCAACATGAGCCACGAGATCCGCACCCCGATGAACGCGGTGCTCGGCATGACCCACCTGCTCCGCCGCGACAACCCGACACCCCGCCAGCAGGAACGGCTGGCGAAGATTGACAGCGCCGCCCAACACCTGCTGTCGGTCATCAACGACATTCTCGATATCTCGAAAATCGAAGCCGGCAAGCTGACGCTGGAGTCAGCGCCCATCGACATTCAGGCGCTGCTCGCCCATCTCGATGCCGTCCTCGGCGACCGCATCCGTGACAAGGGACTCGCCTTCAACATCGATGCGCCGCCCTTCCCGGGCGGCCTGCTGGGCGATCCGACCCGGATCAGCCAGTGCCTGATCAACTATGTCGGCAATGCCCTGAAGTTTACCGAACACGGCCAGATCACCGTTCGTGCGCGGATCGTCGGCCAGCAGGCGGCGCAAGCCATCGCCCGCTTCGAGGTCGAAGACTCCGGCATCGGCATTGCCCCGGAAGCCGTCGGCGGCCTGTTCAACCTGTTCCAGCAGGCGGACAACTCGACCACGCGCAAGTACGGCGGCACTGGCCTTGGCCTGGCCATCACCCGCCGGCTGGTGGACATGATGGGCGGCAAGACCGGCGTTGAAAGCGAACCGGGTTGTGGCAGCCGTTTCTGGTTCACCGTTCGCCTGGACAAAATGGGCGATGTTTGCGGGTTGACCGCAGCCCCCGCGGAGACCGCGGCTGGCAGCCTCGCCGGTCACACGGTGCTCGTCGTCGAGGACGAGCCGATCAACCGTGAAATCGCCATCGAACTGCTGCAGGACTTCGGGCTGATCACCGACATTGCCGTCACCGGCCACGAAGCACTGGAGCGCGTGCGCCGGCAGAACTTCGACCTGATCCTGATGGACATGCAGATGCCGGAAATGGACGGCATCGAAGCCACCGAGGCCATCCGCCAGCTGCCCGGCGGCCGGCAGATTCCGATCATCGCCATGACCGCCAACGCCTTCAATGAAGACCGAGACCGTTGCCTCGCCGCCGGCATGAACGACTTCATCGCCAAACCCTTCGAGCCGGACGCGCTGATCGAGAAACTTCGGCAGTATCTGGCCTGACGGCTTCCAGCGATGCCAAAGGCGATCTTGCACAGGGGCGGACCCGGCATTCAAAATCGTGACCGCATCGACCGTTTTGACAAAATCACAGGGGGTAACAATGCTGCGCAAATCCTCGTTCGGGCTGCTGATACTGGCCATGGTGGCGCTGATGACCACCGGCTGTGCCAACCGTGCCACCGCCAAGATCGATCCCAATGCCCGTCTCGATACGATCCAGACCATGCACGTGGTCAAGATTCCGGACGAGACTGCCAATATCAGCACCATGATTGCCGACAAACTGCGCGCCAAGGGCTATCAGGTCAGCACCAGCACGGAAAAGCCGCAGAATGTGGATGCCATCGTCACCTATGTCGATCGCTGGATGTGGGACATCACGATGTATCTGCTGGAACTGACGGTGACCATCCGCGATGGCAAGACCGAATTCCCGCTGGCCACCGGCAACTCGCTGCATGGCTCACTGACCCGCCTTTCGGCACAGGAAATGGTCGATGAAGTCATGGGCAACATCTTCAAGGAAGCCAACATCGCCGAGGCCCGTAAATGAGCCGGCTGACGGGGTTTCGCACGCTGCTCATCAGCGCAGCGGTCATTGTCGCCACGCTGACTGGCTGCGCTTCGCCGGCAAACCGCGAGGCGATGGTGGCGACCGGGCTCCAGCTTGGCCAGACGCATGATGCTTCGGTCAGCGTGACGACCAGCGGCGGCGCCGAAACCTCGGGCATGGAAGGCTCTTTCATTTCCGATGCCGACCTGAAAGCCGCCATCGAAAGCGCTATTGCCCAGAATGCGGTGTTCAAGCAGGTGGTTCAGGGCGACGGCGGCAACTACGCGTTGCTGGTCTCGGTCGTGACGCTGGATCGCCCCTTGTTCGGCACCAGCTTTACCGTCAATCTCGAAGCCGCCTGGACGCTGACCAAAACCGACGACCGCAGCATCGTCTACCGGAAATCGTTGCGCTCCAGCCACACGGCGACGATGGGCGATGCATTCGCTGCCGTCACGCGTCTGCGTCTGGCCGTTGAGGGCGCCGCACGGAAAAATATCGAACAGGGCCTGCAGGAAATCTCGACACTGAAGCTGTAACGCGAGCCAAATGAGGTTAGTCGAACGGCCGGGTCATGCCCGGCCGTTTTGCATCTGCAACACCCGCTCCGCCGCCATCACCCCGCGATACTGCGCCTCCTCGAACAGCGAGAACCCCGAGAGGTCAGCATGGGCAAGCGCGATGCGGGGATGGGTGAAATTCACCAGTTTTCCGCGTTCACCGTGGAAGAGGCTACCGGGCACCGGCCGGCGCATGGCGTGGCCGTTGCGGTAGACATCCAGCCGCGTGGTCAGTTGCCGCAGGTTGGGATGAATGCCGGAAAGCTCGGTGAGGATGTTTTCGGCCCAGGTTTCGCGCGAGGTATCCAGCAGCAGTTGCCGGGCCGCAGCCGGCGGCAGGTGGCTGAGGGCGCGGTAATAGGTGAAGACAGTGCCACTCAGGCGGCGACGGATAAGCTGATGGGTGGCCACGACGTAGCCCAGCCCGGCGCGGTCGTAGAGCACGTTATCCCAGGCCGGCGGCGCCCCGCGACGCTCTTCCGGGAAGTCCGACAGATGCAGGTTGGCGGTCAGCCATGGGGCATAGTCGCCAGCGCGTGCGGCGGCCTTGAGCAGTGTCGGCATCTGCGGCCAGACGTGCGGCAGCATAAAAGCCGGCGCCGCCCAGATCAGCTTTTTGGCCTCAAAACATAGCGATTTTTGGCCAATTTCCACGTTCACCGTAAGCGACGACTTGCCTTCCTCGATGCGCCAGACGAGCGCATCGGTGACGATCCGCCCTTCGGCTGAACGTGCCAGACCGCGCGCCAGCCAGGCGTTGCCATCGGGTGCGGTGAGCACGGTGTCATCGCTGGCGTGCAGCGCCTCGCCGTCGCGGCAGGCGAAGTAGTGCAGGCCGGCCCAGGCCGAGGTTTCGGTGTGGGTGGTGCCGTAATCGTCGCGGCAGGCGTAGTCGGCCAGCCAGCGCAAGGTCGGCGCGCTAAAGCCTTCGTCATCCAGCCATTGCCGGAAGCTGATCCGGTCGAGTGCCAGCCATGCCGGGTCCTGACTGGAGAGGGCCATCGGTAGCGCGAACACCGGGCGGCCGTCGCGCCCGCGGGCACGTTTGAGCTCGTGCATGCGCTCCGAAAAACGCGCCTGCTGCGCCTTTTCCTCGGCTGACAGGCCAAGATGCGGCAGCAGCCCCTCCTGCCACAGGCCGTTGCGATAAACACGCTCCTGCGGCGTTGCGCAGAGGTAGCGTTCATCGTAAACAGGCTTCCGGGCCGTGGTGCTGCCCTGCAGGACGCCCAGCTCGGCCAGCAGTTCGCGCACCCAGATGGCCTGCGTGCCGGGCAGCGGCAGGTAGTGCGCGCCCCACGGATAGGCGGTCAGCGGCGACTGGCCAGCACGCGAATTGCCACCGGGGGCGGATTCCATTTCAAGAACGGTGAAGTCGTCGACACCGCTGCGCGCCAGCCGCCAGGCGGCCGAGAGTCCGGAAATACCGGCACCGACGATCAGGACGCCGGTACGCCGCACGCTGTCCGGCGTGCTGCGGATGCCGTCGCGCAGGCGATGGCCAAGCTGGATGGCCGGCCCGAGCAGATCGCCGGGCGGCAGCGGTGGCGAGCCTGCCGGCAGACAGCCGCCCACGGAGAGAGCGCCCAGCGTCTGCAGGAAGGCGCGCCGGCTAGTCAAACTTGCGTAGCGAGAGGCTGACCGACAACTGCGCACCCAGCCAGCCGAGGATGGCCCCGGCCGAGGTCAAGACGACGATCTCCAGGGCCGCCGGCACACGCAGCGCAAAACTGCCCCCGTACAGAACCGCCAGATCGGCCACCGGCCCGGCCAGCAGATACAAGCCGCCGATGACCAGCCCCGCGGCCAGCAAGCCGCCAAGCGCGCCCTGCAACGCCCCGAAATAGTAGAACGGCCGGCGGATAAAGGCATCGGTGGCACCGATCATCCGCGCCACTTCGATTTCCGCCGCCTGCGCCATCACCTGCAGGCGGATGGTGGTGAAGGTGACGGCTACCAGACCGGCAGCGAACAGGCCGGCGAGCAGCGTCAAGGCCAGCTTGCCGAGCTTGAGGAAGGCATCGAAACGCTTGACCCAGGCCGAGTCGAGCTGGACGTGGGCGACTTTCGGCCAGGTGGACAGCTCCTTCTTCAGGACTTCCAGCGCCTGCGGGTCGGTATTGGTCGGCTCGACAATGAACGCATCGGGCAGCGGGTTGCGCGGCAGGCTGGCGACGATTTCGGCCATGCCTTCGCTCGCCTGCATGCGCTTCAAGGCCTCTTCCCTGGGCACGAAACGCCATTTGCCGCTGGCCGCCTGGCGCAGGCGGTTTTCAATCTCGCCAACGTCCTTCTTGCCGGCCTCCAGCTCCATGAAGATGCTGATCTGCTGGACGCCGGAAGCTGACTGGCCAAGGTCGCGCAGGTTGTCGAGGATGACGTAGCCGAAGCCGGGCAAGGTCAGCGCGATGCCGATGACCAGCAGCGAGAGCAGGGTATTGAGCGGCGAGGCGCCCAGGCGGCGCAAGGCGGAGCCAAGCGCGGCGCGGTGCTGACTGAACCAGGCCTGCATCAGACGAGCCTCCCGTGATCGAGCCGGAACACATTGGGGTGATAGCGCTCGACCCAGCTCTGGTCGTGGGTGGCAACCACCACGGTGACACCGACCCGGTGGAATTCGGCAAAGATTTCCAGCACCTGTGTCGCCGACTCGCTGTCGAGGTTGCCGGTTGGTTCGTCGGCAATCAGCACCGTCGGCCGATTGACCACGGCGCGGGCAATCGCCAGACGCTGCTGCTCGCCGCCGGAAAGGGCAATCGGATTCGCCTTCTCACGCGACAGCAGGCCGACCTTGTCGAGCGCCGCCTGCGCGCGGCGGATGGCCTCGCGCCGGCTGAAACCAACAATCTGCAGCGGCAGCAGCACGTTATCCAGCGCCGAGCGGTCGAAAAGCAGCTTCTGATCCTGAAAAACCATGCCGAAATGCCGACGCACGTAAGGCAGCGCGCTGCGGCGCAGGGCCGAGAGATTCTGGCCGTTGACCACCAGACTGCCGCCGGTCGGGCGCTCAATCGAGGCAATCAGCTTGACCAGCGTCGTCTTGCCGGCACCGGAGTGGCCGGTGATGAAGACCATCTGCCCGGCACTGATCTCGAAGCTGACATCCGCCAGCGCCTCGTAGCCGCCGGGGTAACGTTTGGAGAGCTGGCTGGCGACGATCATCGCGGACAAAAATTACTCGAACATCGCATCGACAAAATCCTGCGCCGAGAAGGGACGCAGGTCGTCGATCTGTTCGCCGACACCGATGAAGCGGATCGGCTTCGGACACTGGCGGGCGATGGCGGCAACCACACCACCCTTGGCCGTGCCGTCGAGCTTGGTGACAACCAGGCCGGTCACGCTGATTGCCTTGTCAAAGGCCTTGACCTGCTGCAACGCGTTCTGGCCGATGTTGGCGTCGAGCACGAGCAGGGTTTCGTGCGGGCCTTCCGGGTCGATCTTCTGGATCACGCGGCGGACCTTGGCGATCTCTTCCATCAGGTGCAGTTGCGTCGGCAGACGGCCGGCGGTGTCGGCGAGCACGATGTCGATGCCGCGCGCCTTGGCGGCGGAGATGGCGTCGTAAATCACAGCCGCCGGATCGCCGGACTCCTGCGAGATGACGGTGACGTTGTTGCGCTCGCCCCAGGTCTGCAACTGTTCGCGGGCAGCAGCACGGAAGGTGTCGCCGGCGGCCAGCAGCACGCTCTTGCCCTGGTTCTGGAAATACTTGGCCAGCTTGCCGATCGAGGTCGTCTTGCCGGCCCCGTTGACGCCGGCAATCATGATCACGAAAGGCTTGTGCGTCGACACGTCGAGCGGCTGCTCCAGCGGCTTGAGGGTGTCGAGCAATGCCGTTGCCAGTGCCTTCTGGATGGCTTCCGGCGTATCGAGCTTGTCACGCTTGGCGGCCTTCTTCAGTTCATCCAGCAGGTGGGTCGTCGCCTCGATGCCGACATCGCTGGTCAGCAGCAGGGTTTCCAGCTCCTCCAGCAGCTCATCGTCGACCTTGCCGCGCGAAAAGATGGTCTTGAGCTTGCCGCCCAATTGGGCGCGGGTCTTGGCCAGCCCCTTGAACAGTCGCTCGCGCCAGGAGAGCTTGGGCGCCTCGTCCGCGGGCGCTGCGACCTGAGCCGCTTGTGCCTCCGGCTCGGGTTTGTTTTTCTTCAGGAAACTGAACATGGATTTTCTGGTCTAGTACAACGACGCCAGCCTTGCTGACAGGCGGGCGGCAAGTGGATAAGATGCCGACCGGTTAGGTGCAAAATCAACCGCAAATTCTAGCAGAAAGCCTTGTTTTCCCTATGCGTTACAAATTGATGCTCGCCACCCTGCTCACCGCCGGGCTGGCCACCGCGGCTTTTGCCAATCCCTATGAAACGACGCTGAAGAACGGCCTGCGTGTCATCGTCAAGGAAGACCGCCGCGCCCCAACGGCGGTGCAGATGGTCTGGTACCGCATTGGCAGCATGGACGAGGTCGACGGCCAGTCCGGCGTCGCCCATGTGCTTGAACACATGATGTTCAAGGGCACGCCGACGGTCGGCCCGGGTGAATTCAACAAGCGCGTTGCCGCCGCCGGCGGTCGTGACAATGCCTTCACCAGCCGTGATTACACCGCCTACTTCCAGCAGGTGCCGAAGGAGAAGCTGGAAGACGTGATGGCGCTGGAAGCCGACCGGATGCGCCACCTGACGGTCGACGAGAAGGAGTTCGCGCAGGAGATCAAGGTCGTCATGGAAGAGCGCCGCATGCGCACCGACGACAACCCGCAATCCAAGCTCTTCGAGCAGATGAACGCCGCCGCCTTCCAGGCCCATCCCTACCGCCGCCCGATCATCGGCTGGATGAGCGATCTGGAAGCGATGACCGCGGCCGATGCCAAGGCCTGGTACGACACCTGGTACGTGCCGAACAACGCCTACGTCGTGGTCACTGGCGATGTCGACCATCAGGCAGTATTCGCGCTGGCCGAAAAATACTACGGCCCGCTGGAAGGCCGCCCGCTGCCCAAGGGCAAGCCGCAAGCCGAACCAAAGCAGGAAGGCACCCGCCGTGTCACGGTCAAGGCGCCGGCCGAGTTGCCGACGCTGATCATGGCCTACAAGGCGCCGACGCTGCGCGATGTCGACAAGGACAGGGATCCCTACGCACTGGAAATGCTCAGCGCCATTCTCGACGGCCACGATGCGGCCCGCTTCAACAAGAAGCTGGTGCGCGAAGACAAGGTCGCGCTGTCGGTCGATATCGGCTACGACGGCACGACGCGCGGCCCGGGCATGATCTACATGTCAGGCACGCCCGCCGAAGGGCGCAGCGTTGCCGACCTCGAAGCCGCCCTGCGTGCCGAAATTGGCCGCGTCCAGAAAGATGGCGTGACCGAGGCCGAGCTCAAGCGCGCCAAGGCGCAACTGATCGCCAGCCAGGTCTACAAGCTCGATTCGATGTTCGGCCAGGCGATGGAAATCGGCCAGATCGAGTCGGTCGGCATTTCCTACAAGAAACTCGACCGCATGCTGGAAAAACTGCAGCAGGTCACGGCCGCCGACGTACAGGCCGCCGCCCGCACCTGGTTCAACGACGACGCCCTGACCATTGGCGTTCTCGACCCGCAGCCGCTCGACGGCAAGCCCCGCCGCCCGGCCTTTGCCGGCCGCCATTGAGCGCCCCGGAGCCTAACCCGATGAGCAAAATTGCCATGAAATCCCTGTTCACCGCAGCAGTTGCCCTTTTCTTCGCACAAACGGCGCTGGCCGGCGTCAAGATCGAACACTGGGTCTCGCCCTCTGGTGCACGTGTTTATTTTGTCGAGAGCCGCGTCCTGCCGATGCTCGACGTCCAGGTCGACTTCGCCGCCGGCTCGGCCTTTGACACCGCCGGAAAATCGGGGCTGGCCGCAATCACCCGCGGCACCCTCGACCTCGGCGCCGGCGACCGCGACGAGTCGCAGATTGCCGAGCAACTGGCCGACTTGGGCGCCAACCTTGGCGGCGGCGCCGACACCGACCGCGCCAGCGTCTCGCTGCGCACCCTGTCGGCGCGCGACAAGCGCGACCCGGCACTGGACATCTTGAAGCGGGTCATCACCCGACCGACATTCGACCTCGCCATTCTCGAGCGCGAAAAAACGCGCACCATCGCCGCCCTCAAGGAGGCCATGACCCGCCCTGACAGCATCGCCGGCAAGGCTTTCTGGGCGGCGCTTTACCCCGAGCATCCCTACGGCCGCCAGGCCGAGCCGGAAACCGTCGCTGCCATTCAGCGCGATGATGTCGCAGCCTTTCACCAGCGCTACTACACCGCCGCCAATGCCAGCGTGACGCTGGTCGGCGACATCTCGCGCGCCGATGCCGAAAAGATTGCCGAGATGCTGACCGCCGGCCTGCCGAAAGGCGAGGCTGCATCCTTGCCCCCCGCCCCCGGCGCACCGGCCAAGGGCCTGAAGAAACTGCCGCACCCGGCCAGCCAGGCCCACATCTTCATCGGCCTGCCTGCCATCGAGCGCGGCAACCCGGACTTCTTCCCGCTGCTGGTCGGCAACTACACGCTCGGTGGCGGCGGCTTCGTTTCGCGCCTGATGAAGGAAGTCCGCGACAAACGTGGCTACGCCTACAGTGTTTACAGCTACGTCGCCCCGATGCGCCAGCCCGGCCCCTTCCAGATCGGTCTGCAAACCAAGCGCAGCCAGGCGCAGGATGCGATCAAGGTGGCACGTAGCATCCTTGATGAGTTCGTGAAAAACGGCCCGACCGAAGAGGAGCTTGCCGCCGCCAAGGCCAACCTGACCGGCAGCTTCCCGCTGCGTCTGGACAGTAACCGCAAGCTGCTCGACAACGCTTCGGTTATCGGCTTCTTCGGCCTGCCGCTCGACTACCTCGACACCTATCAAGCCAAGGTGCAAGCGGTGACGATCGAAGAAATCCAGCAGGCTTTTGCCCGGCGCGTCCGGCCGGCCGATCTGGTCACCGTGACGGTGGCGGCAGACTGATCCGGTCTACACCCGCATGAATTCGGTCCGTATCGTCGGCGGCGAATTCCGCCGCCGCGTCCTGCGTTTTCCCGACAGCGAAGGCCTGCGCCCGACCCCGGACCGCGTCCGGGAAACGCTGTTCAACTGGCTGGGGCAGGATCTCGACGGCCAGCATTGCCTCGACCTCTTCGCCGGCAGCGGCGCGCTCGGCTTCGAAGCGGCATCGCGCGGGGCGGAACGCGTGGTGATGGTGGAAAAATCCCCGCGGGTGCTGGCAGCGCTGCATGAAAACCACGAATTGCTGCATAAGCCGGCGAGTGTAGAGATCGTTCGCGGGGATGCGCTACAATATTTGGCTTCTGCAAAGTCGAAATTCG